>SMVA01222013.1_pt1 | contig 21059 bp, 18 predicted proteins | sample 2456451 | NCBI WGS metagenome assembly SMVA01 (sample SAMN11095933, study PRJNA526329) | marine sediment metagenome | biome: Marine sediment; feature: Surficial sediment; material: Deep marine sediment; isolation source: Hadal surficial sediment | place: Pacific Ocean | collected 2014-05 | depth... | reverse complement strand
GCTTTGGCTCGTTTGCTGTAGCTTCCGCAGTTCGTGAATTGCTCTGCGATCTCAGGTGATCTATAAGAGCAGCAGGAAATAGGTAGTGCCTCACACATTGCTGAAAGATCTTTGTAAAAAAGATGAATGAGCAGACCCGTTATCGCGTCACCGGGAGTCTTTTTCTTCTTGCGGTCGCCGTCGTCTGCCTGCCCATGTTGTTCGATGGGAACGGCTTGCCATCCGTATCTCTCGAGCCCATGTCTTCAGCGGTTTCGCTGCCTGACGTTCGGCCGTACCGGGAAGTCGCGCCGCAAAGCGATTTTATTGCCAGGGTTGATGCGCTTCGTCGTGAAGTGGACGACGACGGCTTTCATCGCGGGAGTAACACCCTGTTTGGCGAGCCGGTGCTCGGCGGGGTGGCGAGTGCCACCGATGTGTGGGCCATTCAGGTTGCAAGCTTCGCAGAACACGACAACGCGCTCAGTTTCCGTAGCGAGTTACGCGATGACGGTTACGAGGCGTTTCTATCGACCATCAAAAATGGCAACGCAATTCGCTACCGAGTCGCGGTGGGCCCATTGTTGGATTTGACCGAAGCGGAAATGCTGCAACAGGAACTGTCCGGCCAATATGAAGTTGCCGCTCGCCTGATGGCCTTTTCACATTGATGGAACTCGCGGTTGCCGACATCGTCATTCTCATCATCATCCTGGTGTCGGCATTAATCGGGTTGGTGCGGGGGCTCTTCAAAGAAGTGCTGTCGCTTGCATCCTGGTTCGCAGCCTTTATTCTCGCGCTGTATCTTTCATCGTCACTACGCGACCAGTTGAGCAGCGATTTGGGAGACGCATCGATTCGCCTCGTCATCGCCTTTGTGCTGATTTTCGTTGCTACGCTTATCGTAGGCAGTCTGATTCAGTGGCTGGTTGCCAAAGTGGTCAAGGGTACGGGTTTGAGCGGTACCGATCGGTTCCTCGGCTTCCTGTTTGGCAGCGCGAGGGGCTTGTTGGTCTGCATCATCGCCTTGATCGCAATGAGACCCTTCGCGGATGAAAGCATCTGGTGGCATACATCGATGATCACTCCAGAATTACTCGCGTTCGAACAGGACATACTGAAACTCATGGGTAAGGCCAAGGATGTGGTCATTCAGGTCGGCAACAAGCTGGGAGACTAGTGCTCGAGAACGCTGAACCATGAATATTGAACCGTTGGAGCACTGACCATGTGCGGGATAATCGGAATTGTGGGCAACCATTCTGTGAATCAGCAGATTTACGATGCCCTCACCGCGCTTCAGCATCGAGGCCAGGATGCCGCCGGGATGACGACGACGGATGGCAAGATACTGTATACCCGCAAGGACAACGGCCTCGTTCGTGACGTCTTTCAACAACACCATATGCAATCGCTGCACGGTAACATCGGCATCGGCCATGTTCGTTACCCGACGGCGGGTTCGGCAAGTTCTGCCGAAGCCCAACCGATGTACGTCAATTCGCCTTACGGGATCACGCTTGCCCACAACGGCAATCTGACCAATGCGGAGTCGCTGCAAGCGGATCTGTTTCAGGAAGACTTGAGACACCTCAATACGAAAAGCGATTCGGAGGTGTTGTTGAACATTTTTGCTCACGAGTTACAACACCAACACGGACAAGGCGCGCCACAACCCGACCCGGATCATATTTTTGCCGCGGTGGAAGGTGTGCATCGGCGCTGTCGAGGTGCCTACGCGGCTATCGCGATGATCATCGGCAGCGGCATCGTCGGCTTTCGCGACCGCTACGGAATACGTCCACTGGTATTTGGACGGCGCGAGAACGATGCCGGAACCGAGTACATGATTGCTTCGGAAAGTGTGGCTCTGGACATACTCGGCTTCGAGATCATTCGCGACGTTGCGCCGGGTGAGGCGGTCTACATAACCAACCGGGGGGAATTGCATACCCGCGTTTGTGCCAAAGAGACCAAATTGACACCCTGCATCTTCGAATACGTTTATCTCGCCCGCCCGGATTCAATTCTGGATGACGTGTCGGTTTACAAATCTCGGCTGCGCCAGGGCGACCTCCTTGCCCAGCGCATCCTGGAGCAATACGCGGGTGACCAACACGACATCGATGTCATCATTCCCATCCCCGATACGGGCCGTACGGCGGCATTGCCCCTTGCTCATCAGCTGAACGTGAAGTATCGCGAAGGGTTCATCAAGAATCGCTACATCGGGCGAACGTTCATCATGCCCGGCCAGAGCGAACGGCAAAAATCGGTCCGCCAGAAACTGAACATCATCGAACTCGAATTCAAAGGCAAAAATGTCATGCTGGTGGACGATTCTATCGTGCGTGGAACCACCATACGGCAGATCATTCGCATGGCGAGGAACGCCGGTGCAAACAAGGTGTTCGTCGCTTCGGCGGCACCCGCCGTCAGGCATCCCAACGTATATGGGATAGATATGCCGGTGCGTGAGGAACTGGTGGCCCACGAACGCTCCGAAGAGGAAATTGCCGAACTCATAGGCGCTGACTGGTTGGTCTATCAGAAGATCGAAGATCTGATCATGAGCGCAAAGGAAGGCAATCCGGCTATCGAAAGTTTCGAGTGTTCCGTTTTCGATGGCAAATACGTGACCGGTGACATAGACGAGGTTTATCTAGAGCGTCTATCGTTGGCCCGAAGCGACAAGATGAAGCAGAAACGTGACAAGGAATTCAACTCCGATCAAACGGTCGTCGAGTTACACAACCACGTCTGAGGTGAAAGATCAGATAGAAGCGCTCATCGGAGCGCTTAATGGGATATTGCTCGGAAAAGAAGATGCGATAAAACTCGCGTTGGCTTGCCTGTTTGCCCGCGGTCACCTGCTCATCGAAGACCTTCCCGGTATGGGCAAAACCCTGCTTGCCCACGCGCTGGCCAAGGTGCTGGGCTTGAGTTACAACCGTGTTCAATTTACCAGTGATGTGTTACCGGCGGACATCATCGGCACATCGATTTTCGACAAGAACACCAGTGAGTTCCGGTTCATTGAAGGACCCCTGTTCGCCCAGTTGGTGCTGGCGGACGAAATCAACCGGGCAACACCCAAAAGTCAGAGCGCATTGCTCGAAGCGATGGAGGAGCGACAGGTGACTGTCGAAGGCATGACCCGTCCTCTGCCTGAACCGTTTTTTGTCGTGGCCACCCAGAATCCAGTGACCCAGACAGGTACGTTCCCGCTTCCCGAATCCCAACTGGACCGGTTTCTGATGCGCATCGAAATCGGCTATCCGGATCCGGATGCGGAGCGTGAACTGCTGCGCGGAGGCGACCGCCGCAAGGCACTCGAGACTCTCGGCGCGATTATCGATCTGCAGGATCTGAAAAAAATACAGCAGTCGGTCGACGACATAAAAGTGTCGGATCCGCTGGTCGAATACATCCAGCGACTCGTCGGTCATAGTCGTCAGGCTGCGGAGTTTGCTTATGGGCTTTCGCCACGCGGGGCGATTGCGCTTTTGCACAGTGCGCGTGCCTGGGCGCTGATTCACGATCGCAGCCATGTGGTTCCAGAAGATGTTCAGGCGGTGTTACCGAGCGTGGTAGAACACAGGTTACGAGAAGCGGCAGACTATTCCGGGCACGGCGGGGGCGCGCTGGCTCAGAAACTTCTGTCAGGCGTAGACGTCGTAGGTTAGGGGCCACCTAAAGTGGCGACTTCGGGAACCAGGAATCGAGGGCCGATGTGGCCGGGAAGCATCCCGCCGCAGGATCTGCAGGCCAGCAGGTTCGGCCGCTGGCTGGATCGGCGTATTCCGCCGAGTCGACAAATCACACTCAGTCAGAGAAACATCTTCATCTTTCCGAATCTGACCGGTTTCGTTTTTGGCGGGTTGCTGTTGTTGTTGATTCTTGGCGCCGTCAATTACCAGTCGAGCCTTGTGTACGGTGTCGCGTTTCTTCTAGGCAGCATGTTTCTGCTGACCATACTGTACACGTTCCGAAATCTTTCGGGATTGGCGTTGGAACTGGTAGGCACACGTCCCGGGTTCGTTGGTGAGGATATCGAGTTCAACGTGCGCGTGGTCCGCCCCCAGGGAAAAGGCAGAGAAGGAATCCAACTCGGCTGGCCGGAAGGCATCAAACAATGGGCGGAACTCAACGAGCAGGAAGCAGCCGGTGTTCGACTTTTTGTTAAAGCCGAGCGGCGGGGCAGGCTCGACCCGGGGCGGTTGCTGGTAGAAACCTATTATCCGTTGGGTCTGTTGCGTGCCTGGACCTGGGTTGATCTTGGTGTCCAGTCACTCGTTTACCCCAAACCAATTTTTCAGGACTTTCCCCAGTCGACCTCCGGGCGACGAGATGACGGCCAACTCATCGATCCTCTGGGTAGCGATGATTTCAGTGACATCAAAAGCTATCTGCCGGGAGATCCGGTGAAACACATCATCTGGCGTACCTATGCGCGTTCCGGGGAGCTGGTGGTGAAACGCTACGCGAGCTTCGTTGAACCAAGGCTTTGGCTGGATCTCGAGGAGGTATCCGGTCCGCTGGAAGAACGACTCAGCCGCCTGACCGGACTTGCTCTGAGGGCCACCCGCCTGGAACGGGAATTTGGTTTGCGGCTGGGGGCAACGGAAATAACTCCGGCAATTGGGGAAGCACACCTGGAACAGATTTTAAGGGAACTCGCGCTGTATGGACTCGCCGAAACTTAACGAAGCCCTTGGGGTTGCGTACCAGATTCCACGCAACTCGCTCGCGCTGCTGATGATCGCCCAGATCGTGGTGGTGTTGCCTTACTTCATGCAACTTTCGCCCTGGATCATTGCCGTCGGTTTGTTTTGCGGATACTGGCGTATGGGCGTTTATCAGGGACGCTGGGACCATCCCCGGCGCTGGATCAAAGCGCTTCTGGTCATTGCGTCTTTCGCAGGCGTTGCGGTGAGCGGTGTCTCTGCCTACAGCCTGGAGGCGGCGGCGTCGGTTTTGATTCTCGCTTTTGCGCTCAAACTCATTGAGATGAAGGGACGCCGGGACGCCTACCTCGTTATTTTCTTAGGCTATTTCATCATCGCCACGCAATTTCTCTTCGACCAATCGATTCTGGTTGCGATATACGAACTCATCGCAACCATCATGGTGACGGCGGCTATGGTGGGTATGAATCAGCTTCACACCCGCGTGCGGCCGCTGGCGTCGTTGCGCCTTGCCGGTAGCCTCGTCGTTCAAGCGCTGCCGTTTGCCATTGTTTTGTTCTTGTTTTTCCCGCGCATCGCGCCGCTGTGGACGGTTCCCCTGCCGATGGGCGCCACCACCGGAATCAGCGATCACATGACACCCGGTGACATTGCCCGGTTGGCCCAGTCTGACGAGCTGGCTTTCCGGGTCGTTTTCCAAGACCCGGTGCCGGCTAACAAAGATCTGTACTGGCGGGGGCTCGTTTACTCGAATTTCGAATCCGGTACCTGGTCGCTGGGACCGCAATTCAAACCCTCTCATCCCAGGCTCGATGAAAATTACTCCGGCGAGGAGATCCGTTACGAGGTGTTACTCGAGCCCACCATGAGCAACTGGTTGTTTGCTCTCGATACCGCAACCGCCGAAGCCTCGAACGTCGCTCGAACGCTCGACTATCGACTGGTCGCTGACGATCCGGTGATGAGTGTTTTTCGTTATGACGTCGTGTCCCGTCCCGGTGAGTTGATGGACGACAGACTCATCCCGGTCATACGGGTGCGCGAGAAAAAGCTGCCGGAAGGTGACAATCCACGTATCAGAGCATTTGCGCACGCGCTCTACATTGAATCCGGTGAGGATGTCGCGACGTTCATCGATGCGGTGTTGCGCCACATCCGCCAGGAACTTTATTCGTATACGCTGCAACCCCCAACGCTCCAGCGCGAGCATAGTATCGATGAATTCTGGTTCGATACTCGTGCCGGTTTTTGCACCCACTATGCGGGTGCTTTCGTATTCATGCTGCGCAGCGTCGGAATTCCGACACGCATGGTGGGCGGCTATCAGGGCGGGGAGATCAACCCCATCGGCAACCATCTGGTGGTCCGGCAATACGATGCCCATGCCTGGGCCGAGGTGTGGATGGCGGAACGCGGATGGACTCGGGTAGATCCCACCGCCGCGGTTGCGCCTGAGCGGATAGAGCTGGGATTGAACGCGGCCCTGTCGCTGACGGATCGAGCCGCATTGTCCCTGTTCACGAGCGTGCGCATGGGTGATTGGGGGTTCCTGGGTGGATTTCTGGATTGGACCGATTCGTTGGAGCATCGCTGGAATCTCTGGGTCATTGGTTACGACACCCGGTTTCAAGCGGATTTTCTTGAAAACCTGTTGGGAGAGTTGACCCCGACGCGCATCGGTTTAGCCATCCTGCTGGGGGGAAGTACCAGCGTCGGGTTGGTTGCCATTGCACTTTTCTGGCGCCGCCGGCCGGTACACCGGCATCCGGTTGAACGATTGATAAGACGCTTCGGCGATCGCCTGGCCGGGTTTGGATATCCCCGCGTGGCATCGGAACCCCCCGGGGCGTTCATTCGCCGCGTTGCCGAAGAAGCCGGGTTGGAGGCGACTCAAGTGGACAACGTCGTCGCCGAGTTGAACACGCTCCTGTACAATCCAGCCGGTACCCGTAGTGGTACAGAAATACGCCAACTACGAGGTCAGCTCAGACGCTTGCAGTTTCGGTTGGCATTCAGCCTGTCGCATTAGGAGATAAGTTCCAGTTGACTCACCGACGCACTCCCTGCGTTGGGATCTGTTCCACAACTTACGGTGATCTGGTTTGCCGTGGCTGCAAACGATTTGCTCACGAGATCGTGCAGTGGAACGGTTTTGCCGACGACCAACGAGATCGCGTCTGGGACCGCCTCCAGGATCTACGAGCCGGTGCTGTGGTTGCAAAAGTCAGGATCAAAGACGCGAAACGCTTGTTAGCCAGGGCAATTTCCCTCGACGTGCCCGACGCGGATCAACACCCTCAAGCTCAACTTGCGTACGAAGTGCTGTGCCGAATGCGCAGACAGGGTCTCGATCTCGACGCCGTTGGTCTGGTGTTGGTCTCGAACGACGAGTCTGAGTTCAACACGCTTGATCCGGGGGAGATTCTTGAACAGATAGAAGGGGAGTTCTATCGACGCTCGCTCGCCGTATACGAACGTAACTTCAAGACGCCCGTTCAGTAATCGAGGATGCTGGATGGATGCTGATCTACAAGCGGTTATCGATTTCTTACCCTGCCGGACACCTGCCTTGTGGTTCGAACAGGCCAAGGTAAACTTGCCCACGTTGCTCATCGACCACGCGCACTGCGAAAAAAAAGCTGCCGGAACGGCACTCAGTCTGCTGTTTCGCTACGTCGACCATCCACACTTGTTGCAGAGTCTTTCCCGGTTGGCCCGTGAGGAACTGCGTCATTTCGAGCAGGTACACAAACTGTTGCAGGACAGGGGGATTATTTATCGACATTTGTCCTCCAGCCGTTACGTCTCAGCCCTGCGAGAAAAGGTCAGTACCGTCGAACCGGAAAGGCTGGTGGATACGCTGTTGACAGGGGCCATCGTGGAGGCCCGATCGTGTGAGCGATTCATCGGGTTAACGGATGTTTTGCCCGCTGAACTCGGAGATTTCTACCGGGCTCTGGCGACCTCCGAGGCGCGTCATTTCACCGACTACCTGAATCTGGCGGAGCGTTATGCCGAGAAATCGGTGCAGCCGAAACTCAACGAGATGCTGGGGCTGGAATCCGGCCTCGTCTGTGAACAAGACACCGTGTTCAGGTTCCATAGTGGCCCGTTAGCGGAAAACATTCCAACCGGGGCTCGTTAGGCGGGGTCCAGCGGAGCAGCCAGCCGCATCGCTCCCAGGCGCCGAGTACGTACCGTTTACCCCAGATTTCGGTGTGTTCTCCGGGACGGTGGGTGTGTCCATGTATCAGCCGGTTCGCCTGTTTCGAAGCCATGACGGAAGCGATTTCACTCGCGGAAACGTCCATGATGTTCTCGGCCTTGTTCGCGTTGCTCGACCGACTTTGCTCCCTCAAGCCTCGCGCGAATGCCCGGCGTTCCTCGAGCGACCGGGCGAGCATGTCGGCTTGCCACTCCTTTGAGCGCAGCATGCGGCGGAGCCGTTGATAGTCGACGTCATCCACGCAAAAAGCGTCTCCATGGGCGAGGAGAGTGTCTGCGTTGAGCAGGTAGGGATCGCTGATGAGTTCGATGCCGGCGCGCTCGGCGAACCGGGTGCCGATCATGAAGTAGCGATTACCATGCATGAGGTAAACGGGACAGCGACGTGCGGCCTGGGCGAGCAAGTCCTGCAGCGCAACAGCGAGCGCCCCGTCGTCGTCGTCACCCACCCAGACCTCGGTTAGATCGCCCAGCAGATAAATTGCGCTTGCGCTTTTTGCTTCCACCTCGAGAAGTTCAGCAAAACACTGAAACTGCGGCTCTTCGACGTCACCGAGATGCAGATCCGATACGAAGATGCTTGTCAAGGGATGTTGCCGTCGGCCGCAATGAGGGTATTTTGCAGCATCGCCACCCGGGTCATCGGACCGACGCCGCCGGGAACGGGGGTGATCCATGAGGCGCATTCGAGCGCGTCTTCGAAAACTACATCGCCGGTGAACGTACCGTTTTCATTGCGGGTGAGTCCGACGTCAATGACAATGGCGCCTGGTTTGATCCAATCACCGTCAACCAATCCAGGCTTGCCGACCGCCGACACCAGAATGTCCGCGGTTCTTGCGCTGGCTTTGGCATCTTTGGAGAACTTGTGCGCGGTGGTCACCGTACACCCGGCGATCAGGAGTTCCAGACCCATGGGTCGGCCAACATGATTGGAGGCGCCAATGACGGTCACGTCCAGGCCCCGCAGAGTGACGCCTGTGTGTTCCAGCAGGTGCATGATCCCTTTGGGTGTACAGGAGCGCAGGCTTGGACGACGCAGGGCCAGGCGGCCGATGTTGTAGGGATGGAAGCCGTCAACGTCCTTCAACGGGTCGATGAGATCGATGATCCGCGACTCGTCGATGTGCTCGGGAAGCGGATTCTGTACGAGAATGCCATGGATGTTGGGATCCTGGTTGAGGGCGACGATCCGATCTTCCAGGTCCTGTTGAGAGACATTGGTACTCAGGTGTTGAAAGTTGGAATGGTAGCCCACTTCCTCGCAATCGCGCCTTTTGCCTCGAACGTATACCTCGCTTGCCGGATCGTTGCCGACCAGGATGACGGCAAGCCCTGGCGGTCTCATACCGGCAGCTTCGCGCTCGGCAACTCGCTCGCGGAGTTCCCGGCGAAGGTTTTTGGCAATCGTTTTGCCGTCGAGAATCTGTGCAGTCATATTCACTCCATCTTTGGTGCTATTTTACATAGAGTAGGACGGTGCAGAAATGCGGTTTGACGGTCTAAAATACCGCCAGTATCATCGCGCGGCTTTGATGTATCGGGGTATAGCGCAGTCTGGTAGCGCGCCTGCTTTGGGAGCAGGATGTCGGGAGTTCAAATCTCTCTACCCCGACCAATCATGCTAAAAAGAGGGCGATTAGATGTTGAGCTCGTAGCTCAACTGGGTCCGAGCCGGTCGGGCGTAGCACGAGGCGAAGCATGCTTCGCCAGGCGGGTGACGACGTCGACTCTAATACGAGTCGAGGCCATGGATGGCCGGGCCGGTGTCAGTTTACTCGGTAGCGTCGCGCCAGGGACGGCTAGAACATGATTAGATGTTGCGCTCGTAGCTCAACTGGATAGAGCATCGGCCTTCTAAGCCGAGGGTTGAAGGTTCGAGTCCTTCCGGGCGCGCCACGTCTCCATACGGGCGTGCCATTTGAATGAACAGGAGTATGATTTTGGTGGGCGTAGCTCAGTTGGTAGAGCTCCGGGTTGTGATCCCGGCGGTCGTGGGTTCAAGCCCCATCGTCCACCCCAATTTGGAACGGGCTTTAAGAAACGCGTAATGCAGATATCCGTTGAAACCATGACCGGGCTCGAGCGTCGGTTGACAATTTCGGTGCCTTCCGAAACCTTCGAAGGACAGATTACCGCGCGGCTGGGAAAGGCTGCAAACGAGGTGCGTTTGCCGGGATTCCGGCCCGGCAAGGTACCTATGAAAGAGGTACGGCGGCGTTATGGTCAGGCGGTGCGGGCCGAGGTTGCGGGCGAGCTCATGCAATCGAGCTTTGTCGAGGCGGTTCAGGAGGAAGATCTGACACCGGTCGGGTCGCCGAACCTCGAGGTGGTGAAGATGGCGCCCGGGGGTGATTTCGAGTTCACCGCAACCTTCGAAGTTTTTCCCAACATAGAGGTGACGGACCTGTCAAAGGTCGAGGTCAGGAAGCCGGAAGCGGAAATTACCGCCGAAGACATCGACGATATGACCGAACGGCTGCGCGATCAGCGCAAAACCTGGGAGCCCGTCGAACGCGGCGCCGAAGACGACGACCAGGTGACGCTGGATTATACCGGGTATCTCGATGGGGAAACATTTGACGGAGGTAGTGGGGAAGACTTGAAATTCATCATCGGTTCCGGACAGATGATCGAAGATTTCGATGCCGGTGTTCGTGGTCAGTCAGCCGGCAGTGAATCCGAGTTCGACGCGATATTTCCCGAGGACTATCGGGCCGAAAACCTGCGGGGTAAAACGGCGACATTCAAGATCACCATCAAGTTGGTGGAACGCGCCAGGCTGCCAGAGCTCGATGAAGAATTTTTCGTCGCATTCGGCATCGAAGAAGGCGGGCTCGAGGCATTTCGCGATGACATACTCGACAACATGCAGCGAGAGATGGACGCGGCTGCTCGCAATCAACTCAAAAGCCAGGTCATGGATCGGCTCGGTGAACTCCATGACGCCCAGTTGCCCAACGCTTTGGTGCATCGAGAAACTCATATTCTGAAAGATCAGATGTCGCAGCAGATGCGTTCGTATGGATCGGAAGAGGATGATCCAGATCTGCCAGACGACTTTTTCAGGCCTCAAGCGGAGAAGCGGGTCATGATTGGGTTGATTGTCAACCGAATCGTCGAAACCGCCGAACTCATCGCGGATCCGGACACGGTACGGGAGCGCATTGAGGTGCTGGCGCAGCCCTATGCCGAGCCGCAGCAGGTAATAAACTACTATTACAGTAATGCCGATCAATTACGGCAGATCGAGATGGCCGTGCTGGAAGACAAGGTAATCGATCACGTCGTGGCACGCGCCGTTGTCGAAATCGTGCCCAGCAACTACGCCGACATTATTGCCGGAACCGCAATTGCAGCCGATGCAGACAAAGATGCGCAATCGCCAGAGGCGGTTTCGCCAGACTCGGAAAGCGATAATTCAGATTAGCTTCGACGGAGAAAATGATGACGGAAATTGTTGATCCCACCCGCATTCAAACGACAGGTCTCGGCCTCGTGCCGATGGTCGTGGAACAATCCGCCCGGGGTGAGCGCTCCTACGATATCTACTCGAGGCTGTTGAAGGACAGAATCGTGTTCATGGTGGGAGCGGTGGACGACCATGTCGCGAACCTGGTTGTGGCTCAATTGCTTTTTCTGGAGTCGGAGAATCCCGACAAAGACATTTCTTTGTATATCAACTCACCCGGCGGGTCTGTGACTGCGGGCATGTCCATATACGACACCATGCAGTTTGTCCGCTGCGATGTGAGCACGATGTGTATCGGTCAAGCGGCGAGCATGGGATCGTTCCTGCTTGCGGCCGGCGCAGCCGGCAAACGCCACACCTTGCCGAATTCCCGCATGATGATTCACCAGCCGTCCGGCGGATCACGCGGCGTCGCGGCAGATATAGAGATCCAGGCAAAAGAAATTCTGCTCATGCGAAAAAGGCTCAATGAGCTCCTTTCCGAACACACAGGCCAACCCATCGAGCGAATTGCCGAAGACACCGATCGGGACTATTGGATGGGCCCACAGGAGGCCGTGGACTACGGTCTGGTTGATCTTGTGAAGGAACCACGCAAGAAATTGGCCAAAGTGGTGGGTGAGTAACAGTCGATATTTCCTGGCAGAATTTGCTGTATAACCCCTTACATGGTGCACTTGCAAAATCTCAGTGAAGCACGCATGGTAATGCGCACCCACCCAGGCAGAGGTATCTATGGCGGATGACAGCGGCAAAAGCGACGATTCAGGCAAGCTCCTGTATTGCTCATTTTGCGGCAAGAGCCAACATGAAGTACGCAAGCTCATCGCAGGTCCCTCGGTTTTCATCTGTGACGAATGTGTCGAGCTGTGCGACGACATCATCCGCGAAGAAATCTCCGAAGGTGGCAAGAACAGCGAAGGCGAACGACTGCCCATTCCCCAGGAGATCAATGACATTCTCGATGAATACGTCATCGGCCAGGTGCACGCGAAAAAGGTGCTGGCCGTTGCCGTTTACAACCACTATAAGCGGCTGAACTACAGCGGCAAGAAAGACGACGTAGAGCTCTCGAAATCCAATATTCTGCTCATCGGACCCACCGGCAGTGGTAAGACGTTGCTGGCCGAAACGTTGGCGCGACTGTTAGACGTCCCGTTTACCATTGCCGATGCCACCACGCTCACCGAGGCGGGATACGTTGGTGAGGACGTCGAAAACATCATCCAGAAACTACTCCAGAAGTGTGACTACGATGTGGAGCGCGCCCAGGTAGGCATCGTTTACATCGATGAGATTGACAAGATTTCGCGGAAATCCGACAACCCGTCGATCACTCGCGATGTTTCCGGCGAGGGTGTCCAACAGGCGTTGTTGAAATTGATCGAAGGTACGATCGCCTCGGTCCCACCCCAGGGTGGGCGTAAACACCCCCAACAGGAGTTCCTGCAGGTAGACACCAGCAACATTCTGTTCATCTGTGGTGGGGCATTTGCCGGTTTGGAAAAGGTGATCATCGATCGTTCCGACAAATCGGGCATTGGCTTTGGCGCCGAGGTCAAAGGCGAATCGGATCGCGACAATATCGGCGAAACACTGCGCCAGGTGGAGCCGGAGGATCTCATTCGCTATGGTCTCATTCCCGAATTCGTCGGCCGTCTGCCCGTCGTCGCTACGCTCGAAGAACTCGACACCGAAGCCCTGGTCAGGATTCTCACCGAGCCGAAGAACTCCCTCACCAAGCAGTACTCCAAGCTTTTCGAGATGGAAGGTGTCGATGTGGATTTCCGGGAAGATGCCTTACAAGCCATCGCCCAGAAAGCGATGGAACGAAAGACGGGCGCGCGCGGCTTGAGATCCATTCTCGAAGCTGTGCTACTCGAAACGATGTTCGATCTGCCATCTTCGGAATCGGTAAGCAAAGTGGTTATCGACGAGAGCGTCATCAAGGGTGACAGCCAGCCGATGTTGATCTACGAAAACGTCGACAAGGTGCAGGCCGCGCCAAAAGATTGACCCGCTGAGATCTCCACCCGGATCGCGACCCCATCACATCCACACCGCTTCGTGATATGGTCGCGCCACGACGATGCCTGTATCACAACGTCGGTATGGCAATCCTTGCACAATATGCGCCAGAACTTCGAGGCAAACGTTAAGTGACTGATGTCAGCATAACCCGGATCCCGGTTCTTCCGTTGCGTGACATGGTGGTTTATCCCCATGGCGTTCATCCACTGTTCGTGGGTACGGAAAGTTCAATTCGTGCACTCGACGCGGCGATGGCAAATGACAAGCAGATACTGCTCGTTGCCAAACGCGAGGCGGATGTCGGCGATCCAACGGCAGATGATCTTTTTGAAGTGGGTACCGTCGCCACCATTCTGCAACTGCTCAAACTACCGGACAACACGGTGAAAGTCCTGGTGGAAGGCGGGCAGCGCGCGCGCATCCTCGCACTCGACAACAGTGACGACTTCATCCAGGCAGAGGCGGAGTTGTTTACGGAGCAGGAGAGTGAAGGTCGCGAAGGCGAGGGTCAGGTTCGCACCGTCATGAATCAGTTTGAGCAATATGTAAAGGTCAGCAAGAAGGTGCCTCAGGAGGTGTTGTCCTCGCTTGCGAGTATCGACGACCCGGCAAGGCTCGTTGACACCATCGCCGCCCAGATGTCGCTGAAGATCAAAGACAAGCAGTCGGTGCTCGAATCGTTTGTCCTCAAAGACCGTATCGAAGTCCTGCTGAGCTTAATGTACTCCGAAATTGACGTCTTAGAGATGGAGAAGCGCATTCGCGGGCGGGTCAAGAAGCAGATGGAGAAGAGCCAGCGCGAGTACTATCTGAACGAGCAGATGAAGGCCATTCAGAAAGAAATGGGCGAACTGGAGGAAGCGCCCAATGAACTTGAGGACCTGAAGAACAAGATCGAAAACAACGGCATGTCCAAGGAGGCGAAAACCAAGGCGCTGGCCGAACTCGGCAAGCTCAAGCTCATGTCGCCGATGTCGGCGGAAGCAACCGTGGTGCGCAGCTACCTCGATTGGATGGTCAACATTCCCTGGAAACAGCGTAGCCGGGTGAGAAAAGATTTAGCTGCGGCGCAACAGATTCTGGATGAAGACCACTATGGTCTGGTAGAGGTCAAGGAACGGATCATCGAATATCTCGCGGTGCAGGCTCGGGTGCGCCGAGTCAAAGGTCCGGTGTTGTGTCTGGTTGGACCTCCCGGTGTCGGCAAGACATCGCTCGGTGCAAGCATTGCTCGTGCGACCAATCGCAAGTTCGTGCGCATGGCGCTGGGCGGGGTGCGTGATGAAGCGGAAATCCGTGGCCATCGACGCACCTACATCGGTTCCATGCCCGGTAAGATTCTGCAGAAGATGTGCAAGGCGGAAGTTCGCAATCCATTATTTCTACTGGATGAGGTAGACAAGATGGGTATGGATGCCCGGGGCGATCCTGCGAGCGCTTTACTCGAGGTGCTCGATCCGGAACAGAACAACACGTTCAACGATCACTACCTGGAAGTCGACTACGATCTTTCCGACGTATTTTTCATCTGCACATCCAACTCGATGGATATTCCCGCCGCCTTGTTGGATCGAATGGAGGTCATCCGGCTGCCGGGTTACACCGAAGATGAAAAGCTCAACATTGCCCTGCGTTACCTGGTACCAAAGCAGACCGAAATACATGGCTTGTCGAAAGGTCAGCTGGAATTGGCGGACGATGCGTTGCTGCACTTGATTCGCTACTACACCAAAGAAGCAGGGGTGAGAGGTCTGGAGCGTGAGATCGCCAAACTCGCCCGCAAAGTAGTCAAGGAACATTCTCTGGAGAAGATCGACAAAAACCAACAGGTGGTAATCGACGAGCCGCTCATCGAACACTACAACGGGGTTCGAAAATTCAGCTACGGCCTCGCAGAAGAAGAGAATCAAATCGGCATCGTGACAGGTCTCGCCTGGACTCAGGCAGGAGGGGAACTACTCAATATTGAAGTCGTTGCGGTTCCAGGTAAAGGTCGGCAGACCAAAACCGGCTCGCTGGGTGATGTGATGCAGGAGTCTATCCAGGCGGCGCTGACTTTCGTGCGCAGCCGCTCGGCCGTGCTGGGCATTGCGGATGATTTTCACGAGAAGTTTGATCTCCACATACATGTGCCGGAAGGTGCCACGCCAAAAGAAGGTCCAAGCGCGGGAATCGGCATGTGCACGGCGGTGGTATCGGTAATAACCCGTATCCCGGTGAGGGCAGACGTGGCAATGACCGGAGAAATCACCTTACGGGGTCAGGTCCTGGCTATCGGTGGACTGAAAGAAAAGCTGCTGGCCGCGCTGCGTGGCGGAATCAAACACGTCATCATTCCCAAAGAGAACGAGCGTGACCTGAAGGAAATCCCGGAAAACGTAAAAACCGGCTTGTCGATTTACCCTGTCAAGTGGATGGATGAGGTACTGGAAATCGCTCTCGAGCGGATGCCGACACCCCGATCTCCGGAAAATGAATTCGCCGAGATGGGGCCAATCAAGAAAAAAACCGACGATTCCCCCCCTCCAGAAGGCGATCAGCCCATCAGCGCCCACTAATTTAAAGGGCTGCAGGCTTGCAGGGAACTTGCGGTGTTGGTATAAAACGGCCACGCACCGCGACAGTTTCCACAATCAAATTTAACACCGTACCATTGAGGGGTAAAATGTGAACAAGACTGAACTCATTGATCGAATTGCAGAATCCGCCGACCTCTCCAAAGCGTCTGCTGGCAGAGCTTTGGATGCTGCAATCGATGCGATCACGGAATCATTGAAAGCGTCAGATCCAGTGGCGCTGGTAGGCTTCGGTACTTTCACCGTTCGCGACCGCGCAGCCCGTACGGGGCGCAATCCGCAAACCGGAGCACCAATCCAGATTCCTGCGGCGAGAGTCCCGGCGTTCAAGCCAGGAAAAGCGCTCAAACAAGCCGTGAACAGCTGATTATTCAGTAACGAAAACGTCTAAAATAAAGGCGCAGCTTCTGCGCCTTTTTTTGTCAGTACTAACTATTCGGGAATATTCAGAGAAGCAACCATGTTGCAGAAACTACGTGAACAGACGAAAAATACCGGCTTCAAGATATTTGTCGGCATCATTATTTTTGTGCTCGCAATTTTTGGCTTCGGTGCCTTCAATTTGTTTTTGACCACAGATCCTGAAGTCGCCAGCGTAAACGGCGAGGGTATTACTCAGAATATGCTGGCAAGACAATCCGATCGAGTGCGCCGTCAGTTGGCGAGTCAGTTCGGTGAGCAGTTCGATCCCAATCTGGTTGATCCGGCAGTGCTGCAAGGTCGAGCGCTGGAACAACTCATTTTCAGCGCCCTGCTGCGCCGGGCGGTCGACGATTTCATGCTTGGTGTAAGCGCTGAGCAGATAAGCCGGGAGGTGCGTGCTAATCCCAATTTCCTGATCGATGGTGAGTTCTCCGAAGCTCAGTATCTACAAACGGTGCGATTTTTAGGTTACAGCCCACAAGAATTTCTGGATCAGGCGGGCCAGACGTTCACCTTCAGACAACTGAGCGAAGCAATCACCACCACCGGAATTCTAACCGATTGGGAAGTTCGCCAAAGTACCCGGTTGGTCAAACAACGCCGTGATCTCGCCTACCTGACGTTTGCTTCGAGCGAATTCAACAACCAGGTGGAGGTCAGCGACGAGGACGTTCAACTCCGTTATGACGAAAACCGGCTGGATTACATGACCGAACGAAATGCCGACGTAGAGTATGTGGAGTTGTCCTGGGATGATTTGATCTCTGAAGTCGAGTTGACCGAAGAAGAGATTCGCACTACTTACGAACTCGATCGCAAGGATGCCGTGTCGGGGGAAAAACGTCGAAGCGCTCACATTCTGCTTCAAGTCACCGAAGATCGCACGGCAGAACAAGCGGAAGAACTCCTCAATGATTTCAAAGATCGGGTAACCAGAGGCGCATCATTCGCCGAGTTGGCGGAGGAGTTTTCTGAAGATGCGGGTTCGGCCGGGTCTGGCGGTGAACTCGGGAGCGTGGGTAAAGGTGTTTTCGATCCGGAATTCGAGCGGGTGTTGTGGTCACTTGCCGAGGGAGAGATCTCGGAGCCCGTACGAACCGAGTTCGGTTATCACCTCATTCGTCTCGAAGCGATTGAAGTAAACGAATACCCGGCCTTGGAATTACTCCGCCCTGAGATAGAAATGCGTCTCAAGCAGACGCGGTCGCGTACATTGTTCAGTGACCGGATTCGTGAAATGGACAACCTTGCTTTCGAGCAATCTGATTCCCTGGACAGGATCGTCGCAGAACTCGGTGTGGAAATAAAACAAGCCACAGCAATCCTGCCCAGCCGTGGCGAAGGTGTGTTCGATGAGCGGACGGTTCGTGAGGCGGTGTTCAGCAGCGAGGTTCTGGACAAAGGTTATAACAGCGAAGCGATCGAATATCAGGATCAACGTGCGATCGTTGTGCGTGTGGTTGCTTATCATGAGTCCGAGGCCATTGCCTTCGACGATGTTGCCGAAGAGATCAAAACGCAGATAGTTGCCGAGCGAGCCCGGGTGCTGGCCGCTGATGCGCACACAGAGGCATTGAGGCGCCTGCACGCCGGAGAGGGTGTCTCGGTAGTTGCGGACGATTACGGGCTGGAGTGGCAGACCGTCCAGCTCGCTGCACGGGACCGGCGCGATGTTCCAGCCGAAATCATCAAGGTGGCGTTCAAGTTACCCCGCCCGGTGGAAGGTGACAAAAGCCTCGGTGCGGCGGTGCTGCCGGGGGGCGATAAGACAATTGTCACGGTAACGCGGGTGCGCGACGGTGATCTGTCTACCATGGCGGATGTCGAGATTCAGCAGGTCAAGACCGAGCTTGCGAATCGTTCTTCCCAATTGGATTTTGCGGCGCTCTACGACACCCTCAAAGTTGAGGCGTCTATAGAGCGCTAGGCGCGCAGACTCCCTGGCTCAATCACCCGCGGCTACGTTGATGTACAAGGTGAGAGACTGGCCCGGCTGCAGGTAGTTGCCAACGTCCAGACGATTCCATTTGGCGATCTCATCGATCTTTACGTTGAACCGACCGGCGATCTTTGCCAGCGAGTCTCCTCGACGCACGCCATAACGCACTTTGCGAACCACTGCTCTGCTCGCCCCGGGAACGGTGAGGGACGCACCGACTCGCAATACTTCCTTAGGTCCCACCCGATTGAGCTTGATGAGATCCTGCAGAGACACATCGAACGCACGACTGATGCTCCACAGTGAGTCTCCAGGTTTCACCCGATAAGCGAGCCCCGTCGATCGCTCCGCGATGGGGTAGGCGGTCAGCGCCTTACTGGATTTGGGAATGAACAGAGCTTGTCCTGCCCGGATGTTTGAGCCTCGCAGACGGTTGGCGCGTTTGATGGCCGCCACATCGATGTGGTGACGCTCAGCGATTTCGCCCAACGTGTCTCCCGGTTGGACCTTGACCCGCAGCCAGTTGACCCGCTCGTTTTTCGGTACCTGGGCAAGTAACTTTTGAGCGAGCGCTGCCATTTGTTCGGGGGGCAGCTCGCTTTGCTGATTGGGTATCAACAGACGATGAGGACCCTCGGGTGGTGTGGCCCACTGGTTCAGCGCCGGATTCCAGAGATACAGCGTATCGATAGTCAACTCGAGGGCCGCCGACGCCTTCATCAGATCGAACTGCGATTGGGTATCAACGGCGACGAAGGGCACCCCGGGAGCAATTTCAGGGAGCGTGAGGGAATAACGCTCCGGGTCGTTGATGACGGCGCTCAGGGCAAACAGACGCGGCACATAGGCTTTTGTTTCCCGTGGCAGCGGCAGCGTCCAGAAGCCCGCACCTTGCGGTGCCCGCCGGATAGCGCGCTGCACGTTTCCTTCCCCCGCGTTGTAACCGGCTATCGCGAGCGGCCAGTCGCCGAACCTCGCGTACAGGTTCTCGAGGTAATTCAGTGCCGCATCGGTGGATGCGATCGGGTCGCGGCGTCCGTCGTACCACCAGTTACGCTCAAGGCCAAAACGACGAGCCGTTGGCGGCATGAATTGCCACAGACCGGCTGCCCCGCCCGGCGAAAAGGCATACGGATCCAGGGCACTTTCGATGATGGGCAGAAGCGCGAGTTCTCCTGGCAGGTTCCGCTCGACCACCTGGTCGTGAATGTAGGCGAGATAACGTGACATTCGCGCCTGGAGGTTCTCGAGGTACTGAGGGTGATCCGTCAGCCAGCGAATTTCCTGTTGGACACGTCTGTCGAGAATGTTGTGATCGAGCCGGAAGCTATTGCGAATATTGCTCCAGAGGTCCGGGTGCTGCGTCGCTGCCACCGGGGTGGGAACCGGGGCGATCGGGGTCGAAATCACCCACGGCATCGCAGCTTCGGGCGCCATGACGATCCGCGCAGCGACAGCCGGTGATACATCAGCCGTCCGGGAGGGCGCCTGGCAGGCGGCGGTCAGGCTCATCATCATGATGAGTGAGTAGCGCACAATGGTTGCGGTCATCCAGACCTCGGTTCAAAATGGACTCGATACTTTGCGGTATGTCGTGATCGTTGGCAAATTCGCCGGTAAAACGCCTTTCAACCTGGTTTGAATCCCCACCGGGGCTGCGTCTGCTCGCCGAGCAGAAGCCGTTTCTGGTCGAGCACGCTCGCCGATTCCATGGCGATTCACTGTTCTGGGCAGGTTGCCATACCCAAATCACCGAATCTGTGCGTGGGTGCATGATTCGCCATCGAATTATTGCCGTCGATGATAGTTCCCATCTATCGGACGGTCTGACCGGCATACGTTGCGCGTTGCACGCAATTCCCTTGCCGAACCATTCGCTGGATGCGGTTGTACTGCACCACAGGCTGGAAACCGTCGTTGATCCACGCAGCGCCATCAGGGAACTCGCCAGGGTGCTTGTTCCAGGCGGCCGCCTGGTGGTTTGCTCCTTCAACCCGCTCAGCCCCTGGGGCTTGAGAACGCTCTACGGGCGGTTGTTTACCGATCATTTCAGCGGATTGAACCTGATCAGCCCCTACCGACTCGTGGACTGGCTCACCGTACTTGGTTTCGAGTTACAGGAGCGTGTTCGCTACCTGTCATATGGACTGCCTTTTTCCGTGGGTAACCGGCAATCGAAGTTGGGCCACGGCGTCGAATCCCTGTTGCGGCGCCAGCAATTTCCAGTCGGTGGGGTCTACATCGTTTCCGCAATCAAACAGGCAGTCGGAATGCGACCGGACTGGAAGCTATCCCGGGCACGTCCTGCGAAGCTCTCACCGGTCGCTTATCCAAAATTGAGAGCATGGAATCGGCTTGAGCGACCTCGATAAGCCTCCCCCTCGCCCTCGCGCCAACGCTCCTGTCGAGATATTTACCGACGGGGCCTGTCGTGGTAATCCCGGCCCCGGCGGCTGGGCGGCACTGCTGCGTTTCAGGGATACCGAGAAGCTCGTCAACGGTGCGGCTCGAGAAACCACCAATAATCGAATGGAACTGCAAGCGGCTATTGAAGGCCTCAGACAATTGAAAAGACCCAGCCGGGTCGTTCTCACGACCGACTCGGAGTACCTGCGTAAAGGCATCCTCAGCTGGGTGGCGAAGTGGAAACGCAACGGTTGGCTGACGGCGCAGAAAAAGCCGGTCAAAAATCGTGATCTATGGGAGACCCTGGATGAACTCGTGGT
>SMVA01266590.1_pt1 | contig 21074 bp, 20 predicted proteins | sample 2456451 | NCBI WGS metagenome assembly SMVA01 (sample SAMN11095933, study PRJNA526329) | marine sediment metagenome | biome: Marine sediment; feature: Surficial sediment; material: Deep marine sediment; isolation source: Hadal surficial sediment | place: Pacific Ocean | collected 2014-05 | depth... | reverse complement strand
TACGAGACATTGCTACCGGTAGCCGTCCGTCTTCAATGGCCTACTCGGCGGCGGCTGATGCGGTGTATGTTACCGATAGCGCCGACGGCAGCATCGTCGGAATTAATGTCAAAACCCTGCAAGTTAACTCGCGCACTGAGGTCGCTACGGGTTTGGGTCAAATCCGTTTTGCACCGGGTGGTCGTTTTGCGGTGGTGGTGAATCCTGCCAATGACATGGTGTATATCTGGGATGCGGTCAATGATCGTATCGTTAAAAGTGGCAAGGTTGAAAAAGGCCCCGATCAGGTCAGTTTCAGCGATACTTTGGCGTATATCCGTCATCAGGGCAGTGAAACGGTGTTCATGCTATCGATGGACGTGATCACCGATCCGACTGTGCCCATGCAAGTGGTGGATTTTCCCGCCGGTGAGTCCGCCTTTGGTCTGGCCACTTCGCCGGCCGACGGCATTGTGCAAACACCCGGTGAAAATGCGGTTGTGGTGGCACACCCGGTGGACCGTCAGGTGTACTACTACAAAGAAGGCATGGCGGCCCCCATGGGTAGCTTCAATAACTTTAACCGCAGGGCGCGTGCCGTGCTGACTGTTGACCGCACCTTGCAGGAGACCACAGCAGGGCATTATGAAACCGTAGCCCGCCTGGCAGATGCCGGGACTTATGATGTGGTCTTCTTTATGGAATCTCCCACGGTGGTCCATTGCTTTGCCACAAGGGTAATGCCTAATAAATCACAACAGCGCTTGCTGCCACATCAGGTTAGCGCCCAGAGACTATCTGCCGGTTCAGTACAAGCGGGCAAGAATACAACGCTACGATTTAGCTTGCGTGACGTAGAATTGGGTATTCCTGTAACAGGATTGGCCGACCTGCAGGTGTTGACTGTACTGTCCCCGGGTACCTGGCAAAATCGGCAACCCGCCAGGGAACTGGGTGACGGAATTTATGCTGTTGAACTGATACCCCCCAGGCAAGGGGCTTATTATGTCCGATTGAATAGCGCCTGGCGGGATAAAAATCTCGCCCCGCCAAGAAACCTGATGTTTCGGGTAATCACCGGGAACTGACTTATCTTTGATTCGATGACTTCACTTAGGGCCAAGCAAGACAAAATCCATACCACACAAAATAGAGGTGACGTTTGACCAGAGCAGTTTATAGGCGTTCCGATAAGCAACAGCCCGGTGGTGCACGGCCGGACTTTACCCGCTTGCTGGGCCAATGGCGCAATTTGGATGACGCTACCCAGGGTCTGTTGCAATTGACCCTTTGCTCTGATGGGGAATTGCATACGCTCCATGTGCTCGGTGCCGATCGGGATGAAACGGCGGACTGGGGTCAGGTTGGGGCGTCTTTTTATGTCGCCGAGGGCACGACGCAAGCGTTGGGGTTTCATGCAAAGTTCACCCGTAATGGCCTCAATACCTATATCGCCGCCAACCTCAATAAAGGCATCTATGTTGTCCAGACTTATACATCCGGTGTGAACAACGGCCCCGGTATATTCAGCAAAGAATATTTTCGTCGTTGTGCTTCTTCGGCAGGTGACAATGACTGAACTACATGATGCCGCGGGAATCCGCCCCTTCCTTGGTCAATGGCAGAATACGGCGAATGAAACACTGTGGTTGCAGGGATTCAGACTGGCAGAAAAAGACGGCCAATTTACGATCAAACCGAAAGGAATCTCAGCGCCGTTCGACTGGGGTGAACACGCGGTTGAATGCTTTCGTTTTCACGGCAACGAAGCGTCGTTTTACTGCAGCTTTAGCCTTGCGCAAATGACCGTGGATTTAATGGCCTATACCAATAAAGGTTTGATTGTGATTGCTACTCATCTGGCGTTTGAGGATGCTTCCGGGTGCAACCACTTGAGCCGCGAATTCTTTGTGCCCATCGAGTCAGCAGCCGAAAACCAAAAACCAAAAACCATGAGTACAGCACAAGCCATCAATCACAGACGGCTGCCCTTGATCAAAGATGGCGGCGATTTAACGGATCTGCTGGGCACTTGGGTCAACGCCAATGATAAGAGTGAAAGCCTGAGTCGGCTGATCATTGAACGCGATGAGCAGCAGGAGTACTGGATCCGGACCTTCGCTGTCGCCGATCCTGTGCCGGTCAACTGGGGTCGGGTAGCGATGGATGTTCATCAGGCCGGCCGTAGGCAAAGTGGATTTCACGCCACTTATGATCTCGCGGAAACCGTCGTCCACCTGGTTGCCAACTATAAACTGGGGGTTTTGGTGATTGAACTATTCAGTTCTTTTAAAGGTAGCGGTGACCGACCCGGCACCATTGGGCGTGAATTTTTTCGGCGAGCGTCAAAGCATACCACCATGGCAGCAACTGCTGAGGCTTTGCCGGACGACAGTGTACCGGTTGATTTAACGCCCTTTGCAGGATCCTGGATTAACAGCAGTGACAGCGGCCAATGGTTGGAGCAGTTCACCCTGTCTGCTGATCGGCAAGGTTGGCAACTTCAGATCCGTACTGGCGATATAAAGCCGGATCCGGTACCGGTGACAAGTTACATGGACAATATGGGCTATCTGGCGTTTAAAGCCTGTATTGAACTTAGCGATCGGCATCTGATTATCGCTGCCAATACACAAAAGGCGCTGGTGGTGATGACCAGCTATGAACGCTTTTTGCCCTGCTCTGTGCAGGCAACGGCGCAAAATCGGGTTTACCGGGAAATTTTTATTCACGACACCGACGACACTATGGCAATAGCTGAATGTAGTGGGCTGTCGGCTTAATCAAATAACCAGGGCTTTGGAGGAAAATTATGCAGGCCACCGCAGATGAGGAAATAAAAAAAATGTCAATCAAATTTCATTGGCGGATGTTGCAGGGCGGCGAGGAACAAGGCGGGTCAAAATCGCGGGCGCTGGGATCCAGTCTTTCCCCTACCGGGTTGCCGGATCTGATGCCACAGATTGAATTTTGTAAAACGGCGGAAGCTGTCGGCATTGACGGTTTGCTGGTGGACATAGGTGCGGCCAAACCCGATCCCATCGTAACGACTGCGGCCTTTGGTTTGGCAACGAAAAAAATCGCTTTCATCGTCGCCGCCCGTTCCGGTTTACAGTCACCTACAACATTTGTCCAACAGATCAACACCCTGTCCAACTTGATCGGCGGGGACCGGTTGTTGCTCAATATCGTGGCCGGTCATTCACCGAAGGAGCAGCGTTATTATGGTGATTTTCTCGATCATGATCAGCGCTACGCCCGTACCGAGGACTTTCTGGCGGTATGCCATCGCTTTTGGCGAGACGATGGGCCGGTGGATTATGCCGGCCGTTTTTATCAAATAGAGGGGGGTGTTTTGAATACCTCGTTTAGCGCCCAAGGCCGACAACATCCGCTGTTGTTTATTGCCGGCGGGTCGGATACTTGCCGCGACCTGGCGGTTAGTCAGGGGGATATCTGGATGCGCCTGGCGGATACACCTGAAGCGGTGGGCCGGGCTGCAGCACCCGTGCTGGCGGCGGGCAAACAACTGGGCTTGAGACTGGCGGTGATTGTCAGACCAACCCGGGCCGAGGCCCTGGCAGCAGCCCGGACATTGATTGGTGGACTTGACCCCAAGGATCGTGAAGCCTCAATGGAGAAAAAATTCGTTGGCAACAGTGACTCGGTGTCGATGAAAACGACTTTTGCCCTGGCTGAAAAAGAATGGCTGACACCCACACTGTGGACCGGTGCTATTCGTACCCACGGCGCACCAGCCGCCTGTTTGGTGGGCGACCCGGATGAGGTAGCCGGGGCGTTCCTGGATTATAAACAGGTGGGCGTTACCCACTTCATTCTTTCGGGTTGGCCCAAACAGGCAGAAATGGTGTTCTTCGGCAACGAAGTTATTCCCAGGGTCCGGGCAATGGAAGCCAACGATGAGACTCGTACAAATAAGGTGGCTGCGTTGAGTCCCGATTCCGCACAAGAGATTGGTGTATGAACTTGTCCGAAAATGTCTCGTTATCCAGAACCGGCCAACCACGATGGACCGGCACATCACGGGTTCCACACAGGCTATGGGGCAGGAGACTACGCCGTTGTTGAGTGCGCAGCAACTGGAAGACTATAAGCAAAACGGTGTTTTGTTCCCTGTAGCGTTACTCACACCAGACCAGGCGGACAGTACTCGCGAGGCATTTTGTGCACTCGAAGCGATGTGCGGCACGAGACCAACGCCCAATATCACCAGTCAGTGTCATCTACATTTTCCCTGGGTTTTCGAGCTAATCTCCGATCCAGTTCTGTTGGACACGGTACAACAAATTATCGGTGAAGATATTCTGGTTCATTCAACCACCTTGTTTCATAAGCATTCCCGTGAGACCCAGTTCGTTTCCTGGCATCAGGATGCCTATTATTGGGGTCTCAGCGAGCCGCGTCTGGTCTCGGTCTGGATTGCACTGACGCTGAGCACATCTGAGAACGGCTGCATGCAAGTGATCAGGGCTTCACATCGAAGTGGGGTTTTGCCCCACTGTCTCGAGGCGCGTGATAAACGCAATTTGTTGCGTAGTGGTTTGGTGGTCAGCGATTCACCAGAACTCGGTAGTGCGCAGGATGTCATCTTGCAGCCAGGGCAATTTTCGCTGCATCATCCCTATACTATTCATGGGTCCAGCCCCAACCGTTCGGGCACGGCGCGGATGGGTTTTGCAATCCGTTATGTTTCAGCTGCTGTGAGTCAGAGCGGATTTCATCACGAAGTGCTGGCCCTGAGGGGCAACACCCGCGCCAGCCGCTACAAAATCGTGTTACCGCCGGACGAAACCAATCCGCAGCGCGCTCTGAGCAATCAAATGTGCTTTGCTGAACGTCTGGCTAAACAACGCCGACAACAAAACAGGCCGGACTCAAAGGCGCGAATACCTTTGGTGGGACAAAGCGTAACAAGATATAAAGATGAGCAGTAACAATATGATTCACATTGTCCATGTGACCGCGCAAATGAGCAAAGCCGGCAGTGGTCGTGCTATCTGCGCCGCAGCGCGCCATCTGATCCCACTGGGCGTAAAGCACACGCTGATTTCGTTGCTGCCTGCCCGTGATGGCAGTGAAGAGCTGTTACAAGAAGCCGGGATCATGCTGCTGGAGACGCCGTCAAATGCCGAACTGATAGAACAGCTCAAACAAGCTGATATCGTACGGTTCGAATGGTGGAATAACCCGCGGATCATCGAATTGATACATTCAGCATTGCCACCCATGCGTTTGCTGATTTATGTCCATAATTGTGGTGATCACTACCCGAATCTGCTCACCCGTGAGTTGGTGGATTTTGTCGATTTTTGTGTGGCAGGCTGCCGCTATACCCACACTCATGGCGTGTTGGCTGAGCTGCCGGAAAAATTGCGTCGAGAAAAAACCGCCACTGTACTCGCTGCCCCGGACTTCAGCCGCTTGACCGAACAGCCACCGCAAGCCCATGAGGGCTTTGTCATTAGCTATATTGGTGATTTAACCACGAAGAAGCGACATCCAGATCTAATATCGATGAGTTCTGCTGCCCGGATCCCCGGCGTTCGCTTTATTATCCGTGGCAAGGGTGACGCAAAACCGCTGCAACAGCAAGTGCGGGAACTGAAGCTTGAGCATTGTTTCGATGTTGGTGAATTTTGCGATGATATTGGCAGTATTCTGGCGATAACCGATGTCTTTGGGTATCCGCTCAACCTCCATCCGGCGGCGGAGCTTTGTGTGCAGGAGGCCCTGTATGCCGGTGCAGTGCCTGTTGTTTTCCCTCTTGGCGGTCTGCGCGATCTGGTGATCCACGAATATACCGGTCTGGTGGTGGAAGATGCCGCCGGTTATACAGCGGCATTGGAATATCTCTACGAGCACCCGCAAGACCTGGCGAGGATGTCTGCCAATGCCCGCCAATATGCCCGCCAAATGCTGGGTGCCGAGCGTTCCGCAAGTAAATTAATGGAAATATATCAACTGCTGATGAAACAAGCGAAACGTGAGCATAGCTGGCCTTCCATCATTGCCGAATCAACTTCGGCGCTGCGGTTTCCCGGCGTTGAATTATTCCTCCGCACGCTGGGCCTGGTGGAGCCGGAAAGTCCTTTTCAGATCAGTCTGCACAGCACTGATCTCGATGCCGTATTTGCCGCCGAACAGGCCATCGGCGAAATGGCAAACCACCAGGTACTACATCGATTTGCCGAATATCATCCCGACGACGGTTATCTGCAACTGTGGGCAGGGCTGGACTACAATGAGCGGGGGGAATACAAACAGGCGAGTGAGTCGTTTCGCCAGGCATCCCGTGGCGGGCTGCGCCATTGGCGCGTATGGTTTTACTTGGCCCGTGCAGCTGAGCAGTTGGGGCGAGTTGATGAGTCCCACAAGCTGTGTCAAAAGGTACTGGATTTAGCAGTCAACTTTCATCCGGCAATGGCCATGCTGCGTCGTATGAATGCGCGGCTGCACAAACCACGGCAGGCAAAGTTGGTATTATTCTCTTACCCGCGGTCAGGCAATACCTGGCTGCGCTATATCCTTGAAGTACTGACCGGCAGACCCAGTATTGCGGCTGATAATATTATTAACGACCCGCCGATTTGCGTCCGTGTTGGCGGACTTGAGGTCAATCGTGAGGCCCAGCCTTCGGCTATCAAATGCCACCGTCTCAGTGAAATTGATGCAAGTGATCGCCAGCAACCCTTGCTGGTGGTGGTACGTAATTATAAAGAGTGCATTGTCCGTAACCGCTACGATTTGCTGGAACGCAATTTCGATTTTGAGCAGGAACACCTGGTTTATCTGGAGCCGTTACGTTATTACCATGATTTTACAGGGACCAAATTGCTGATCTACTATGAGATGCTGATGCAGTCACCTGAACAAGTAATCACTGAGTTGGCTCGCTTTCTCAATCTCTCTGGTAATGTTGGCGATGATTTTTTGCGTGATTATCAAGATCATTTCGAACGTTCGCTAACGGGCTATCCCAGGTCGCAAACTGGCGGCAAGAAAACTGCCTGGCACGCTAATAAATTAACAGCTGAACAGCGATTGAGTTGGGATCGGCAGATGCGGGCTGCTGATCCCGAAGTCTTTGACCGCTATCTGGCGGATTATTGTGAACAGGGTTTACGGTAGCTTCTTACACATCATTTTCCGAATTAGTCGAAGAGCTACACTGTTACGCACATAACCCGGGGAAATTGCAGGCGATCGGCCGAAATGCGGTAATCCTGACAAAAGAAAAACATACCTGGGACCAACGAGCAATTCAATTCGATGACTTCCTGGAGACACTCATGTGACATCTCTGTCTTAGTATCACACTCGAATACAGCGCCGAATTAATCCCTTCCACAAGGGCACAGATCCCTGTACTGGACCAGCTTTATGTCGGTTTGGTTGATGTGGGTGAGTAACAATGGATCTAGAAAAGTGTGGTAGTCTTCAACCCTATGATGCCAATTCGGCGTAACCGCGCGTAGCTCGGGCGTATCCTTGGCTGGATGGATCAGCAACATATTCAAACCGGCAGGTATTTCGCTAATAATATTTTCGACCTGTTGTCGTCGTGAGATATCGCGTTGCCTTTTGCCCAGTACATATAAATTGTCGAATACCGGGAGTTCTGCCGCTTGTAACTGATCCAAAAGCAACTCTGCCTGACGGGCCTGCCGAGGGTTGAATCCAAACATGCGCCAGTCGGCCTGCCAGATTAGTGCAGGTAATCGGAGCTCAAGACTCAGTGTGGCGTAAAGTGTGAACAATGCGGGGTGAATCAACGAATACATATGAGAATCGATATGTGTTGGTATGATACCCATTTTTTCTACTAAATCTATTTGTGCGCGTAATTCCAATTCCACCTCCTGGGTATCAGAAAAGCGATGCAGTTGATTGCAAGTCTGATAAAAATACCCCTGGGAGTCTAGCAATGAGGCGGCTTCCCCTGAACCTGAAACACAACGCCAGCGATAATTTTTCCATTCACTGGTTAAGGTCAAATGGATGCCGATATCCATTGGGGGATTGGCGTTTACCAGTTCTGCTGCCGCGGGCAACCAAGGGCAGGGGGGCATTATTGAACCCGATGTCACTATGCCAAATTCAGACAAATCCGAAAATGCGGGAATTGACGCTTGGTACATGCCAATGTCATCCGCATGAATGATCAATACACGATCCTTGTGTGTAAATCCCAGCTTCTTGAGTAGTGGGTTCATTATTTTAAGCCAGATATTCCATCAACCGCGACTGCTCTGTATTGATTCTCGTCGCCGCGGTCGGTACCTTCCTGAGCGAGTTGATGTACCGATTTATTATGGCCAAATGGGTTTTCTTTATGTCAGTCAGTTCCTCCTCTGTTCTGGTGATACCAGGATAGCCATGATACAACCGGGTGCCATCGTCAAACACCCTGACGCGGCATAACACATCAGAATAAAAGACTACCGTGGTGTACATATAAAGCCGCAATTCAACATCCCAGTCCTCGAAACCCCGCAGTTGAGGGTCAAAACAGTGCTTGCCAATTTTCTCCAGGGACTGACGTTTCATATTCATAGCGCTGGTAGTACATATTGACCCCTTTTCCCAATGTGGAAGCGACCAGTTGAAGTGTTTAGTACCGCGCACATGATCGAATATCTGCTTGAAATCGAAAAGAGATTCATGATTAATTAAATCACCAATGAAATGTTCCGAATTACCGATAACACAATCTATGTCATCGGATTGAGCAAAAATGGCCAGGTCCCGATCGAGTTTTCCAGGCAACCAGATATCGTCAGAATCCAAGAGCGCGATATATTCACCCTTGGCTTTCTCGATGCCAAGATTTCTGGCGACCGACTGACCTTGATTGGTCTGATAAAAATAGTGTACTTCGTTTCTCAATGAGTCAATGGCTGCCTTGGTATCATCAGTCGAGCCATCATCCACGACAATAATTTCAATATTGTGATCCGTTTGATTAAGGACACTTGCAATCGCCTCCATTAATCGGAATTGGCGATTGAAGGTGGGTATCACCACGGAGATCAACGGCCTATATGCCATTTTGTAACCCCTGTCTTTTAATCAACCGGTATCATCTTAATTTATCTCCAGCCAGTCAGAAGTCGGACGAATGGTTTTATTTATCAAGTCGATAGTGACAATATACGCGCCGGATGCCCCCAAACGGCGATTGGGACCATAGCTGATCGCTTGAGTCAGTTCGGTATCGTATCGGTATAAGCCCTCCACCATGGCCACCAGTTTTTGTTGTTCCATCTCTCGCCCGATTTTGGTTAACCCCTCTGTGAGTAAGCTGGCTGAGGCAATGGCAAGCAATTGGCTATTGCGGTACTGAGACGTGACTTGATGGGATTCTTGTAAACGCCGATAGCGGGTTAATCCGGCCTGTTTATAATCGAGCGGCAGGTTTGGCATGGCGAGAAAAATTCGCTGATCAAACTGGAGTGGGCTGTTGAATAAATCGCCACTCATTTGGCTGCCGGGGATGAGAACGTAAGGCCACCAGTCTATTGCAGCTGCCAGTTTAAAAAACTGCGCCTGGGTTGGTGGCGATACCAGTAAATAAATCACGTCGAGCTGTTTTTGTCGCAGCTCGGTCAGCAGGGATTTTAGGTGGCCCGCGGCAATGATGGCGTCTACCTCGATGATCTCCAGTTCCGGATGCCTTTCTTGCTGTTCGATTAAATACGGGGGCAGCGCATCAAGATCTGATTTTAATTCTATAAGTATGGCGCTTTTGGCTCGAGTCGCTGCCGATGAACGCGATTGAGTCTCGGATGGTGCTGGAAAATTAATTTTATTAGCAAATATCAGCAACGCCAAAGTCTGCCTTTTGTGTCCTGACAATAAATAAAATATATAGCGGTTGAGGGGAAACGCCAGCAGCGGCGTCGGCGAGAACGCGCCGATCACCGGCGCTCCCGAGGATTGGGTAAAATCCGCCATTATCGCCTCAATGCCTCCGAGGTGGCTCGCCACGAAAGCAAATACATTGCTTTTATCCAACCTGCGTTTGAATTCATCAAGTTCCATTTGATTGTGTGTTGCAGGCGGGTCGATAAAAACCAGCTGGATCTGGCGCTGATAAATACCCCCCTGCTCGTTTAAATCGGTGAAATAGGCATCAAGTATTTGACGAACAGCCATCGCTTTAGTCGGATTTGCACTTGGTAGAATGACACCAATGTTAATATTGGCGTCATCAATCCCAGTGACCGAGTAAGTTCCCAAACCGCGTAAAAAGGCGACAAGATCATTCATATCCTGGTGTGTCAATTGGTAGCGCGGCATCACCGGATTAAGAGCTTGACCTGCGGGATCAATGCCTAAACCAATCGCTTTAATCAGGCTGCGCTTGTCATAGGGTTGGTGATGGTGGCCGCTGGAATGGGTGACACCATAGGGTTTCGTCAATTGATGCCAACGTATATCAGCGGGTTTGATGCCACCTTCGGGGATGCCGCGACCATCGTAATTATGGCAGTTGACACAGGGCACCAGGGACGCAGGCAATTGTACCCCGGCGCTTATCAGCCGGGCGTTAATTTCTTGATCCGAAGGACTTTTACCGGTTAAATAAATCTGCTGGCCGCGTCGCTGTTGCGGCGACAATTCAGTTGCTGATGTCCAGCACGAAAAAACTGAAAAGCCAGGTAGAAGTAGCAGAATTATGATTGCACGCATACAACTGATCTATATTATGCCTTGAGGGTTGTATCGGGCCAGGTGACGTATGGTCACTCGGCAGACGCGGAGTCAGGTATTTTATCCGCTAAAACGCTCATAATTACTTCGTCTAACGAATCAGTGCCAGCGAGCAAAAAAACTTTTTTCCACAACCCCGTGGCTTCATTACCGACAATTATTGTATTGATATGTGTCTCAATATCCGCAACATAGTGACCTAATTTTTTCAGTGCCAAATCGACATTAGCTTTATCGCCAGTAATCAGTTGCCAGCCTGGTCCCGCTTTGATCTCTTCGGCATAAGCTTTAAGTTTGGGTGGGGTGTCGATTGTGGGATCCAACGAAATCGAAACGATATGTAGTGCCGGGCCCGTTTGTCCTTCAAAGCGTTCTTGAATACCAGCAATCAGGCGCATTGCTACAGGACAACTTCCTGCGCACGACGTAAAAAAGGAGTTAATAAGGACTACTTTGTTTTTCAATAAATCATTGTAGAAACGTTGTGGTTCACCATCTTGATTGATCAAAATAACGTCAGTGAAATACTGTTGTGCCGGGTTTTCGCCAAGTGATGCAGCTTGTTCTGCAGCTTGCGTCGTACTTGATAACACGGCATTAACACCAGAGATGATGACACAACAAAGTATCAGTCTAGCCTGGGATCGGGCCAGGACAGCGATCAAATTATTCATGTCTATATGCTTCCTGCAGATCTTAGTAAAGACATCCAACATTAAATCCCTCAATACTGCGGATTTGCCTACGGCGAACAACGTCAAGTTCTCAAGAATCGTTTGTTGTGACTAGTTGACTCACAAGATTGACAATCTGGTCGACAGAACCCAGTCCTGACACACGGACCCATTGGTTTTGTCTGGCACTGCCCACCAGGGTAATTGGCGTATGATCTTCAGGATCGGCGGCAAATAGTCCAGCTGCTTTTAGCAGTTTGTTTACATCGGATATTGGACCGGTCAAAAGTGTCCAGCCGGGACCGCCGTGAAATTTTGCTTTCCAGGCCTGGAGGCGTTGCGGTGTATCATTAATCGGGTCGATACTGACTGATATTAAGAGGATGTCTTGTGCTATTTTCCGGGAACCGAACTGATGCTGTAATTCTTTTTGCAGGCGGGCAAACTGGACTCCCATGATTGGACAAATCGTCGTGCACGTTGTGAAGATAGTGTTGATAACGACTATCTTGTTCTTGATCAAGTCATCGTAGACCGCAATTTCCTCGCCTTGTTCGTTAATTAGCAATACATTGGGCAGGGATATGGCGCTGACGGCAATTTCGCGGGATTGCTGGCCGGCGGTCTTTAGCTGTGCCTGGTGTTTTGAATGGTCCGTGCTACTGCTGTGTTGATCTGTATCATGCTGCTGAGTTGCTGCTATGCCCTGCGCCGAGCATAAAACAATTCCAAACCACACAAAATGCATTTTGGAGCAAAACATCACAATTTGAACGGGCTAATTAGGTGATCATATCGGATCATTTTTATTGTCCCTGCGGCTGATATCAGGTGTTCTCTCAAATAAACTGCCATAAATTATTATCTGGCGAATCTGCTGATCTGACACTCCCTCAGTGACTGTTACGCTGTTGTAGTTGGCCTGCCGAGCTGACAATAAGTTGTGTCTGTGATCTGGTACAGCGCAAGCACTTTAACCTGAAAATCATAACCAGTTTTTGTGATTATGTAAATACAATTGTGCGCTGATGCTTTAGAATCAAGTCATGCTTATCGTCGTACTTTCTTGTTGTAAATTATGAAGAAATTGCCCGCAAGCTCGATTATTTCTGTGCCGATGGCAATCGCCAGTAATTTATTAAGGGCGGCAGAGTCATTACCCAAATACGCAAATAGGGAATTCTATAAGCCGGAATTGCAACTACACGTCTATCGTGAAATCCGCAATGCGTGCCAGGATGATTTTGATGAGTTGCTATTGAGCATGAAAACACGCATTCAAGATCCTCCCTACAGCCTGTTAATCAGAGGATTGACGTTCGATTCAAACTATCGATTATTTGTGGCTCTAAATCGGGCATTTGGCTTGATGGTCGCTCGGCCGTATGAAGAAAATACACCCAGGGCTCAATTGATCCACCACGTTGAACCGCACACAGACAAGAACACTGGAGGCGGTGTCAATTCCTTGCACAAGTTAACTGAAAAACTTCATACCGATTGTGCAGATCGTCCGGTACCAGTACGTTTTGTTTCCATGCAATGCGTACATCCTGATGCGACCGGGCAAGGGCGATCTCGCGTACTTGATAGCATAGGTTTTCGAGCTAAAATGCAGGAAGCACCTTTGGATCGAGACATGATCAGTGCACTTGAAGGGCAAGCTGTGCCCTGGCAGATAATTGATTTTCTGGGCGGTGGCGTCAGTTGGGCGCCTATTTTGAAAGGTGACTGCATACGGTGGCGCCGATATACCATCGATGCAGCATTAAAGGGTAGAAACATCGAGCTGCCTGAATATATGATCAAAATTCTGGATCATGTGGATGCATTATTAATACAAAACGATCATCATGTATTCGACTTTCTGTTGGCATCGGGTGATTTTCTTATCATGGATAATCACCGATGCCTTCATTCACGGTCCGCAATAAACAACTCCAACACTCAGCGCTTGATGCTGCGTGCGTGGGTGGAATGATGAACTACGTCTTCCTTCCGGTATGCGTATATTAGTTCAGTCCTTGCATATCTATCCTGCCAACAAAGGCGGGCCCGGCGGTGGACGAGTATTTGATGTCCTGGTGAAGGGGCTTGCTGAGTTAGGCCACGAAGTCATCTATTACCTGGAACATGATCCTCTGGCGCCTTTGCCCAGCGGGGTAATACATACTAATCGGCCCCGTTGGGATGCCGATATCTTTCATATTCGTAGCGATTCATCCTTAAGTGATGAATTGATCAGGAGACGATTGCCCTGGGTGGCTACCTGTCATACAGATCCTGCCGTCTGGGGGCGACCAAGGGATGTTGCCCGTGACAATTGGATTTACGTTTCAAGAAATCTGTCAAGTACGCTTAATAGTGAGCGTCATGTTTTAAACGGGATTGATCCCTCTGAATTTATTTATAGTGAAGAAAAGGACCAGTACTTACTATTCGTGTCGACCTTGCGTTTGGCATCGAAAAAAGGTCTTGCTGAAGCTATTGCCATCGCCCAGGCAAGTCATAGAAAGCTCCTTGTTGCTGGCTCAGATCCTGATCCTGAATTGGTCGGACAGGTTCGGCGACAAACTGAACGGGCTGGCATGACTTATCTCGGAGAAATTTCAGGACCACAAAAGGCCATGTTGTTTGCCAAAGCATCCGCGATTTTATTCCCTACACAAATCAACGAGGCATTTGGCTTGGTAATGGCTGAGGCTTTGATGTCAGGTACACCAGTGATTTGCAGTGCTGAGGGAGCATGTCCTGAGCTGATAACACCGGATGTGGGTTTTGTCTGTACTAGCAGGGAAGATTATTTACAGGCAGTTCAACGAGTAAATGAGATATCGCCAAAAAAATGTCGTTTTCGGGCAATGCAGGAATTTCATTATTTGAAAATGGCACGAGGGTATTACAACGAGTATCAAAAAGAGCTTCGGGTTTTTAAAGGAGCATAGTTTGTCTGATCTTAAATTTCACTCTGCTCTGGTTTGTTGCGGTAATTTTCAGCGACCGGGTTTAGCGCTTGATTTTACTCCCTATGTCGACTTCTCCAACAAAAAAACAACTGAAGACCAGGTGCGCATAGAGGCAGTTCTGGAGGATGTGTTTGAGCCAGAGAGTCGGTACTTGCATGTAGGTGTTGGCAACTCAATTTTAGCGCAGAAATTTTGCGCTAAAGGCGTCGTCATTGATGGGGTGACCGTCAGCGATGCTGAGAAAAACTATGCGAGTTCTTTAAATATAGCCAATTATAGCGTCTATAAAGCAAATAAGTACCACAGAAATTTCATGGATTACTTTGACAAAATTCAGTTCGATTTTATCATCGATAATAATCTGGCGTCTTTTGCTTGCTGCCAATATCATTTTTATCAGATGCTGGACAACTACATCGCTTGCCTGAAGCCAGGCGCTAAGATACTGACTGACCAACGGGGAATGGATTGGGCATTATTGGATCCCTGCCTTATTATGGATTTTGACGATCTAAGGAACGTCCTTCGCCATTTGCCGGTTAGGGTAAGCAAGGTCACCGATATGGTCTTTGCCATAGAATTGTTAGCGCTTGATCATGTTCCCGAGCATGAGAAATTATCTGTTTATGCTAGACGATATCAGGATGGACAAACGTACATTGAATCGTTTAATCCTGACACTGCGGAATCCGATGATGGGTACTGATAATTTAACTCTTCATGACGAGAGAAGTCCGCAAGATTTTAAGCATAGAAGATATAGACGCCCCCACCTTCACCAGCATCGAGGGCTATCCTACTAGATGGGGTATCTCAAAGCGGTGGGTCATGCCGCATCATCTCGCGAACAGCGGAGGCGTCTATGAAACAAAAAATAGGGTATTGACAAGTTAACCCTCTAAATCCACTGAAATCCTCGTCAACCGTAATTACATTGCTACTGCCTTTTCCCAAGACGCAAAAGCACGCAGCCGGAAATAGCGATAGTTTTCTGCTGATACCAAATGTCGACCCAAGTTGAACAAATTGTATACCGCGGCGTGTGCACCCAAAAAGCGTTGCGCCTGCTCTATTGATTTGAACTTACGCATGCCACGCTCTCTTACTCGTGCCGGCTCGTGCGAAAGCTCGGCTCGCCTTTATGAACTCTTAACAACCGCTCAAAGAAGCGCTTTGCAGCCCTGGTATCACGCCTCTTCTGTAGAAACACATCGACCACTTCACCGTCTTGATCCACTGCTCTCCAAAGATAATGTTGCTTTCCTTGGATTTTTACAAACACTTCATCAATGAAGAAAGTATCGCCGAATCCTTGATGGTTTCGCCTTAATCGCCGGGCGTATTTCACTCCGAATTTATTACTCCAAAGACGGATTGCCTCATAGCTCACCGGGATATCTCGCTTAGCGAGTAAATCTTCGATATCTCTATGGCTCAAGTTAAATCGGTGATAGAGCCAGACTGCATATTGGATGATTTCGGGTGGAAATCTGTGTCTTTTGTACATTTTTTATCGATTCATGCGTCGAATTGTCGCAGAATGATGTTTAACTTGTCAGTACCAGATCTGTATGGGCACTCCATCACCTACCGGGTGGCACTGGGGCCGCAGCAGGGGAAGAAGGTGTTCAGCCTGCAAACTCTTGCGCCTCTAACATCCCGCGACAGTCGCACGAGTCTGGCAAAAGAAGCCGGCTTTTCCCTGCATGTTCAGCCCCCTGGATTTCCTGGCGCTACTGGCAGCACTTGTACCGAGACCAAGAGTCAACTTGACGCGGTTTCATGGAATATTCGCTCGGGGCGGCCATCCGCCCAATAGTGCGTGGCGGGCGGACATCACACCGGGGAAAAGAGGGAAGCGGCGACCAGGTTCCACTAAAGACGCAGTGGATGAGCCCACGCCCGCCGAGCGTCATGCCGCGATGACCGGTTTTTGCTCCTGCAAAACCGGCATACATGCCATCCATGGCAATAACCTGGGCGGAAATGATTTGAGAAAGATAGATGTTTCAGGAGCCGGCTACCACTAGACGGTGACAGCACGTGATTCTGTGGTCTACACACTGGTGCTGGCCGATGTCGGGCCCCGATCCATAGCAAGGTTTTCCAGCCAATACGGGTAGCACTGCTTCAACACAGACACCAGCTCATCACTCTCGATCCAGTTGAAAACGTTTTGGAGCTGCGTGCCCATGTCCGTGTACACCTCGGCGTCGACAACCTGGCGCAAGCCGCTGACATGGTGCAGCATCCGCTTTGCAGTAAAGATTTGTTAGTCCGCGTTTGGCACAATAAGAACCTTGCCATTTCTACCACGTTGCGCAGCGCGCGTGACCGCTTGTTTGATCTCACTGACGCTGAAACGCGAGTCAACATTGGCTTTAAGCGCACCACTAGCAATCAGGGGAATTATTTGCCCGAAGGCCGCCTGCTTCTCTTTCATTTGCGCTGTCTCAAACCACTCGGATAACCAAAAGCCACGTATCCGGATGTCTTTAAAAATGATCATTGCTGGATTCAAGGTCACTGGCTTCCCCGACAGTACCCCATAGGACACCATAGTACCGCCATTACCGAGGCTCTGTGCCAGGCGAGTAAATGTTTCACCACCAACGGCATCGATCCCGAGCGAGACAGGCGCGTTGTCAGTTGCACTGGCGATTTGCCCGACAAGATCTGGTCCATCGATCAACACCACATCTGCACCCTTTGACATCAAGTCATCGGCCAAGCCTTCACGACGAACAACATTTATCGTCTTTATACCGCGCCGCTCTATCTGAAGAACATGGGCACCCCGAAAAACGCGTTCGAGCTGCGGCAACACAAGGGCTTGTATTTCCGCACCCCATCCGGGCCGCTTCCCTGGTTGTGTGAAATCGATGGGGAGTGGCATGACGTCTCGGCGCCAGCAGTGGCGGTGTCAAATAACAGCAAGTGGCTGGGCGCCCAGGCCGTCGCCGGACTCGGGATCATGATGGCCCCGCGCTGGTCGCTTGCCGACCGTTTGGAGAGTGGTGAGTTACAGGAGTTGTTCTTCGATTCGGTGCTGCGTGTGAGCCAGAACCCTGATCTGGCGATTTATCTACTGTATCAAAAGCAACGCTACCTGGTGCCAAAGGTGAAGGCGGCGGTAGATTTTTTGGTGGCCCGTGTATAGCACAAGAAGAGTGTTCGACCTGCGATAAGTAGCCGATTTCAGCATCTCTGAAGTTCGTCTGCGGTTTGGTATTCGGAAAACTAACCAAGATGGGCAATGGTGCAGAAACTCATATTTTGCTCCAAATATAGCTTGTCCACCCTGGGAATCAGAAAATACACTACCTGCAGATTCAGCTGTATTTACGGGGAGTAGCGTGTTGGTGGTATTTCGTCGGCACTGGGCTGATGTATGCAGTTCCGTACTCTAGGGCAACCAAGGCTGACGAAGCCGACTTTGTGGGTGTTGGAGGTTTCTGTCATACGAGTATCAAGCTTCCAACAGTATTCCCAGGCCCTTGCTATCGACCAGACTGAGCATTTTTCGCGCGATTCCGCTTGGCTTTTTGGTACCGCTCTCCCACTGACGCACGGTGGATGCACTGGTATTCAGGCACTTTGCGAAGACTGGCTTAGAACTGGTTGAATTACTGGATGAAGGCGTTAGCGCCTTCAAAGACAAGAGCAGACAGCTGGCTGGTAGTTGGACCAATCTGCTGTCAAAGTGTCGTAACTACAAGAGATTCAAAATCCTATGCAGAAATCTATAGTCGTAATAGGGGACGATGGAATATAGACACGCCAGGCCATGGAGATCGCGGCACTGGTTGACTACACAGACATTCAATGCCTTGAATGCCTGGACCCTGAGGCAGCGCACGTGTTTATCGCCAGCAGCGATTTACAGCTGCGTGCAGAACTCATTGCATCTGTGGATTCTGATCGTCTGGTCAATCTCATACACCCCACTGCATGCGTTAGCGCGACAGTAAGACCCGGCACTCAGGATTGACACCGTTCATGCAGATTAAATCGCTCGATCATCTTCATATTTACGCCGCCAACGCTGAACTGTCGGCTCAATTCTACATCGAGCATTTTGATGCGACGTTTATGGTGGAGAATAAGAACAATAATGGCGATACCAGAATCTTCCTTTCGCTGGGTGGCCAGGTTTTGGTTTTAGGAGACTTTCCCAAAGGGCTGGGTCCTAAAGCACTCCCGGCTGCTGGCGATGGTGCTTATGCTGTTGGTCACGGCATATCACACTTTGGCTTGAGGGTGGGAGATGTTGAAGCCGCACTGGAAGAGTTGCGCCGGGCTGATGTTGATATCTTGAGCCTGCCAGTTACTGAAGAATCCGGTTTAACCTATGCCTATATTTCAGCGCCCGACGGCGTGGTCATTGAACTAACGCAATATGGGGCGAACGCGAGCTGACGACCATGTACACCAGCATGACAGTATTTTTTGTCTACCTCACCATCCTGGTGGGGCTGGCGTTGTGGAGCCGACAGGAATCCCAGTCGCTCAAAGGTTACTTCCTGGCGGGCAAGAAACTCCCCTACTGGGTAGTCGCATTCAGTACCAATGCCACCGGCGAAAGCGGCTGGCTGTTGCTGGGCCTCACCGGTATGGGGTTTAGTGTCGGAGCCCAGGCATACTGGGTAGTGATAGGTGAAGTCATTGGCATTGCACTGACCTGGTTGCTCATATCACGGCGCCTGAAAAAACTGGGCGACGAGACCGAATCGATAACCTTGCCAGACGTGCTGGAAGCGAGGTTCGACGACAGCCGCCATATCCTTCGATGGATATCAGTTGTCATCATCCTGACCATGGTCTGCGCCTATGTCACGGCGCAAATGGCCGCATCGGGCAAGGCCCTGGTCGGGTTCATTGAAGTAGACTACGCAACGGCCGTCATTGTTGGCGGCATCGTCATCATCGCCTACACCATCATCGGCGGCTACAAGGCGGTTTCCTACACGGACGTGCTACAGGGTGTGATGATGCTTGCGGGATTAATAGTCGTTCCCCTGGTGGCCATTAACGCCGCCGGCGGCTGGCACAATGTCACCGCCAATCTCGCGGCCCAGGACCCGTCATTGCTCAGTATGACCGGCGTCCTCGATACCGGCTTGCCCGGCTGGATACTGGTGGTCAGTTTTCTTGCCATCGGGCTGCCCTTTCTCGGCGTGCCGCAACTCATGACGCGATTTATGGCAGCGAAGAGTGAAGGCGAGTTGATCAAGGCTCGTAACATGTCGGTGCTTATCATTCTCCTGTTCGATGTGGGCGCCGTTACCGCTGGCATGGCCGGCCGCGCACTTTTTCCGGAAATAGCGGACCCCGAAACGATTTTTCCCCATCTCGCCAGAGAGCTGTTCCACCCGGTTATCACCGGCCTGCTGATGGTTGTTGTGTTGTCCGCCATTATGTCCACAGTTGATTCCCTGTTGTTGCTCGCATCCTCAGCGGTGGTGCGCGATACCATGCAGAAAATATTCAACAGCAGCCGTAGTGACCGGGCACTGGCACGCGTGGGCAAGGTGGTAACCGTAATAATCGGTGTGCTGGGCATCACCTTCGCCATCGAAGAAGTGAAGTTTTTGTTCTGGTTTATCCTGTTTGCGTGGTCGGGGCTGGGCGCAGCCTTTGGGCCGGTGATCCTGTGCATGCTGTATTACAAAAAAACCACTTTGCAGGGGGCCGCCGCCGGCATGGTACTCGGCTTTGGCGTCACCATACTGTGGATATTGCGATTCAAGGCTGATGCCTATGACCTGTACGAGATGATCCCGGGATTTTTCGTCGGCCTGTTGACGACCCTGATCGTCAGTCGCCTGACCTGGAGGACCTCTGCGTCACGAGAATGAGCTAATCAGGGTTTGCCTTCGGCCGGGCGACACTTGGATAGATGTGCCTGTTTATACAGTCATATTCGGTATTCCCGTGTTCTTTTGGTAGTAGGGCAATAGGGTTCGGCCTGAACGCATTTAGTGTGGCTTGATCTAAGAGTCTGGCTTGGTGTGATCTACCTGGGGCAGCCGAGGGAAACAAAGCCGTCTTTGTTGCTGTTGTTAGTCATACTTCGGGTGAGGATTCGAGGCTAAGAGGGGCGGAACTATACCGTTTGAGACTGGTGCCTGAAATAGGGCAGATACAAGGCTCAGAACCCGGTATCTATTCTCCAGTTAGGGCTGCCAGGGCAGAGACTCCAGCGAGATTCCAAAAGTTCGCGCAGCGACGACCGGATTAAAATACTCCCTCCACAAGACTATCTTGTCCTTATCTACCTTGAAAAGGACGATATAGTTGTTTTGATAGCGCTGGCCATCCCTGGAACGAACCATGTCACCGTCGCACTCCAGGAAAACCACGCCGTCACTGCTGCTGTACCAAACCTTGTTCTGGAAGGCGATACTGGAGTTGCGCTGCACTATTCCCTTCACGTAGGTCCGTAAAGGGGCGCCCCACATCTTGCGGGTACCGAATGCGTTTTCCCCCGCGGCCAGAGGAAAGGGCATTTCCAGTACGGCCTTCTCATCCAATAGTTGCAATGCCTGATTGGCATCCCGAATCGAATATTCTTCAACCAAAGTGCAGCGTTTTGATCTCCTGGTAATCCTCCAGGCCGTGCACACCCCCCTCCCGGCCGTTACCCGATTGCTTGTAGCCGCCAAAAGGTGAGCCGTAGCCAAAACCACCACCGTTGATATGCACTGCACCCGCCTTCAGC
>SMVA01162312.1_pt1 | contig 21074 bp, 16 predicted proteins | sample 2456451 | NCBI WGS metagenome assembly SMVA01 (sample SAMN11095933, study PRJNA526329) | marine sediment metagenome | biome: Marine sediment; feature: Surficial sediment; material: Deep marine sediment; isolation source: Hadal surficial sediment | place: Pacific Ocean | collected 2014-05 | depth... | reverse complement strand
CCTGCCCGTCCGAGACCATGGCGATCTGTCCCTCCCGGATGACCGCAATGACGGTGGTGGATCTGACCCGTTGATTCGCTTGCATCGTTTCAGCTTCTGCGGCTCGCTCGCCTGAACTCCTCAGGAGCGCCGCTCTCCGCGACCGGCTCGAGGGTGAGCGCGATCATACACCTCCATCAAGCGATCGGCGGAGACCGCCGTGTACTTCTCGGTGGTCGAGAGACTCGAGTGCCCCAGCAGCTCCTGGATCTCGCGCAGATCGGCACCCATGTCCAACAGGTGGGTCGCGTAGCTGTGGCGCAACCGGTGGGGATAGACGCGATCCGTGAGGCCGGCGAGTCGCGCCCGCTGTTTGAGGATCCGGCGGACGTCGCGAACACCGAGCCGGCGGGGTCCGTCGCGCCGCGGCCGCAGGGCAATGAAGAGCGGCTGGGCCAGCAGACCGGGTGCGCGCCGGTCGTCGAGCCACGCCGCCACCGCTTCACGCGCCGCACCGGGCAGCGGGATCACGCGCTCCTTGCCGCCCTTGCCCATCACGCGCACTTCCCCGCGGTGCAGATCGACGTCGCGAACATCCAGGGCCGACAGCTCGCCAACCCGGAGACCCGCGCCGTAGAGCAGCTCGAGAAGCGCGTGATCGCGCAGCTCCTTCGGATCGGACGGATCCGACGCCACGGCCGTGGCTTCCATCAAGGCCACGCAGTCATCGACCGGTAGCGGCCGGGGTAGGCGTTTGGGCGTTCGTGGCATCGGCATGCCCGCGGTGGGATCGAGTCGACAGTGGCCCTCGCGCACCAGGTATCGAAAGAATGAGCGCACCGATGCCAGCTTGCGTCCGAGCGTCGAGGGATGCCGACGGCCATGAAGCGCAGCCAGAAATGAGCGGACGTCAACGCCGGTCGCGTGCTCGGGACGGGCGCCTTCACCCAGATGGGCCGCCAGCTGACGCACGTCCGAGACGTAGGCCCGGCGGGTATGGACCGAAAGATTGCGCTCGGCCCGAAGATGCAGATCGAAGGCGCGAATGGCCTGATCGAACGTCATGCGACCCACGCCCCCAGCTTCTCGACCCAGGGCGCGAGATCCTCCAGTGCGCGGCGCGCGGTGAGCTCGCGCTTCTCGCGCTTCGGGAGCTTGCGCGACAGTTCCTCCAGCGGGGGGAAGAGCCCGAAGTTCACGTTCATCGGCTGAAAGTCTCGCGGATTGCCGTTCATCAAATGCCCGAGCAGCGCGCCATGGGCCGTGGTCTCCGGCGGAGGAGGCGCCGTCTGGTCGTAGGCGGCAAAGGCGGCATTGACCCCGGCCATGAACCCGAGCGCCGCAGACTCGACGTACCCCTCGACGCCCGCCATCTGGCCCGCCAGGTAGAGCCCCGGGCGCGCGCGGACTTCGAGGGTCGGGCTCAGGCGACGGGGTGCATTCACGTAGGTGTTGCGATGGACCGAACCGAAACGCGCGAAGACCGCGTCCGCCAAACCGGGCAGGCTCTTCAGGATCCGACGCTGCTCTCCAATGCGAAGCTTCGTCTGGAAGCCCACCAGGTTGAAGAGCACGCCGCGCTTGTCCTCCTGCCGCAGCTGGACCACCGCGAACGGGCGGCGACCGGTACGGGGATCCGTCAGGCCCACCGGTTTCATTGGACCGTAGGCGAGCGTCTGGGGTCCGCGGCGCGCCATCTCCTCGATCGGCAGGCAGCCTTCGAAGAAGAGCGCGGCCTCGAACTTGTGAAGCGGAACGGTTTCGGCCGAGAGCAATGCCTCGACGAACACCTCGTACTGTTCCCGGTCGAGGGGCAGGTTGAGATAGTCGCCCTCCCCGTCCTCGTAACGCGATTGACGGAACGCGATGTCGTGATCGATGGAGTCCGCATAGACGATGGGAGAGATCGCGTCGTAGAAATAGAGATGCTCGTCGCCCAGCAGCTCTTGGAGCCGACGCGCCAGGGGATCGGCCGTCAGCGGACCCGTCGCCAGCACGACGCGTACGTCGTCCGGGATCTGCTCGACGACTTCGTGGCGGATCTCGATGCGCGGATGGGATTCGACAGCGTCGGTGATGCGCCGAGCAAAGGCCTCTCGATCCACGGCCAATGCGCTGCCCGCCGGAACGGCCGACTCGTCCGCAGCCCGCAACACCAACGAGTCGAGCCGCCGCATCTCCTCCTTGAGGAGTCCAACGGCATTGGTCAGCACGTTGGAACGCAGTGAGTTGCTGCACACCAGCTCGGCGAAGTCATCCGATCTGTGAGCCGGAGACTTGCGAACCGGCTTCATCTCATGGAGCGTGACGTCGAGGCCACGTCGGGCGGCCTGCCAGGCGGCCTCGCAACCCGCGAGCCCCGCGCCGACCACGACCAACCGCCGCGCCCGTAGCTGTGATTCGGGCGTCATGGTCCCCCCGGGAAGCGAGAAAACGATCATAGCTCACGGACTTCGGGCGGCGAGACGACGCACAAGCGCCCGTCCCGGTCCTGGCTGACGCGCCCCGACAGCTCCAGCTCGGCGAGACCTAGCGCCAGCTGTTCGGGCGTGCGTCCCAGCTGGTGGGCAAGCTCGTCCCGACTCTGGGACTCCCGTTCGAGCGTCCTCAGGATCCGATGCTGCTCGTCACTCCACTCTTCCACCGAAGCAGCCCGCTTTGGAGCAACCCCCGCCAACCCCAGTGCATTGAGAATGTCACCGGGCTCGAGGGCGACGCCGGCGCCATCGCGGAGCAGGCGATTACTGCCGCGGCTCGTCGGGGCCGAGATCGGACCCGGCACCGCGAAGACGTCGACGCCCTGGTTCGCCGCGTGCCCTGCCGTGAGCAACGAGCCGCTGCGCTCGCGCGCCTCCACCACCAGCACCGCGACCGACAGGGCGCTGATCAGGCGGTTGCGAAGCGGGAAGAACGCGGGTCGTGGCCGGGTGCCTGGAAAGAACTCAGTCAGCACACCACCGGCCTTGGCGATGTCGTCCGCCAGGCGCCGGTGGCGCGCGGGGTAGACGCGGTCGGGCCCACAGGCCTGGACCGCCAGCGTCGTGCCTCCGACCTCGAGAGCCGCGCGGTGGGCGGCGGCATCGATCCCCACCGCAAGTCCGGACACGATCACGACTCCGGCCGACGCCAGCTCGGACGCGAAGCGCTTCGCGGCATCCAGGCCGTAGACGGTCGCCGCACGCGCCCCGACGATGGCGACACAGGGCCGTGAGGGGACACGGACGTCGCCGCGCAGCAGCAGCAGCGGCGGCGCATCGATCAGGCGCTCCAGGCGAGCCGGGTATGCGGACGAACCGATCGGTACCGCCAGGGTGCGCGTCGATCGAAGCGCACGAACTGCCCGATCCAGCTCGGCCTCACTGGGAAGCCCGCCTGCGCCTCTCAGCAGACGGCGAGGATCCGGATCGCGCCGGAGCTGCTCGCAGACGCGTTGCGGGTAGAGGCCGAAACAACGCTGCACGGCCAGCCAGGCGCGCAGCAAAGCCTGGGTTTCAGGCGACGGATCGTCGGGCCGAAGCACACCGTTCGCAACCGAGGGCGGTGAATGCAAGGAGGGGGGCTCCCCGGGACCGGGGTGCCCCTTCTAATTAGACCGAATCCTGTCTCTTGGCCATAGGGTCTGCCATAGGATCTGCCATAAGATCTGCCATAGGAACCGCCAGAGGATCTCAGCGGGCGCCGCGGAAGTGATCACCCTCGGCGAGGGTTTCCTCGGAATGCCGGACCAGGGCCACCGAACTCTCGTCCCGCACGCGAACCACGATCAGGTCTGCGACGATGCGATCTTCCACGCGCACGTCACCGCCGCGCAGCGAGTCGTAGGCCGCGTAGCCCGGTCGATACACGACCAGCGGGCTGCCGATCTCGAGGCCATCGAGCGTCCCGCGGTTGAGGTAGACGTAGTCCGCGCTGGCCATCATCGTCCGGTTGTGCGGCAGGAAGCTCACACTGCCTTCGACGTCGGGACCCGGCTGTCGCGAAATCTTCGAAATCGTTGGCGGTCGCTCGATGATCTTGTCGCCCACCCGGATATCGGTCACCGACAGCTTGATTTCGGCGCGCGAGGACTCCTCGCCCACTTCGACCACCTCGGCCCAGCCGCGGAACTCGACGTGGTAGCCGAGCAGGTCCCCCGTCTCGGGATCGTAGACCTTTTCCTTGGTCTGGAAGATCGTGTACTGGTCACCGATCTCGGTCTCGCCCTCGCCACGACTGATGTAGATGTGATCCATATGGCTCAACATCATTTTATCCTGCACCGCGCTCACGATGGTGCCGGCGGCTTCGAGCTGCTCGATCTCCAGCAGGCCGACGACTTCGCGGTCCGGCACCGAGTAGTCCGGCGGCCTCTCGGCCTCGACTTCCGGCTCGAACGCGAGATCGAGTTCGGGCGCTTCGTCCGCCGACGCGGGCTGCCCCGCAAGCAGCGCATCGGCCTCGGAGCCACTGATGCGCCGCATCTCGCTCGGCGTGATCCAGATCCGATCGCCGGGATGGATCAGGTGAGGATTCTCGATTTCCTGGTTGTCCTGCCAGATCGACGGCCAGACCCAGGGCGTTCCGAGGTAGGCATCCGAGATGTCCCACAAGGTGTCTCCGACCACCACCAGGTGGATCCTTCCCGGACGACCTGCGGAGTCGTAGCCGACGGCGCCCAGCTCGACCTGGTGCGACGCCTCCTCGACAATGGCTGCTTCCTCGTCTTGGGGCAGCTCGGCAACCGCTGCTTCCTCGCCTGCGGGCAGGCTCTCAATCGCTTCGGCGGCCTCGACCGCGGCTGCGGGCATCTCCGGCTCGACCTGGGCGGCCGCTTCTGCGGGAACGACCGCATCCGCCTCGGCTTCCGCGGGCACCTCGGTCGCGGGCGCCTCGGCCGCCGGCGTGGCGGCAAGCTCGTCCTCGGCCAGCGCCGATCCCGTCAACCAGACGACACTGAGCAACAGCGCCGCTCCAAGATTCAGAAGCTTCGCGGTCTTCATTGCATCCCTCCAGCCGGCCGCGTTCCCCCCGGTGCAAGTCCGATCGGGGATCCGCACGCAACGCGCACGAAGGCCGCAAGCTCCTATCGGTCGGGCAGAGGAAATGCTTGACGATGGGCGCCACAGGGCGGGGGCCTTCGGCGGCTGGCACCCAGCGGGCGGTCGCAGCGGCGACTGCGGCTGCCGGAACGGCAGCCGGCGGGCTTTAGGCGGCCGCAGCAGCGGCGCCGGCGTCCGCTCAGCCGCCGACGGTTCCGAGCCGCTTGCGCATGGCGCGGGCTTCGACGGCCCACTCGGGCTGGCTGCCGGGGTCGTCGCCCCGGTCGCGGGCCGCGTCCATGTGCTCCTCGAGGGCGGCCAGCGACCGGTCCAGGGTGGCGACGGCGTTCTCCCGCTCGCCGTTGGCCTCGTAGGCCTGGGCCAGGTGGTGGCGGACCACGCCCAGACTGGCGTCGCGGGGATCGGTCGCCGCCTCGGCCTCCTTCAGGTAGGTGATCGCGGTTCCCACGAGCCCGCGCCGGTAGAGCACCCAGCCGAGGGTGTCCGAAACGCTGGCGCTGTCGGGCAGCAGCGACTTGGCATCCTGGGCGAGATCGAGGGCCCGGTCGAGCTTCGTTCCCGACTCGGCATAGATGTAGGCAAGATTGTTCTTGGCCTCGCCCATGTCCGGCCCAAAGCGGATCGCTTCTTCGTAGCGCTCGACGGCGCGCTCCTGATCCCCGGCCAGCTCGTACAGAACACCCAGGAAGTGATGGAGCTGGGGATCCTCGGGTCGGATCTCCAGGGCCTGCTCGTAGGTCCGGGCCGTCTCGTCCAGACGACCCGCCGCCACCAGGAACCGCCCCAGCCGCTGGTAGCCGGAGAGGTCACTCGGATCGAGCTCGACCGACTTCTTGAAGGCGGCCTCAGCATCGTCAGGCCGATGATCGCGCAGCGCAACCACGCCCTGGAGCTGCACCAGCCGGGCGTTCTCGGGGTAGGCCGCCACGGCTTCCGCTACACGCGCCTTCGTCTCGTCGAAGCGGCCTTCCCGCACGTCCATGCGGAGCAGCTCGAGCATGATGTCTGCGTTCTCGGGCATCTCCTCATGAGCGGCGAGTAGCTCGACCCGCGCGGCTCGAGAGTTGCCCCGTGCCTGCATGATCTTGCCGATCGCATAGCGGACTTCCCCGCTGCGGGACTCGACCGGCAGATCCTCGAGGGTCTTCAACGCCGCCTGATAGTTGCCAAGCCGCACCAGACCCTGAGCGACGAGCAGTCGAGTCTGTTCGTCGTTCGGCTTCTCGCGCAGATACCGCCGACCGCGCTCGACTGTGTAGTCCCACTCGCCCAGCTTCGCGTGGATCTGGGCCATCGTCTTGTTGGCTTCGAGCAGACCGGCGTCGAGCTCGAGTGCGCGCGCCAGCTCCGCACGTGCGCCGACGAAGTCGCGCTGGGCGCCCAGGGCGACGCCGAGAAGATGCAGCGCCTGGGCCCAGTCGGGCTTTTCCTCGAGTGCCGCCCTCAAAGAGGCAACGGCCGCTGGCACGCTCCCCGTCGTCATCTTGTGCTTCGCATCGACGATCAGCGCGTAGGGCCGCTTCTCCCCCGAGGCCAGCACCTGGTTGATGATCTCGCGCGCCTCATCCAGGGCGCCTTCGCGTTCGTTTCGATGGCCCAGGTCCAACAGGATCTCGGCCTTCTCGAGCTTCGCGCGCACATTTTCGGGATCGAGTTCGATGGCCTTCTCGGCCGCGGCCAGCCCGCCTTCGAAGTCACCGTTGCGTGAACGGTACGAAGCCAGCAGCAGGTAGACGGCGGGATTATCGGGCTCCGCCAACGTGGTGCTCTCGATCAGCTCGTCGGCCTTCTCCTGGTTGCCCGCGCCCCGCTGCAGACGAGCCAGGAGGTAGATGAGGGACAGCGTCTCTTCTTCGGTTTCGATGCCTTCTTCGAGCAGCGCAATCGAATCGTCAAAGCGATCGCTCCGAACGTAGAAGCTGGCGAGCTGACCGTAGGCTTGAGCGCGGAATCGTCCCGTCGCCGTCTCCAGGGAGGCCTTGAACGCTACTTCCGCCTGGTCGGTGTATTCGGGTCCCCGCCTGTACAGCCAACGAGCATGGCGGGAGAAGCTTTCGTAACCGGGGTCGAGTTCGCTGATCCGAATGAAGAGGGCGTCGGCTGCCTCGAAATTCTGCCGCACGCTTTCGGCGGTGGAGAGGGCGCGTAGTGCAATCAGTTCATCGGGCGCCACCTCGACGGCCTTGCGGTAGACCTCCAGGGCCTCGTCGGACCGATCGAGCGAGTCCATCGCCTGGCCCTGGACCAGGTACGCCTTGAAGTTGTCGGGCTCCGCCTCCAGCACCTCGGTCGACCTGACCAGCGCCTCTTCCTTCTCGCCCGCGATGATGGCGAGCTGGGCGAACTCGAGCTTCGCCAGATTGTCCGTGGGATCGAGCCGGATCGTCTCTCGCAGCTCCCAGAATCCCTCACGGGTTTTCTGGGCCCGGAGATAGGCATGAGCCAGCTGGTAATGGGCGGGAGCGTAATTGGGGTCGAGTTGCAGTGCGTTCTTGAACTCGATGATCGCTTCCTTGAGCTGCTCGGCTTCGGCGTATTCCTCGCCACGGGTCATGTGCTCATGGAGCTTGACCACGTCGTCCTGACAGGCCGTCAACCACGCCCCCGCGGACAACAATAGAATCAGGAGCAATCTCTGGAGAGGCCTGGACTTGGACGGATGCATGGCTCTGAGCACCTCATGACGTAAAAACACGCTGCTTCGACCCCGCGGCGCCCATTCGGGTTCCGCAGGGAATAGAGATTCCAAGGATTCTCGGTTGGAATCAAGGGGTTTCGTCAAATCCGTCGGAAGCCCGGTTGCGCCGCCAGCTGTCGTGGGTGATTTCCATGCGCTGGATCATGTAGTTCAGCTTGCGTCGGCTCACGCCCAGCAGGCCGGCCGCGTCCTTCTGCACCCAGCGGCTGCGGCGTAGCGCCTCGATCACCAGGTGCCGCTCCACCTCGGCGAGGTTCACGCCCTCGGGCGGCAGCTCAGGCCGCCAGCCCTGCGTCTCATCAGCGGAAAACGCACCGTAGAGGGCGAGGTCCTCGGGGCCGATCCGGCTTCCTTCGGCCATCAGGACCGCCCGTTCGATCGAATTGTGCAACTCGCGAACGTTTCCCGGCCAGCTGTGGGACCGGAGGAGGGCCAGGGCCGGCTCGCTGAACCCCCGGATCGGCCGGTCCATCTGGTGCGCAAATTCGTCAACGAAGCGATGGGCCAGGGCCAGCAGGTCCTCGAGTCGCTCACGCAGCGGCGGCAGGTGGATGCGGATCACGTTGAGCCGGAAGTAGAGATCCTCGCGGAAGCGATGTCCCTCGGTTTGACCGGTCAGGTCCTGGTTCGTGGCCGCAACGATGCGTGCGTCGGTCCGGAGGACCCGGCTGCCGCCGAGCCGGTGAAACTCCTGTTCCTGGAGAACCCGCAGCAGCTTGGCCTGGGTGGCGGGAGACATGTCGCCGATCTCGTCCAGGAAGAGCGTTCCCCCACTCGCCTGCTCGAAGCGTCCGATGCGCTGGCGGTCGGCGCCCGTGAAGGCGCCCCGCTCGTGACCGAAGAGCTCCGACTCGAGCAGTGTGTCGGGCAGGGCCGCGCAGTTTACCTTGACGAGTGGCCCGTCGGAGCGGGGCGAGAGTTCGTGGATCAGACCGGCGATCACTTCCTTGCCGGTGCCGGTCTCCCCCGTGATGAGAACCGTGGAACGCGTGGGCGCCACCCGCTTCACGAGATCCAGCGCGTCCCGAAGCGCCGGGCTCTCGGCCACGAGACATTCGGAAGCGCGTAGGGCATTACGCTCGGCGCGCAGCTCCGTAATTTCGCCGAGCAACCGCCGGTGCTCGAGCGCCCGCACGACCCGCAGCTCGATCTGATCGAGATCGAGTGGCTTCTGGACGAAGTCGAATGCACCGGCTCGCATGGCCTCGACGGCGGTTTCGATCGAGCCGTAGGCGGTCATCAAGATGACGCTCGCCCTGGGATCGCGCGCCAGCGCCGAACGCAGCACCTCGATTCCGTCGGCACCCGGAAGCCGAAGATCGGTGACGACGACCTCGTAGGGATCGATGACCGGATCGCTGATCCGTGCGATCGCGCCGTCACCGCTCGAGACGCTATCGACGCCGCTGCATGACTCCTGCAACGCACGGCAGATGCCGCGTCTCAGCGTGTCGTTGTCCTCCACGACGAGGATGCGTGCCTCTCGCGGAGCGCTCACGAACTCCGGTCCTCAGCGGGAAGCCGCAGGCGAAAACGCGATCCCTGCTGGAAGCGCCCGTCCAGCTCGAGGCTACCACCGTGACTGGCCACGAGCTTCTGGGCAATCGCAAGCCCGACCCCCGACCCGGATGGCTTCGTCGTGAAGAACGGGTAGAAGATCTTCTCCCGCAGCTCCACGGGAACACCCGGCCCCGAGTCCGTCACCGTCAGCTGGATCTCGGTGGACGAGACCGCGACGTTTCCGGACTCGAGCTGGGCCGAGCCGTCCGCGGCAAGCCGCAGCGATGCCTCGGGTGCCTCGAACTCGCGGACGGAGAGGCCCAGCTCGAGCCGTCCGGAGCCCTCCTCCATTGCCTCAAGAGCATTGACCAGCAGGTTCGTGAGGACCGTTCGGAGCTGATCCTCATCGCCGCGCACCCGCGGCAGATCCGAAGCATAGTCGCGCTCGATCCGGCCTTCGAAGGGCACGCGCGCGCGGGACAGGACGAGCGCGTCTTCGAGAACCTTCTCGACGCTGACCGAGGTCGCTACCAGCGCCGCCGGCCGCACGAATTCGAGGCTCGCCGACACGGTCTCGGCGACGGCTCGGAGTTCGCCCGCAAGCTCCGACAGCAGGCCCTGCTCCTCGACGCGACCGGACAAGCGACGCTTGAGGAGCCCCACCAGCACCTCCATTCCGGCCAGGGGATTGCGAATCTCGTGGGCCAGCCCTGCCGCCATCTGGCCCAGCGCTGCCAGCCGTTCCCGCAACCGGTCCTGCTCGTCGCTGCGCTCGAGAGACGTCAGATCGCGGAAGATGATGGCGGCGCCCCGCACCTGACCGGCCGGATCGTGGACGGGCGTCAGGCTGAAGCCGATGGTGTGTCGCAGCGAGTCGGACACGCCCTCGAGTTCGAGCTCCGCCCGGGAGAGCGGGCTCTCCCGCTCCAGGGTCTCGATCAGCAGCCTCGCCACCGCGGGCTGCCCCGCCAGGACGTCCCGACACGGCCGACCGACGGCGTCGGCCAGCGCGCCCCGGGGACCAGCCAGGATCCGGCGGGCCCCCTCATTCAGGCTGACCACGACACCCGCGGTATCGATCCCGATGATGCCCGAGGTCATGGAGCCCAGGATCCAGCCCTCGAAGCTCTCCTGAACCCCGCCGCTTGTCGCCTCCGCTCTCGGCATGGAGAACCGATCGGCAGTTACGATCTCGTCATTGAATTAATCTGCGGGGGGGGCGCTGGGGACCAGATAGTGCTTGCCCTCTTGCTCGAGCCAGCCTTGATCCTTGAGCCGCTTCACGATGCGCGTAACGGTCTCGCGTGAGGTGCCGATCATGTCGGCGATCTGTTGATGGGTCAGCGGTGGCGTCACGCGTCGCCCGTTCTGGATGACGTCGTCCTTGGCAAGTCGGACCAGCAATCCCTGGGTGCGCTCCCTCACGCGCTGGAACGAGAGAGAGCTGGCCTGCTCGTCCATCTGACGCACGCGTCGCGTCAGTTCCTGGATCACGGCCATACCGAGATCCGGGTTGCGACGCAGCTCCTTCAAAAAGTCCGGACGCGACAACGCGAGAATGTGTGTCTCGGTGAGACTCTTTACGCTGGCCGAGCGCGGGGCATCGTCGAGCAACGACATCTCACCGAAGAAGTCACCGGGCCCGAGCAGCTCGAGAATCTTCTCGCGTCCATCGCCCGAGAGCTTCGTCACCTTCACTTGACCTTCCCGGATGACGTACATGTAGTCACCGGACAGTCCCTCTTCGACGATGGTCTGGTTCTTGGGAATGCGTCGCTCGATCAGTAGATCAGCGATGGCCAACAGCGCGTCATCGGGCACCGCCGCGAACAACGGAATCGTGCGCAGACTGTCCAGCGTTTCTCGACTCTTTTGGCTGGTCGACATAGCTCACCCCCCCGGTCAACTTAGGTGACGTCTGAGCGGCCCCGTTTCTTTAGAAGGGCCACGATTTCGCGAACGTCCGCACTGCGATCCAACTTTGTGACGAGCAGCACATCACCGGTATCGATCACGGCCAATCCCTCGACTCCCAACAGGGCGATTCCTCGACGGGGACCGCCCCAGACAAGATTGCCACCTGTATCGTCGAACAGCAGCTCCCCACCGATAACCCGTGACTTTCCGTCAGAAACGCCGAGTTCCTCAGCGAGGGAAAGCCAGGTCCCCACATCGCTCCAGTGGAAAGTAACCGGCAACGTCCAAACTTTCTCGCTTCTCTCCATCACAGCCGTATCAATCGGCTCTGACGGCGCCTTTTCGTACGCGCGCGCCACGGCGGCGGCCGATTTCCCCCGCGGGAGCGAACGAGAGATCTCCGGTGCGTGCCGGGCGAGCTCCTCCAGCAGGATGTCGGCGCGGAACACGAAGATTCCGGCATTCCACAGATAGCCACCCGCTCGCAGATAACGCCGCGCCCTGGCTGCATCCGGCTTTTCGACAAAGCGGCTCACGCGACGAACCCCGGGCCAGCTGCGTCCGGCGGGCTTCCCCACCTGGATGTAGCCGTAACCCGTGTCGGGCCGGGTCGGTTTGACGCCGAGTGTCAGCAGGGCTTCGCCTTCCCGCGCCGCCCTCGCCGCTCGACGCATGGCGTCCGCAAAGGCCTTCGCATCGGGAATCCGGTGATCGGCCGGGAGGATCGCGAGCACGGCGCCGGGGTCATCTGCGGCAATCCGCTGCGCGGCCCAGGCGACGGCCATGGCCGTGTTGCGTCGGGTTGGCTCGACCAGCACTCGCTGGGCCGGAAGTCCCGTCGCACGACGCACCCGCTTCGCGTGGTCGGCCCCGCACACCACCCACACGCAATCCTTCGAAGCGAAGCGATGCGCACGGTCTACGGTGGCGTCCAGCAGGGTCTTCCCGTCCGCGACCTCGAGAAATGGCTTCGGGTGCTTTTGGCGCGATGCGGGCCAGAATCGTTCGCCCGCCCCACCCGCCAGGATCACCGCGTGAAAACGCGGCCTGGCCATCAACGACCGATCCCGCAGTAGATGAAGCCAGCGGCGCGCATGGGCTCGGGATCGTAGATGTTGCGCGCGTCCACGATGACGGGTCGTCGCAGCAGCTCCTTCACTCGACCGAGGTCGAGCATCCGGAACTGATTCCACTCGGTGATGATCACCAGCACGTCGGCGCCCTTGCAGGCACTGTAGGCGTCCTGGCACATGGCGACATCGGGAACCAACGGCGCAGCCGCTTCCATGGCGTGGGGATCGAAGGCCTGCACGCGCGCGCCGCGTTCGAGCAGACCGGCGATGATCGTGAGCGCCGGTGCGTCGCGCACGTCGTCGGTCTCGGGCTTGAACGAGAGACCGAGTACGGCCACGGTGCTGCCTTCGACGTCGCCGTCGAGCGCCGCAATGATCTTGTCGAGCGTTCTGGCGCGCTGGGCCTCGTTGACGCGGATTACCGCTTCGACCACCTCGAAGGCGCTGCCCTGCTCGCGGGCGAAATGGGCGAGCGAGCGAGTGTCCTTGGGGAAGCAGGACCCACCGAAGCCAGGGCCCGCATGAAGAAACTTCGATCCGATGCGACGGTCGAGCCCGATGGCGCGCGCCACGGCCTGGACGTCGGCTCCCACGCTTTCACAGAGCGTGGCGACCTCGTTGATGAACGAAACCTTCGTGGCCAGGAATGCATTGGCCGCATACTTGCTGAGTTCGGCACTGGCAATGTCGGTCAGCACCACAGGCGTCTCGTTCAGATACAGCGGTCGATACAGTTCCTTGAGGATCGCTGCCGCTTGGTCGTCGTCGCAGCCAAGCACCACTCGGTCCGGTCGCATGAAGTCGCCGATGGCAGCGCCTTCACGCAGAAACTCCGGGTTGGAGGCGACGCCGAAGCGGACATCGACCTTTCGGGAGGCCAGCTCCTGCTGAATCCAGTCTCGCACCTTCTCCGAGGTCCCGACCGGTACCGTGCTCTTGGTCACGACCAGCGTGTAGCCATCGAGCGTCTGACCGATCTCTCGGGACACGGCCTCCACGGCGGTGAGGTCGGTGCTGCCGTCCGCGCGCGGCGGCGTGGGAACGGCGATGAAGGCCGCCAGCGACGCGCGAACCGCCTCGGGGGTGTTGGTGGTGAAGGACAGCCGACCGGCGTGGACGTTGCGGGCGACGAACTCTTCGAGTCCAGGCTCATAGATCGGAATTTCACCGCGCTGGAGCGCCTCGATCTTGTCGGCGTCCTTGTCCGCGCAGATCACCTGGATACCGAACTCGGCGAAGCAGGCCCCGGTAACGAGGCCCACGTACCCGGTTCCAATCACGCAGATGTTCACGTCAGATCCTCCAGCCACTCGACAAATCTTTGGATGCCAGTCTCGAAGTCCACCCGGGGTGAGTAGCCCAGCGCCTCTCTGGCAGCGCCGATGTCGGCCCAGGTCCGGGGAACGTCCCCCGTCTGGGGCGGCTGCCAGTCGATCTCGGCCGTCACTCCCAAACGCTGTTCGAGATGCTTCACGACCTCGAGTACGGACACCTTCCGCCCGGCCCCGAGGTTCAGGATTGCGAAACCGAGATCGTTGTCGAGCGCCCGCACCAGACCGTCGACCAGGTCGTCGATGAAGGTGAAGTCGCGAAGGGCCGTGCCGTCGCCGTAGATCGGAATCGGCTCCTCGCGTCGCATGCGTTCCGCGAACTTGCGGATCGCCAGATCGGGACGTTGGCGCGGGCCGAAACAGGTGAAGATCCGCACGCAGGTGACCGGGAGTCCGAACGCGTGGTGGAACGTGTGGGCCACGAGCTCCCCGGCGCGCTTGGTGGCTGCGTAGGGCGAGACCGGCCGTTCCACCGGGTCGGTCTCGAGAAACGGCCCATCCTGGCGCTCTCCGTAGACCGAGGAGGATGAGGCGAACACGATCTGCGGGTTGCCCTGAGAGGCGGCGGCTTCGAGGATCCGCGTGGTGCCGAGCACGTTGACGTCGGCGTAGTCTGCCGGCCGCTCTTGGCTGGGTCGGATTCCGGCCAGCGCGGCCAGATGCACGACGCCATCGAAGCGTTCCGAGGCAAAGACCTGCTTGACCCGATCGGCATCCCGGATGTCACTCCGCACCAGCCGATAGTGGTCCGAAGCCAACGCCGTTTCCAGGTTCCGAAGCTTGTCCGATTCGGCGTAGAAAGGATCGAAGTTGTCGAGCCCGACCACTGAACGGCCCTCGGCGAGCAGACGCTCGACGAGCGTCGAGCCGATGAATCCCGCGGCTCCGGTGACGAGCACGCGTTCGGGTCGCGTCACCGGGAGCCGCCCTGCCCCCGCCGCCGCCCCGTCGCGTGCTCCAGCTGCTCGAGGTCCGCTTCGACCATGATGCGCATCAACTCATCGAAGCGGGTGCGCGCCGACCAGCCCAGCTCTTCTCGCGCCTTGGTGGGGTCCGCCAGCAGGGTGTCGACCTCGGCCGGCCGCATCAGATCCTGATCGACTCGCACGAAATCCTGCGGATCGAGTCCCACGTGATCGAAGGCAAACTCGTAACACTCGCGCACCGAATGGTGCACGCCGGTTCCGATGACGTAGTCCGTAGGCTCGGAGCGCTGAAGCATCTTCCAGATCGCCTCGACGTATTCCTTCGCGTAGCCCCAGTCGCGCTTCGCATCGACGTTGCCCAGGCGCAGCTCGTCCTGCAGGCCCAGCTTGATCTTGGCAACGGATTCGCTCACCTTGCGCGTCACGAACTCACGCCCTCGGCGCGGTGACTCGTGGTTGAACAGGATTCCCGAGACGGCGTAGAGGTCGTAGCTCTCGCGATAGTTGATGGTGATCCAGTGGCCGTAGACCTTGGCCACGGCGTACGGACTGCGGGGATGGAACGGCGTCGTCTCGTTCTGGGGCGTCTCGCGCACCTTGCCGAACATCTCCGAGCTCGAAGCCTGGTAGAACCGGATCGACGGGTCCACCAGCCGGACGGCGTCCAGCACCCGGGTCACGCCGATGGCCGTGAACTCCCCGGTGAGTGAGGGCTGGTGCCAGCTCGTGGGAACGAAGCTCTGGGCCGCGAGGTTGTAGACCTCGGCCGGACGTACGTCACGGAGGGCATTGACCAGCGAGCTCTGGTCCAGCAGGTCGGCCTGGTGGAGGTGGATCCGGTCCCGTAGATGGGAGATGCGCTCGAAGGTCTCGGTGCTCGAACGGCGCACCGTGCCGTGGACCTCATAGCCCTTTTCCAGCAGCAGCTCGGCGAGATACGAGCCGTCCTGGCCGGTGATGCCGGTGATGAGTGCGACACCCGAGCTCACGGCGGCTCCTCTTCCGCGCCCGCTGCAGGGTGGGTCGACGGCAGCTCCTCCGAAGCGCTGAGCGAGAGCACTCCCATGTTGTAGAGCAACCGCAGGGTCAGTATCACCACGAAGACGAGACAGAGACCGGCAACGTAGCCGTGAAGATCGGTGAAGGACACTGCGATCAACGCGAAGCAGGCCGTGAGGAAGTAGAATTGCAGCACGGCTGCCCGGGGCGACCCCTGCCGGGCCAGCAGCCGATGATGAAGGTGCAGCTGGTCCCCGCTGAACAGCGGCTTGCCGGTCCGGACGCGCCGCAGGATCGAGAGACCGGTGTCCAGGATCGGAACCGCCAGCGCCAACAGCGGCACGACAAAGGTGATGACCGTGACCTGGCGGTAGCCCTCCAGGGCCAGCAGCGACAGCGAATAACCGATGAAGAGCGCTCCCGTATCGCCAAGAAAGATCCGGGCGGGTGGAAAGTTGTAGGGCAAGAAGCCCAGCAGTCCGCCCAGCAATGCGACACCCACGACCGCGCCGAAGACCTGACCCGCCTGCACCAGGATGACCGTGAGCGTGATGCAGATGATCGCACCGACGCCAGTGGCCAGCCCGTCGAGACCGTCGACGAGATTGATGGCGTTCGTGACGCCCACGATCCACAGCACCGAAACCACCCATACCATCGCCTGGGGCAGGAAAAAGGTCGTCCCGGAGATGGGTTCGGTGATGTGCCCGAGCTTGTAGCCAGCACCCACCGCGATGAAGGCGGCCAGGAACTGGCCGCCGAACTTGGCCGCCGCCCCCAGGCCCACACGGTCGTCGAGAATTCCAACCGCGAGAATGATGCCGGCGCCGGTCACGAAGCCGGCCAGATGCGAGGGCAGCACTTGCAGATTGCCCAGCACGAAGCCGGTTCCCAGGGCGGCGAAGAAGCCGATCGCGACCGCTATGCCGCCAAGCAACGGGATGCCCGTGCGATGGGCCACCGAGCGCTCGCTCGGCTGGTCCACGAAGCCCAGGGCCTCCGCCAGCCGCGCGACCGGGGGCGTGACGACGGCCGAGACAGCGAGGCCTACCACCAGCGGAATTCCAATCTGGATCGCGTCCATGACTCCGATGTTTAGCGCTCTAGACGACTGCGCCGAAGCTGTTGTGCACCCGAGTCTCCCCCGGGGGAGAAAGACGATCAGCTCGAATATCCGTAGCGGCCCTGCTCCGCACGCACCCCGTTGAGTACCAGGCCCAGAATCTTGCCCCGATCGAGGATCTCGAGCGCTGCCTCGACGTCGTGCTGGGCCGTCGAATCGGCCCGCACGATCATCACGATGCCATCGGAGATATCGGCCACGGCCTTTGCGTCGGGCACACCCAGCACCGCCGGCGTGTCGAGCACGATCCGGTCGTAACGCTCGGACAGCTCATTGAGCAGCTTGCGCATGGCCATCGATCCGAGGAGCTCGGAAGGATTCGTCGGTCGTCCCCGCACGGCCAGCACGTCGAGACCGCTGCCTTCGACGCGCAGGATCGCCTGGTCCGCAGTCGCCTCGCCAGTCAGGACCTCGGCCAGGCCGAGTTCAGGCCGGATCCCCAGCGCCGTGTGAATCTTGGGCTTGCGCATGTCGCAGTCGATCAACAGAACCCGCCGGTCGACGCTGAGCGAGGTCACCATCGCCAGATTCACAGCCGCCGTGGTCTTGCCGTCACCGGCCAGCGGGCTGCAGACCGAGATGGTCTTCAACGGACGCTGTCTCTCGATGGCATCGATGCGGGCGCGCAGCGCCCGAAACTGCTCGGCCACGTACGAGTCGGGCTGGAGCATCGAGATGCGCCGTTTGTTCACGTCGCTCGCGCTTTCGCGGGAGCGTCGGCTCGGCCTCACCTTGTCGAGAATCTGTTCGGTTCGCTTCGTCGGCTCGGGCGTCGACGGTGCTTCCAGCGGCGCCAGTGGCGACGTCGAATCGCCCGCGCGACGCTTGCGTTCTTCCTCAGCGCGCTTCAGCGCGTCGTATACCTTGGCCATCCCTTCGGAACCTCTATCTTCGTGCGAGGCGTCTCAGCCAACCACGCCGTTTCGGCGCCCGCGCAGAGCTGTCGGCCGCCGGGTCCGCCTCGAATTCGCCCTTCTCACCGCTGAGATACAGATCGTCCGCCACCTCCTGGATCACATCCGCACCGATGGAAGTCAATCCGCGCCCATAACCAGCCAGCAGTGCACCATCGCACACGATGTTGACCAATCTCGGCACCCCGCCCGTCACATTGAAAATCGCCTTCCGCGCCGACCCCTTGAAGAGGCCCCGGCCGGTATAGCCTGCCAGCGAGAGTCGCTCGTTGATGTACGCGTCGAGATCCTTCTGGTTGAAGGGCAGCAGATGGTGCCGCAGCACGATGCGCTGCCGCAGCTGCCGCAGCTTGGGCTGGGCGAGCATCTCGTTGAGCTCCGGTTGCCCGACCAGAATGATCTGGATCAGCTTCGAAGTCGGCGTCTCGAGATTCGACAGCAACCGGATCTCCTCCAACATAGTGGGCGAGAGCGTCTGGGCTTCATCGATGATGAGCAGCGTCTTCTGGTTGTGGCCGAGTCGCTCGATCAGGAAGAGGTTCAGCGCCAGCAGGTACTCGGCCTTGGTCCGACATGGCTCCTCGATGCCGTACTCGTCGAACATGATCCGGAAGAAGTCGAGCGGCTCGAGCCGTGGATTGAAGATGAAGGCCGAGGCCGTGTCGTGATCGAGCTGGTTGAGCAGCGCGTGCAGCAAGGTCGTCTTGCCCGTGCCGACTTCACCCGTGAGCGCCACGAAGCCCTTGCCCGACTGCACACCGTAGACGAGCGTCGCCAGACCCTCACGGTGGGTCTCGCCCAGGTAGAGGAACGCCGGGTCCGGCGTCATCTCGAAGGGCTGGCGAATCAGGCCGTAGTGGTCGCAGTACATCGTTTCGCCTACGGAGTCTCGACGGGCTTATCGGTGTCCGCGTCCGGAGCCCGCGCGCGCGTACCCTGGGAGGTATCTGGTTGCGACGGATCCCCGGTCGTGCCGTTCACCCACACGTAGTTGGCAGCGCCGCCGACCAGAGTGAGGACCACCAGGGCGGCGGTGGCGAAGGACTGACGGAACGTGCTGCGGCGTTGCCGCAGCCGGTCGGATTCGAGCCAGATCTCGGGGATCGAGGCCAGCACCGGAATGTTGAGCGAAGCCTGGAGCTGTCGGGCGTCATGCACCGTCGGATCCGCCGCCTCCGTCACGATGCCAGCAGCACCTCCCATGGCCAGACCGAAGAGGACGCCCACGAGAATGATCACGACGCGGTTCGGTGAACTGGCTTTGACCGCAACGAAAGCCGGCTCCAACACACGGAACTGCTCGCCGAGCTGTCGGCGTTCCAGGTCGGCCTGCACGCTCGCCTGATGACGGCGGTTGCTGAAGTCCTGATAGCTCTCGAACAGGTGCTGATACAGACGGTCGAGGCCGTCGAGCTGCTCGGCGACCTGGGGGGCTTCGCCCAGCAGTTGGATCAGCTCCGCCTCTCTGCTGCGAAGGAGATCGATCTCCTCTTCTGCGTGCATGCGACGCAGCCGGGCCCGCTCGGCTTCGGCCTCGGCACTGTGCTCGGCAAAGGAGCCCAAGTTCTCGTCGTTCTTGTTGGCTTCGATCTGCCCGTCAAGGGTCAGCAGCTCGGCCTGGGTCTTCACGATGTCCGGGTGCTTCTCGGTATAGCCGCGAGATCGCATGTCCGTCAGCAGCAGGTTCAGAGACTGCTTGCGAAGCTTGGGGGTCTCACCGTACTGGCGGTCGAAGGGATTGGCGCCCAGCAGCTCACGAGCAGTCGCACTCTGGCTGTTGAAGAAGGCTTCGTCACTGCGGGCCGCTGCCGCATCGCGGCGAGCATCGGAGACGGCCGTCATCAGGCGCTCCAGTTGGCGCTGATTGGCCACCATGTCCTCAGGGAGACGCCCGGAGTTGGCAGCCTTGACCTCGGCGACCTGGGATTCGATCCCGCGAATCGACTCGGCCAGACGAATCAGCTCGGCGTCGATGAACTGGAGACTCTTCTGCGAGACCTCGACGCGGTTGGCGATGTGTTCCTCGATGAAGTCGTTGGCCAGCCGCTGAGCCACGTTGCGAGCGACCACGGCATTGTGATCGCGAAAGTGGATCTTGAATTGGTCGATCACGAAGTCATTGCGCAGCGTCTGGCGGTCCTGCTCGAGCTCGGGGATCACGGGCTCGACCTTCACTTGATCGCGCATCAGATTGATGATTTCCTGGCGCTCCAGGTAATTGGACTCCTCCCGGTAGAGAGCCAGGTCGTTGATGACGCGAGAGAGCCGGGGCCGACTCATGATCTTGGCCGCCATCAGGCCCAGGCGGCGATTCAGATCGGAGCTGGCGACACCGGAGTGGATCAGTTCTTCATCGACGGCCTGGGGCTCGACCAGGATGGTCGCGAAGCTCGCATACTCGTTGGGGAGCGCCATCGCAAGCCAGTAGGAGGCCAGCGAAACCACGAGCCAGGTGGCGAAGACCAGTTTCGCACGGCGGCGGAGGACTCCCTTGAGGTCCGCAATCTGAAAGCCCGACTCGACGTTCATTGCCTGCTTCCGTGGTTTTCGAAGGTTCCGAGGATTTTCATCCGTCCGAGAATATCCCGAGATCGACTCCCTACCAGAGGTGGATCCGGTCGAAGTCGTATTGGACACCGAAAGTGAACAACTGGTTCGAGTAGTCCGACGAGTTGCCGGCCGAACCTCCCTTGGAATCCTGCTCGGTGTAGATGTGTCGCAAGCTTAGCCACAGGTTCTTGTTGACGCGGTAGCGCAGCCGGACGGTGGTGCCCCAGCGCTTGGTGTCCAGGAACTCGTCCACCTCGCGCTGGAAGAGCTCGCCCGTCGCCTCGGCTAGCCGAAACATAACGCCTCCCGCCGTGATAAGGGGCCCGCCCTCGACCGCCACCAGCAGCACGGTCGTCTTCGACGTCGATTGGCGCAGGGTGAAATCTCCGCGGAATTCCAGCCACCAGCGCTCCGACAGCTGCAGCTGGTTGATCAGGGCGACGGCGTCCAGGATCGCACTTCCGGCGACGCCCGAGGCATCGCTCTGCTGGCGGGTGTAGGAGAGCGTGCTCGTCCAGTGCGGCGTCCAGCGCCGCGTCAGGGACGCCGCGCCAAAGAACGTCCACTGGGTGTCGGATTGTTTGCTGGCGCTGATGTCGATCAGGTTATCGCCGCCCGTGAACTCATAATCAAGCGTGCCGAGTCCGACGACCGTCGCGATCGCGGCCGCGTCGTCAACCGGGTCGAGAAAAGTGTTTCCACCACACTGACCATTCAGGACCACGAACCGCTGGTCCAGGGTGCCACCCGCGGTCGCAGGCACGGTCGTCTTACTACAAGAGCTGAAGTCGTTCACCCGGATCCCGTTGGTCGTCGCGTTGTTGAGATTTCCGTCAATTATCGCGACCGGCTCATTGGAGAAAGAGGTCTTCGGTTCGTCCTGATCGTTGTCGATGAACGTCGGACCGCCGGTGATCTCGAAGGTGGTCTTCTCATCGATGAACCATGTCCAGGCGCCAAACATGTTCACGAACAGGTTCTGGCTCGCGGGGCGTACGTCGTTATTGGACTTTTCGAAGTCCTGT
>SMVA01369331.1_pt1 | contig 21098 bp, 18 predicted proteins | sample 2456451 | NCBI WGS metagenome assembly SMVA01 (sample SAMN11095933, study PRJNA526329) | marine sediment metagenome | biome: Marine sediment; feature: Surficial sediment; material: Deep marine sediment; isolation source: Hadal surficial sediment | place: Pacific Ocean | collected 2014-05 | depth... | reverse complement strand
CGTACATCATTCAACTCAAGGCTGCCTTGATTGAAGCCGGCGAGGAAGTACAGCTACTGACTGCCGATGTAAGTACTCAGGCCCGTCAGGTCGCCGATCACCTCGCGCCGGCTTCCGATCACATCGTCGCAAAGGCTCTGCTGCAAATACATAATCCATTCGCCGCCGCCACTGTCAGAAATGCAGTGCGAACGTTTCAACCGGACCTGGCCCTGGTTAACATGTTTTCCTTGTACCTGTCACCTTCTGCAATTTTCGCACTTGGCGAAATTCCATATATTTTGCTGGTCTCTGATTACAAATGCATCTGCCCTCTTGGGCATCGCTTATTGCCGGATAACTCAGTGTGCCATCAGCCGGTGGGTATCGCCTGCTTGCGAAGCCGCTGCCTGACACTCCCGCACTGGCTGCGTGATCAGCTGCGTTATCGCCGGATCGGAGAAGTCGTGCGAAGGGCAGCGGTGATCGTGTCCACCAGCGATTCGATGCGTGACAGCCTCAATGAGCAGGACATCGATAGCCGTCGGGTCTATGTGTTCTCAGATCCTCCCGATCCATCACTTCCAAGGCAGCCAGCCTCAGCGCCGCTGTTCCTGTTTGTAGGTCGGCTTGCTATCGAGAAGGGGGTGGATACGCTGCTGCGTGCGTTTGCGATCTGCCATGGGTTAATACCCGAGTCCCGACTTCGCATCGTAGGCAGGGGTGAATTGCGGACTTCACTTGAGCACCTCGCGAATAGCCTGGGCGTGCAGGATAGTGTCATGTTTTGCGGTTGGCAGGAGCCAACAGAGATCAATCATGAACTCAGCCATGCATGGGCACTCGTGGCGCCTTCACGCTGGCCGGAACCTTTTGGTTTGGTGGCACTGGAGGCGATGTTCCGCGGCGTGCCTGCTGTAGTGCCGAACCGTGGCGGATTTGCAGAGACTGTGGAACATGGCGAAACTGGTTTACTGTTTCCAGTGGGTGACGTCAAGGCACTTTCGGAACAGTTGATGGATATCGCAAGCGGTCGTAGCTTCCCGGAACATACACTCAATCCGTCGAGGGTGGCGCAAGTACAAAAAGAGTACAGTCGCGAACTGCATATCGCCAGGATCCGGGCGATCATGCAAGAGATCGTTCCCTCGGATAAATAAAATGTAAATACCACGTAACCATTCCAGGGGCAATGAGTGCCTGCAAGGAAAAAAACATCAAGGTCGCCCAGCCACTCAACTCCAAAGCTTCACCCTGGGCAAGCAACCATTGATTACCGAGCGGGCCGGAGGAAAACACCACGATGGCAACCAGGTTCCAGCCGAGATGCAGGCCAACAGGTGCGAACAGTGATTTTGTATTGGCAAAAGCGAAAGCGAACATCCAACCGCCGGCACCGGTCAGTAACAGAACATAGATCATAGGCACGATGCCTGCGCCAAACATCTGGTAGCTGAACCAGTGATAGATTCCAAATACCAACGCATCCAGCAGGCAGGCTTTGATGACGCCAATTTTCCAGATCAGAAGGTACAGGATGGCTCCGCGGTAAATCAATTCCTCAAAAATAACAGCCTTTGCCGTCCACCAAACACCACTCATGAGCTGTACCAGTTCATAATCCGGGTTCGGCTGGTAGGTGATCTCCTTGAAGTGGGATTGCCACAGGAAGTTGATCACGCCGATCGACGCCATGAACAGAAACCCTGCTGAAAACTCCTTGAGCCGGCGATAATTGGGTTTAATCCCCAGCACAAAAATGTGTTCTCGAGATATGAGCCAAATCAACGCCCACGATGCAACGAATGCAACAAGAATGCCGAGCATGGTTTTCACTACCTGGTGTTTAGCGGAATGATTGTAATACGATACGTAGGCTGACAAGATTTGCCAACGCATTTTTCTTCATTCAAAATCGCCGGCTTCGATATATAGCTCCGAGGTGCTGGTCAACGGGTCATCCCAGATCACCTCAATCCCGTGTCCATTTGCTGACAAAAGCCACACCATGGCAAAATAAGGTCCTGTATAACAATAAGGATTTTATTTTTGAGCAATTCCTCCGCCACAAAACCCGTCAATGACCTGACCCGGGGACCGGTGAGTCGGCAGCTTCGACGCCAGGCCACACCATTCGCCCTGGGGTTGGTGGCGATATTCTCCTTCGAGGCGATCGATCTGTTTTTCATTGCTCAACTGGGTGACGCACCGCTGGCGGCGGTCAGTTTCGCGCTACCGCTGATCTGGCTGGTGTACGGCATTGGCATTGGTTTCGAAGCTGGCGCAGCCTCCTGCGTTTCACGGGCCATCGGACGAGGCGATGATGCTCGTGCCAGGCGATTGACCACAGACACCACCGTACTCGCGTTGCTGGCATCAATGCTAATCGTCATGCTCGGCCTGGCCAGCATTGAGCCCGTATTCAAATTACTCGGTGCAACACCCGAACTGATGCCGCTGATTCATGAGTTCATGCAAGTCTGGTACTGGGTAGCACCGTTGGATATGGCACTGTGGACCATGCTGGCTTCGATCAGGGCACGTGGCAACACCCTGCTGGAAAGCAAACTGATTATCGCCTCAGCCGTTATAAACCTGGCCCTGGACCCCATTTTCATTTTCGGATTGTTCGGCTTTCCGAAACTGGGCATACAGGGTGCGGCGCTGGCTACGGTGGTTGCAACCGGGATCATCCTGCTCTTTTCCTGGTGGTACCTCAGCAGGCGCCTGAATATATTTGCGCGACTGATCGCACCACTCCGCGAAATACTCGATTCATGGGCTCATATGCTGCATATCGGCATACCGGCGATGATCACCAATGCGATTATCCCGGTCTCCAGCGGTATCGTGGTGGCCATCATCGCGACCCACAGTGTAGATGCCGTGGCGGGCTTTGGAATTGCCATGCGTATCGAGCCGATGGCCTTGATTCCTTTCTATGCGTTGTCAGCGGTGTCCAGCCCGTTTTTCGGGCAGAACAGCAGTGGTGGACATTTTGACCGCTTACTGGAAGCACGCCGTGTTCTTGCCAGGTTCTGCATCGGTTTTGGTATTGTGTTGGCCATTGTCACCTGTCTGGCTGCAGATCCGATTGCCAGGCTGTACACACAATCGGATGCGATACTGTCGGTGGCAGTGAACTACATCTACCTGGTTGCGTGGAGCTGGGGCGCGTATGGCCTGGTCATGTCGGTAAACGCGGCCTTCAACGGCTCCGGTCGACCCTTGCCGGGCGTGGTCATTTCCTCGTTCCGGGTAATATTCTTGCTGTTGCCGCTGTTATTTATTGGTCACCGGTTATTTGGTCTGCCGGGGCTGTTTGCTGCCATCAGCCTGTCCAACCTGCTGTTGAGCATATTGGCCTTTGTGTGGCTGGGGCGGCACATCAGGCGGAATGCGACGAGTATGACTGCAGAAAATAATTCATGAGCCTGCTTCAGGAAATTGCCACCAGTTGTCCGTACTGCGGTGAGATGATTACACTGCTGGTTGATGAATCGGTCGAGCAGCAACAGTATATTGAAGATTGCCAGGTGTGCTGCCGACCGATGGAAATTCGCATGAGTGTATCGGCAGATGGCAGTTGTCAGATCGACATCAGGGCCGAAAATGACTAAAAATCAACCACCACCATGACCAGGGCAGCATTCCATGAGCAATGAGGTCATTATTTTTACCGGGGTAGGCATTTACCTAGCCATCATGCTGGTGGTGACGCCCCTCACTCAGCAGTTTGATCCACCGCGACCAGCGCTGAACAGTGATGGCGAAGAAATTGAACTGACTAACCGCCTGGGAACATTGCCACTATTTCGACGGGTTTGAACAGTCAGAGGTCAAAATTCGTCAATACCCAGCCGGCTTTGTTGTCCGGCAGGAATTCCCCTTCGTCAATACCCACTTCAGACGCAATGATATCGGTCAGCTTCTGATTCATCGCCAGCAACAGATCGCCATTGGCTTTTTTATCGACGGCGAGATTACGCATCTCATGGGGATCTGCATCAAGGTCATAAAGTTCGACATCATTGTTGGCAAACAACTCTTCGACGGTGGTCGGTAAATTGTGCTGTAGCGGTGAATAATAGCGGCTGAATCGATACCGGCCATCGGTAATGCTGCGTATTGCGCTGCGTTTTGTCAGGTCCGGCTTCAATCCAAGCTTTGCCATATCCTGACCACTGCTCTTGGCCTCAAAAACCTGATGCATAAAATCAGCATCGCAGTAGGCCCACATATTGTAGTTATACAGGGCAGCATCCCGTAGTGCGTTGTTAGCCGCTGACGCTGGTGACGCCAATAAGGGGCTCATATCCTGCCCTTTCAGGGCCGGCGCGATTTCCTGCATACGACTGCCGCTGACACCGGCCAGGCTAAGTATTGTAGGCACCAGATCCAGGTGTGATGTCAGCGCCTTGCATTGCTTACCCGCATTGGCGGCATAGGCCGGATGTCTTATCCACATAGGCACGTGCAGTTGCTCTTTATAAGCAGTCGCGCCTTTCCCGTGCATTGCATGGGCACCCGCCAGCTCACCATGGTCCGATGTCATTATAACGATCGTATTATCCGCAAGACCGAGGTCGTCGAGTTCCTGCAATACCCGTTCAATGTGCTGGTCACAATCGGCAATGCAATTCAGATAGTAGTCCTGCAGTCTTTTCCAGCGTGCGTCTTCATTGGGAAACTGGCCGACCAAAGTTTGGCGGGCATACTGGTAGTCATAATGCGCACGGGGACGACCCTGGATGTCCCAGCCTTCATTGCGGCTCTCGGGCAACGGCATATCCCATTTCTTCTGATACAGACGATGCGGTGGTTCGCGATTAATTTCACCCAGCTTGTTTCTGTCCTGAACAGGAGCACTTCCGCGCTCATCTGTGTTGTAAAACATCACATCGTGAGGGTTAACAAGGTTCAACGCCAGGAACCAGGGTTTTCCTTGCGTCTGAAGTTTTGCTGGCTGTTTCCGCAACCAGCGTATCGCCGTGGATGTTGTAAATGCGTCGGTCTCGTAACCACCCTTGGTCAAACCGATGATATCTCCGACACCGAAAAAATCATCAAAGCCGTATTCTTGCATGGTTACGTTCATCTTATTCAGATCAATAACCGGTATATCCGTTGCCAATCCACCCTCTGCCAGCACGTCGCTGAAGTGACATTTGCCCAGATAGGAGGCGTGGTAACCCGCAGTTTTCAGGTAATTGCCGACCGTTGGAAATCCCGGTTTCAGCTCCTTTGACCAGGGGAAACCCAGGTTATCGAACACGCCGGTGTGCTGTATGTGTTGACCTGTGTATATCACCGAGCGTGATGAACTACAAACAGAAGTGGCGATCTGATGATTGGTAAATGAAATGCTTTCACGCCCCATCCGCTCACGACCCGGCAACCTGTAATCTTGCGGCAAGGACGACGGATCAAAATAACGTTCCTGATCGGTCAATATAAACAGGATGTTGTAGGGTCCTTCCCCTGCGCTAGCGGCCGGTGTAACCACACCCTGGGAAGCCGTCACCTTTCGGGGCAGTGCCGAAAGTGCACCGGTGCTCAATGCGAGCGACGCAAGGCCTGTTGATTCGAGAAATTCACGGCGTGAAAGATCCCCGCCCTTTTTACGCTTACCAGTCATGTACTGTCCTCCGTTTGAACGTTGACTGCTTAACTACAGGAGAAATCACCCTCTTCGAGTGCCTGGCATTGTGGTGGAAAACCGTTTTGCTGCCAGTACTCCATCAGGTGGGTGTTTACAAATTCCTTGAAAGCCGGTGTTTTGCGAAAATAGGCCGTATCCGGCTGCCACATCATATCAGCGTTGTCGATTTTGGTGAAACAGTCTTCCCGCTTCAGGGCGATGGCCACGGCGTCCATGTCACATACGTCCATATGGTGCGCTGCACCCCATTGATTGAATCGTGCAACCCGCGACGAATGGTCTTCGAGTGGATTTTCAATCGCTTCTATCCAGTCGCGGATCGGTGCGAATTGGTTTCGCAGTGCAAGGGCGGCTACCAACAGTGCCATTTTTCTTTGCCCGCTGTGCACATAGTACGAAACGAATTTATCATCGGTTGAATGAAAGTTGGCCTCGAGTGTTGCTTCGTATTGTCGAATGGCCGCTTCAATGCTGCCCAAGGCCAGCAAAGCCTCAGCCCGGTATTGGCTGCAATTCAGGTAGCCAGCATCGACCAACAGGCATTGGTCGAAATCTGCAAGTGCCTTGTCGATATACCCCATATCCTTGAAAGTGATACCGCGCCATAACCAGGCCGTCGCATTTTTTGGGTCATTTTCTATGGCGACATCAAGGTTTCTAATGGCGCCGGCAAATCCTTCGCCGGTGGTTTGATGCTTCATTCCGATGACGGCATAGGCCATGGATAATTTAGGGTCTATCTCCAGCGACCTGTGAGCCGCAGCCAGTGCCAGTGCCTCGTGATCAATCCCATCACCAGGAAACCACGAGGTCGCAACTGAATGCACCGCAGCCAGGGATTCCCAGGCGCGTGCAAACTGCGGATCCATGTGAGTGGCTGTTTCCAGCAGTTGCCAGCTGTTCTGCAAATTCTCACGGGCGATAAACAGTTCCCTGGCCTTGAGATAGAGATCATAGGCATCCAGGTTGGTGGTCGCAGATTCCACATTGATCGCCTGCACACCGCCCGCCAATTCAAAGGTCAATGCGGAGACGATCGCATTGGCGATTTCCGCCTGGATCTGGAAGATATCATCCATTTTCCGATCGTAACTTTCCGACCAAAGATGACGGTCATTGCGGGTATCGATCAATTGCGCGGTGATCCGCAGTCGATCACCCATTTTGCGCACACTACCTTCAAGGATATGCGCCACACGCAGCCGTCTGGCGATCTGACGAATATTCCTGGTATCGTTTTTGTATGCAAATGACGAGGTGCGGGACGCCACTTTCAGTCCCTCGACACGGGTCAATACGTTAAGCAACTCTTCTGACAGCCCATCGGAAAAATATTCCTGGCTGGCCTCGGCGCTCAGGTTGACAAAAGGCAATACTGCGATGGAGTTATCGTCTATAACGACAAGTTCTGGCTCATCGTCATAGTTCGACGCGGCTGATTCAACTGCCGTGTTCGCCACACTTGGCGCCGGCATGTATCGTTCCAGTGCCACCATACCAACAACAGCCGCCAGCAAGGCCATCGTGATGTAATCGAGCTTATGGCCGGTTTTGCGGGTCAGATGATCGTGTTGCCGGAGATCAGACTCCTTCCTGATGCCGGCGGTCGTCATTGCGTATCCCCAGGTAAAATAGAGCACCAGGGGAAATCCCGCGATCAGGAAGGTGATCAGCAGACCTATAACCCAGGGCGGTGCCTGCAGGTTCTCTGCGGTGATATAACTCACCTGGATTAGAACCCACGAGCCGACAACATAAGCCATCCCGATGCGGAAGACATTTCGACGTTTCAATTCTCCGAGAATTTTCATTGGGACCTCCCTATATTCTCAAAGGCCGGCACTTAGCGGTACCGGTCCATCATTGCGATAAATTCGGGATCATCACGAATACCATCAAACGCGGGATCCAGATCGATCGTGTAGACCGAGGATGCGCTTGGTGGCGACAAGTTGGATTCGAGTATCTTGACAGATTCCAGTGCCATACCAGCGATGGCAAATATACGCGCGTACTCAAGATTGAACCCAATGGCTGCAAGATCGTCAGCGGGCCTGGATGACATTGATTTTTGCACCAGTATTCTGACTTGTTCCGAATCAGCACCCTGAATGGCCCGGACCCTGGCGTCGGCTAAATCAATTCGGTAGTCCTCACCTAGTTCTGTGCTTAATCCCTTCAAACGGAACAAGGCAGCACTGGCCGCTTGCCTGGCTTCATCCTCATGACCCATGAAATGAAGAATTTGCGCAGCCCAATCCTCTCTCAGGACGATCTTCCCACGTTGGATTTCAAGATTGTCAGAAAGGTTTCGCGCAAAACCCAGACCCTTGTCGAATTGCCGGGCCTTTATGTACGCGTAGATTTGAAATTCGATGACATCAAAGTCATCACTGTGCTGCGCACCGACCATTAATTTCATGGCAGTTGATATATCACCGCTGGCCTGTACTGCTACGCGCGCTACAGCCAACTTACCCCAGAAACTGTCCGGTTTAAGTGCACGGGCTTGCATGGCTGCGTAATGCGCCTCTTCATAGCGGTGCAAATACATGGTTGTGGTCGAATATTCCTGCCAGTCAATATGCACCCGTGGATTGAGTTTGAGCGCCTTTTGCATTGATTGCACCGCCTGTTCCCATAAGCCTGCCCTGCGTGAGACATAGGCCCGCCACATATAGGGCTCATGGTTGCCCGGCATCATCTCGATGGCCCTTTCGAGGTTGTATAAGGCCCGCTCATAATCCAGGTGACCCCAATACCAGTAGATTCCTTCGACCATATACAATTCGGCGAAGTCCGCATCGAGATTCCTGGCCTTTTCAATGGCTTCGTGTGCCAATTCATGATTCGCCGGGTCACCGCCATATTGCCAGTAGTTGGTCATATGGGCTTCCGCCAGGTCTATCCAGGCGTATTTGAAATCAGCATCAAGCAACAGTGACTGCCTTAGTAATTCAATCGATGTCCGGTAACCACCCATCGTCTCATTCTGTGAAAACCTTTTGGCCTGCAGATATAAATCATAGGCTTCAACATTGTCGGTGGGTACATCAGCAACTGAGGCCAATTCGGAATCGGTGAGTGTCGCCTTCAGCGCAGTTGCAATGGACTGCGCAATATCGGACTGAATATCGAACAGGTTGCTGGTGGTCAATTTGCGATCGTAGATCTCTGCCCATAGATGTTCATCCGTTTTGGCATCTATCAGCTGCACATTGACCCGAACCCTGTCACCTGCACGTTGCACAGATCCTTCCATCACGTTGGCGACGTTTAATTCCCGTGCGATCTGACGCAGATTCTTGGTGGTGTCGCGATACTCCATCACCGAAGTGCGGGATATCACGCTGAAGGCATCAATTTTAGACAACTGGGTCAGCAGGTCGTCATGAATGCCATCGGTAAAATAGATATCCTCAGCATCGGCGCTGCGGTTGGCAAAAGGCAGCACTGCGATGGAGTTTTTGTCGACCTCCACATCCAAATCGTAAATTGGAGGAGCGGGTGGTTCGATAACCGGTTCTGCTGTCAAAACCGCAATCTCGGCAGCTTCATATTCTGCAGTTTTCTGTTCAAAACGCGATTCCCAGATGAAATACCCCAGCGACAGGCCAAGCGATACGATGATGATGTAATCCAGCTTGCGGCCGGTTTTAGGTGTGATGGATTCATCGCGTGTTACTTCACTTTCCAGCTTGATGCCTTCAGGTGTCAACTCAAACGCCCAGGCCAGGATCAGGGCCGGGACAAAGCCAATTATCAGCAACAGCAGGACAAGTTTGGGTGCCCAGTCCGGAAGCACCATGATGCCCGAGATGACATCGGTGAGTTGTAGCAGAATCCAGGTCGTTACCGCATAGGCGATACCCACCTTGAATACGTTACGACGCCTGAGTTCTTTGAATAATGACAAGGGCTGCTTTTATCTTTGTCCGCTGTTGCTACTAAGCATAGTTGTTTAAGCAACAAATGCCAAAAGAATCATTGAATACTACTGCCTGCGAGCCCTATACGGGGTCGCAGGCCTTTGCAATCGTCAGATCGAGCGTCGCCTCAAGGTAATAGCACCTACAAACAGCAACAGGACAACCATTGCGGTTTTGAACGAAACAGACAAGCTCGGTATTGAACTGGCTGAGTCCGTAACCTGTCCACGCAGTTCACCACCGGGGTTCTGAGAGCTATGCAGGTTGACATAAGTCAAACCATCCATCATGCCGGTTATCTGGCCCGCATCAAGTACGCCGTTACCGGTGATAGAACCGCTTGTCGCTGCGGTGGCTGTCAGTCCAAAGATGACACCGGCATTCATGTCAGATGCGGCAAGCCCATGGATGTGCGCTGCCACTGCAGCACTGGTCAGACCACTGAAAACGCAGTCCACCGATACCGCGCCTGAACTATCGTTCAGGACGACCAGGCAACTGCCAGTGCCAGAAGAAGCACCCGGGGGTACTTCCTGGCTGGCGGATAAAGGGAAATTCATGGTGATGCTTGCTGCCTGGGCCTGAACCCCGGCACAGAGGATGGCCAGGAAGGCGATTATAAAATTAACAAGGGGTTTTTGGGATTTCAAGTGGAAATTTTTCATAATAATATCTCTGGAATGTAACTACATTGGATCACCCGCGTGTTCTTGTTATTCCAACGCTACTATACCATTGAATAATTCCGAATATTCTGACCACGACTGGCTTACTCAGAATTCCAAGAATCATCGTGGTTTATCCGTTTAATTCGCCCTTCAATTTTGGCATCCACGGGTTGAGGCAATCTCATCACATGCTCACGCAGTGCATCCAGCGCGAGCGGGCCTTCGATTCGATCAGTGCCTTCCAGCAGCATGCTGAAGTTATCTCCTCCACCTGCAAGAAAGGAGGAGACCGCAACACGATATGATTTATTTGCCTGCAGTGGTGTGCCTTGAGCATCAATGATCTCCAGCAGTTTGTCATCATCCGGTCGCCTGTCGTCCCAGCTATAACTCAAGCCTGCAACTTGCAATATGTACCCCGTGTCCCGCCCTATCCATTGCTGAGCCAGCAGGCCTGTGATTTGCTTCCCTGTGAGTGTCATTGCAAACACGAGGTTGCCAAACGGTTTCACTGAAAATAGTGTGCCCCAGGTTATTTCACCACGGCGAAGGTCATCCCGAATCCCGCCCCTGCCTGCAAAAGCGAAATCCACATCCATGGCGGTCAGAAAAGAGTCAGCAACAAGATTGCCGAGGGCTGATTCACCGGCTTGGTTGTGACTGCGTGTTATGTCGGTCGCGGCAATAGCCACGACTCGACTGACCTGCGGTTGAACAGCGATGTTTTGCCGTTCTACCAGGTCGGCGATTGCGGGTACAGGAGATAGTCCGGGTCCGCGGTCTGACCAGGTGGTGATGACAGCTGCAGATATTTCAACAATATCCCCGCTAGTCCTGTCCAGCGATATATTGATATCGCTATACGCTGTTCCATATGAAAACGCCTGTGTCAGCAAAATATTCTTACCACTTGTCGTGGCCACCATGATGTTGGTGAAATCATGGGAATGCCCGGAAATGACGATATCTATTTCATCATCCAGTGCAGTCACAATGTCGATAATCCTGCCTTGCAATTCATTTTGCCCGACGATCGCAGCATCAGCAAAACTGATTTGCTCCAGCCCCTCGTGAATAGTCACAATGATGGCGTGGACATTTTTTGCGACCAGCTCTGGCACGTAGGAATTTATGGAATCTGCCTCATTGAGAAACTCAAGTCCGGCTACCCCCGCTGCTCCGACCAGAGTCGGTGTGTTGCTCGTCACCGCACCAATAAATGCAATCGGTATTCCATCAATCTCCTTGATGACATAAGGCTGCAAAATGGTTTGGCCAGTAATTTCATCCACAACGTTGGCTGAAACATAGGGGAAACTTGCACCTGCCCATTCACCCGTTTGCATGCCCGCATCGACGTGACGACCACCATATAACAGCCGTTTTATCTCGCGGTAGCCTTCGTCAAACTCGTGATTACCAAGCGTGCCCACCAGATTGCACTTAGGTGCCATGAGATCGGCCCTGCGACAATGCTCATTGGCCAGCATATTCAGGAATGTAATCGTCGGTTCATCCTGCATCAGCCCCGATACCGGTGGACTTGCACCCACCATATCGCCGGCATGGACGATAATTGCACGATTTTCAACTTCGGCCATCTCGCGTTGCAGGTAGGCTGCCAGAACAGCTGCACCTCCTACAGGGCGACCATCGATTTCTCGCTTGTTGAGATTCCCATGAAAATCATTCAAACCCAGGATCTTAGCCCTGATCAGATTATCAGTAGCCGCGCTCAAACGGGGTTCGGAATCCAGCCAATTGATGCGCGCGCCGGCCGCCTGGCGAAACTCAGTGTCGCTTAACTCACGGTTTGTATTTGCGACTTGCTGTTCGACGCAGGCCGCGAGCAACGCAGTCGCTATCAACAAGCAGATCAGTCTGACCATACGTTCGGAGGTCAACACTCAGCAGGCACCCTATGTCTCTACCGTTTTGACGGTTGAAAACAGATCCAGCGCCTGGTACTTCTCACTCATCATGTCGGCGAACGGACGTGAGTGAAATATACCGGCGTAATAAATATTACCACCCCACTTGGCACGGGGACTCTCATTTGGCAACAAGGCGCGAATGGCAGAACGTTCTTCGCTGGTTTGTGGCACAACAATCACGTTGTAAGTGGTTTTTGCCTTGCCGTCATTGATATAGGTTTCGATCAAACCCCTGATTTCATCCAACATGAATTGCTCTTCACCACTGACGGTCTGGTCAACTCCTACCAGCCTGTTAATAATGTCCAGGAACTGGGAAGCCTGAGTCTTGTCAGGCGATATTGCAAGATAGCCCAGTAAATTGTTGCGTAAGTCGATGAACATCTGGTCACTCGGCCGCTCTGCAACCAATCCGAATTCACTGTGAAAATCAATCTGGACATTCCATCGATCGGCAAATTCCTGGATAAATGCCATTTCCCGTTCATCCAGGTCCATGTCGATCATCGCCAGTTGACGGAGTATTTCGACGATTTTAGTGGCGCCTGCAGGTCGTATAAGGGCATTAATCAGATCCAGGCTTTCCTCTTTTTCCAGTTTCAGTGCGCGTTTAATCTTGGTCCAGAGATTTTCGCGTCCATCCACCCTGACCCAGATACCAATACCGATCATCAGGAACAAAAAGGTCAGTGCCAGTTTGATCGACATATTCGCCAGGCTCATAAAGTCGGCATCAATGAGCGCATATTTAATCAGGAATGGAATACTGGTCAGGATACCAATGAGTTGTGCCGAAACGGAAACGCTTTCCGAAACAACTTTTTGGTGTTTTCGCGACCAGACCTTATTGGCAGTCAAATAGGCTTTTACAACGGTCAGCACAATGGCGCTGACTATCAGGAAATTTATTAATTGTTCGAATATTATCATTTCAGACCTTCATTAATTCGATTTTGATTTTCATATTAGGGGGCGTTCTTCCGAACTAAATTCAATAAGCCTAACCCTTCATCGATCAAATGCCAAAAAATCGACTCTCGGAGCCATGGATCATTCACCAGAATGTCTGAATCGAAAGGGCAACGTGAAAACACGTGCTACTATTCAGATCAACTATTTCCAGTGAACCCAAGGGGCGAATCCAGATGGCTGAAACTGTTGGAGCGACAGCACCCGTCACCAGCACCGGATACCGAAAATATGTAGTGACGCTATTGATGGTCGTCTACATTTTCAACTTCATCGACCGTCAGATCCTCGTCATCCTGCAGGAATCAATCAAGGCCGACATGGGTCTGAGCGACAGCCAGCTAGCCCTTTTATCCGGCTTCAGCTTTGCCATCTTTTATGTAATCTGCGGTATCCCGATCGCTCGTTGGGCTGATCGCGCCAACCGGGTCAATATTATTGCCGCATCGATCACCGTCTGGAGCGTCATGACCGCGCTTTGTGGCATGGCGTCCAGCTACACACAACTGCTGCTGGCACGCATCGGTGTCGGAATCGGCGAGGCAGGCGCCAGTCCACCTTCTCATTCGATCATTTCCGATTATTTTCCGTATGAAAGCCGTGGACGGGCCCTGTCGATTTACTCAATGGGGATTTATATCGGTATTTTGATTGGATTCCTGGCCGGGGGCTGGATCAGCGAGTTCTTTGGCTGGCGTGTGGCTTTCCTGGTGGTGGGGCTGCCCGGTGTATTACTTGCGGTTGTCGTGCGTATGACCCTGAGAGAGCCGATCAGGGGTATGTCAGACCCCGCATCAACGACGCCAACATCAGAATCACCAGCGGAACCCATGTTCGCGACCATGCGTCAAATGTGGTCATTGCGTAGCTTCCGCTATGCCAGCCTGGGTGCGGCTTTCAACGCTTTTGTCGGCTATGGCGGTCTTAATTTCATGCCCTCTTTCGTTATGCGGATACATCAAATGCCCCTCGGCCAGGTGGGTACATATCTTGCCCTTATCGTCGGGTTAGGAGGTGCGATTGGCGCTTATGCGGGTGGCCAGATATCGGACCGCCTGGGTCGACGCGACAGTCGTTGGTATTATTGGGTGCCTGGCCTCGGCACCTTGTTCGCAGTTTTCCTGATGCCCATCGCGCTATTCACCGACTCGATGAATTTGTTATGGACAATGTTCTTTCTTAACAACGTCAGCCTCGCCCTTTTCCTGGCCCCTACGGTCGCCATGGCTCACAACCTGGTCGGGCCAAAACGCCGTGCAATGGCCTCGGCAATGATCTACCTGGTGCTCAATTTGATTGGATTGGGTCTGGGGCCATTGACGGTTGGAATCATCAGTGACCTGTTGCAGCCATCTTACGGTATAGAATCAATTCGCTGGGCCCTTATGATCGTCAGTCAGTTTGCCTTGCTTGGCGGCGGTTTCTATTTTCTCGCCGCCCGATATTTGCCGGCTGATCGCGAATCGGGCTTAGATTAATAATTGTGCGGACACTCAGTTATCTGAGTGTTCTTCATCTGCCTGCAATACCCGCTCCAGATTTTCAATATTCTGGCGGATTTGCAAGCCATACTCTTGATCGTCACCCCAGAATTCATAAAGCTTATACATGCCTTCTGTGTCGTATTTGTCAAACATTTCTGCCATGCGTTTGGCACGCTGCGCATCATGACCGAGCAGTTTCAGTGCTTCCTCTCCCATCGCCACTGCAGACCCATAAGTTTCCCTGGCGATAAAATCGGCGCCGGCCGCGATCAGTTCGTAAGCATGTATACGATCATAGGCGCGTGCGAGTACTTTTAATTGCGGAAACTGCATCTTCACCACCTGGATCATACGCACTGTCTTTTCCCGATCATCGATGGCAACAACCAGTAAACGTGCCCGGTCTGCACCAGCAGCCTTGAGCAGTTCGCCTTTGGCTGCATCCCCATAAAAAACCTTGCTGCCAAAACGACCCACCAGCTCTATCTGGCCGGCGTCGTGATCCAGTAAGGTCGCCTTGTAACCACTGGCCCGGAGTAAGCGACCAACTATCTGCCCAAAGCGACCAAAACCCGCAATGATAACCGGATTATCATCCTGGTCGATCTCGTCATCTTCACGGTCACTGCAGGTCTTGAACAAACGCGGTTGGACCAGCTTTTCAAATACGATGAGAGTCAACGGCGTGAGCATCATTGACAGCACTACGACCATGATCAAATGGTTGGCGATTTCAACACTGAGTGAATGGGATTGCAGGGCAAAAGAGAGCAACAGAAAGGCAAATTCCCCACCCTGGGCAAGCGCCAGACTGAATATCAGGTTGTCGGCAATCTGCAGTTTGAAAATCCGTCCAAGCATTAGCAGGATGGCAAACTTCAGCACCACCAGGCCAACCACCAGGGCAGCGATCAGAACGGGTTCGGAAACGATCAGACCGAGGTCAATACTGGCACCCACTGAGAGAAAAAATAATCCCAACAACAGACCTTTAAACGGTTCGATGCTGGCCTCCAGTTGGTGCCTGAATTCACTTTCAGCCATCACCACACCGGCCAGGAAGGTGCCCAATGCAGGCGACAGGCCGACCGCACTTGTCGCCAGTGTGATACCCACCACCAGCAGCAGGGCGGTGGCGATAAAAATCTCATGGCTGCGTGTTTTGGCGATGTATCGGAATACGGGGCGGGTCAGAAAACGGCCCGCCAGAATTATCCCTGCCACCACACCAAGAATAAGTAAGGCGCTTAACCAGCCAGGTCGGCTGGCTGAATCGGCGACAGTATGCGAATCCTGTGCCAATCCGGAAAACTCAGGCAATGCCAGGAACGGCAAAACCGCCAGCATCGGGATCACCGCGATATCCTGGAACAACAACACCGAAAAACTGCTTTGCCCGGCCTGTGATTTCATCCAGCCTTTTTCTTCCAGCGTTTGCAGTACAATCGCCGTCGATGACATTGACAGGATCAAACCGATGACCAACGCGGTTTGCCATGCAAACCCGGTCAGCAGGCATATCAGACCAATCGCCAACGCGGTGAAGCTGACCTGCAAGCCGCCGAGTCCGATGATCGGCATCCGCATACGCCACAGCACCGATGGTTCAAGCTCCAGACCAACCAGGAACAACATCAATACGACGCCGTACTCGGCGAAATGCATGATGTCCTGACCGGCTTCACCGACCAGGCCCAACAGGTAGGGTCCTATGATAATCCCGGCCAACAGATAGCCGAGCGCGGAGCCCAGACCCAGGCGTTTGGCCACCGGTACCGCAATCACCGCAGCCGCCAGGTAAACAAATGCCTGTACGAAAATTTCGTTGACCATGGTCAGTACCCTGCCAACACGGAATTGATGTCGGTCAGCATCACATTTGCGTCGTTGTAGTCAATTTTTATCAGACTCGCAGCGTCACCGTGCAACACGAGCAGCGACGGAAACCCCCGGACCCCCAATTGACGCGAATAGGTTATTTCCTGCTCAAGTTGCTCGCGGGTATGCCGTGAATTCAGCTCGCGGGTAAACGCGATTTCGTTGAGACCAATCTGCGTCGAAAATTCTATTAATATTGAATCATCAGAAGGGTTTTTAGCCTGCAAGTAATACCCCCGTTGAATGGCTCTTGTCATGGCCGGGTCAAACTCCATACCCTGATCGCGGGCAGCGATCACCGCCCGACAGGCCGGCCAGGTCGATCGCCTGGGTTGGCAATCGGTCCAGAAATCATGGTTAAAACGTGTGCCGGGGATGGTCTTCTCAATGGTTTTCCAGGTCTTTTGCAGGTAGGCGCGCATTTCCATTGGCATCGGCTCGCCGGAATCCGGTGCAAGCCCGCCCAGCAACCGGATAACTTCAAAGGAGTCCGGTAAGGCCTTCAGCAATTGAGCATAAACCCTGTCGAAACCCCAGCACCAACTGCACATCGGGTCATGGGCATAAATCAGTTTGTATTCAGTACTCAATATCTGCCACGGTTTCCGGGTTCGGGGTGAAATTTTTCTCAGTATAAGAAAAAAGTGCCGCTACGATGTGTTTATTGAGTCTCTTCCTCGAAATAAAACATGCTGATCCCGGCAGTAACCTGATTGGTACCCGTCTCATTTTGCTCGAATGGCGCAATGATTCTTCTTGCTCTTTCATCTGATTCCAGCAGAAACACCCTGACCAATTCCCGCAGTTTCCTGCTGTCTTCCTTTCTCAAGCGGTTGGTCCAGCAGCCCTGTTGATAAAAAGGTTCCCCGCTTCGATCAGCCGCATTCAGGTTGTGTGCAATGGTATCCACCAGGTTTCCGACCACCGCCATGCCGATTTTCGCGTTCTCCGTAGTGTCTTTCGATTCAAACGGCGTGTAGCGTTTGTCAAGCATGCGCACCTGGTTTGCATCCTTATCGACCGCGATTGAATGGCTTGCTTCCAATCTTTGTAAAAAGGAATTGACGGTTACACCGCGGGTGGAAACCGACTCACCAATCAGGGCTTCAAAGCTTGAGCCGGCGCCCCTGATGGCCAGCACTTTGGGCTTACCGGATTTTGCATCCTGATACCTGGAACTGCTCTCCCAGACGTCCAACACACTGCATTCGGGTGTTATTTCACTCAAGAACCGTTCTTCCTGGTGAAATGGTTTGAGGTAGCTATCGTTGCTTTTAATTTTGGTAATGGTTCGTGTGTCAAAACCGGTGATCACCGCCAGGGTCGTCAAGGCGGCGTTTTTGCCCGGTGTCTCCTGGCGCAACATCTGTTCCGCTTCTTCAACAAAAATTACCTGGATCATCTCCTGCAGCTTTTTCAGGGACATCCGTCCCATCAGCATGCGGATCAGTTTTCTGAAGACGTTTTCAACTGCGCGGGTAAGGATCGCGGCGTCACGTAGTGGAGGATTGCCGGATGCTTCCATACCTGTCTCCCTGTTGTTGTTTGCTCATTTCCCTGAACCAATCGCACCTATCGAACAAGACAAAGTCCAGCCGCTGTTTCAGACTGAAACTTTGTCCTCCCTGTTCACAAACGATGTCGGATTCCCCTGTGCAAGATGATGTGTCTTTCCCCTTAAAACACTGTTTACTGCCATCCGTTTTGTTCGTAACGCAAGGTTTCCCCCCTTCCTGAAATTCGATGGATCAACGTCGTTTATTGACGTTTACGTGTCTATTTGACAAATATGTCATATTTTGACATTTATGTCAATTTATACTTTGTAGGAAAATTGCCCTCATCGAAGTAGGCAGCAGAAAAGCCGGTCTATACCCTTGTTTTTCCGGGTTTATCTTCTATTCTGAAGTAGTTCTGCGTTGCACTTGTCTGAACAGGCCTTTGAAGATTTGCAAAAAGACCCACAAGAACACGATGGGCAGCAGCCCCGTTTGCAGAATAAACACCACACTTAACTGCAGCAGGTGTTCAACGACTTCATTGGCCCGTGTTTGCATGCGCTCAAGTTTACCGGTCAAGTCCAGTGAATTCACAGTGCTGCTCCAGGCATTGGAAATGACATCGAGCAAACCACTTTCGCCGTCCTGGGCCGTTTCAGTTTGTGTTGCCGCACTCAACTGCTCCAACTCCTGGCCAGCTTCGGCAATGACCTGTGTGCTTTCCTCATAGCGGGATTCCAGAAACTGCTGGTAGAGCAGATCATTTGCGATCAACATGACGGGGGCTGCAAAGCGGGCAAATAGCAGCAACAGAAGCACGCGTTTCAGAAGCAACGCTGGGCGCTGACCGTCTTTTTCCGGATACCACAAACGCAATACGATCCAGGCACAGAAAACCGCAACCAGTGTCTGGATAAGCCACCAGGCACTGACGTCCAGTAAAACGTTCTGGATACCCAATGACACCGTGGCAGCCATCATGATCCACGAAAACCGTTCAACCAGGTCATTCACCGGGTCAAGTATCTCGCCGGGTGTCAGTGTCAGGCCAACCCCGGCCGGTTGCAGCGCAATTTCTGTACCCTGCACCACAGATATCACACCATTAATGGTCCTGGCCAGTGCAAAGGTTATCAAGGCGCGCTGAAACAGTTTTTCATACTCTGCTTCTGCTCGCTCATCGACAATGGTGGTCATGGAAAGCACGGCAGCGAGCAACAGCACAGCACTGATTAGCCATTTTCCAAGTGAGGTCTTTGCTGGCATCAGGGTTCCTTTCGCTTAATAATCGCAACGCACATTATTTCACGCTCATCATGACAATTACACCGGTCAGGGTCAGGCTGATACCCGCCAGTTTTCGCCGATTCATTCTCTCACCCAACATGATCCAGGCCAGCAGCACGATGAACACGACATTGGTTTCATTTAATATCGAGGCCACCGAGGCCTCGATCAGCTTGTAGCCGGCTAACCACAATATCAGGGCCAGATAGGCGGCCAGAAAGGACGCCACAATCACCGTGCCCCAAGGCTGTGGTTGTCTGAAGTTCTGCACGGCCCGGTGCCATCGCCCGCCAAACATCATGAACACCAGCATACCGGCAACACCGCCCGCCAGTCGCAACTCAACGGTCCACAGGAATGGCCGGGTCTCGAGTATTTCTTTCACCATGACGATACCCACCGCCATCATGAACACAGATGCCGCACCATAAATGCTACCTTTTTTAACATCCTCGATATTGACCTCGGAGCGATGCACTCTCCAGGTCACCAGCAATACACCCGAGATCACCATGGCAAATCCCAGCCATTGCCACAAAACCATCCGTTCGCCCAGAAACAGGATCGACAAAAGTATGACAAATGGGCTGAACAGACTTGAAACGATGCCGGTCCGGCTAGCCCCCATCAGGTTCAGGGCACGTAAATACCAGGTATCGGCCAATGCGATACCCAGCAAACCGGAAATGACGATGATCATCAGATCAGCAAGCGTATATTCAGGCAACGTCAAGCCGTCAAAATACAGGATGGTTGGAACCATCAGCAGCAGACCAAAGGTGTTTTTGAACAGGTTTAGTTCAAAGGGCGGCAGGGTTTCTCCCGATCGTCGCAACAGGATGACCGCAAATGCCCAGGTGACCGCGCTGGACAGGGCAAAGATTTCACCCCAGTGCATGCATGGACATCCTTATCACCCGGTATCAACTAGTCCATGACCGTAGCGCGAAGTAACAATATCGGTTCAAGCGGCACATCCTCGGCGTTCAAATCCTCAAAATAGCCTGTTTCAACTGCTGCTATCGCCTCAAGCACCTCTATTCCGGATACGACTTCGCCAAACACCGTGTATCCCCAGCTTCGGGAATTCGGATCCAGGCTGGTATTGTTACTCATGTTGAAATAGAACTGTCGGGTGGCCGAATGCGGGTCGTCAAAACGGGCCATGGCAATGCTGCCGGTTACATTTTTCAAACCATTACCCGACTCGTTGCAAACTGAAGCGTGGAGTGTTTTCTCCTCGATCTCTTTTGTATAACCCCCGCCCTGCACGACAAAACCGGGCATGACACGATGGAAAATCGTTCCGTCGTACTCTCCTTCCAGTACATAACGTAAAAAGTTATTGGCGCTGGCCGGCGCACGCAGCCGGTTTAACTCGACCACGATCTCACCCATGCTGGTCTCAAGCCTGATGTTGGGAAATAAGTTATCCGGGATCATTTCCTTGGGAAAACAATCCGGGTCAGCCGACCAGGATGCGACAGGAAACAGCAATAACAGCAAGACAAACTTTTTAATCATGGCTACACTCCGCGGGTGAGCGATTAATTACTTCAATAGCAGGATGGTCAGGAACCCACTATTTTGAACCTTCTTAAGTCAATATTCATCTCTTGTTTTGTCACCTGGCTGACCTTGTTGTCAATTTATGCTTTCAACCAACTGGCGCACGGATCCGAGCCACTGCTTTCCTGGCTCGGTCTGGCCCTGGCGGCTTTCGCGCCGCTGGTTTTTTTTATCAAGGCGTTCCTGTTCAGAACCGCCAGAACAGCGCGGCACCCGGTGGAATACAGCCTCCTGATTGGT
>SMVA01199900.1_pt1 | contig 21108 bp, 23 predicted proteins | sample 2456451 | NCBI WGS metagenome assembly SMVA01 (sample SAMN11095933, study PRJNA526329) | marine sediment metagenome | biome: Marine sediment; feature: Surficial sediment; material: Deep marine sediment; isolation source: Hadal surficial sediment | place: Pacific Ocean | collected 2014-05 | depth... | reverse complement strand
GCAGCCGTTGCACTCACCGATGGTACTGAACGGGAGCGGATTCGGCTTGTTCGCAAATCATTCACTGGTGATGGCCAGTTATCTGGCCCGTGCCAATGCCGCGATCATTAACTTGCGGGAGCTGCTGGATAAGGGATAATACTATAAGAAAGCATCATAACTCATTGTATAATTAGTATATTCCAAGCCAGGACGGCACCGATTTCCAGCATTCGGTCAGTTCCCGATCAAGCGCTCGGTAGTGCGGCTCGAAACGCCCGACCAGGCTCCAGAAGCGCCGTGAATGATTCATATGCCGCCCATGGCACAGTTCGTGAATCATGAGATAACGCATCAGCTCCGGACGTAGAAACAGCAGGCACAAATTGAGGCTCAAGGTCCCACTCGAGCTACGACTGCCCCAGCAGGTGCGCTGTGCCCGCACCTGCATTCGGCCATAGGCGATGTCCGTCAACTCGGACAGTGCCTTCAGTCTCGGCTCGAACTCCTGTCGTGCAAAACCAGCCATCCATCGGCGAATCGCGCTGATACACGCCTTTTCGTTCGAAATCTGCCCCGACAGGGTCAGGCGACTGCCATTGCAGCGGTAGCGCACGCTGTTGCCTGGCTTGTTGACGTAAGCCACCGTAAATACGCCCTGCACCGCCGGTAATTCGATCGTCTGTGGAAGAACGAATGGCTCCGGCGGGTGCTCGGCAGCAAACGAATCCCGCGCCTGGCGTATCCAGTCCTTGTTTTCACTGACGAATGCGGCCACTACGCCCGGGCGCGTTCTCTTCGGTACCACCACTTCTACCTTGCCACGGGGATATACCTTGATCGACAACTGCCTGGCCCGCGCGCTTTCGCGCACCGAAATAGGCGGGGCGGCGTCTGGTGCCGCTGATTTCAGGGTCGCTTGCGGATACAGATCTTCTGCTGAAAAAAGAGATAATTGGGGGGCTCTGCCGCTCACAGGGTGCATGTTACGGGTTTTCAACGCGCGTTTCCTGCTTGTCATCCCTTGATCATGCGGCGTTTTCACGCCAGACTTGGCAGCCTTACAAGGAGAATAATAATCGTGAAGATAATTACACTGGCCGCCGCCGCATTAACATTTTTCGTCGCGAACGCAGCGTCCGCAGGACACGCCTATATTCATTATGATGACGACGGCAACATGGTGCTTTCAGGCCCATTCAACATCGTCATTCCCAAGCCCGACGGCGCCAGGCAAGGACCCGTCGAGCATTCCAGCCCCAGCTTCCTCGACGAAAAACTGAAAGTCTCAAGAGCAGGTTATTTTGCCGATGACCAGTTTGTCATGGTTCAGGTCGAAACGACGAATGCCGGTGAGGGCACTCTCACGGACACGAATCTGCCCGTATATGAACTGGCGGGTCGCGAATACAGAGCGCGTACAGCGTGTCTGGATATCAGTCAGGAAGAATTGGATAGCGACGACGACCCGCTGTTTGAATACATCGAGACACAGAACGTACAGATTGTGCCAGCAGTACAGGCGATTCAATTGTTTGCGACCACTGAAGACGGTACTGGCCAGGGCACGATATTGTATTTACGCAACTATCCGGATGGCTGTGATGCGATGACCGAAGATTTCGAGGCAGAGTTTAATGCTGCGTTCGAACGATTCATCGCGTCAATCAGAAACGCCAATTAGTCGAAAGCAATACGAAAGCGGGAGCCTTTGATTTGAAGGCTCCCGGCTGATTTGTGGGCACTGCCAGTCTCAATCGGGCCATTCGCCGCCAAATCGTACGGCATCGTCCAATGTCATCACACCCCGCACAACGCCAACCTCGGCAGTTGCACTAATAAACAATTCGACCTTTTGCTCAAGAATGATTGCGCCGCCGACCCTCGATCCAGGTCCGATCACGACTTTTGGCATACGCCGGTTGTGACTATTTCCCCAGCCTGATGGTTTCTTAACGGTCAGGTCCCCTTTCAGCACGGCCTTGTCTGACAGCAAGACGTCGCCATTGACGGTCTCGATATTACCGCCTACTTCGGCCCCCTCAAGACTGATTTCACCGTTGACGTTACTGACGTGGCTTGCAACCCTGGTACCCGATTCGAGGCTGATTTTGCCGTTCACAACGGAGATCTCGCCATCGACAATGACATCGGTTCCTACCTGGACTGATCCATTGACGCTGCTTAAGTTATCGGCGCGCACGCCATCGCCGATACGCAAACTGCCGTTGACCGTTTCCACGTCTTCGACCCGGGCGTTCTCGTATACCCGGATAGTGCCATTGACCGTTGAAACCTCGCCGGTAACGACGGCGTCCTCGCCGACTTTGACGCTGCCGTTTACAGTTGAGGCACCGCTGGACGTTGCCCCTGCTTCAATTTTGATGCTCTTGTTGAGATGTGCAGCCGATGCCGGTGCGGCAAGCAATATGGCCAGCAAGCCGCTCGCTAAAGTCGCAAATCGATGCTTTGCACCCATATTCAGACCCTCTGTGATATTTGTTGGCGTTCAGTGATTTTGATGCCCCCCGTTGACGATTGGTTGCAATGGATTTTCATATAACTATGCCGGATCGAAGCGACAGGGTAATCTTGCGGATCGATAATCACGTCCGACATTGAATTCATGACAATCGCCCTGGAAGTCCGCAATCTGGTCAAGCATTACCCCGGTGTGATCGCCGTAGACGGTGTCAGCTTTACCGTTGAAGAGGGAATTTGCTTTGGTTTGTTGGGACCAAACGGCGCCGGCAAGACGACCACCATCGAAATAATCGAGGGTGTCACTCCGGCTACATCCGGCGACGTGTTCTATTACGGAAAACCTGCTGGAGCGAAATTTCGCGAAGAAGCCGGCATCCAGTTTCAAAATACGGCCCTGCAGGACTACCTGAGCGTTAAAGAGACGCTGGAAATGTTCCAAAGCCTGTACGACCGGCAGGCCGATCTCGATCACATTATCAGCGAGTGCTCTCTTGGTGAATTGCTCGACAGGGACAACCGCAAATTATCCGGTGGGCAGCGCCAGCGACTGTTGCTGGCCGTAGCACTGGTGAACAGGCCTCGCGTGGTGTTCCTGGACGAACCTACCACCGGCCTGGACCCGCAAGCGCGGAGAAATTTCTGGGATCTTGTTGAGCGAATACGCAAGGAAGGGACCACCATCATTCTCACGACCCACTACATGGATGAGGCGCAAATTCTTTGCGATGACATTGCCATTATGGACGGCGGACAAATCATTACACGCGGCAGCCCGGAGGAATTGCTGCGAAAGAAATACAGCAACGTCATTATAGAAATTCCCCTGGACGACGTAAGTGGTGACTTATCCGGTATCTCGCACCGTATTCTGGAACTGCAACGCGTGGTCGAAATTGCCACCGACGATGTCAATTCTAGCCTGCAGTTACTCGCAAAGAATGTATCCGGGCTAAACCGCATGAAGATTCGCCAGCCGAATCTGGAAGATCTTTTCCTTGATCTGACTGGCCACGACCTGCGTGCCTGAGCATCGACATGTTTAGACGAATCTACGCAATATTTCGTGCCCGCAATATCGAATTCATTCGCGACAGAAGCTCACTCAGTTGGAATATCGCGTTCCCGGTATTGCTGATGTTCGGCTTGTCATTTATTTTCAGCAGCGGCGACCGTGCTTTGTATACCGTCGGCGTCGTGCAATCCGCTGACACGATTGAGAGGAGCCAGCACCCCTATCTCGAGACTCGCTACTTCGAATTCGTTGTCGTAAAAGATCGAGATGCCGGCTTCCGTAAAGTAGAACGCCATCAACTGGATTTGCTGGTCGAATTCGGAACGCCGGGACACTACTGGGTGAATCCCGATTCACCCAAGGGATACTTTGCGGAACTTGCGCTGCTGCAGTCGGACAGCACGAAATCGATCATTAAAGAACAGATTTCAGGCGACGCCATTCGCTATGTCGACTGGGTGTTGCCCGGAATTCTTGGCATGAACATCATGTTCAGCTGTTTGTTTGGTGTCGGCTATGTGGTGGTCCGCTATCGTAAGAATGGTTTTCTCAAGCGCCTGCGGGCGACGCCACTACGCTCAATTGAGTTTGTGGTGGCACAAGTTGCGTCTCGCATGCTACTCATCCTGTGCATTACGACCTTTGTTTATGTTGGCACCCGTTACTTCCTGGACACGCGGATGGAGGGAAGCCACTTCACCTTGTTCATGATTGCGGCGGTTGGCTCCATCAGCCTTATTTCACTGGGCTTGCTGGTTGCTGCTCGAGTCACCAGCGAAGAGCTTGCCGGCGGGCTGCTTAACATCGTGACCTGGCCAATGATGATGCTGTCCGGCGTCTGGTTCTCGCTTGAGTCTGCGGCACCGTGGGTTCAACAGTTTGCAAAGATATTCCCGTTGACGCACATACTGAACGCTGCCCGATCCGTGATGCTTGACGGCGCGACTCTTGCAGATGTGGCGCCACAACTCATTTCGCTGATGGCCATGAGTATCGTCTTTCTGGCCTTAGGTGCTGCAATTTTTCGCTGGCGGCCGAGATAAACCTGCGGATGTCCACTGTCCCAGATCTGATCGATATTGGCGCCAACCTGACGCACGATAGCTTCGACAGCGATCTGCCGGAGGTCATCGCCAGCGCAGAGTCAGCGGGCGTTTCACGCATGATATTGACCGGTGCCAGTGTTGCAGGAAGTCAGGATGCACTGGCGATGGCAAGGCGTTGGCCAAAAAAGATGTATGCGACTGCCGGAATGCATCCGCACCATGCCGCAGATTATTCCGACGAAGTTCATGACGTATTTCGGGCATTACATACAGAAAAGGAAGTCGTCGCCGTCGGTGAATGCGGGCTCGACTATTGCCGGAACTTCTCGCCCGTTGAGGCGCAAAGAAACGTGTTTCGCAGGCAACTCGAACTTGCGCAACTGTCTCAGTTACCTGTCTTCTTGCATCAACGTGACGCTCACGATGACTTTATGGAAATTCTGCAGCCCATGATGGGATCCATTTCCAGAGCGGTAGCGCATTGCTTCACGGGTAGTGAATCGGAGTTGCTCACCTATATCGACATGGATCTCTATATTGGTGTTACCGGGTGGATATGTGACGAGCGCCGCGGGGCACATTTGCAGGAGATTGTGAAACACATCCCCCTGGATCGATTGATGATCGAGACAGACTCACCCTATTTGCTACCCAGAAGCTTGAAACCAAAACCGAAATCGCGCCGCAATGAACCGAAATTCCTGCCAGAGGTAATGCGCGTTGTCGCTTCTTGCATGGGCCAGGCAGAAGAAACGATTGCACGTCATACGACACGGAATGCGGAACGTTTTTTCGCAATCAGTTGACAGCTTGCGATCGGCGACTTTGGTTAAATCCACAGTGTGACCTGCGTCACAAATCACTCAATCGTCGCCACGCCTCGCCCCTTTGTGTGATTTGCTTTATAGAATATCTTGTCCACTCGCTTTATTATCGTTTGGCTTTCAAGTTCCAACGAAGTGAGGATTCAGATCGTGCGTTTGCCCAAACCCATATACGAGGTTTTGCCGTATTTCCTGGTGGCGATTGGCGTGCTTTTCGTAACGCTGGTCTTGAAAGGTTATGAGTACGCGCCCACCCTGTCCATCTGGCTGTTGGGGCTGTTCTGTATTCTTGCCGGTATAGCGCTGTTCCTGACTCGCTTGAGTTACCGCCGCCAGCATGCGGATGACGAGTAGTCGCGGGCTTTTGCGTTAGTCCATCGTCCGGATAGCGCGTGCATTCAGCGCTTCCCAGTGCTGACGAAATGCTTCAATCTTGATCTTGGCCGCAGACTTGTCGTTGTCGCCGAATTCAGCCTGCAATTCCTGCAAAGTAGTCACGAGACCCGGCACGCCCTTCGTAAACTCCGCGCCCTCAAGAAATAATATGCGGCCGGCAACCGGCACCTGGCGGACTATATGCCGTACTGCCGCAATGCGGTCGAACAAAGCAGGTTGCGGGTTTGTGAAAGTGAAGCGACGCTCATCATTGATTACCGTCCAGTCCTGCATCTTGTCGCTGCCGAAGACGGCGCCCTGCACGTCTTTGATATCAATAATCAGCAGTCCTTCAGCCGTGAGCAACAAATGATCAATCTGGATCTCCCCTTCGTCAACATTAGGGATAACCAGCCCATCGACATGCTCGTAGGCGATATCTTTCAATACGCTGGCCAGGGTAGGGCCTTTCGTGGCACGCCGTCTGTATAAAAGTAACAGTAACAGCAATGTAACCAGCAATAACGGCAACAGATAAATCGCATAGGAATCGTTTTGCAGCAGATCGCGCATTATCCAGAAGTTCCTGTTCCGGCAATTCTTGAGACGCTATTTATCGCCTGTCACCGGGACAAGGTCAAGCTGCGTTTGCAGGGACTTCAAGTCCGGTTCGATACGCGTGAACCGGCTTGGTCTCGACATGATATCGGACAGGCCTTTTGGCAGCGGAATGATTTCGCCGATTAGTGGTTCAACGATGGACTCAAATTTGGCTGCGTGTGCGGTGGCGACCAGGATCCAGTCTGCATTGCTTCGTTCATCGTCAGACAACTGATGATAAGCGTAGGAAGCAGTCGCGGTGTGCGGACAGATCGTCAGTCCGTATTCGGTGAATGCGGTCTTTATCTCATTTTCAATGTCTTGGTCACTCGCGGAGAAAACCCGGACCACCTGATTCAATTCAGGCCCTTCACCCATTAATTTTCGCAAGCGCTCCATATTGCTTGGATCGCCGACATCCATGGCAGATGCCAGCGTCTGAATACTCGGCCTCGATTGCCATTGTGCCCCCTGCAGATAATCGCCTATCAGCGCGTTCGCGTTGGTGACCAGGATAATGTCGCCGACAGGCAGTCCTGACTCTCTCGCCATGATGCAAGCGAATGCGTTGCCGAGATTGCCGGTAGGAATAATAAAGCCGGGCTTTCTACCGGTCGCTCGATAATGCCGCAAACTCGCATCTGCGTAGTAGATGCTCTGCGGTAACAATCGACCAATATTGATACTGTTGGCAGAACTAAAGCGGTGGCGAGAATTAAGCTTCGGATCTGCCATGGCAGATTTCACCAACCGCTGGCAATCATCAAAGCTGCCCTGCACCGCAAGAGACTGCACGTTATCGCCCCAGCAAGTCAGTTGCTGTGCCTGACGCTCTGAGACGCGACCATCTGGATACAGTATGACGACTCGAATGCCTGGACGACCGTCAAAAGCAGCCGCGACGGCACCGCCGGTGTCGCCAGACGTTGCGACCAGAATGGTGAGCAACGCTTGCGAGTCTGCCTCGGGAGAAACTGTATTCAGGCGACTGATGCAGGCGGCCAGGAATCCCGCACCCACATCCTTAAAGGCCGCGGTGGGACCGTGAAAAAGCTCCAGTAATTGCGCCGAACCTTGAGCGACTTTAATCGGAGTTGTCGGTATATCGAATGAGAATGTTTCATCAAGGATGTCGTCAAGTTCACCCGCGAGTTGCGAGCCCTGAAAAAAGGGGCGCAAATAGCGCTTCGCGATTGCCAGCAGATCGTTCGCATCGGAGAAATCGTCTAGTGAGAATCGAGGCAGTTGCTCGGGTAAGTAAAGACCACCATCGGGCGCGATACCCTCGAGCAAGGCGGCATCAAGCGTGACACCAGGTCCCCCACGGGTACTCACGTATTTCATGCAGCGTGTTCCACTCGAGCTCCTGGTGCATCCAGCGGACTAACCCATGACTGACAGTCATAACCGAAGTTGCGGCACTCGCGCTCCATTCCCATCGCGATTTTGGCGGCGTCTGCGGTCTCGCACAGTGCAAAAATACTGGGGCCACTGCCTGAAAGAGAACACCCTATCGCCCCATTCTTCATTGCGTATTTCTTCACGCCCTCAAAACACGGAACCGCGGCCGATCGTTGCGGTTCGATGATGATGTCCTGCAAACTACTGGCCATCAGTTCGATGTCATTGTGTTCACACGCCACGATGAACCCTCCGAGATATCCTTGCTGCGTCAGCCATTTTTCCATTGAATAGCTGGGCTCCAGGCCTCGACGCGCCTGCGCTGTATCAACTTGCATTTCGGGGTGCAGTAACACGCTGCTGATGCCGTCGGGCACATTGAGAGACACGGTTTTCGGCAACAGCGTGGACGGGCAAAATACCATGCCACCAATCAGGCTTGGTGCAACGTTGTCTGCGTGCAAGCCCTTGCTCGCGAACTTCTCGCCTTCGATAGCAAACGGAAGCAAATCGTGCACGTCCAGTGGCGCCGCAAGCAACGCGTTGACCGCAACGACAGCAGCGACCGCAGATGCAGCGGAACTTCCCATACCTGATTGCAGCGGCACGCCCTTGCGCACGATGAGTTCGACGCCGCCACCGTCTCCATGCTCCTTCCAGAATGTCGACGCCGCGATCGACGCCGTATTTTCCTCCACGACTGTGGATAATTCAGGATGAATCAGTCCGTCCAGCCCGTGAACCTCGGCGACGGAAATTGCCTCACCCTCTGTCCGGCGGGCATCAACCGTGTCACCGGCACCCACGATCGCAAGGCCCAGCATATCGAAGCCGACGCCGATGTTACCGATTGACGCCGGCGCAAAAGCGCTCGCGGTTTGCTTTTTACTCATACAATTGAACCATCATCCAGGTAATTAGCCAGCTTCAACAAGTCGCCAAAAACGCCGGCGGCGGTCACCGCTGGGCCGGCCCCTGGCCCTTGTATGACCAGCGGGTTTGAAGAATAGCGATTGGTCGCGAATTGAATCAGGTTGTCCGTCAGGTCGATATGACTGAAGGCGTTGTCTTGCGGGACCTGCCTGAGTTCAACCGATGCGCTGCCGGTAGCATCCAGTGCGGCGACATAACGCAAATTCATCCCTGCACTTCTCGCCCGAGCGTAGCGTTCAGCCATCTGGTCGTCGTAGTTGGACAGCTTCTGCATGAACTCATCCATCTCCACATCCCGCAATGGCTCTGGAATCAGATTCTCCACCGGAAAATCCCCAAGTTCGATATTCTGTCCAAGCTCGCGCGCCAGGATCGTCAGCTTGCGCGCGACGTCCATTCCTGAAAGGTCATCACGCGGGTCCGGTTCGGTGAAGCCGCTTTGTTGCGCCTCGATGACGATCTCGGAAAACGGCCTGGTGCCGTCAAAGACGTTAAACAAATAAGCCAGCGTACCGGACAGAATTCCTTGCACTGAATGAACCTGGTCGCCGGTGTCGATAAGATCACGCAATGTTTTTATGATCGGTAGTGCCGCGCCTACGGTTGTTTCGTAGAAAAAATGCGCTCCACCGATTTTGGCGCTACTGCGGATATTTTCGTAGCGTGAAAGCTCGCCGCTGAACGCCTTTTTGTTCGGTGTAATGATGTGAATGCCACGCTCCAGCCAACCCGCATAGCGATCAGCGATCTCGTCGCTGGCCGTACAATCAACGATGACGGCGTGAGGAATATGATCCGGGTGGACGTGGCGTTCAAATGCATCGAAATCCAGCGGCTGCGCAATCGATTTGGACTGTTGACGCCAGTTGTCGAGATCAATTCGGCGATCGCCCAGGCTCATCGTGCCGGATCTCGCAATGGCACGTACCCTGAGGTCCAGGTTGAATTCTTTGAGCAATCTGGCCGATTGCTGCTCCATCTGATCAAGCAGTGTCCCGCCCACCGTGCCGGGACCGATCAGGCCCACGGACATGGTTTTGGCGGACAGGTAAAACCCGGAATGAACAGCCCGCAGCGCCTTCGTTGCATCCTTGGCATCCACGACCGCGGAAATATTTCTCTCCGATGAACCCTGTGCGATCGCACGAACATTAATTCTCGCACGACCGAGGGTGCCGAAAAATTTCGCGGCAATTCCCGGCGATCCGGCCATATCATCGCCAACCACCGCTATGATGCTCAGGTCGTCCTTCACTTCAACGCTTTGGATCTGACCGCTGGCCAGTTCGTCTGCAAACGCCTCAGCGACGACGCTTTTGGCACGTGCAGCAAGTTCACGCGGCACTGCAACGCAAATAGAATGTTCGGAACTCGCCTGCGAAATCAACGTGACCGACACATCGGCTTTCTTGAGGGCAGAAAATAACCTGTCGGCGGTGCCAGGAACGCCGATCATGCCAGCACCTTCAAGATTCAGGAGCGCCATGCTACCAACAGTGGTTACCCCTTTGATCTGTCCGTCTTCATTAGATAATGCGGTTATGCGAGTGCCAGGGTGCTCGGGGTTGAATGTGTTGCGAATAACGACTGGAATGTCATTTGAGACAGCCGGTCCGAGCGTTTGCGGATGAATGACCTTGGCACCAAAATACGCAAGCTCCATGGCCTCGCTGTATGACAGGGCTTCAATAATCTGGGCGTCCGGGACTCGATTGGGGTCGGCACTCATCACGCCGTCGACATCCGTCCATATCGTAAGCTCGCTCGCATTGCTCAAAGCAGCCACGATAGCAGCCGAGTGATCGCTGCCATTTCGACCAAGCGTCGTTTGCAGGCCTCTGTCATCAACGGCGATAAATCCGGTTATCACAGCAACACCCTTGAATTTATCGCCTACAACGCTATCCCAGTTCAATCTGGACTGGTCCCAGAGTACGGTCGGACCCAGTTCGCCTTCTCTGATGGTAATCAGCTGTCGTGCATCAAACCAATGTCCGCCGCGTTTTTTGGGCAAAACCTTTCCCAGACAGGCTGCCAACAATCGAGCTGACCAGATCTCTCCGTAACCGGCAATGATATCCCGGGTGCGTTGCGGTGCTGACTTCTCGCTTGCTATATCAACCAGTATATTTTCGATGACTTGCGCGTCTTCACTCCATTGATCGAGTAGATCAACCAGGTCACCACCATCGATCAGGTCGCGAGCCGCTTTGGAATAACGCTCGCCGATATCGTGCAGCTCTGACACGAATCCATTCTGATCCCGCTCTGCCAGAATGGACAGATGCAGCAAGTTGTCTGTCATGCCGCCCATGGCCGAGACGACAACCCCAAGCGTGTCGTTGTCCTGACTGGCGATGATATCGGCGACAGTTCGGAAACAGTCAGCGTCTTTCAGGCTGCTGCCACCAAACTTGTGAATTTTCCAACGGTTTTCTTCCACGATCTGATCAGACTCTGTGCTGCGCAAAGCGGCTAATGATAGCGGTAGTCATTCGCCGCGTCGTGGGTTTTTTTCGATACCATTCAGAGCGCCGGCGACCCGGCAATGGAATTTTTCACAGTGGCAAGAAATCCCTCCGCGGAGGGATTGTTGAACACATTGGAAAGTTCTGTGACGCTGGCATCGATGTCGCCAATATCATCGTCAACCATGTCCGGTGCCCGGGGATGTTTGGGGTCAGAGTAAAAACGCCTGGTTTTTACTCTGACCCCAAACATCGGACCCCAAACATCGCAAACATCAGTCGGCCCATTGGGGATTACGATTTCGAATGTGATTAAAGAAGCTATTTGACACATAATGCCGGCAAGTCAATAACTGTAAACCCAATTAAACTATTCAGGGGATAACCATGGAAAATCAGGGCGAAGTCACGATAGTCGACGTCAAGATGCCGTTCGTTTCGATGGTGGCATTTATGGTCAAAGCAGCGATCGCAGCAATACCTGCATTCATAATTTTAGCGATAATATTTGCGCTGGCGGCTGCCATGTTTGGCGGGATTGTCGGCGGCCTGGGCAACTTATAGCAAATCAAGGCCGTCAAGATGAGCGTATTTGATATCCCCTGGCCATAACCGGGATCGCAAATGATTGGCGAATTTGGTGGGGCGTGTAGGGATCGAACCTACGACCGGTCGGTTAAAAGCCGAATGCTCTACCTCTGAGCTAACGCCCCCACGAGACACCGGGCGCGATGATACTAGACCCGGCTAAAATGACAAGCCAGACTATTGCCCTTCTTCGTCCATCCGGTTCAAGCGCTGTTCCGCAAGCCTGGCCGCGGTGGTGCCAGCATATTCGTTCTGCACCCGGGATAGGGCAGCCCGGGAGTCATTCCAGCGTTCCAGCTCGTAGTTGCAATAACCCACCTTCAAAAGTGCGTCCGGTACCTTGCGGGAATCCGGGTACTGGCTGATCACCATGGAAAACTGAGCCAGAGCATCGTTGAACTGATCGGTCACGTAGTACGACTCTGCCAGCCAGTACTGCGCGTTGTCTGCCAACTGGCTGCCTGGAAAGCTGATCAGGAACTGCTGAAACGCCATTGCGGCAGGTTCATAGCGTTGTTGCTTTAATAACTCGAATGCTGCCTGGTAGTTGTCTCGATCCGAACCACCCGGAACCGGTAACTGCCCGGGTGCGAGAGATCCGCCGTCCAATACATTGACAACAGGCGCCGCGCGGCGGGTCTTTACCTCAAGCAGACGAATGCGTTCATCGAGGTCAATATACAAATCGCGCTGTCTGCTGGTCGTGATTTCCGATTCATGTTCAACGGATTCCGTTCTGCCACGAATTTCTGCTGTCTCTCGTTGCAGGCTGTCAACCTGCATGGTCAGATCAACCAGGCTGCCATTGGCCAGCACCCGTTCCACGGCGGCCAGCCGCTTGTCGATCTCGTCCAGCTTGATTAGTACCGGGTCTTCCTCCGGTGGCACAACCGCACATCCCACGATGGTTCCCGTGAACAACGCGAACACGCAATATCGAATAAAAGTTTTCACACGCGTCCTGTCTAGTTGCTGTACTTGATTTCTACACGGCGGTTTTGTGCGTAGGACTCTTCGTCACTGCCGAAAGCAGCCGGGCGTTCCTCACCGAAACTAACCGTTGATATCTGGCTGGCCGACGCGCCCTGAATAAGCAGCAGTTTACGGACGGCCTGCGAACGACGCTCGCCGAGACCGATATTGTATTCCCGCGAACCGCGTTCGTCAGCGTGTCCTTCAAGACGCACGGACGCACGCGAATCGTTTGCCAGCTGGATGGCGTGGCGTTCCAGTGTTGCCTGATCTTCGGGACGAATATCAGATTGATCGAAGCCGAAGTAAATGATCATTGCCAGCTCGCCGTCGGCGTCGTAATCAAGCGGCTCGAGATCGCCCAGACCCTCTTCGTCCCAGCCGTCGGTACTGGCCCCGGAGCCGTCACTACCGTCAATTGTTGCGTCAGTCGGATCAGGGTCGGGAATGTCGTTACTGGCGCATGCGCCCAAGAATAGCGCCAGCAATGCGATTGCCAGCAGTTTGGAATTCTTCATCATCTTTTCCTTTTGATTCATACAGTTATAAATCATTCTTAAAGTTAATACTATTAGTAACGCGGAAACGGCGACCACACCGGTTCGCGAACATCGCCTTGCGCCGAAGCCAGTCTTTGCCTTATCAGCCCATCGGCGGACACCGTTTCCAGCACGCCGTTACGTCCCTGGCGAGTAGCATAAATCAATGAGTCACTGTTCGGTGCAAAACTTGGAGATTCGTCCTGGCTGCCCGCCGACAGGACGAGCAGCTCACGTCTGCGCAGATCCAGCACCGCGATACGATAATTGCCGCGATCGAGATGCACCAGCGCCAGCCTCTCACCGTTCGGTGACAACCTTGGGCGCGCATTATAACTGCCTTCAAAGGTTACCCGCTCCGGCGTGCCGCCGGATGAATTCATTCTGTAGATCTGCGGTCCGCCACTTCGATCCGAGGTGAAGTAAATCGTCTTGCCATCCGGCGACCAGGTGCCCTCGGTGTCGATCGCCACATTGGTGGTCAACCGCGTCACCTTGCGCGTGGCAAGGTCGAGTACGTTGATGTCCAGATTGCCATCGGTGCCGCCCAGTGTGATGACCAGCTTCCGCCCGTCCGGAGAGAATGCGGGCGATCCATTGATGCCGGCGCGGCTGGACACCTTAATGCGGTTTCCAGTACGCAGCGTTTGCACGTAAATGGATGATCTGTTGCCCTCGAATGACACGTAGGCAAGACGGCGACTGTCCGGTGACCAGGCAGGTGACATGATGGGATCGCTGGATTCCATAATGACATTGTCGTTTTCACCGTCTACATCAGAAACAATTAGTGTAAATGTGCGGTTTTTGCCGCTGCCCTTCGCGGTGACGTAAGTGACTTTGGTGCCGAATACGCCCGGTATGCCGGTCAGCTTCTCATAAATCATGTCGGCTGCACGGTGCGCTACGCGCCGCATAGTGCCGCGGCTTGCGGGCATGCGGTATCCAACCAGTTGCTTGCGCTGATAGACGTCAAACAACTGAAATTTTACAAAGTAGGCGTTTGCACCCGTTTGTTCGATGCTGCCGACAATCACGGCCTCTACACCGAGAACCGACCAATCATCGAAATCGACGTCTATGCCGTTGGTCGGATGCTGCAGCATATTGTCGGAATCAATCGGGTCGAATCGGCCGCTGCGGTGCAAGTCGGCGGCGATCAGCGCCGATACATCGAATGGCGTCGCTGCACCGGACCCTTTCCAGCCGAACGGCACAACAGCCACAGGCGTGCGCGTGCCTACACCGTGGGTAATTTCGATTTCGAGCTGGGCGTTCGCACAATTCGCGAACACCACAACAAGCCCTGACACGGCACCCAGCCGCGAGAGTATGTTCAGCATAATTTTTGCCCAAGTCATGCCAGTAGGCCCCTATTCTTCAGGTTTGAACGTAATTCGCAAGTCTCTTTGGAAAAGATTCGGATCTGAAGGTTCCGGCAGCGGTGATGCTTTGATAACGGCGGCCTCGATTGACCGGCGAACCGCCGCATCGCCATTGCAGCGCCCGACTGTTACCGTTATCACATCGCCGCCGCGAAGCTGCCGTACGTCAACGACACACTCAATGCCGGGCAATGCGGACGCCGGTGCAATCCAATTGCGCATGATCTTCTGCTTCAGCGCGAACTGGTAGGCGGCCATCGCGCCGGAATTCATCGCTGCCAGTCTTGCGTCTTCGTCGGCAATTTCCCTTACCCTGAGCGCCTCAGCTTCTTGCTCAAGCGCTGCCTTGCGCAGCCGTTCGTTCTCTATACGTTTCCGTTCGACCTCTTCCCGGCGTTTTTTCTCCGCCGCAACACGTTTGCGCTCGAGCTCCGCGTCCTCTCGTTTTCGGCGGTCAGCCGCTTCCTTGTCTTTCTTCTTTTGGTCGGCTATTTCAATATCCCGAATGCGTTGCTGTTCTTTGGCAACTTCCTCAAGCCGCATTTGTTCTTCGGCTTCGGCCCGCTCTTGCTCTGCCTCGTCCGGTTCTTCTATTTTGGGCTCCGGCAAGACCTCGGGTTCAGGATCGGGTTGTTTAATAACCGGTGACGGCTGTGATTCGAGTGACTCCGCCGACACCAGTGTTGCCTCGATAATGAGCGGCGTGGCAATTGCCGAGCTTGGGAATTTGAATACGAACAACAACGACGCGACAAACGACGCGTGCAACAGCGCTGCCATCGTTATCGGAATGATGTTGTATTGATCGCGTATCACTTAAGCTGCCTACTCCGGTATTGGGTAGGTATCCAGAGGATCGGTTACGAAGCCCACTTTAGTGGCGCCGGCGCGCTGCAAAATCACCATGGCGCCCACGACATTGCCATAGGGCACCGCGCGATCCGCTTTCACGAGTACCTGTGTCGCGGGATGACGTTCAAGCAAAATCCGTGTGCGCCGAATAATCTCGTCGCCACTTGTCGGTTTGTCTTCATCGTCGCCGAAGTTAATATACAAATTGCCTGCGGCATCGACGCTAATGACCAGCGGTGGCGAGTCCGAGGTATCGACGATTGGCTCGGCACCCGCCTTCGGTAAATCAACGGTGATGCCCTGGGTAAGAAGCGGCGCTGTGACCATGAAAATGATCAGTAGAACGAGCATCACATCAATATAGGGAACGACATTAATCTCGCCCATCAGCTTGCGCTTTTTCATGGTCGCAGACATTAGACTGGTCCTTTAACGCTTGTCTGGGCCTGAGTACGTGCGTGGCGCTGCAGGATTGACGAGAATTCCTCGGTAAACCCGTCGTATCGAATCTCCAGCCTGGTGACTTTGTCCGCGTAGCGGTTGTAGGCAATGACCGCAGGAATCGCTGCAAACAAGCCCATTGCGGTGGCGACCAGGGCCTCGGAAATGCCGGGGGCAACCATTGCAATGGTTGCCGACTGCACACCCGCCAGGCCACGAAACGAATTCATGATGCCGATGACGGTGCCAAACAGGCCTACGTAAGGACTGGTCGAGCCGATCGTTGCCAGTGTTGCCAGACCTTCTTCAAGCCGATCGACTTCGCGCATCTGTGCGACTCGCATCGCGCGCCGGCATTCGTCTATGACTTTGTCCGGTTGTACGTTGCCCTGCTGGGACACCCGGTTGAACTCCCGGAAGCCCGCTTCGAATATAGTTGCCATGCCAACACTGCCGCCCTTTTGCCGGGTGGCGCTGCGATACAGGGTGTTCAGGTCACCACCGGACCAGAAATTGGCTTCAAACTCGTCGGACGCCGAGCGGGAACGCCGCAGCAGGCGCCGCTTGGTAAAAATGATGCTCCAGGAGCCGAACGATGCCGCCAGAAGCAAGAACATAACCATCTGCACCAGGAAACTGGCGTCCATGACCAGGCTGATAATGGACAATTCAGATTGTGAGTCGATCATAGTTTTGGATCCTCAAGAAGTACTTCAGGCAGTCTCAACGGCTTTAGCGTATCGGCGTTGATAAATGCCGCCTTCGTCGTGCCTTTGCATAACAATTCGCCATCCAGGCTGGTTCTATAAATATTCTGTTCGATCATGAAGGTCGCTTTCGTGTGGCTGGACATACGTGCGGTTGCAATCAGTTCATCATTGAACCTGCCGGGCGAGATGAAGCTCGCCTGGGATTCGACAACGACAAAGCAGCGTCGTTCGTCATTGAGCATCACATCCTGCTCAATGCCGAGTGAACGAATCCACTCCGTTCGCGCGCGTTCCATGAACTTAAAGTAGTTCGCGTAGTAGACGAAGCCCTGTGCGTCGGTGTCTTCGTAATACACTCGAATGGGCCAGACGAATGGCAGATTACCGCTCATATCGGTCACGGATCACTTAGTCCTGGTCAAACAGCGGCAGCTCGGGCACTGCCTCGCGAATGGGCGGCGTTAGCCCGAAATGCAGGTAGGCATTTCGTGTCGCAACACGGCCGCGAGCGGTACGCATCATGAAGCCCTGTTGAATCAAAAACGGCTCGAGCACATCTTCAATTGTGCCCCGCTCTTCGCCCAGTGCTGCGGCGAGACTCTCGACGCCGACCGGGCCGCCGTCGAACTTTTCGATGATGGTTTTCAGCAGCCGGCGGTCCATCGCGTCGAACCCGTTAGGGTCAACTTCGAGCATGTCCATTGCGCTTATCGCTACGGCTTCACTGACGACGCCGTCTGCCTCAACCTCGGCGAAATCGCGGACCCGGCGTAACAGTCGATTAACAATACGAGGTGTGCCTCGCGCCCGGCTGGCAATCTGGTGGGCACCGGCCTGCTCCACCGGCAAATTCAATATTTTTGCCGATCTGACGGCAATGGTTTCGAGTTCTTCGGTTGAATAGAACTCAAGACGCTGCACGATACCGAAGCGATCACGCAAGGGCGAGGTCAGCAAGCCCGCGCGCGTGGTTGCACCGATCAGGGTAAATGGCGGCAAATCGAGCTTGATCGAGCGCGCCGACGGGCCCTCGCCGATCATGATGTCCAGTTGAAAGTCTTCCATTGCCGGGTAGAGGATTTCCTCAACGATCGGGCTCAGGCGATGAATTTCGTCGACGAACAGGACGTCGTTTGGCTCGAGATTGGTAAGAATGGCGGCGAGATCGCCGGGACGCTCCAGTACCGGGCCAGAAGTCTGCCGCAGATTAACCTTCATCTCGTGCGCGACAATGTGTGCCAGCGTGGTCTTGCCGAGGCCAGGCGGGCCGAATATGAGAACGTGGTCCAGTGCCTCACTGCGGTTTCTGGCCGCCGTGATAAAGATATTCATTTGCTTCTTGACGCTGGGCTGGCCTATGTAGTCTTCGAGCGATTTCGGGCGTATCGAGCGATCAAACGCCTTGTCCTCTTCTTTTTGCGCGGAACTCGTGAGCCTGTCGTGTTCGATGCCGGCCACTAGTGCACCGCCTGTCGAAGTGCCAGCCGAATGATGTCTTCTGCCGACTTGTCCTGGGTGTCCAGATTACCAACCAGGCGTGACACTTCGGCTGGTTTGTAACCGAGCGCCACCAGTGCATCGACTGCCTCGGTCTTCGGGTCGGCCCTGGTAACGGCGCCCTTCGGAAAGGCAGTCACGTTGTCTTTGCCGAATTTGTCCCGCAGATCCAGTATCAGGCGATCGGCGGTCTTTTTGCCGACGCCGGGAATCTTGATCAGCGTCGCTGTATCCTCAAACTGCACACAACGCTGGAAGTCGACGACGCCCATGCCAGAGAGAATCGCCAATGCCATCTTGGCTCCCACGCCGTTCACTTTAAGCAACATTCGAAACAACACTTTCTCGTGCTCGGTCGAAAATCCGTACAAGGTTTGCGCGTCTTCACGTACCTGCAGGTGCGTGTACAAAAACAACTCGGAACCCACCTGCGGCAGATCGAAGTATGTCGACATCGGCGTCTCGATCTCATACCCGACACCGGCGCATTCCAGCGTAATATGCGGCGGATGCTTGTGCGTCAAGCGGCCTCTCAGTGAGCCGATCATCGCTGCCGCGCCATTGCCATAGAGCTGGCCACACGCGATGAAAGAGCGCAGCGATTGCCGTGGCATAACGCTGCAGCGAGCGCGTCGGCTGCATCCGGCGACGGGCTTCCTTCGAGCTGCAAAATCGCAATAACCATATGTTGAATCTGTTCCTTGCTGGCGCTGCCGGTGCCGACAACCGCCTTCTTGATCTCGCGTGGCGCGTATTCGTGAACGATCACATCGTGCTCAAAGGTAGCGCAAATGGCCGCCGACCTCGCGTGGCCCAGTTTTAAGGCGCTGCCAGCGCTTTTGTGCACGAACACGCTCTCGATCGCGACGATATCCGGGCGATATTCATCGACAATATCCGAGACTGAACGAAATATGACTTTCAGGCGATCTGAAAACGCTCCCTTCACACTCGCAATAGAGCCACTGGCCACATAGCAGCCCTTGCCGCCCACAAAATCGATTACGCCGAACCCCGTGATACGTGAACCGGGGTCAATGCCGAGAATTCGCAGTCGTTCAGCCATCGCTACCCTCAGAGTTTCGCAATAATTTCATCGGAAATATCGGCATTGCTGTAGACGTTTTGCACGTCATCCAGGTCTTCCAGCATCTCCAGCATCTTGACCATCGAGCTGGCCGCCTTGAGATCAAGCTCGGCACTCGTCGTCGCACGCATGGTTAGCTCTGCGTTGCCCGATTCGAAACCGGACTCCCGCATGGCATCACGCACCGCTTCAAAATCGGCGGGATCAGTGAGGACTTCAATCGATGTGTCCTCGTGTACGACCACATCCTCAGCGCCGGCGTCGATTGCGGCCTCCATGACTGCGTCTTCGTCACTGCCCTCGGGAAAGTGCAGCAATCCGACATGATTGAACAGGTAATTTACGGAACCATCCGCGCCTAAGTTGCCGCCAAACTTGGTGAACGCATGACGAACCTCCGCAGCCGATCGATTCTTGTTGTCGGTCATGCAATCTACCATGACAGCGGTGCCGCCAGGTCCATAGCCCTCATATCGAAGCTCGACGAAATCAGCGCCGCCGAGCTCACCCGCACCGCGCTTGATGGCACGATCGATGTTGTCCTTTGGCAGGCTCTGCGCCTTGCCCTTGTCCACCGCCAGCCGTAAGCGTGGATTTGACGCCAAATCACTGCCACCCATACGGGCCGCAATGGTGATCTCGCGAATCAGCTTCGTAAACAGCTTGCTGCGCTTTTTATCCTGGGCGCCCTTGCGATGTTGAATATTCGCCCATTTACTGTGTCCCGCCATTTCCTGCTGCACCCTCCATCAAAACACGCCGATTCCCGGCAATGGCTTAATCGCCGCGATACAGGGCGTATGATAACGGTTCTTAAGTTGCTGAACACCTTTGAAAACACGGCAAATGGCGAGCTCAGAAACCGAAAGTCGACAAACCGGCGCGAATGATCGCGACATCGATTCTGCTGCGCGGCAATATCTTGACGATTTGATCGATTCTCCGGAGTCGCAGGCCCTGATAGCCGAGGCGGACGTGATCGTCGCTATCCTGGAGCCACTGGGCCTGCCGGCAAATCTGCGTGCCGCTGTCGCGCTGTATCCACTTGCTCGCGAAGGCAAAATCGATGTCCGAAGCCTGAGCCGCGGACCGTTGTCGGAGCTGGCAACGTTGATTACGGGGCTCATTCAACTTGGCCGATTTTCGCTGCCAGCCGATTGGCAACCCGGCGAGGCGCTGGCGACGCAGCAGTCCGAGGCCTTACGCAAGATGCTGCTGGCGGTGGTGTCAGATGCGCGGCTGGTTCTGGTACGAATTGCCGAGCAGCTCTATCGCCTGAGGCTGGCGAAAACGGCGTCCGAAAACGAACAAGAACGCATTGCAATCGAGACACGTGAAATCTATGCGCCACTGGCAAACCGGCTCGGCGTCTGGCAACTGAAATGGGAGCTTGAGGACCTGTCGTTTCGCTATCTCGATTCGGAGACGTACAAACAAATCGCGAAATCGCTGAAGGAAAAACGGAAGGAACGCGAATCGTTTATTGATGAAGTGATATCGCAAATACGCGCGGAGCTGGCGGCGAACAACATCGTTGCCGAAATCAGCGGCCGCCCGAAACATATTTATAGTATCTGGCGCAAAATGCAGCGCAAAGACGTCGCACTCGAACACTTGTATGACATACGCGCCGTTCGAATCATGGTTGATGACGTTAGCGAGTGTTATGCAGCGCTGGGGGCTGTGCATAATCTGTGGTCTTACATCCCCGGCGAATTCGACGACTACATTGCGAATCCGAAAGAGAACAACTATCAGTCGTTGCACACCGCGATCATCGGGCCCGATGGCCAGACAGTAGAGATTCAGATCAGAACCTTTGACATGCATCGCCACGCCGAACTCGGTGTGGCCGCGCACTGGCGATACAAAGAAGGCAGTGTCGCTCACGCCGCGTTCGACCAGAAGATTCAAT
>SMVA01371165.1_pt1 | contig 21109 bp, 15 predicted proteins | sample 2456451 | NCBI WGS metagenome assembly SMVA01 (sample SAMN11095933, study PRJNA526329) | marine sediment metagenome | biome: Marine sediment; feature: Surficial sediment; material: Deep marine sediment; isolation source: Hadal surficial sediment | place: Pacific Ocean | collected 2014-05 | depth... | reverse complement strand
GGGCCCGTCGCTCGACGGCTTGATCGATCGATTCGCGACGGCCACGGGCATTGCCGGCCGTTTGACCTACGAACCCTTTGGCCCGCATGCGCTGATCGAAGCCTCCGAAGCCGTCTTTGGTGTTTCCGCCGTGCCGGTATTCGACGTCTCCGGTGCTGATCTGATCGTCGATTTCGGCGCAGACTTCCTGGACACCGGGCTCTCGCCGACCGAGCACGCTGGACAGTTCTCGAAGACCCGTGACCTCGCGACCCATCCGGATGGCGGTGCAAGACTGATTTCAATCGGACCGCGCCAGAATCTGACGGCGTCGAACGCGGATTATTGGATCGCGACAGCGCCGGGCAGTGAGGGTCTGTTGGCCCTGGCTCTGGCCAAGGCCGTTGCGGACCGCAAGGGATCGAACGCCGCGGGCGCGGCCCTGGCGGGTGCAGATGTCAGCGCCGCGATCGCCGCGGCGGAAATCGAACGCAAGGTATTCGACGGTCTCGTGGACAAGCTCGTTGGCGCGAAGCATGCCGTTGTGCTTCCGCCCGGAATTGCGTCGTCCACGACGGCCGGCGCCGGTTCGGCTGCGGCCGTCCTGCTCTTGAATGTGGTGCTCGGCGCCGTCGGCAGCCAGCTGAAGATTCCGGCGACGGACGCCAAGCCGACCTCGACCCTCAAGGACGTGACGGCCCTGATCGCGGAGATGAAGGCCGGCAACGTCGATTGTCTCTTGATTCACGACCTGAATCCGGTTTACGCCTTGCCCGCGTCGGCCGGATTCAAAGAGGCGCTGACCAAAGTCGGACTCGTCGTGTCCTTCGCCTCGCTCGTCGACGAGACGACCGAGGTCGCGAATCTGCTCGTGCCGGACCATACCGCCATGGAGAGTTGGGGCGACGCGAGCCCGCGGCCGGGTATTCGTTCGTTGGTGCAGCCGACCTTGCGACCGCTCTTCGACACCCAGGCTCTCGGGGATACACTGCTCAGTGTGGGGCGCGCGATGGGGGGCGGTGTGGCCGACCAGCTCCCGTCGGGAAGTTGGAAGAGTGTCGTCGAAGCCAACTGGTCGGATACGAATTGGCGCAAGGCACTCGCGCGGGGCGGAGTCTTCGAGCCGATGCCGACGCGTGAGGTCACGGTCGCCGCAAGCGCCGCGAATCTCCGGCCCAGTGCGGCACGCCTGCAGGGTTCGGGCGATCTGACGCTCGTGACCTTCCCGCATTCCTACTACGGCGACGGTCGCGGCGCGGCCCTGCCGTGGATGCAAGAGATTCCCGATCCAGTGACGAAGCTCTCTTGGAATTCCTGGGCCGAGATTTCCTTCGCGAAGGCCAAAGAACTCGACGTCGTCTTTGGTGATGTCCTCACGATCGATACCGGAACCGGCAGCTTCGACGTTTCCGTTTTCCCGCGCGGCGGCGTTCGGGAGGACATCGTTGCGATTCCGATCGGACAGGGACATACCGTCGGACACTACGCGTCGATGGATGGCGATGGAGAGCCGGGCGTCGCGCGGGGCGTGAACGTTGCGGCGATCCTGCCGACCGCACTCGATGAAGCGGGTGGCCAGGCCTATTTGTCGACCCGAGCGACGGTCACGAAGACCGGACGCTTTCGACGCTTGGCCCTCTCGCAATGGACCGACAATCAGCGCAAACGGGGTCTGGCTCCGGAAGTTTCGATCTACGATCTCGCGCAGACCGGGGGCATGGCCCATTTCGTCGCGGCCGCCCAGGCGTCAGAGGCCGGCGGCGAAGGGATGGGCGAAGGGGAACACGCCGAAGCGGCCGCCGGTGGCCACCACTTCGACGGACCGCCCTTCACATTCGATGCGGCGAACGATTCGCATCCGGATCAGCCCTATCGCTGGGGCATGACGATCGACAACGACAAGTGCACGGGCTGCAGCGCCTGTATCGCGGCTTGTTATATCGAGAACAACGGCACGATCGTGGGTGAGATCGAAGCCATTCGCCATCGTGAGATGACGTGGTTGAGGATCGAACGTTATGTCGGTGATGGAGACGACGATGTCCGCGATAGCTCCGAGCGTCGTCCGACGCCGGACGGCGAGATTCTCGGCCTGAACGAGGTGCGACATCTGCCGATGCTTTGCCAGCATTGTGGTGCCGCGCCCTGCGAATCGGTTTGCCCAGTGATCGCGACCTACCACTCGCCCGAAGGCCTCAACGCGATGATCTACAACCGTTGCGTCGGTACGCGGTATTGCGCAAACAACTGCGTCTACAAGGTTCGGCGCTTCAACTACTTCGACTACGGTCGTCTGAACTGGCCGGGATTGCTCGGTTTGATGCTGAATCCCGATGTCACCGTTCGCGGTCAGGGCGTGATGGAGAAATGCACTTTCTGCGCCCAGCGAATTTCGGCGGCCCGACAGCCGGCGAAGGACGAGGGACGCGAGATCGCGGACGGCGAGGTCGTGATGGCCTGCCAGCAGGCTTGTCCGTCGGGTGCCATCGAATTCGGCAATGTCAAGGACACCGCCAGCGTGGCCGTCCTGAAGGCCAAACAGGGCGACGAACGTTCGTACCACGCGCTGCAAGAGCTCAATACACGATCCGCCATCACCTACCTCGCGCAGGTTCGGCGTGAAAAGAACGAGGGAGTTCATTAAATGGTACCGCCGCCCGCGTCCGCGGTCGCTGATTCGATGAATGTCCCGGGCCGGCCGCGGGATTCGCAGACCAATGTCGACATTCTGGCGGTCACGAAGGGCTTTCACTGGCCCTGGTTGTTGGCTTTCCTCGCCTCCGTCTCGGGCGTCTTGATGGCGCTCGGGGCCTTGACCTACCAGACCTACTATGGCCTCGGTGTCGCGGGCTACCAGGCCCCCGTCTTCTGGGGCGTGTACATCATCACCTTCGTCTTCTGGATCGGCATCGGCCATGCGGGGACCTTGATCTCGGCGATCCTTTTCCTCTTCAGGGCGAAGTGGCGAAACGCGATCAACCGCGGTGCGGAGACGATGACGGTATTCGCCGTCTTGACGGCAGCGCTCTTTCCCTTGATTCATATCGGACGACTCTGGAAGTTCTACTTCCTCTTGCCCTATCCGAACCAACGATATCTCTGGGTGAACTTCAAGAGCCCGCTGATCTGGGACGTGTTCGCGATCAACACCTACCTCACGATCTCCGTGCTCTTCTTCTTCGTCGGATTGATCCCCGATATCGCCATCGCTCGCGATCGGGCGGTCGGCTGGAAGAAGGTGGTCTACACCATCGTCTCCGCCGGTTGGCAAGGCTCGGGCAAGCAGTGGAAGGCCCATAACCGCACGATCCTGCATCTATCGGGCATCGCGACGCCGCTGGTCCTCTCGGTCCACTCGATCGTTTCCTGGGACTTCGCGATGTCCATCGTTCCGGGTTGGCACGCGACGATCTTCGCCCCCTATTTCGTGGCGGGCGCGATTTTTGGTGGCTTCGCGATGGTGGTCATCGTGATGGTTCCGGTTCGCCGAATCTTTCGGCTCGAGGAATACATCACGGATTATCACTTCGAGAACATGTCGAGGTTCATCCTCTTCACCTCGTTGATCTGCGCCTACGCCTACGGCGCCGAGTATTTCATCGCCTGGTATTCGGGCATCGAACCGGAACAGACCTCGTTCTGGCAGCGGGCCTTCGGCCCCTATTGGTTCTCGACCTGGTCCATGATCACCTTCAACGTCATCATGCCCCAGCTGCTCTGGATCAAGCGCCTGCGGACGAATATCCCCTTCCTCTTCGTGCTCTGCTTCTTCATCAATGTGGGTATGTGGTTCGAGCGGTATGTCATCATCATCACCTCGCTCTCGCGCGAATATGTTCCAGCGGCCTGGGGACTCTATATCCCGAGCACGGTCGAATTGATGGTCCTCACGGGCAGCTTCTGTTGGTTCGCCATGTTCTTCCTGCTCTTCCTGAAGATGTTCCCGATCATCGCGATCACGGAGGTCAAGGAATTGACGATTCACGCCCGGGACCATGCGGAAGGAGGTCAGCACTAGATGCCGACTCTAGTCAGCGTGTACGACATGCCCTCGGATGTCGCGACAGTGGTCCGAAAACTCAAATCGCGCGGCTTCGACGACTTGACGACCTATTCGCCCGCCCCCTTCGAGGAAATCGAGGAGGCCGAAGATCCGTCTCCGTCGGGTGTGCGACTCTATACGTTGATCGGGGGTCTCGTCGGCGTCGTCACCGGCTTCGGACTTCAGCTCTGGATGGCGATGGATTGGCCCATCAAGATCGCCGGCAAGAACATCGCGGCGATTCCACCGATGTGGATCATCGGCTTCGAGTTGACGATTCTCTTCGGCGGCATCCTGACCGTCATAGGTCTCTTCATCAAGGGCGGCCTCTACCCGCGCCCTCTCGATGAGCACTACAGCCCGAGATTCTCCGCGGAGGAGTTTGGCGTCGTCGTCTGCTGTGAAGACCGAGACGTGCAGGAAGTCGAATCGCTGATGCGTGGTCACAACGCCAAGGAGGTGACCCTTGCAGCCTCTCATTAGTCCCCGTCGTCGTCGACTTGGTTTACGCCATCGTCCGCTCTCCAAGCTGTCCGTAGCGGCCATGCTTTTGGCGCTCGTCGCTTCGCCGGGTTGTTGGGAACAGGTTTCCGTCGAATGGTTTCCGCAGATGAAATGGCAACCCGCGGTCCAGGCGTTCGAGTTGAATCCATACCGGGAGGACGGCGCGCTCTTCTCTCCTCCGGAGGGCACGGTTCCCGTCGACTGGGGTGATGTCATCGACCCCACGACGCTCTCGCCTGCGGACCAGGAGACGATCGTGAATCCCCGCCCGGCGACGCTCGTCTCTCTCAAGAACGGCGAGAAGCTCTTCAATGTGAATTGTGCAGCCTGTCACGGCCCGACGGGCGGTGGCGACGGTCCTATCGCGGCGCCGAACGGACCGATCGCGGGCGTGTTGCCGATCGGACCGGGGTCGCCCCTGGGCTTCAGCCTGGCGCCCGGTCTCACGGACGGACATATCTACACCACGATCTCACTCGGTCGAGGCCGGATGCCGAGTTATCGCCGCATCTCGCCCGACGGTCGCTGGGACGTCGTGAACTACATACGTGACCTCAACGGTCAGGGAGGACAGTAGTGCGCATCCCGGTCCCCGCTGCCGAGCGTGCCAATCCGGGTTCTCTGCCCCAGCCGCTCACCAGTATTTGCCTGGCCTTTGCGGTCCTGGGTGTCGTCGCCTTCATCGGCGGTGTCATCACGGATCCGCAGACGACCTGGCTCGCCTATCAAGCCAACTTCATCTTCTTTACGATGTTGGCTTGTGGTGGACTCACCTTGACCGCGATCTATTCGATCGTGGGCGCGTATTGGCCCGGTCCCTACCGTCGTTTCGCGGAGAGTCTGGCCGCCTTCATCCCGATCGCGTTCATATTCGGTGTGATTGGCGTTTTCGGCGGCGACTACATCTTCGATTGGCAGCTGAACGGGCCCATGCAGGGCAAGGAGCCGTGGCTCAATACCACGCGTTTCTATGCGACGGATCTCGGATTGCTCGGGCTCATGTCGTTTCTGACGGTGATCTTCCTCAAGGCCTCGGCTCGGCCGACGCTTCGCGATCTGGCGGAGAACGGCACTGGCTTCGCAAAGAAGATGGCCGAGAATTGGACCGCGGGCTGGAAGGGCGAAGAGGAAGAACGTGTCGCGTCGAGGGCTCGGACGGCCTTTATCGCGCCCTTCATCTGCTTGACCTTCGGAATCGGTTTCGCCGTCTTCAGCTTCGATCAGGTCATGTCCATGGAGCAGGCCTGGTTCTCGAACCTCTTCGGGAATTTCGTCTGCTGGGGCGGGATTCTCTCCGCCGTCGCCGCCTGTGCCTTGTCGGGTGTGTTCAGTCGGAAACTGGATGGGTTCGAAGGGGAGATCACCGAGCGCCGTATGCACGATATTGGCAAGCTGATGTTCGCGTTCTCGATCTTCTGGATGTACCTCTTCTGGTCCCAATACCTCGTCATCTACTACGGCAACTTGCCCGAAGAGACCTATTTCCTGCGTGATCGTCTCGGCGACCAGTTCATGATCGACAAGGGCTACTCGGCGGCGGCCTTTGCCAAGAGCTGGGCGAATTGGGATTTCAGCTGGTCGCGTCTTCAGACGGGCTATGGCTGGGTCTCGATGGGCGTCTGGGCCTGTGTCTGGCTGATCCCGTTCTGGGTCTTGTTGGGTGAGCGCCCGAAGAAGACGCCGTGGATCGCAGGGCCGGTTGCGGCGACGCTGCTCTTTGGCCTGTGGCTCGAGCGAAACCTGTTGATCTGGCCGTCCGCCATCAAGGGCGACATGCTTTCCTGGTTCGGATTGATTCAGACCGGTATCGCGCTCGGGTTCCTTGGAATTTTCATGCTCGTCGTCCTCTACTACTCGCGTGTCTTTCCGACCGTCGCAGTGGCGATCAAGGACTGAGTCGCATCTCCCTTCCGCCGGGCGAATCGACCTCTGCGAGTCGTCTAAACCGGATAGAGTTGGTCCGAGGCGGTGCGATCCGATTCGAGTCGGAAGGCTTTCGCGTCGTACGCACCGCCGGCAGAAGACCGTCGAAACTCCACCCCTATGAATCCATGACGCATGTGTATGTGGCCGATCGGATGTTGTTGATCGGCTTGTCCTCCGGCCTGCTCACCATTCGCAGCCGCGACTTCGCCGATCCGGAGGCGGGTCCACAAGAGGCACGTCGGTTGTTGTTGGAGTCACTGGCGACTCGTCCGGATGGAGATCGTCGGCTGCGGGAGATTGCCGAGGTCGACCGATTGGGTCGCCGGAAATCCTTCAGCGTGGTCACCTGGGCGACCGTGGCGCTGTGCCTGGTCGGTACCTGGTTTCAACTCCGCGACCCGATGGTCGAAGAGATGGGATCCTTCATTCCCGATCTCTTTGCGCGCGGCGAGTATTGGCGCGCGGTGACGGCGCATTTTCTACATGGGCTTTCGTATGCGCCCGGGGTCGTCACGTTCTTTTTCGGGAGACTCGTGGGTCTTCCATTTCATCTCGCGATCAACGTTGGGGGGCTGATCGTCCTCGGATCTCTCGTCGAACGGCCGCTGGGCTCCTGGAGAACGGCGATGGTCGTCGCGCTGGGCGGGATCGGCACTATGCTAGGCGTCATCGTGGCTGAACACCATGATGTGATTGGCGCCTCCGGGCTCGTTTCCGCTTTTGCCGGCGCGATTCTCGCCATCGAACTCCACTATCCGGCCTCGTTGCCAAGCTATTGGCGGCTGCCCAGACGTCTCTTCATTGGCATCGTACTCGTGCAATTCCTCGTCATCGATCGGCTGTTGCTCCAATACGTCGCTGGGGGGGCCCACATCGGCGGGTTCATGGGGGGGTATCTGGCGGCGTGGCTGCTGGGTCGTCCCAGCCTGGAGAGTCTTGATCCGACGCGGCGTCTCCGCATAACGACCTACGCGACGATCAGTTTGCTGGTACTTGGCATTCTGGGCGCGATGCCACTGGTTCGTCACGATATGGGCGCGCTCGAGCGCCACGCGCTGCGTCTGCTGGACATGCCCGAAACCGTGCGGTTCTATCAACACGAAAATACGGCGGCCTGGCTCCTCGCGACCCACGACCACGCTAGTCCCTTCGGACTCGAGCTGGCGGTGGCTCTGGCAGACCGAGCCGTCGCGAGCACTGGCCGAATGCATCCGGGGATTCTGGATACCCTGGCCGAGGCGCTCTTCCAGAGTGGAAATCGACTGGCCGCGATCTTCACGATCGACGAAGCCATTCGCCTGGCGCCGAACGAGACCTATTTCAGTGAGCAGCGTCGCCGATTCACGGGAGAGCGGCCCGTCGACGACCGCCCCCCACCACCGGGAAGTCGAAGCGAGGGCCTCGTACCCCAAGGCGATGAATTGGAGAGACTTCCTATCGATCCCGACGCTCCCTTTCTGACGATCTAAACTCCACCCAAGACGACGAACCGCTCGTGCGGATCCGGAAGGATAAAATCCATGACTGCTGAATCCCGATCGACCTCGATTCCCATGCCGGCCGTTGCCCTGGCCGCGGTACCCAAACGTCGGCAAGCCACCCTCGAACTCGCGCGGCAGATCGAGAAGCGAGGCTTCTCCGGGATCTACTGCGCCAGTTTCGGCGATGCGATGGGGTTGTCGCTTTCGATCGCGCATGTGACGGACCACATCCCGTTTGGGACGTCGATTGCCAACCTCTACATGCGACATCCGAGCGAGTATGCCCAGAGCGCAGCGATGATTCACGAATTGTCCGGGGGGCGCTTTCGCTTCGGTGTCGGGGTGAGTCACGGGGTGATGCACAAAAGGGCGGGGATCCAGGCCGGAAAGCCGCTGACGGACATGCGCGAATTCGTCGCGAATTTGCGCGAAGTTCCCCGAATTGGCGAGCTTCCTCCGATCGTGATCGCCGGCTTGCGGAAAAAGATGGTCGCGCTTTCCGCCGAGATCGGGGAGGGCGTCGTTTTCGCGAATGCGTCGTGCAGCCATATGGCCAAGTCCTTGAACGCGTTGCCGGATGCCCGGCGAAGCGACGACGATTTCTTCATCGGGAACATGATTCCGACCTGCATTTCCGATGATCTCGAAGCCGCCGCCGCGGTCAATCGGAAGACGCTGACGATGTATCTCGGCCTGCCCAACTACCGGAACTACTGGAAGGAAGCCGGGTACCAAGAGGAGATGGAGGCGATCGAAGCGGCGCTCGACGAAGGGGCGCGCGAGCGGCTGCCCGGGCTCATGACCGATCGCTGGCTCTCGGACTGCACACTCTATGGCCCACCCAATCGGGTGTTGGAGGGCCTCGAGGCCTGGTACGCCACGGGGCTGCGTACGCCGATCCTGGTTCCGGCCTCCGCCGTCGGAAATCAGATGAAGGCCTTCGAGGAATTCTTCGCGCTATTCGAGCGCTTGAACTGAGAAGCCCGATTCGATTTTCAATCGAATGACAACGATGTCAGCCATTCCCAAGAGGCAAGAGGAGAGTCGAGATGGACGAGAGCGCTCCGGCGCAGGTCGAGGAACATGTGCGGATCTGCAACGAACTGATCGCCGAGGTCGGAAAGATCGTCGTGGGTCAGGAAACGATGATCTCGCGCCTGGTCGTGGGCATCCTGACCGGCGGCCATGTCCTGCTCGAGGGCGTTCCGGGTCTGGCGAAGACGTTGACGGTTCGTACGCTCGCCGCTGCGATCGATACAGGCTTTTCGAGGATTCAGTTCACGCCGGACATGCTGCCCGCGGATGTCATCGGGACCGAGATCTTCAATCCACGCGATGGTACTTACAGCATCAAGCGGGGGCCGATCTTTTCCAATCTCATCCTGGCCGACGAGATCAACCGCGCACCGGCGAAGGTCCAGGCCGCGCTTCTCGAGGCGATGCAAGAACGTCAGGTGACGATCGGGGGGAAGACTTTTCAACTCGAGGAGCCCTTTCTCGTTCTGGCCACCCAGAATCCCATCGAGCACGAGGGAACCTATCCGCTGCCGGAGGCACAGATCGATCGATTCATGCTGAAGGTCGTCGTCGGCTATCCCTCGAAGGAGGACGAACGAAAGATCGTCGACCGCATGGCGACGGGTCAGCCGCTACCCGCCGTCAGCGCCGTCGCGACGCCGGAACAGATCCTGGCAGCGCGCAAGGCGGTCGATCAGGTCTTCGTCGACGAGAAGGTCAAGGGGTATGTCGTGGATCTCGTGCACGCAACTCGCGACCCGAAGGCGGCGGGGTTCGCCGATCTCGACGGCATGATCGAGATGGGCGCTTCGCCGCGCGCATCGCTCTTCTTGACCCGGGCCGCCAAAGCCAACGCCTTCCTTCAGGGCCGAAGCTATGCCACTCCGCATGATGTCAAGAATCTGGCCCTCGATGTGTTGCGACATCGTATCGCGGTGACCTACGAGGCCGAGGCGCAAGGAAAGTCGAGCGAGGACATCGTCGAGCGGATCCTGGCTGGAGTCCTGGTTCCTTGATTCGGCCGCAAGTTCGATAGCCGGCCATGAACACGAGCGAAATTCTCGCGCGCGTCAAACAGATCCAGGTTCGCACCGGGCGTCAGGTCGCCGATGTGTTGGCGGGCGAGTATGTCTCGGTCTTCAAGGGCCGCGGCGTCGAATTCGACGAAGTCCGACCCTATGTGCCCGGGGATGACGTTCGAACGATCGACTGGAATGTCACCGCGCGAATGGGTGAGCCTTATGTCAAGCGCTACGTCGAAGAGCGACAACTGACCTTGATGGTGATGGCCGACGTTTCGGCATCTCAAGATTTCGGGTCCGTGGCGCGGACCAAGCGAGAGGCGACGGCCGAGCTCTGCGCCCTGCTCGCTTTCTCGGCGACCCGCAACGATGACAAAGTCGGGCTCACGCTCTTCCATCGCAACATCGAGCAATATATCCCGCCGCGCAAAGGTCAGAAACACGCCTTGCGGGTGGTTCGCGAAGTCCTGGCTCACGACGACCGGATTCCGACCGAGACTCGCGAGACCTCGTCGGGTCCGCTCTCCTGGCTGACGGATTGGATCGCGGCTCGCCGGCGACCTCGAGCGCCGCGACAGGCGACCGATATCCGCTTCGCCCTCGAATTTTTCATGCAGGTCACGAAGCGTCGAACGATCTGCTTCGTCGTCAGTGATTTTCTCGACGAGGGGTTCGAGAAGGCGATGGTCGTCGCGAATCGAAAGCACGACGTCATCGCGGTTCTGATCACCGATCCGAACGAACTGGAGCTGCCGGACGTGGGTCTGGTCGCGTTGCAAGACGCCGAGACCGGGGAGACGCGGGTGGTCGACACGAGCTCGACTTCTTTTCGGTCCGAGGTTCGCGAGCGTACCCGAGCGCGTGTGCGGGACCTCGCGAGTCGCTTCGCGGCGGTCGGAATCGATTTCATCCACGTCGATGCGGCGGGTGATGTCGTCGATCCGCTCGTGCGCTTCTTCCGCATGCGCGAACGGCGAGGGCGAGGACGAGGATGAGACTCGTTACCCGAGACGCGATCAGGACCTTTTGGATTCTGGCGATTCTCTCGTCGAGCGGGCTCGCCGGAGCCGCGAGCCAGATCGTGCGTCACAATGAACGGGGACCGGTCGTCGTCGATCTCGTTGTCTCGCCGGCCGAGCCGGTGATCGGCGATGTGATCGAACTCGAATTGCAGGTTCGCGCCGAGGCCGGGGTCGAAGTGATGATGCCCGAATTCGGAGAAGCGCTCGGTCGATTCGAGATCATCGATTTCGCACCGAGTCGAGAGACCGATGACGATGGCAGCAGCGTTTCGCGCCAGAGATACCGCCTTCAACCCGCGCATTCGGGGCCGCAGACGATTCCTCCCCTCCGCATCGAATTCATCGACCGGCGCGAAGGGCAGTCTCCCACACCGGACGGGGAGGACGCCTACGAGATCCTGACCGAACGGATCGCGCTCGAGATCGCACCGATCCTCGCGGCGGACGAGCCGCTCGAGTTGCGGCCGATGCATTCCGATCTCGGCCCCCGCCGCGCCTTCTCGCGAACGCGATGGGCCTTTCTCGTTGGGGCCTTTCTCGTCGTTGCAGCCGCCGCGCCCTTTGCCTGGCGCGGATTTGTCGCGGCGCGCGAGCGACAACGTCGCCAGAGTGCCTACGAGGTGGCGCGCTCACAACTCGACGCCTTGCTGGCCGGTGGGCGACCGACCGAGACGACCATGGACCGTTTCTATGTCGAGTTGTCGCTGATCGTCCGTAGCTATCTGGAGGATCGATTCGCGCTGCGATCTCCCGAGCTGACGACCCAGGAGTTCCTGGCCGAAATGGGCCGCTCGCCCGATCTCGCACGCGCTCATCAGCGGCTCTTGCAGAGCTTTCTGGAGCAGGCCGATCTGGTCAAGTTCGCGGGCTATCGCCCGGAAGCGGAGGTCGTTGCCGAATCGATCGCCGCGGCCGAACAATTCTTGGCGGAGACTCGTGATTTCGTTCCCTATGCGGAGCCGGGCCGTGCTTGATTTGTCGAATCTCGAATTCAGCAACCCGCTCTTGCTTCTCTTTGCTCTACTGGCGCCGCTTGTCTACGTCCAGGCGAGTCGACTTCCGTCGGTCGTTCAATACTCGAGTCTTCGCCTGGTCGAGAGTTCGAGTCGATCGCTGCGTTCACGATTGACCTGGCTTCCCGCCGCCTTGATGGCGCTCGCAGTTTTGGCCTTGTCCGTCGCCTTGGCAGGACCCCGAACGGGCAATGCCGTCAGCGAAATCAAACGCGAGGGCATCGCGATCGGCATGGTCGTCGATCGGTCGGGATCGATGGAGGCCCGCGATTTCGTTCGGGGAGATACCAGCACGAGCCGGCTGGATGTCGTCAAGAGGATCTTCCGTGATTTCGTTCTCGGGGGGGCAGGCTTCGGAGAAGGCCGCCCGGACGATCTGATTGGACTCGTCACCTTCGCACGTTATGCGGATGGGTTATGCCCACTCACCCTCGACCACGGAAGCCTGATCGCGATTCTGGATCAGATCGAGACGCCGCTCGACCAAAGAGAAGACGGCACGGCGGTCGGGGAGGGGCTCGCCCTCGCGGTCGAGCGGCTTCGCCGCCAGGAAGCGGCTTCCAAGATCGTGATCCTGTTGACGGATGGCGTCAACAACGCGGGTGAGATCGAACCGCTTCAGGCGGCGGACCTCGCAGCGCAATACGGGATCAAGGTCTACACGATCGGCGCGGGGTATACGGGTTATGCGCCCTATCCGGTTCGCAGGCCGAACGGTCGGATCGTGCTCCAGCGCGTAGCGGTCGAGATCGACGAAGTCACGTTGCAGCAGATCGCCCAGCGCAGCGGGGGTCGATATTTTCATGCCACGAACGAGCGCGGATTGCGCGAGGTCTTCGCAGAGATCGGGCGGCTCGAACGCAGCGAGGTCAGCGAGATTCGCTACCTCGAATACGAGCTCCACTTCGCGCCTTTCGTGGCCGTTGCGCTCTTTCTCGCGGCGCTGTCTGCGCTTCTTTCGAGTACCTGGCTGCGGAGGCTACCGGCGTGATCGATTCACCGCTGATCTTCGCCCGGCCCGAATTCGTGCATGGGCTATGGCTCTGGGCCTGTGCGTTGGGGCTGCTGGTGCTACTCGAACGTCGCGGAAGTGACGCGTTGGATCGCCTCGTCGGTCCTGCTCTGCAGGATCGCCTCGTGGTGCGGCCCTCACGATGGCGGCGCTGGGCACGCGTCGCTCTACTCGGGCTCTCCGGATTTTCGATGGTCATCGCATTGATGCAACCCCAGTGGGGATCGCGCTTCGTGGCCACGCCGCGTGTCGGAGCGGAGATCATGATCGCGCTCGACGTCTCGCGTTCGATGTTGGCGGACGACGCGAAGCCCTCACGACTCGAACGGGCCAAGGCCGAGATTTCCGACCTGCTTTCGTATCTCGACAAGGATTATGTCGGGCTGATTGCGTTCGCCGGAGAGGCGACCGTTTTGTCTCCGATGACGCCGGACAAGAGTTTCTTGCGGCTTGCGCTCGATCGAGCCGGGCCGCATGTCGTCGCCCGGGGCGGAACGAATCTGGCCGAGCCGATTCTGCGGGCGGTTGCGGGGATGGGTGAACCGGGTCCGGCCCAGCGCGCGCTGATCCTGATTACGGATGGGGAGGATCACGACAACTTCGCGATGGATGCCGCGCGAGCCGCGGCGGAGGCGGGGATCAAGATCATTACGATTGGATTTGGCGACGAAGCCGGCAGTACGATCTATCTGCGTGATCCAAAGACCGGCGCGCGAAGCCTTCTGCGTGATGGCGACGGGAATCCAGTCGTGTCTCGGCTCGACGGAGCGTTGTTGCGGGAGATTGCGCTGGTGACCGATGGCGCCTTCGTGCCGGCCGGAACCGGTGTGCTGGATCTCGCCTCGATCTATCAGGCGCACATTGCGCCGCTAACGCGCGGCCAGCTCGACAGTCGCGGTCGCACGATTCGCGATGAGAGCTTCCAGCTCTTCGTTCTTCTTGCGATCGTATGTCTGGTTGCGGCGGCCTCGATCGGTTCGGCGCGTCGCATGCGTCGATCACAAGGCGTGCCGCTCGCGCTGGTGCTGATGCTGACGGTTTTTTCCGTTTCGGACACGTCGGCTCGAGCCCAGGCGGAAGCCGACGAGGTGACGGCGGTCGAAAGCGCCGAAAGCATCGAAAGCGTTGAGAACGTTGACAATGACGAGAGTGCGACTCGAGCGAACGACTCGAACCCGGCCCGAGAGGATCCACGGGCGACGTTCAATCGGGGAAATGAAAAGCTGGGGAAGGGCGATCCGATCGCAGCAAGCGTGCTCTTGCGTGCGGCGCGACGCGACGCAACCGATGATGTTCGGCTCCGGTATGCGGCCACCTATAACCTCGGGATCGCTGCGGCCGCTCGGGCGGATGCTCTGGAGGCGGAGAACCCGAGCGAGGCGCTGGCCGTGCTCTATGAAGCGGCGGATTGGTTTCGCGAGGCGGCCGTGGCTCGGCCGGACGAGCTGGATCCACGTCACAACCTCGACGTCACGCTGCGACGTGCGCTGATTCTCTCGGATGAAATTTCACGTGGGAGCCGAAAGGAACTCGACGCGGAGCTCGATGAGCTGATCGAGGCACAGCGCCAGCGTGTGGCCCAGGCGGCTGTTTTGCTCGAAGTGGTGGTGGGATCCGGCGAGCTGAACGGCGCAGATCTTGCGCGCCCGGCTTTTCGAGAGGCAGCGACGCAACAGCGACTCATCCTATCCGACGCGAATTCCCTCGGCGATCGGGTGGCGCAAGAGCGAGAACGACTCGCATTGATCGCTGACGAGGAGCGGTCCTCCGAAGATATTCTGCGGGCTGAGCAGCTCGGGGGCGTCCTCGTTCATCTCGACAGCGCGATCGAGCGCATGGGGCAAACCAGGCGGCAATTGCGACAACGCCGGGCGGAACGCGCCTATCGTCGAGGCGTCCATGCGCTGGGGGATCTCAAGCGCGCCCGGGATCAACTTCGAGACCCGGTGCAGCAGATCGAGATCCTGCTGGCCGAAGTCGGCAGGCTCGCCGGAATGACCTTCGCTTTGTCGAGCACCGGACTGCCCGAAGATCCAGCATCCGGCTCGACCTCGGCGAGGCTTCTTCCGGCTTTCTTGACCGGGGAGTCGGTACAGGCCGAGAGCGATCAGATCGAGACGCGAGTCGGCGAACTGGCGCTGCGTCTGGGCGTCGTGGCGGCAAACCCGGACGCGGCGAGTCGCGCCTTCGAGCAGGCCGCACCGCTTGTCGCGTCGGCGGAAGGCGCGATGGCACGGGCGGGCTCAGCGATTGGGGACGGAAGATACGACTTGGCGTTAGGGAGCGAAGGGGAAGCTGCCGAAGCGCTTTCGACGGCCCAGGAACTCTTCTTTGATCTGCGCCAGCTCTTGAATGTCACTCATGTCGATCAACGAGGTCTCACTGTTCTGGCCGGTGTCGACGTGGATGATCCGAACGTCGCCCGCGCACGAGATGAGATCGCGGGGCGACTCGCAGAAATCCAGTCTCGCAATCGTCTTCGGGGAACGAGGCTCGCGGGTCTGCTCGAGCAAGAGCTGAACGATCGAGTGGCGGCACTCGAAGCGGAAGCCGGACCCCAGGCCGCACCGCTCGGGGAAGCGGATTCGGATCCGATTGAATTGGAGCGACAACGATTCGAGGTCGCCGACCAGTTGCTTTTTCTGGCGGCCGAGGCCATGGGGGAGACCGCGGAGGCGCTCGATCAGGCTGCAGGATCCCCTGTTCCCGACTGGCCGCGCGTCCTCGAAGCATCGACACGCGCGGCGGAACATCTCGACGCGCTGCGCACGCTTTTCTTTTCGATAGCGGAGCATGTGAGAAAGCTCGCGTTCGATCAGGTCGAAGTGCGTGATCGGACAAAGGACATGATCGCGCTCTCGGTGACGGATCGGGTCGCGGAGGACGACGCGACTCTGAAAACAGAAGTCGATGACGAATCGGAACCGCGCGGTCCCCGAACCTCGGCCCGCGCGCAGGAACTCGCAGACGATCAACAACGACTCGAGACGCGAACTGGAGAGATCGCTGACGCGCTCGTCGTCCAGTCCGAGCAGGCGGCGCAGGCGATGTCCGAAGATGCCGCGCCGGAGGCGATGGTGGAGCGCGACCGAATTCGAAAGGCCGCCGAGCACGTGGCGATTGCCCAGCTTGCCATGCAAGAGGCGGGCGAGTCGCTCGGTGCGGAAGCCGCGCCGCTGGGTCCCGTTCCAGAGGCCCAGACGCGTGCGATCGAGGAGTTGAACGCGGCATTGGCGTTGCTCTCTCCGCCGCCGCCACCCCCCCCGGAAGAGTCGGATGCCGAGCAAGACGAATCCCAGTCGGAGGAAGGCTCCGAGGGCGACGAGGATCAACGGGAATCCGGCGAATCGGGGGCGAGCGAGCCAGAGGATGCCGACGGGGAGTCGATGGACGATCCTTCCCAGTTGCTGCAGGGTGTTCGGGATCGCGATGCCGAAAGACGGCGTGACCGGGATCGGAAAGAGCGGCGGAGACGTTCGAAACCCGTGGAAAGAGACTGGTGAAGCCTAAGACGCGCCATTTCCAGTTCGCTTCAGCGAGCGTGTTCGTCCGATTCGAGGTCGGCTTTCTCACGATCCTCACAATCGTCTTGCTTGCCGCATCCGCGCTGGCCCAGGAGGTTCGGGTCCAGATCCCGCGTGGGCCCTATTACGTCGGCGAGCCGATCGACGTACAGATCGTCGTGAGCGATTTCAAAGAGGACCCGTCGCCAGAAATCTTTTCGGGGACGATTCCCGGTGGCCAGCTTCGCTTCGTCAGCGTGTCCCCGAGTACGTCGACCTCGATCACATTCGTGAATGGCAAGATGACTCGACGACACGAAGTCACGTTCGTCTACCGATATACCTTGACGGGGACGCGGAAGGGTTCGTTGCAGGTTCCTCCTTTCACGGTGACACAGGCGACGACTTCGCGAAGCACACGGGGCTTCTCGCTCGAGATCGTGGGTGTGCCCGAAACCAGCCTGGTCGGAATCGAATTGGAAATTCCTGAAGGCCCGATCCTGGTGGGACAAAGGGTTCCGATCGCGATCGAATTCCGAATCGACCGGGAGACACAACGTGATCTGGTTTCGTACGAGGTTCATGTGCCGCTCTTCGATACGCCCACCTTGCGATTTCTCGACGAGCCCCCGGCGCGGACCGATACCCATCTCGAAATCCAAACCGAGGCGGGTTTGCTCCGCTTGCCCGCCGTCTCGTCGGAAAGGCGGATCCGCGGACGGCCTACGCTGATCGTTCGTGCCGAGAGGACGATGATCGCGATCTCGCGCGACGACATTCGTGCGGATGCGTCGAAGGTATTCATCAGCAAGGGCATCGCCTTTCGACGCGACATGTTCAATCGACGCCGAGCGGCCTCGACCAAGCGATTCGTGGCGACGGGCAAGCCCATTCGGATCGAAGTCGCCGAAGTGCCGCGCGTCGGGCGTCCGCCGAGCTTTGCGGGTGCGGTCGGCTCGGGATATAGCCTGGAGGTCGACGCGGACCGGAGTGTCGTTCAACTCGGCGAGCCGATCATGCTCACGTTTCACCTTCGCGGGGATGGGGATCTCTCGAGTGCGAGTCTTCCCGCTCTGGATGCCGAGGGGCTTTTTGACTCGACTCGATTTCGACTCCCAGAAGAATCGCCGGCGGGACTCGTCGACGAGAGCGGCAAGCATTTCGAGGTGACGCTTCGCGTTCTCGATGCTGGCGTTCGAGAGATTCCGGCATTGGCCTACTCCTGGTACAACGCCGACACCCGCCAATTCGAGACAACCTATTCGCGACCCATTGCCTTGTCGGTGGGTGCAGCGGAAATCATCGGGGCCGACTCCGTCGCACGTCGCAGGGTCATGGATCCTGCCGTCGCCGATGAAGATCCCTCGGCTTCACCGCCGCGCGGGGCGGAGGGAAAGCAGCGAAGTACGAAGATGTCACTGACCGGCGCGAATCTGGCCGTTGATGTCGACACGTCGCGGCTGCTTCGCATAACGCACGATCAGGGGCAGGACTTCCGAGTGACGGTTCCGCTCTATTCGGCGGGCGTGGCGTTTCTGGCCCTGGCGGGATTGATGGCGCGTAGACGAGCGGTCGATCCGTTGGTTCGCGCGCGGGCCGAGACGCTCAGACGCACCGAGAAAGCCATCGGCCAGGCCTTGGCGAGGTCCGATGGGGGGGGTCCCGCTGCGCTTGGTCGCGCGCTTCGGGAGTGGCTGGCGGCCTTGCCGGGCGAGGCGAACGCCGATCTCGACCAACTGATCGCGGAGTGTGATGCGCTTCGCTTCGCCCCGGCCCCGCTGCAAGCCGATCCGCAAGCGAAACGAGGCCCCGAGCTTCCTCCGGCGTTGGCCGACCGGGCCAGGCGCTTGATCGCAGATCGATTGAAATCGGATCGTGGTTCCGGGGAGGCGTCATGAAGCATTCGATTTCTTTGGTTCTTGTCGTGCTGTGGTTGTCGCTATCGCTGTCCTGGGCGCCGGGCGCCGTGGCCGAACCGGACGTTTCCAATCAGGCTGCCCGTCTGGGCGAAGCACTCGCTCAATACGCCACAGCGCTCGAGGAACCGGATCGCGACGTGCGGCTCGCGCTATTCGCGCGCGCCGAAGACGGTTTTGACGCCGTGATCCAAGCGGGTGCGAAGAACGCCGCGTTGTATACGAATCTCGGCCACGCGGCATTGCAGGCGGAGCATATCGGTCGGGCCGTCCTCGCCTATCATCGAGCGCTTGGCTTCGATCCCGACGCGGCCGCCGCACAGCAGAATCTCGTCCACATTCGCGGGTTGTTTCCGAGTTGGGTTCCACGTCCGAAGTTCGTCGACGAAGCGCGGCCCCTGCTTTTCTATCGCCAGTTTTCCTCGACGGATCGCGCGTCGCTCGCCGCCCTCTGTTTCGCGTTGGCCGCAGCGAGTCTCGCGATCTCCGTGCGACGGCAAGAAGGCGCGTGGCGCGGAATCGCGATCCTGGGCGGCGTGGCCTGGGCGCTCGTCGTGGCGTCGATCGTCTTCGACTCGACCGAAGATCGAACCCGATTGGCCGTCCTCACCGCCGACGAGGTACTCGCCCGATCCGCGGATTCTCGATTGGCCGCTTTGGCGTATCCCGATCCATTGCCCGGTGGCGTCGAAGTCGAAATCCTCGAAGAACGCGCCGAATGGGCGCGGATCCGGCTCTACAACGGGCGCGACGTCTGGGTCAGCCGTTCGAGCGTGACGCGGGTCGCGGGCGATTCGTGAGGCGAATTTGGCGTGTGGTTGCGGGTGTGGGAAAGCTTGGGGCCTTATGCGCTACTGGCCGAGCCGTGCCGCAGCCAATGTGCGTATCGTGGAGAGAAGATGCGCAATCGGTCGGCAAAGATCAGGAACGCTGAGTCTGGCGGCAAGCCAATCCTAGGTTCGTATGCATTTCCTGCCCGGTTCTGCCGATCGAGTTCAAGCGAACCGTCCGGCGCCCAAAGCCGGGTCTATTCGCTCGGAGGAGCGTCATGGAAGCGATTTTGAATTCGGTCTCCGATCCGCGCGACCTCATCGACCGCCCGGATTCGAGCACGCCGTATCGATTCAATCGGATCTTTCACTCAGAGGGCTTCGGCGCCAAGCGGCTCGAAAAGAAGCGCTTGAAGTTGATGAAAGAGATCGATCCCCAGATCCAGCGCCTCTTGGTCGACGGAGAGAGAGTCCAGTTTGTGAGCTGGGGCATTGACTTCTCCATCGTCGATTACTGTTTCATGGGGGCCTGGCCATTCATAGTCAATCAGCGCGCCCTGATTTTCACCGATCGCCGAATTCTCATCATTCAGATCAACTCGCGTCGAAAGATGCTCGATCTCAAGGCTCAACTTCGCTACGAGGCAATCGAGAAACTCGGCCGGCAATGGGGCGTCGTGGCAGTGATGCTCCATAACAAAAAGAAGCTGACGATCACCGGCGTTCCGCGGAAGGACCGAAAGGCCATCCGAACGCTCATCGAAGGCAAGATACACGCGTCGCGGACTGCGACGCCGCTCATGGCCGGGGTGGAGAATCTCTGTCCTAGATGTGGACACCGGGTCAGGGTCTTCCCCGAGCGTTGCAAACAATGCACCCAATCCTTCAAGTCGGGAAGTCGTGCCGGCTGGCTGTCGCTGATTTTTCCAGGCCTCGGCGGCATCTACCTGGGCCATCGCTGGCTGGGCGTTGCGGAGCTCTTCACTGCACTACTCATCTGGGGGGCATTTGTGATCCCGCTTGGTGCCGACGTCATCAGCAAGGATGGTTCGTGGATAGAGCTCGCGGGTGTCGCTGGACTGATCTTTCTATTCGTCCACGGAGCCAACTGCTGGATCACCCGACGCGTTGGGTACAAGGGAATCTACCCAGCGAACTGAGGCCGTCCTGAGCGGGTCCGCCGCCGCCGTTGTTGATCGTAAGGGTTCCCGTACCGCCCGATCTCACCCGTATCGAATAGTCGGGCTTAGGGTCCGCGAAAGAATAACTCCCATCAAATAGTCGCAACCGTGCCGTCCTGAAGTTTCGAGTACTTTGGCACGGATTCAGCCCTCACGTTTCCAGGGAGTCAAGATAGGCCCATGCGGTAATTGTAGTTCGGTGCAAAATATGGCACTATTGCGCTTATTTGATCGCAAAGGTGCCATAATGAGACCCACCGAGTTCCCTTCCGAAGCCATCGTGACCCTGCTGCGCAAACGGAAGATCGCCACTCTGCCTGAGGTGATGACAGCACTGGGAACCGAGTCCCGACGCACAGCGTTCCGAAAGCTCCGCGAGCTACCGTGCCAGACCAGCTACTCCCATCGCGGTCGCTACTACACACTCGAGGAGATCGCCGAGTTCGATGAATCGGGTTTGTGGTCCTACCGCGACGTTTGGTTCTCGGCCCACGGCACACTGCTTTCGACGGCGGTGGCCGTCGTGGAGATGGGGGAGTGGGGCTACTTCGTCGAGGAACTCGATAACGTGCTGCATGTCGGCTCCAAGGATGCGTTGCGCAAGCTCGTAACCGATGTGCGTTTGACGCGAGAGAAGGTCGCGCCCTCTCTGCCAACGTTCATGAGACAGTCATCCCCTTTGGAATTACAGTAGGGCGATGAAGGTTGAAACGGATGATTG
>SMVA01119364.1_pt1 | contig 21123 bp, 20 predicted proteins | sample 2456451 | NCBI WGS metagenome assembly SMVA01 (sample SAMN11095933, study PRJNA526329) | marine sediment metagenome | biome: Marine sediment; feature: Surficial sediment; material: Deep marine sediment; isolation source: Hadal surficial sediment | place: Pacific Ocean | collected 2014-05 | depth... | reverse complement strand
TTGGTTTACGAGTTCATTCACCCTTTGATAGGGGACATGTATTGCAGTGGCCAATTCACGCTGAGTGATTTGCATGGGATTTAAAAATTCTTCCACAAGCATTTCACCAGGGTGGGTCGGCACTCTATTGGTTGGTATGCGAATCATGGTGCACCTCAATGATAATCAGTTATCTCTACTTCATCAGGGCCAGATTCAACCCACTGAAAGCAGAGTCGAAATTGATCGTTAATACGGATACTATACTGGCCTTTCCTGTTCCCGGATAAGGGTTCCAGCCGATTACCCGGTGGAACCTTCAATTCCTCCAACGACTCAACGGAGTCCAACTGGTCGATTTTTCGTGCTGCAACTCTCCAAATGGTTTGAGGGCAGGCTTTGCGAGCAATCCTGGAGGCTATTCCATTGAAAGTATCTTCTGTTGCCTTATCCTTAAACGATACGATCATAGGTTAACGGTAGCACGGATATCATGCTATCGCTAGACATGTATTCTTATAGACTTAACGACTTTCTAACCTGCAGCAAAACTGCGATTATCGGACTTTTAGTTTACCTGTGAACTTGATACGTATCTTGGAATACCTTGTTTCCGCCGATGTTTTGCTGTCAGGTTGATACATTTGTTCGGCAATTTTGCCGTTCATACTCTTGACTATAAATTGGACCAATAAATATTTCTTTTCTATCAAAAGATGAAGCAGTAATGTCTGTTTTTGAGTTTGTGTGAAATTGATAACTTAGGGAACCTCTGATTAAGTCTGGGTCGAACAGATTGCTGATTATAACATTCTGTGTTCAAGGCGTGAAACGCACGTAATAGCAAGACTATTGCGAAATTTTACAACGCAGAAACAGGATGTTTTAGTCGCAAGATGTCGATTCATGACTTAATCAGAGGTTCCTTAGGTATATAAAACAGTATTTTGCTAGCATATCAATTAATTGCTTTCAACAATCCCTACTTTACCCTCGAAATATCTTTTCAACATTTTTGCTGCCAATTCATGACCCATAGCTGTCCAGTGACCGTCATGGACAAAATGATACCTCATCGGATTGCCACCAGTTTCCATATCGAAGCGTGGGTCGATAACACTCAGTCCTCTGTTTCTCACTGCTGCGACAAACTCTTCGTGAATTTTCGTTGCGATACGACGTTGTGAATCACGTCCCACCCAAAGCGAACGAGATGGTATGATCAAAACAACACCATCCTTGCCTTCAAACAATTCTTTCAACCTATTAGCAGAACTTTCCACGACACTTTGATCAAATACAGTTTGCGGCACACCATCCAAATTGGGTGTAATCATTCCCAGCTTTACAGCGAACCCTCGCAACACCTGCGATTGATGAATGAAGGATGTGATAAGAAAGTATGCTGCTGATTTATCAGACAAATAATGTTTTGAAGATAATATCCAATCGTTAAAGGAGGTTGTATGTTGGGTCGGCCTTATAAGCTCTTCATTTTTATGTTTATTTATCTGCATGCCATATATTCGAAGATCGTTTTCCATACACACCCCAACTATAAGATGTTTGGCACGACCACCAAGTTTTTCGGCATAATGAATTAATTCTAAATACCCATTAAAATCAGTTGAAATGGAAATATTATATACTTTTTGACCCTTTAACTCTTTTTCCAATTGATCTGAATAACGTGCTCCCTCTTCAACCCCCCAACCAAATGAATATGAGTCACCCACGACATACACATCATCTTCCCTTGCCTTTGAAACCAATTTTTTATCTCGGAACCCAAATTCATTGATGTTAACAATAACATTGTAATCACCGGTGTTTTTGATCTGACGTAACGCTCCCCGATCACGAGCCAAGGTCACACCATTTGGGCTCCGTGTGAATTTTATATGACCAGACGGATCATAGGCTGGTAGAATAATTCGCACACCCCATTCAAGAGCGACAATACACAAGGTGATGGTGATCGTAAGGACTAAAAGATTCGCGAATAGTTTTTTGATTTCCTGCATATCCTATATTTCACTGAATGAACTAACCATGCTAAAGCATCACATCCAGCAACTGTCTTCCTGGTAAAGGTAATTTAGGTGAGTTTGCAGTTAAAATATTTCAACCTTTGCAGCCGAACGTCGCGCTAACCTGCCCTTTAACACGAGCTCGGCTTGCGGTAGCAAGGCGAGTGAGTGCTTTTAACATTTGTACTGCTTGTGATCCCGTCCGCCTTTTCCTACTGAACGACAACGGCGAATCCGATTTGCGCATCCTTACTATCATTTTATTTCGCGTCAGGATTGTCTATTACGAACCGCCAGTTCCCGTCTGAACCACGTCTAACGACTTCGTAAGAACTTCCGCTCATTTCAATAGATTGTCCGTCCGGATCCGTTCCAGTCAGGCTCCAATTATTTCCAGTGAGAGCAATCTCCTCGTTCCGAACTGTTGCTTTCGGCCTTAGCCGAAATGTTGGTGCTACCGATATGAAGCCTTCCAGGACATTCCGTATTGCCGTCTTCCCGGTAACGACCCCTTCAGCTGTTACGAATTTCGCATCGGCTTCGTAGAGCTCTACCGCACTATCGATGTCACCGCGAGTTAGTGCATCAATCAGTAGCTCGTTAACTTGCTCCGGGCTTTTTGCATTCATTCCAAATCCTCATTTTCTACCGTTGACACTCAATCGTAGTTCCATCTAACAATCAGGCTAAGTGACCGCGCATTTAGCGCGGTCATCGTTGAGCCGCTTGTTAGCTGGTTTCAGCTTTAACATTAAGTAAATAGCTAAAATGGCCAAGCCGATTCTAATTAGTAGTGAATAATAAAATGCGTTCATGACATTTGCGAATGACTCTGTGCCATATTGTGGCCACAAGGGAACAATGGCTCCACAAAAATAACATACTACAGATAGTGTCAATAACCAGATCGAGTGTATGTTGTTTTTGAGTAATAGAATACCGCCTAAAAATAGGAAAAAAGCACTAATAATCCCCCAAAACTCTACAGAAAAGCCTTGTGGATGAGCCGGTTTAAACATGCCTGCAAAGTAGGCAAGTAACGTTAACATTCCTACTATGATAAATATTGAGGCTAAAATATTTTTTATTATGTTCATGGCTATCTATGACAGCTAACAGTATGTTAATGAGGAAGGGTTCCTCATTAACAATATTAGCAGGAACCCCTTATAATTATTAAAGAGAGTTGATAAAAATAGAATAAACCTTTGTTTTATCAATGATTTAATCAAAACATCTATATCCTTGTTTTCTATTATATGGGAAGGGTTCCCATATAATAAAGGGGTAAAACATATCCTTTAGTCATAATAAGTAGTGGTTCAGGATAGATGGAATTTAATAAATATGCCAACCTGGTTGTGTGTGGTTTTAAACCCCCGTTATGCCTTGCCGGGCTGATTACCATCGATAGCGTAAAAATCACAGGGACGTGATTTTTAGTTCAACTAAACATGGATGCGAATTTGAACGACGCGTTGGCGATGATAAGCAGTTCGGGAAGCCCAAAGGTTTATTTTGGGGCCTTGATATCAGGGTGTCTTTTTTTGATGTGCAGGAAGAACGAATGTCGCGGGTGCATAGATGCGAAGGAGTGGTGGCCTCGCAGCTAAAAGGCGAAACCATTACTAAACAAGAAACTCCCGCTTAACAGGAACGCAAGATTTCTCACTTTGCCGGGATTCAAAATGACAAATTATAAAAAGCACTGGATCCCCGCTTTCACGAGAATGACTGATACTGATAGGCCAACTAACTCAAAAACATCTCATACGCTTTATTGCCACTCTCATCCCAATACTGCATCCCCAAACCATCCAGAAATTCCTGAAATTCAGGGCGTTCCTCAGGGGGAACCTGAATCCCCATCAACACGCGGCCATAGGCAGCACCATGATTGCGGTAATGAAATAGACTAATATTCCAACGCTCGCCCATCTGGCCAAGAAAATGCAACAGTGCGCCCGAACGTTCCGGAAATTCAAAGCGATAGAGTAATTCATTTTCGGCCTGCGCTGCATGACCACCAACCATATAGCGCACATGCATCTTTGCTACTTCATCATTACTAAGATCCACGACTTCATAACCCTTGTCTTTCAAATTAGCTATCAAGCTATTTTTTTCTTCTGTGCCGTGACGCAGCTGCAAACCTGCAAATATATGAGCAGTTTTTGAATCTCCATAGCGATAATTAAACTCAGTGATTTGTCTCGCCCCCAGATCATGACAATATTTAAGGAAGCTGCCTGGCTTTTCCGGGATCGTCGTGCCGATTAACGCCTCTCGATTTTCACCCAGTGCAGCAAGCTCTGCAATATGACGTAGACGATCAAAATTCACATTAGCGCCACTGAATATGGCTACCAGTTCTTTATTTTTAATGCCTTCTCTAGCGACATATTGTTTAAGTCCAGCCAACGCCAGCGCGCCCGCAGGCTCTGGAATCGAACGAGTATCTTCGAAGATATCTTTGACTGCCGCACAGATTTCATCGACGTTGACGAGCAATATTTCATCGACAACATCTTTAATAATGCGGAATGGTTCTTCGCCGGCCTGGCGGACTGCCGCGCCATCGGCAAAGATGCCGATATGCTCCAGTTCAACACGCTCTCCTGCCTCAAGTGCCGCGTACATACAGGGTGCTTCATCAGGCTCAACACCGATAATGGTTATCTTCGGAGCGACATCCTGCAAGTGCGCAACAATCCCCGCTATCAACCCGCCGCCCCCCACTGGCACAAAAATAATATCTGGCTGTGTTGGGTGTTGCTGCAATATTTCAACGGCCACGGTGGCCTGCCCAGCAATGACCACAGGATGATCATATGGGGGGATATAGGCTTTGCCCTCCTCTTTTGCAATCCCGGCTGCATAATCCTTGGCTTCGTCATAGTTATTACCATGCAGAATGACTTCGGCTCCCAGGCGTTTCACCGCAGTGACCTTGATTTCTGGTGTTGTCTTGGGCATTACAATTACTGCTTTAATGCCTAATCTGTCCCCGGCAAGCGCAACACCCTGTGCGTGATTTCCAGCCGATGCGGCAATGACACCTCTTTGTCTTTCAGATTCTGACAAACTGGCCATTAGATTGTAGGCGCCACGCAATTTGTAAGAGAAAACCGGTTGCTGATCTTCTCGCTTCAGCCAGATATTATTGCCATGTCGACTTGAGACTTCCGGGGCAAAGTCCAGGGAAGTTTTGCGCGCAACCTCATAAACTCGGTCACAAGCTTCATTGATCATTTTTTTATAGTCTTCCATACGTGTAAGATACCATTAAAATTGCTATCTATTACAATACCCTTTGAGTAATCATTCTCGCCTCATTAAAAGATACACTCGACGGGGAAAACATATGACACAAGATGAAAAAAAGAAACAGGTCGCAGAAGCTGCGCTCGCCTATGTAGAAGATGACACAATTATCGGCGTTGGCACAGGCAGCACCGTTAATTTTTTCATTGAATGCCTTGCCAGCATCAAACACAGGATCGATGGTGCCGTATCAAGCTCAGATGCCACAGAAGCATTACTTAAGCAGCATAATATCCCCGTCATAAGCCTTAACAGCGCAAATGATATTCCTGTCTACATCGACGGGGCAGATGAAGCGACTAAATATTTACACTTGATCAAAGGTGGTGGTGGTGCACTGACCAGAGAAAAAATTGTTGCTGCAGTCAGCAAGAAATTTGTCTGTATTATTGATGAGACTAAATTGGTCGATGTGCTGGGGACCTTCCCTTTACCAATAGAAGTCATTCCTATGGCACAAAGTTATATCGCCAGAGAAATTATCAGGCTGGGCGGACAACCAATATTACGTGAAGAGTTCACCACGGATAACGGCAATATTATTCTTGATGTGCACAACCTGAGTATTCTCAAACCTGTTGAGCTGGAACAAGAATTAAACAAACTTGCTGGTGTCGTTACCAACGGTTTGTTTGCCCAAAGACCAGCTGATATCCTGCTTCTTGCCAGTGACAATGGTGTCCAGATATTAGATTAACCATGGCCCGTTAAACCTTTATTTGCGCCAGACAGGATTTTTTTCTTACTCAGAACAATTTTAAATGATATATTTGTAACAGGAATCACATTGGAGTCTTTTACGGACTGGCTATGCTCGTAAGTTGATATCACTCAACCAGGGACAGCAAATACTATTAATATAAGGGGACAGTTGAATGGTTTTCTACATCGTGTATCTATTAGCTATAGCCATCTTGATTTTGCATTTCACAGGCTGGTTTACAAGACGCGATATGGAATGGATAGTACTCGTTAGTCCTGTTGCGGTTTTCACAGTAATCATTCTCGATTACATGAAAATCATATAAGTAAAAGTCCTGGTCGATCATGATCGGACTCCTTCAACGGGTCAGTTCAGCCTGGGTTTCAATAAATAACCAAACGGTTGCCATTATCGAAACAGGTCTTCTGGTGCTCATCGGTGTTGAGAAAAACGATACAAAACTTCAAGCGGACAAACTCTTAGATAAGATACTCGGCTATCGTGTCTTCCCGGACAAAGAAGGCAAAATGAACCTTTCCCTCGCCGATATTAATGGTGATTTGCTGCTTGTTCCGCAGTTTACCTTACCTGCAGACACAAAAAAGGGCATGCGTCCAAGTTTTAGTTCTGCTGCATCACCTGAGTTGGCGAAAAAATTATTTGAATACCTGCTCTCATGTGCAAGAAAGAAACGACCCATTGTAGGTTCGGGTCAATTCGGTACGGACATGCAGGTGGGCCTGACGAATGACGGGCCTGTCACCTTCTGGCTGCAGACACCTCCCGCTAAGGATTAAGCCCATTCCCTGATTTTCAGGTATTTATCATAGAGTTCAGCCTCCGGTGTGCCTGGCTCTGGCTGCCAATCATACTGCCAACGTACTAATGGTGGTAAAGACATCAATATTGATTCAGTCCTGCCTCCAGACTGAAGGCCAAAGAGGGTCCCCCGATCATAGATCAGGTTAAATTCGACATAACGCCCACGACGATATAACTGAAATTGTCGTTGCTGCTCGTCGAATTCTATATCTTTCCGACGCTCGACAATTGGTATATAAGCTGGAAGAAATGCATCGCCAACACTGCGTAAGAAGGAAAAGCATTTATCGAACTCCCATTCATTCAAATCATCAAAAAACAGCCCGCCTATGCCTCGCGGCTCCTGTCTGTGTTTCAAATAAAAATAATCGTCACACCATTTTTTATAACGGGGATAGATATCCTCACCGTATTCAGCGCATGCACTTTTCGCTGTGGTATGCCAATGTTTGGCATCCTCTTCAAAACCGTAACAGGGGGTCAGATCAAAACCACCACCAAACCACCAATCAGGGGCCTCTTTCTCTTTTTCGGCAACGAAAAATCGTACATTCATATGCGTCGTTGGCACATAGGGATTGGATGGGTGGATCACTAATGAAACACCAAGTGCCTGAAATTTTCTCCCCGCAAGATCGGGACGCTGAGCAGTGGCTGATGCTGGTAGTTCATCATCAAAAACGTGGGAGAAATTAATGCCTGCTTGTTCGAAGATATCACCATCACGCATCACGCGACTGCGTCCACCTCCACCTTCTTCCCTATGCCATTCATCCTCATGTAAATCCAATGACCCATCCAGATCACACAGGGCTTCTGTAATGCTGTTTTGTAAGGTAAACAAATAGCTGCGTATTGATTCAATCTCAATCATTCAGACATCCAGATTTTCCATGCTGATTTATTCATTAATCTATTTATTAAGATCTACTGTTTTGGTCTATTTATTTTGGCATAGGATGGCAAGTCTTGGGTCAAGAGGTTATCCTATTACCTGTAATTTTTCAGCACAGCGGGCATTATAAGAGTAATGGGTAATAGAAGCGCAACAATCAAGCGGAAAACCAATGAGACTGAAATTGAAGTCAGCATTGATCTCGACGGAACAGGCAAGGCAAATCTTGAGCTAGATGTGCCTTTCCTTGAGCACATGCTGGATCAGGTCGCTAGACATGGCATGTTTGATTTAAACATCAAGGCAAAAGGCGACCTGAAGATTGATGCCCATCACACCGTAGAAGATGTGGGTATTACTTTAGGTCAAGCATTTGCAAAGGCTTTGGCAGATAAAAAAGGTATCCGCAGATACGGTCATGCCTATGTGCCCTTAGACGAAGCCTTGTCGCGTGTCGTTCTGGATTGTTCCGGAAGGCCTGGCCTGGAATATTCTGTTGAATATCCGCGCGCACGGGTAGGAGATTTTGATCTCGACCTGCTTTTTGAATTCTTTCAAGGCTTTGTAAATCATAGCATGGTGACTTTGCATATTGATAACATCAAAGGACGCAATGCACATCACATTGCCGAAACCATATTCAAGGCCTTTGGGCGCGCACTGCGAATGGCAGTAGAACCTGATCCGAGAATGAAGGGTATATTACCTTCTACCAAGGGTGCTTTATAAACCAAAGTTAATGCCCATACCCACTACATGAGTAAAATCGCTGTCCTTGATTACGGTACCAGTAATCTGCACTCTGTCGCCAAAGCCCTTGAGTTTGTTGCAGGTAACCAGCATGACATCATCGTCACTGATCAACGTCAGGAGATACTCGCGGCTGATCGAATTGTTTTCCCTGGGCAAGGTGCTGTAGGCCAGTGTATGCAAAGTCTCAAGGAGTCTGGTCTTGATGAGGTAATTAAGGAATGTATTAACAGCAAACCGTTCCTCGGAATTTGTCTGGGTCTACAGTCATTGATGCAGGAAAGCGATGAGGATGGTGGCGTTAAGGGACTGGGCATCATCCCCGGCAAAGTCATTCGCTTCCCGGATAATGTCAAGGATGAACATGGAGATGTTTGTAAGATCCCACACATGGGCTGGAACCGAGTAAACCAACAAACATCACATCCTTTGTGGAAGAATATAAAAGATGGTGCTCGTTTCTATTTTGTCCATAGCTACTATGTACAACCAGAAAATGATGAGGATATTGCTGCAAAAACTGACCACGCGGCTGAGTTTACTTCAGCGATTGCCAGTGAAAATATATTTGCTACTCAATTTCATCCGGAAAAAAGCCAACATGCTGGTTTAACATTACTTAAAAATTTTCTAAGCTGGAAAATCAGTTAATTACCCAGTTTTTCCAGCGCAGACAGGGTTTTTTTGTCGCCCGGGTAAATTTTAAGGATCTTTTTGTAAATGTGCCTGGCTTTGTTGAGGAGTACCTCATCCTGATTTTCATAGCCTTCCTTATAATATATTGAGGCCATCAATAGTAACGTATATTTATTTTTTAAATCATACGTCGATGCTTTTATTAAATATTCACGCGCCTGTTTATATTTCTTATCCTTATAAAGTTCATAAGCCCTTTTGTTATAACCCCGTGCGATTTGTTCGCTGATTTTTTTAGTATACTCGGCCGAACTCCAATCGCCATTTTTTCTAAACGGGTGAAACTGCCTGGGTTCCTGAGAAACCGCGGGCACATAAACAAACACAGCAGGGAACCCCGTTCCTTTATAATTATTTTTAAAAAGCATGTCGCCAGATTTTGACTTTTCCGGATTAATTTGAACTCGATATATCCCCGAAGACAGTTTCCTAAACTCAGGACTTGCAATATATTCGCTATTCAATCTTTTACAAAAAGGACACCAGTCAGTATAAAAATAAACCAACAGAGGTTTTTCTTCTTTTACCGCAATATCATGCACTATCTTGTAATTATCTGCGCCTTGAGGCCAACCTTTTAGGGAATTGGCTGCCGATAAAGCAGGTGAACTAAATAAAACAAATAATACCAACATCCTGAACATATACGGCCTCCCTGTTGATACTTGCTCAACGTTCACTCATTTTTTATGGCACGATAACCGATATCTTTACGATAAAACATTCCCTCCCAACCAATCTTTGCCACTGCCAGATAAGCTGACTCCTGAGCCTGTAACACCGTTTCTCCAAGCGCCGTCACACACAAGACGCGCCCGCCTGCCGTAACCACATCATCGCCCTGCTCTGCTGTGCCGGCATGAAAGACCTTCGTACCTGCCGGGAAGTCATGTTCCAGCCCTGAAATAACATCCCCTGTATTGACACTGGCTGGATAACCTGCCGAAGCCAGTACAACACCTAGCGCAGCACGTTCGTCCCAGTCTGCTGTCACTTCATTCAATTTTCCGTCCAATGCTGCCTGACATAATCCAACCAGATCACTTTTAAGGCGCATCATAATGGGCTGCGTTTCTGGATCGCCAAAACGGCAATTAAATTCCAGCACCCTGGGTGTGCCATCTGCGGTAATCATGACTCCTGCATAGAGAAATCCTACATATTCACGCCCTTCATCAGCCATCCCTCGGATCGTAGGTTCAATCACCTCATGCATAATGCGATCATGCATTTCATCCGTCACCACGGGCGCTGGAGAATATGCGCCCATGCCTCCTGTGTTGGGCCCTTCATCGCCTTCATCTCTTGCCTTGTGATCCTGTGAATTTGCTAATGGCAGAATATTTTTACCATCTGACATGACGATAAAGCTGGCTTCTTCACCCTGCATGAATTCTTCAATCACAACACGATGGCCTGCTTCTCCAAATTTGTTTCCGGCCAACATATCCTCAATAGCAACAATGGCTTCATTATCTGTCATTGCAATAATGACGCCTTTGCCCGCAGCCAGACCATCCGCCTTGACTACAATCGGTGTGCCTTTTTCTTTCACGTATTTACTCGCTGCATCGACCTCGGTGAACACCTGATAGTCTGCAGTGGGGATATTGTGTCTTTGTAAAAATTCTTTAGTGAAGGATTTTGAACCTTCGAGAATTGCCGCGTCTTTTGAGGGGCCAAAACAGGGAAGACCTACTGCCTGAAACTCATCAACGATACCATCGACCAAAGGATTTTCCGGGCCAATGATAGTGAGATTTATTTTTTCATTTTCGGCAAAGGTTTTCAGCGCTGAAATATCTTCAGCGCCAATATCGACATTAATTACTTTGTCTTCGCTCAAAGTTCCGGGATTACCCGGTGCAACAAACACTTGATCCACTTGTTCTGATTGTGCAACCTTCCAGGCCAAAGCATGTTCCCGACCACCACCACCAACAATCAATACTTTCATCTATCTATTCACAACTATTTAATAAAGATTTTTTGACAGAGTAGATTTTCATATAATCTCAATGTAAACAGAAATATTAAATCTGAAATATTTGCTTGAAGACGCGGCGCGACATTTTCGAGAAGCCGAGTTTACAATAGTAAATGAGCATCGCAGAAAATGAGAGCAACAAAGTATTCAAGTAAATAGACTGATTTAATGGAGGAAATGGCGCATGCCAGTAAACACCATGGCAATATCTGCCTCATCCGCAGCAGCAATTACTTCATCATCACGCATAGAACCACCAGGTTGAATAATAGCCGTCACCCCTAGCTTCGCGGCTGAATCTATGCCATCCCGGAAAGGAAAAAAAGCATCTGATGCCATCACTGAACCATCAACTACCATACCTTCATCTTCAGCCTTAATCGCGGCAATACGAGCACTATAAACTCGGCTCATTTGACCAGCGCCAATACCCACTGTTTGTTTATCTTTGGCATAAACAATGGCATTGGATTTCACATATTTCACGACTTTCCAGGTAAACAGCAAATCTTCCAGTTCTTTTTCTGTCGGTGGGCGTTTACTAACAATCTTCAGATCACCTCTTTCAATAATGCCTTGATCATTATCCTGTATCAGTAAACCACCACTTACCCGTTTCATGGTTAACTGCTGTATCACGTGCTCTCTTACCCCAGCTTCAAGAACACGAACATTCTCTTTGGCAGAAACTATATCCAGTGCCTCCTGCCAGATAGACGGCGCAATAATGACTTCGACAAACTGCCGATCAATGATTGCTTTGGCCGTTTCTGCATCAAGCGGTCGATTAAACGCAATGATGCCACCAAAGGCAGAAGTTGGATCCGTCTGATAGGCACGTTCATAAGCCCGGAGAACATTTTCACCCACAGCAACCCCGCAGGGATTTGCATGTTTTACAATCACACAGGCAGCTTCCTCGTAAGACAATACGCACTCAAGTGCGGCATCAGTATCGGCGATATTATTATAGGAAAGAGCTTTGCCCTGTAATTGTTTCGCGCCAGCAATTGTCCCTGAAGGCATATTCGGTTGCCCATAGAATGCAGCGCTTTGATGTGGGTTCTCGCCATAACGCAGCTCCTGAAGTTTTTTGAACTGCACAGAAAATGTCAGCGGATAATCGAGATTCTCACCATTCATTGTAATAGCGCCCAGGTAATTTGAAACATTGGCATCATAACTAGCGGTATGCGCAAATACTTTTTGTGCTAAAGAAAATCTGGTCGCATCAGTCAATGATCCTTCATTATTATCAAGTTCATTGATGATATTTTCATAATCAGATGCATCTACAACAACACCAACGTAGGCATAATTCTTTGCCGCTGAACGCAACATGGTCGGGCCGCCAATATCAATATTTTCAATGGCGTCAGCCAATGTGCAATCGGGCTTACTCACCGTTGCTTCAAAGGGGTAAAGATTAACGACTACAAGGTCAATCGGATCAATATCATTCTCTGCCATCACTGCGTCATCAATACCGCGCCTGCCTAACAGACCGCCATGAATCTTGGGGTGTAATGTTTTAACCCTGCCATCCATAATTTCGGGGAACCCCGTGTGATCTGAAACCTCAATTACTTCAATACCATTGTCAACGAGAAGACTGGCTGTACCGCCAGTAGATAAGATAATGATGTCACGGCTTGCCAGCTGACTGGCAAAATCCACAATACCGGTTTTATCTGAAACACTAATGAGTGCTCGTTTGATCTTGTACATAATTGACTGGTTCTAAAATGCTAAAATAACTATCAGTGATATTAAAGAGAACTCAATAATTTTATCCCAGATCGTATTTTTTTAATTTTTTACGTAATGTGACTCTGTTAATCCCTAGAATTTCCGCTGATCGTGTAATATTTCCTTGCGTCTGTTTCAAAACGACCTCAAGCAGGGGTTTCTCTGTCTGCGATAAAATAAGCTCATAAAGATCACTCGGATCATGACCATCCATATCTTCAAAATATGAATCTAAGGCACTTTCGATACAATGATGAATAGATTTTTTACGCCTTTCTTTACGCTTTTTTTGTGGTGCTCGCTTGCTACCAGATTTGACCATCATGCTGCCAGTGCTTCCCCGTCAATTAATGTATTAAAATAATCCTCAACCACAAGCAATTGCTTCTCGACACTCTCCGTTTTATTGACTCTGCTGCGTAACACATCACCATTTTCCAGATGTTTGCAATACCAGCCAACATGTTTTCGTGCGACGCGTACACCTGTATATTCGCCGTATAATTCATATAGACCATTTAAATGCTGCAGCATAACTTGCTGAATATCTTCAGTTGATGGTCCCGGTAAGCGGGCACCAGTTTTCAGGAAGTGATTAATTTCATTGAATATCCATGGGTTTCCAAGTGCAGCTCGCCCTAGCATGATTCCGTCTGCTCCTGTTGCATATAAAACGTCTGCGGCTTTTTCCGGTGTTGTAATATCGCCATTGGCAATCACAGGAATTGAAACATGGTCTTTTACTTGTTTGATAGTCTGATGTTCCGCTTCACCCTTGAAACCGCAGGCACGAGTCCTACCGTGAACCGTCAACATCTGAATTCCTGAATTTTCTGCAATCTGTGCAATCTTGACTGCATTTTTATTCTCTATGTTCCAGCCTGTCCGTATCTTCAGTGTGACCGGGATGTCAACCCCACCAACAACGCTTTCCAATATCTTTGTGACTAGCATCTCATCCTGCATCAGTGCTGATCCCGAAAATATATTGCAGACTTTCTTGGCCGGGCAACCCATATTGATATCAATAATTTGAGCACCGAGGTCAGCATTATACTTTGCTGCATTTGCCATCGCCTGAGGATCCGCGCCAACAATCTGTACGGCACGAGGGGATTCTTCCTCATAATGGTTCAATCTTAATTGTGATTTTTTAGTATTCCAAAGTGCTGGATCGGACGCCACCATTTCGGACACGGCAAGACCTGCGCCATACATTCTACATAGCTGTCGAAATAGTTTATCTGTAACTCCCGCCATAGAGGCAAGCAACAAATTATTGTCGAGTGTGTATGAACCTAATCTCATATCCTGACCGCTTCTAATTTTTTTTGGCGGTTATTTTGATTGGGGGCAGAATGATAACATGACTAGACTGCGGATGATTAGAGAAAATGAAATTCAAAACTGACCGCATCTTTCGTAGGCCCACTGACTTCCAGCACAAAATGAATTGGCGATTCCGGCATCATGCCGGCCGGAATATTGATACTGTCATCCAGGTATTCTTCTGGCTTGAATTCTCTGTATCCAGTTACTTCGCCGCCAGGATTAAACAGGGCAAGCTGAATCTGTGGAAATGGTTGAATTGTTTCTGACTTATTTACTATGGTCGCATTCACCAACAGGCTACCTTCATACAAAGGATGATTACGAACATCGCGGTTCAGTAGCTTGATTGCGCTGATGTCCTTATGCCTGAGTATCTCACAATGTAAGCGTTCACACATTTCTCTGGCGACAGGACTCAGCTGCGGATAGCGTAATAATAATTCATCACGATTGAACCAGGCTAACTGCGCGACAATAATAACTAATAACAAAAACGCACCAAGCGCCCAACACATCGTCGCCAATAAGCTCCTTCTTACCGGGAGCGCAGCACGCAATTCATCAGGTATATCGCCAAGAATTTCCTCCGGGAATTCGCTCAGCACGCCATCTACATCTACCTCTGTTTCATCGGTGCCTGCTACTCTAGAAACGACTTCATTTTTATCTGCTGATTCCGGTATTTCAAATTCTGGTTCTTGTGCAGGATCTAATTTTTGTTGTGGCTCATAATCAAATTCAAAATTGATTTGATCCAGTGTCAATGGAATATCACTCAGGCGTGAAAGCGCACTAAATTCATGGTCGCACTGGCCACATTTAACCTGGCCAGCTGCAATAGATAGTTGTGAAGCCTGAATACGAAATTGCTTCAAGCAGCTTGGGCAAGAAGTATACATCCCTCTGGGTAATGGAGGCATATCGGAATTTTGCATAAATCTTAATTACAAAACTATTTTACAGGTTTATTTACTGGGGCTATTTAGGAGCTCACCTTCTTGTTCCGTGCAGCAAAGACCACTCTTGTTTGAACACAGGTTCATCCATATTAAACCAGCTTTGGTACACCTCCAAACATTCCTCAGCTTGAGTCGACAATAAGCCGGACAACACCAGATCACCTGAAGGGTGTACCAGCTCTGAAAATAGACTGGCCAACTCCTGTAGTGGATTCAACAATACATTTGCCACCAGGATATCCACGACCGGCAGCTGAATATCTTCAGGATGTGCTATGACCAGGCAATCAGTGATGCCATTCCTTTTTGCATTTTCTTGACTAGCTTTTAAAGCCTGTGGGTCTATATCGACCGCATAGACTTTTTCTGCCCCCAGTTTGACGGCGGCCAATGCCAAAATGCCAGAACCACAGCCAAAATCAATCACAGTTTTGCCTCTAATATTGTTTTCGGCTAACCATTCAAGACATGCAGCAGTTGTTTCATGATTTCCTGTGCCAAAAGCCAGCCCTGGATCAAGAATAATGTGAGGGAGATCATTTCTCGGCAGTTCACACCAGCTAGGACAAACACACAAGCTTTCCGCAAATATTTTTACACCGTGAGCAGATTTAAACTCATTGACCCAATCACGATCATCCAGCATTGATATTTCATGCTTGCCAATCTTGCCTTCACCGGCACGATTGCGCAGGCAGACAAGTAACGTATCCAGATCAGTGTCTTCATGAAGCAGTGCGATAACACGTGTTTGTTGCCACAACACAGGATCTTTTTCTATTGCCTGACCGAATATTTTTTCATCGCTCATTGCCGTCAGGCTGATGGAAACTGCGCCAAATTGTTCGAGTAGTTCTGATAACTGCTCAGCACTCTCATGATCACTTTCCAGTGTCAGCTGCAGCCATGACATGTTGCTAGGGTAACTCTATAATTCTTGGCGAGATAGATTGATAGAAGCGGCAGAGCAATTCTATTGGTTCTGGGTAAGATGTATTGGGAATCAAAATGTTCAAGAGCAAGGCTATAAGTGATTGTAATAGCTGTTCTATTGCAATTGCTTAGCAACGCAGTTATTGGATATTTTGAACTTAATACGCTTATCCATGAATTAATAGAGTTGCCCTTATTATTTTAGCCCTAACTCATCTTCCAGATAATGGATATCCGTCCCACCTGCCATAAAAGCGGCGTTGGTCACCAGTTTTTGGTGTAGAGGTATATTGGTTTTAATCCCATCTATAATGATCTCTGATAATGCCATCGACATACGCCTTAAGGCCAAATTGCGATCATCTCCATGCACAATTAATTTACCAATCATGGAATCGTAATGCGGCGGCACTGTATAGCCTTGATAGACGTGCGTATCGACGCGCACACCCGGACCGCCAGGTGGATGATAGTGCTCAATCGTGCCGGGTGATGGCATGAAAGTTTCCGGATCCTCGGCGTTGATTCTACACTCAAAAGCGTGGCCCCTGATTTGAATATCCCCCTGTTTGTAGGTGAGCTCATCACCATTCGCAATGCGTAATTGTTCCTTAACAATATCGACACCTGTGACTAATTCAGTGACTGGATGCTCCACCTGGATACGTGTGTTCATTTCTATGAAATAGAAATTGCCATCTTCGTATAAAAATTCAAACGTTCCTGCGCCGCGATAAGCAATACGTTTACAGGCCTCGACACAACTTGCCCCTATTTTATTTCTGATTTCTTCTGTGATCCCTGGCGCCGGAGCTTCTTCGATAACTTTTTGATGCCTACGTTGCATGGAACAATCACGTTCCCCAAGATGAATAATATTGCCATGCTCATCTGCCAAGACCTGAATCTCAATATGTCTTGGATGCTGTAGAAATTTTTCCATGTAAACCATATCGTTGCCAAAAATCGTTGCTGCTTCAGATTTGGTCAGCGAAATCGCATTCTTTAATGCTGCCTCACTATTCACTACACGCATACCTCGTCCGCCACCACCTGAGGACGCTTTAATGATGACCGGGTAACCAATATCTCTCGCTATCTGGAAAATATTTTCTGAATCCTCACTGATTGGGCCATCAGAGCCAGGCACGCATGGCACTCCAGCTTCTTTCATGGCTGCAATCGCAGAAACCTTGTCACCCATAATACGAATAGTCTCTGCACGGGGACCAATGAAAATAAACCCACTTTGTTCGACACGCTCCGCAAAATCAGCATTTTCTGAAAGGAAACCATAGCCTGGGTGTATGGCCACCGCATCGGTTACCTCAGCGGCACTAATCACTGCAGGAATGTTAAGATAACTTTCTGTTGACGCAGCAGGACCTATGCAAACTGATTCATCTGCAAGGAATACGTGTTTTTGTTCCCTGTCTGCTTCGGAGTAAGCGGCAACAGTCTTGATCCCCAATTCTCTGCAGGCACGAAGTATGCGTAGCGCAATTTCACCACGATTAGCAATAACTATTTTTTCAAGCATGTGATTTTTTTCTAAAGAAGGTTTATACGAATTATAAATTCTGCCTATCTGGATTTTTAATCCTTGGCAGGATTACTTAATAGCAAATAATGGCTGTCCATATTCAATGGGCTCACCATTCTCAACAAATATTTTACTAAGCACGCCGCTGGTATCCGCTTCAATCTGATTCATGATCTTCATGGCTTCCACGATACATAAGACATCACCTTTATTCACTGTCTGACCTATCTCGACAAAGGCAGAAGTGTCCGGCGAAGGTGATGAATAATAAATACCGACCATTGGCGACTTAACAATATGTCCCTCATCCACTACAGATGCAGGAGGTGTCGCCTCATCCTGTACAGGCCCAGTCGCGACACTGGTCTGTGATGGCGCCTGGATAACGGATTGACGTGCGCCCATTGCCTGATGACTGCTAATACGAACAGACTCTTCCCCCTCATGCACCTCTATTTCGGAGATGCCTGATTCTTGCAATAATTCGATAAGTTTTCTTACTTTACGGATGTCCATTAATTTACCCTGATGACCTTAATTTTTTTATGTTCTGGTTTTATTATGACTTCTTATTCACCTGCACTTTTAAAGACTTATCTTAACGTTAGGCTTTCCTAATTAACTGCTCAACTGCCTGTAATGCGACTTCATAACCAAACGCTCCCATACCACTCACAACTGCTACTGCAATGTCAGAAAGATAAGAATGTTTTCTGAACTCCTCACGCGCGTAAACGTTGGACAGGTGAACCTCGATAAACGGAATGCTTACGCTCAGAAAAGCATCACGTATCGCAACACTGGTATGTGTAAACGCACCGGGATTGATAATGATAAAATCGATTTTATTGGTTTTCGCCAGATGTATTCGGTCAATCAGTTCATGCTCGGCGTTACTTTGAAACGTTTCCAGTTTATGCCCGGCCGCTTCAGCCATCAGCAGTATCTTTTCATCGATTTCTTTTAGCGTTGTTGTGCCGTAAACTTCTGGTTCACGCAAACCCAGCATATTAAGATTTGGGCCATTAAGCACGAGTATTCTAGCCATTCTTGATTCCTAAGCGTATTTCTTGATATATAAATGCAGTTCCCCGCATGATAGCAGGAATTAATGACTATTTCTAGACATTTGCTGATTTTAAGAACATTTGTATCGGCTAGAACAGGCTATAATTTATAATAGTGAAGTGATCACTTGCTCTGCTTCTAAAAGAGATAATGGCCCCTGCTTAATGAAACTGATACGACCCCCTCGATCAAGAATAATTGTATAGGGTAACCCGCCTATATGATTACCAAATTTGTTAGCCAGCTTGATCACTTCCTGTTCCCCCACAAGCAAGGGATAATTGATCCCCTGCTCATTGGCGAAACCGATCACTTCGTCCACGCCCTCAAGCGCAATACCGACAAATTGCAAACCCTGGTCGCCATATTTATCCTGCAAATCAATAAAATGAGGAATTTCCTCCAAACATGGCGGACACCAGCTTGCCCAGAAGTTAATTACCAGGACTTTACCTTGCCATTCAGCAACACTTCGCAGCTGTCCTGACACATCCATCAGACTAAAATCAGGGGATGGCTTGCCAATCAGATCTTCCTTATTTGTTTGTAGAGCAGGAGGCAGATTCACAACTTGATTATTCGAACGTATATATTCTGAAACAAAAATCCCGGCAATAAAACAAGTCACAATAATGATCGCTGTTATCAATGTTCCTCGTTTCATTTATTCACGAATTACTCCATTTACATGTTTCAAAAAATCTTCTGTCTTCATGAAGCCAACGATCCGATGCGATTTTTCCTCGTTTCCTTGTTTATTAAAAAAAAGAATGGCTGGAGGTCCATACAAATTGAATTTTTTGAGCAAAGCTTTATCAAGCTGGTCATTTTTTGTGACATCCGCTTGCAACAAGATAACCTTACTCAATAATTGATGAACTCTTGAATCTGAAAATGCCTCATGTTCCATTTCTTTACAGGTGATACACCAGTCGGCATAAAAATCCAGCATAACAAATTTATCTTCGCTGACGGCCTGATCCAAAACAGACTGTAAACCATCGACACCTTTAATCGTTTGGAATGATAATGTGTTTGATCTGATGTCACTTGCCTGATCTCTATTCAACAGACCTTCCAAAGGCTTAAACATATTACTGCCGCCACTGGCAGCACCAACCATTAAGATGAGTCCGTAGGCAAGCATCGCCAGACCCAGGCCACGCCAAAATCCTTGCCATTGTGATTGCCTTTCTGATCTATCTAGCGCCCCCATATATATGGCAGTGACAATGAATAATAATGCCCATAAGGCCAGAGTTAAGGGTCCCGGCAATACGCGCTCCATAAACCATACAGCCACCGCCAACATCAAGACACCAAAGATGTGCTTGATAGATTCCATCCAGACACCTGTTTTCGGTAATAACTTTCCCTCTGAGGTGCCAATCACGAGTAAAGGCACGCCCATTCCTAAGCCCATGGCAAAGAGCACCATGCCCCCTAGTACCGCATCACTCGTTTGACTGATATAGAGCAATGCTCCGGCCAGTGGCGGTGCGATACAGGGTCCGACAATGATGGCAGACAACACGCCCATGACGGCAACACCTTGCAACGTGCCACCTAACTTTTCACTCGCATCTGAATGTTTACTATGCCAACTACCTGGTAATTGCAATTCATAAAAACCAAACATGGAAAAAGCCAAAAAAACAAACACCGCACTGAATGCAGTAATGACCCATATGTTTTGTGATGCTGCTTGCAGATTCAGTTCAAATGATCCGGCAATAACACCCAGTACAGCGTAGGTAGATGCCATGGCAAACACATAGGTCAGTGACATATAAAATGAACGTAAGGTTGTTATGCTGCTACCCTGCCCAATAATGATCCCGGATAGAATCGGTATCATCGGAAACACACAGGGCGTCAGTGCCAATAACAGTCCAAAACCAAAAAATATAAGAATATTTTTGAGAACACTGTCGTCTGATAAATGCTCTGTGATTGCGTCTTGTGCAGAGAATTGTCTTGTCTCTGATTCTAATACAGCAAATTCATCTGCTCCCGTTGTAGCCTCGGCAACCGCACTCGCGATCAAATTGATTGGTAGTGTCTTGCTTATCGGCGGGTAACACAGAACGTCTTCCTTGCAACCCTGGTAGTTAACAAGTAATTCAGTAGTAGAGACGGCTGCCTCTTTCATCTGGACTGTTAACTGCGCATCAACATCATGATAAGTTACCCAGACACTTCCGAAATCTGGATCGTTTTTCAGCTTCCCCTCAGGTAACTTGATATCAGTGATAGTGAAGTTATCGTCCTGTAAGGAAAATTTAAATTTATCCTTATAGAGATAGTAGCCTTCTGCAATCTGCCAATTTACATTGATTACATTTTCTGAAAC
>SMVA01258207.1_pt1 | contig 21127 bp, 20 predicted proteins | sample 2456451 | NCBI WGS metagenome assembly SMVA01 (sample SAMN11095933, study PRJNA526329) | marine sediment metagenome | biome: Marine sediment; feature: Surficial sediment; material: Deep marine sediment; isolation source: Hadal surficial sediment | place: Pacific Ocean | collected 2014-05 | depth... | reverse complement strand
TTCGATTTCATCGAGCAGCAGCACGCTATGAGGGTGTTTGGTAACTGCTTCGGTCAGCAGCCCGCCCTGGTCGAAACCAACGTAGCCCGGAGGCGCACCGATCAGCCTTGAGACGGTGTGACGCTCCATGTATTCGGACATGTCATAGCGCAGAAGCTCAACACCCATGATATTGGCGAGCTGCCGGCAGACCTCGGTTTTACCGACACCCGTGGGACCGGCAAACAGAAAAGAACCTATCGGTTTTTCGCCAGATTTAAGCCCGGCTCGCGAGAGTTTGATTGCGGAAGTCAGGGAATCGATGGCTGCATCCTGGCCGAAGACCACCATTTTGAGCTTCGAATCGATGCCTCGCAGGGCTTCTTTGTCGGAAGTCGTAACCTGAGTGGAAGGAATGCGAGCGATTTTCGCAACGACCAGCTCGACATCCGCCGCACCAATGCTTTTCTTGCGTTTCTTCGGTGTGATCAGTTGCTGTGCTGCGCCCGCCTCGTCTATCACGTCGATTGCTTTGTCAGGTTGAAACCGATCGGTAATGTAGCGATCGGCAAGCTCTGCCGCGGCACGCAGCGCCTTGTCCGTATAGCGCAATTGGTAGTGATCCTCGTAATGCGATTTCAGTCCCTTGAGAATCTGGTAGGTGTCGTTGACATCCGGTTCCGAGATGTCAATTTTCTGGAAGCGTCGAGAGAGCGCCCGGTCTTTATCAAAAATGCCGCGGTACTCTGCGTAGGTCGTTGATCCCATGCAGCGGATGTCGCCTGAGGTCAGCACGGGTTTCAGCAGGTTCGATGCATCCATTACACCACCCGACGCCGCACCTGCACCAATGATGGTATGCACCTCGTCGATGAAGAGGATGGCTCCCTCCTCTTTCTTGAGTTCGGCGAGCACCATCTTGAAACGCTTTTCGAAATCTCCGCGGTATTTGGTCCCGGCAAGCAACGCTCCCAGGTCCAGCGCGTAAATGGTGGCGTCGGCGACCACTTCGGGCACCTCGCCGTCGACGATGCGCTTGGCCAGACCCTCCGCGATGGCGGTCTTGCCAACTCCGGATTCACCGACGAGCAACGGGTTGTTTTTGCGGCGTCGACACAGCACCTGAATAACGCGCTCGAGTTCCGAATCCCGACCAATGAGTGGATCAATCCGGCCGTTGCGTGCCTGTTCGTTGAGATTGGTGGAAAATGCTTCAAGCGCACTTTGCTGGCCACCTTCCTCGGCCAGTTCTTCTTCGTTTTCCGGCCCCGAGCCAGCCGGTTCGCCATCCGGGCCGAACACCTTGGAGATGCCATGGGCGATGTAGTTCACCACATCGATACGGGCGATATTCTGTTGCTTCAGGAAAAAGACCGCCTGGCTCTCCTGCTCGCTGAAAATGGCCACCAGGACGTTGCCGCCGGTTACCTCTTTACGGCCCGACGATTGGACGTGAAACACGGCTCTTTGTAGAACACGCTGGAAGCCAAGTGTCGGCTGAGTCTCACGGTCACTATCACCCGCCGGAATCAATGGCGTGGTCGAATCGATATGCTCCTGCAGATCGGTGCGCAGTTTGTCGACGTCGGCGCCGGTTTTTTCGAGTACGTCCAGCGCGACGCTATTGTCGAGCAGTGCGAGCAGCAAGTGCTCCACGGTCATGAATTCGTGACGTTTGCTCTTCGCGGCGCGAAAAGCTTCGTTCAAGGTGACTTCGAGGTCTTTGCTAAGCATGTGTGATCGACTTTCCTAGTCTGTCATTTCAATGGTGGCCACGAGCGGATGCTTGTTCTCCTGAGAATATTGATTCACCTGCTCGGATTTAGTTTCCGCGATATCCTTTGGAAATATGCCCACGACCGCCGCACCCTGTGTGTGTACGGTAAGCATGATCTGTGTAGCTTTTTCCCGCCCCATGGCAAAAAAAATCTCCAGTACGTGAACGACGAATTCCATCGGGGTGTAGTCGTCGTTGAGCAAGAGGACCTTGAACATCTGCGGTCGCTTGAGCTTGGGTTTGGCGGTTGCTGTCGCCAGCCCACCCTCGTTGTCTAACTGCTGATCCTCACTGTCTTCGCCGTCTCCCGCTGATTCGTCGTTAGTCAAACAGGTTCGCCAGATACTACCTTTCATCTGCCAATCATACCTGAGATTAGTGTAAGTCGAGTCGGCGTCCTATTAACGTGGGGTCTGCCACAAATAAAACAAGCGGCGCAGGAAGATTGCGCATTCACCGTGCTGAGCATCACCTGCAGGCCCGGGAAGTGACAACCCAACAGGGCTCAAGGTCGGCTAATGGGTGCGCCTGCCTGCTACTAATAGCGCTGCTGACACCGGTTCGCGGGCACCTGCGCCAGAAAACGCGGGTCTTCAAGGCGCTTTATCCGGCATCTCCGGCCTTATTTCAACCTTGACTCGATGGAAAAATGGGGAGAAAGTCCGCTTGAGGGGGCAGTACCGTGTTTACCAGTGGGCGTTCGCTAGGGGGACGTGCTGGATTACGCGGTTCGCAGGGGTCAGCAAAAATCGCAAAAAACGACCCGTGTCAGAAAACTGTGAAGCCTGGCTAGTTCCTAGCTGCTTTAGGAGGGTGGTTGCCGTGGCGATAGGGAAAGTTAAGTGGTTCAACAATGCCAAGGGGTACGGCTTCATCCTGCCGGATGATGGCGGAGAAGACCTATTTGCGCATTACTCGTCCATCGAGATGGACGGCTACAAAACGCTGAAGGCCGGGCAGGAAGTTCAGTTCGACGTGCTCGAAGGGCCCAAAGGTCTGCATGCGACCAACATCCGCAGCAGTGATGCCGACGCGCAGGCAACCGGCGGCGAAGATTCTGCCACTGCGGATGCCGACGTTGAAAAGGCGGCTGCTGAAGCGGCGGTGAATGAAGAAACCGTTGGCGAGGAGACGGTCGGTGAAGAAACGGTCAGCGCAGCGCCTGTACAGGTAGAGGCTGAGGAATCGCCCGGTACATCGGAAGTCGTCTCGGTCACGGTCAGCGATGGTGCAGATGCTGAATCCGACACAGTCGAACCCAGCACCGCCCGGCAGTCCAGCTGAACTGACAACGACATTTTCGCGCTCATCGCAACACCGAATTCCGCACACTTCAGCAGGCTGGCTCCGGTCATGAGCCGCTCGAAATCGCAGGCGAGCGTCTTGTCGCAGTTCACGCGCTCGGTGCCTTTTACGTTCAGGTCGAACGGCACTTGAATGTGCTGACAGGCTATTGAAAGCTCGGTAGTTACTGTATGCAAGGCGTGAACAAGCGCGCTATGACACCGCGCCGGGGCGATTCAGGCTTAGCTGACCCGGTCGGCTGCCTCAGCGGGAGCACCCTTAATCCTGCGCGGGCGCGCCTTTATCCTCAGCGGGCGCGCCTTTATCCTCAGCGGGTGCGTGTTTGTCCTGGGCACCCGGGCGCCACTGGGCTTTGCGCTTCTCATCGAGTTCACTCGCTTGCAACCACTGGCCACCCGTGGCTTTGTCTTCGCGCTTCCAGATGACAGCGTCCGTCTTCAGATAATCCATGATGAACTCGGCAGCGGCAAATGCCGCCGTGCGATGACCGCAGGCCACCTGAACAAAGACGATCTGATCACCAGGTGAGAGGTCACCGACACGGTGCACGACCAGCACATCCTGCAGAGGCCAGCGAACGCTCGCATCGCTCACAATCTTTTCGATGCTCTGCTCCGTCATGCCCGGGTAGTGTTCGAGATGCAGACCCGTCACTGTCTCGCCGTGGTCGCGATCGCGCACCAGGCCGATGAAGGTCGCTGCAGCACCAAATCCACCCGCACAGCGTTGCCGCAGGCTGCGCCACTCGGCGCCGACATCAAAGTCATCCAGGCTCACGCGAATCTCCACGTGCGGTAGACCCGGTGTCTGCTCACTCATGGCTCAACCAGCCCGGCTAGCCGCCGGTCACCGGCGGCAGGAAAGCCAGTTCATCACCCGGACGACATTCGACGGGTAACGTGATCAGTGACTGATTCAAAGCGATGCGGACGTTTTCTGCACTCAGCATTGCCATGGCAGCGGCGGATAAATGATTGTGCAAAAGATTCATGACGTCCGCCAGCGAACAGGCGCCGGCGAGTTCCAGGCTTATCTCGCCGGTACCCACTTCGTCGCGCAAACCCGCGAAGAACAAAACGCGCAGGCTGCCAGGATCAGCGGTCACGAACCCGGACGCTCCCAGTTGCCGCTCTTACCTCCGGCCTTCGAGAGCACGCACGTCTCTTCAATCACCATCGCCGGGTCCATCGCTTTGCACATATCGTAGATGGTCAGTGCCGCGATGCTGGCTGCGGTCAGTGCTTCCATCTCGACTCCGGTCTGACCACGGACTTTGACCTCGGCGCGAACGACGAGGGCATCGTCTCCCGCGACGGAAAAATCGACTCCCACCTTCGTCAGCATGAGCGGATGGCACAACGGAATCAGATCCGCACAGCGTTTGGCTGCCTGTATTCCGGCAACTCGTGCGACCGCGAGCACATCACCCTTGGCCGCAGTATTATCCGTGATTGTTTGAAGGGTCTCCGGGCGCATCCGCACGCGCGCCATGGCAACCGCCACTCGTTGGCTGTCCGCTTTATCGGATACGTCGACCATGTTGGCATAGCCGGCGGCGTCGATATGACTCAACGGGCCGGATTTGTTTTCAGGCTTACTCATCAGCAGCGATTATAGGCACCGCACAGCTATTTTCCTGTAAATCTGTAAAATACGCGCCCTTCTTTTCATCGCCATCGCAACAGAGGGTAGAACCGACTCTTATGGCCGATCGTGCGGCAAGCGAGACCTCAGTCATCGTCGGCATGTCCGGTGGTGTGGACTCGTCCGTTGCCGCCCTGCTGCTGCTCGAAGACGGTTATCAGGTCTGCGGTCTCTTCATGAAGAACTGGGACGAAGACGATGGCACGGAATACTGTACCGCGCAGGCAGACCTCGAAGATGCAAGCCGCGTTTGCGAACGCCTGGGCATTGAATTGCGGACGGCGAATTTCGCAGCCGAGTACTGGGACAACGTGTTCGAGTCGTTCCTCGCCGAGTACGCAGCCGGCCGCACGCCCAACCCCGATGTTCTGTGCAACCGGGAAATCAAGTTCAAGCAGTTTGCCGACTATGCGCAAGCTCTGGGTGCCGACGCCATTGCCACCGGCCACTACGTCCGCGGCAAATGGACCAATGATGGGTTCAAGCTTCTCAAAGGCCGTGATTCGAACAAAGACCAGAGCTATTTCCTGCAAGCGGTACCCAGTGCCCAGCTTGCGAAGTGTCTTTTTCCACTGGGCGAACTCGAAAAAACAACGGTCCGTGCGATCGCCGACAAGGCCGGGTTCCACAATCATCGCAAGAAGGACAGCACCGGCATCTGCTTCATCGGCGAGCGCCGTTTCAGCGACTTTCTGCAAAGGTATCTCGGCACCACGCCCGGCAAAATCCGGGACATGGAAGGCATGACGCTGGGCGAACACATCGGCCTGCCGTACTACACCCTTGGCCAACGTCAGGGACTGGGCATCGGCGGCGTCTCCGGCCATGCCGAAGCGCCCTGGTACGTCGCTGCAAAAGATCACGCCACCGGAGATCTCATCGTGTCGCAGGATCACAGGGATCTGCAGCGCAACTGGCTTGCGGTGAGCGACGTGAACTGGTTGGTGGAGCAACCCGAACTACCACTGATTTGTTCCGCAAAAGTGCGCTACCGGCAGAACGATCAGCGTTGTCAAATTACCCGGCGCGCGGACGGCCAGTTGCTGGTGAGGTTCCCAACACCACAGCGTGCGGTAACGCCGGGTCAGTATGCGTGTTTCTATGACGGCGATATCTGCCTCGGCGGCGGCGTCATACAGTCCACCGGCATGGCCGCGGAGTCGGTCGCTTGCGCGGAGTCACTCGCTTCCACGGAATCGGTCGTTTGAGCATGGCCGAAGCGACAGATTACCGATCGCTTGCTCTTTCGGGCATGGTCCAGGCCGCACAGCTGGTGCATGCCTGTGCCAATGGCAAGACGGCACCACCGGCTGCGATAAGCGCGGTAAAGAATGCCATCGCGACACATCGCGCAGCTTCAATGGAGGAGGTATTTGCAGTGAATGCCGACTTCAAGTTAGGCGTGGAATGTGCGATCAATGCCTTATCGGGAAATCTGACTGAAGGCGGAACCACCGCAGAGGTTCTGCGCTATGGTTTGCGATTGCTCGAACTGGCCGGCCGACTCGCGCGCAACCCTGAAGCACTCAAACGGCTTGCGGCAGAACTCGACGATCTGCCGCAACAACCGAGTGATGCGGACTACGCAAGGATCTATCAACACTCGATCAGCCCGTTAGGCAGACGCATTCAGGTCAGCGGAAATCCTGCATTGCTGCAGCAACCGGCTGTAGCCCAGGAGATCAGGTCGCTGTTGTTGGCAGGCGTGCGCTTCGCCTGGCTCTGGCTGCAACTCGGCGGCCGGCGCTGGCAACTCATTTTGCAGCGCCGACCTGTACTATCGGCGTTGGATTCACTGAACAACACCCTGTAGCCAACGGAACCGCGTGACTATGAGCCAGCATCCACTTACCGCTATCAGTGCCCTCGATGGCCGTTATCGCAGCAAGGTCGAGTCATTGTCGGCCATTGCCAGTGAGTTCGGACTCATTCGCTTGCGCGTGAAAGTGGAATGCAGGTGGTTTCTCGCGCTCGCTGACGCGCCAGATATTCCTGAGTTACCAAAGCTGCAAACTTCCCAGAAAGCCGCGGTCGAGGCCATCCACGGCGATTTCGCTTTGCCGGATGCCGAGCGTGTCAAATCACTCGAGGCGACCACCAACCACGATGTCAAAGCAGTGGAATACTTTGTTAAGGAGAAGATCACCGGCATAGAAGGCCTAGAGTCACTTACCGAGTTCGTCCACTTTGCGTGCACCTCGGAGGACATCAACAACCTCGCGTACGCGATGATGCTCACGGAAGCACGCGACCGCGTTCTACTACCGGCAATGCGCAGTGTCATTGAGACCATCGCAACCCTCGCCGCGGAAAATGCAGCTTTGCCGATGCTTTCCAGAACCCATGGCCAAACTGCCTCGCCAACCACACTCGGTAAAGAACTACGCAACGTGAGCGAACGCCTGACAAGACAGCTCTCACAATTCAGTCAACTCGACGCTCTTGGAAAAATAAACGGCGCAGTTGGCAATTTCAACGCCCATGTGGCCGCATACCCGAACGTCGATTGGCCATCGCTCAGCGAAGAATTCGTGCAGAGTCTGGGGCTCGCCTTCAATCCGTTCACCACTCAAATAGAACCACACGATTACATTGCAGAATGGTTTCATGCGTTGTCCCGCTTCAATCAGGTACTGCTCGATTTTGACCGCGACGTCTGGAGCTACATCGCCATCGACTATTTCACCCAGCGCAAGGTCGAAGGTGAAACCGGATCCTCGACGATGCCGCATAAAGTCAATCCCATCGACTTCGAAAATTCGGAGGGCAATCTCGGCGTGGCAAACGCTCTGCTGGAGCACATGGCGGCGAAACTGCCAATCTCCAGGTGGCAGCGCGATCTGTCGGACTCCACGGTGCTGCGCAATATCGGTAGCGCTTTCGGACACAGCCTGATCGCCTACCAGGCAACACTCAAAGGGATGAGCCGGCTGCAGGTCAATGCAGCGAAGATCGCGAGTGATCTGGACGGCAGTTGGCAGGTGCTCGCAGAAGCGGTGCAGACCGTAATGCGCAAACACGGTTTGCCTGAACCCTACGAGCAGCTGAAGAAACTAACCCGCGGCCAGCAGATGGATGAAGCACTCTTCAAGTCTGTCCTCCGTGAGCTCGATATTCCGCAGACGGCCAAGCGGGAACTGCAAGCGCTGACGCCCGCGGCCTATATCGGGCTTGCGCAGAAATTGGCCGAGCGCGACAGCTAGGTTCCAGGAGATGCAAGTCCACGTCATCCACGTGCCCTGGACAAGCCACAGCGAAGCTCTGCAGGAAGTCCGCGCACAGGTGTTCATCGAAGAGCAAGGCGTTGCCCGGGAGGTTGAATGGGACGGCCAGGATGACACGGCGGAACATTTCCTTGCCATCAACGAAGCCGGCCAGACTATCGGTTGTGCCCGTCTCCTGCCCAGCGGGCAGATCGGACGCATGGCTGTGCTGATCGAGCATCGTGGTAACGGTATCGGTTTTCGCCTGCTGCAAACCGCAGTTGACCACGCGAAGGAATTCGGTTTTGCAAAAGTGTTTCTGCATGCGCAGACACACGCGGAGCCATTCTATCGCCGGGCTGGTTTCATCCCCACCGGGGGCGAATTCATGGAAGCCGGGATCGCGCATCAGAACATGGAGATGGAACTGCCCATTGCTTTCGAGGCGGTGGCAGATGTCGAGCAACCAGTCATCGTCGCCGAGCCTCCGGACCCCGCAAGCGAGTACGCCGAGCTGCTGCAACACGACGGCGAGTCGGCCTGCCGCCAGGGCATCGTACAGAGCGTGCAGTGGGCAAATCGGGCCGTTCGAATCTACAGTCAGCACCTGGATCATGCGCTGTTCGACGATCGGGCCGTGGTCGATGCGCTCTCCACTTTCGTTCGCCGCGGTCCACCGGCGTCACTGAAGATTCTCGTTCACACAACCAACATCGTCATCAGCCGCGGTCACCGGCTGCTGGAGTTGGCCCGGCGCCTGGACAGCAAGATCGGGATTCGACTCGTCCCGAGCGAGCTTGCCGACGATGCGCACAGTTGCGTGGTCCTTGACGAACTCGCGTTCCTGCTGCTTCCCGATCACCGCCAATACAAGGCGTTCTCCAATCGCTACGATCCGGTACAGGCCAGCAAGCTGGCGGAGCGTTTCGACTACCTGTGGAACCGTAGCGAACGTGATCCCGAACTCAGGGCGCTACGGCTGTAGAACGATCGCCTGCTGCTACAAGCTACCATCCGTTGAAAAGCTAAAAACGCTCGGCACACTCTGCCAAGCTGGAGGCAGCGCTCGTCGCAGTGAAGGTTATTGCGTCTCGGCAAGAAGTTTCTGCAGCGCCGGGTAGTCCGGCGCGTGTGGGAACTGTGGAAATTCATCAAGCACGTTCTGTGGTGCCGCGAAGAAGAATCCATGGTCGGCCTCTTCGAGCATGGCGATATCGTTGTAGGAATCCCCGGCAGCCAGTACCCGGTATTTGAGTGACTGGAAGGCCTGCACGGAACGGCGTTTGGGATCGGGTTGCCGAATCTTGTACCCGACGATCCTGTCGTCGACAATTTCCAGATGATGGCAGAACAGGATCGGCCAACCGAGTTTTGCCATCATCGGCATCGCAAACTGGTAGAAAGTATCCGAGATGATTGCAATCTGAAATCTCTGGCGGGCCCAGCCGAGGAAATCCGCTGCACCCGGTAGCGGTTCAAGTTCGTGAATCACGCTTTCAATCCAGGACAGCCGCAGGTCGTGCCGCCGCAACACGTCCAGTCTCAGCTGCATCAGATCATCGTATACCGGGATATCCCGCGTGGTCTTCGTGAGTTCTTCGATTTCGGCTTTTGCGGCTACCACCTGCCAGATCTCGGGTATGAGAACGCCCTCGAGATCCAAACACAATACATCCACGATTCTTATCCAGCATTTGCGGCGAGGCAAGCATATACCAAGACACCGATTCGGCTCAGCGAACAGGCAGATCGACGTCGGCGAAGAGCTTCTCACGCTCGACGCGGGTCGCGCAGGCTGCCGCCGCGTCGACCTGCTCGCGATCGAGGTGTGGCGCAAACCATTGAATAAAATCGTACATGTAGCGGCGCAGGAACGTCCCGCGGCGGAAACCGATGTGCGTGGTGCTTGGGGCAAAAAGATGCGACGCATCGAGCACAACGAGATCGTCGTCCACAGCCGGGTCCAGCGCCATTGTAGCGATGATGCCCACGCCCACGCCGAGGCGGACGTAGGTTTTGATCACGTCGGTATCCGTTGCGGTGAAAACCACATTGGCATTCAACCCCGCACCGGAAAACGCCTCATCCAACTTCGAACGCCCGGTGAAGCCGAAAACATAGGTCACAATCGGCTCTGCCGCGACATCGACCAGCGTCAGGCCACCGGCTGCTACCTTTGCGATCAACGGATGACCGGCCGGTACCACGACCGATCGATTCCAGCGGTAACACGGCATCATCACAAGATCGTTGAAGAGCTCTAGACCTTCCGTCGCAATCGCAAAGTCGACGGCGCCGGTCGCGGCCAGTTCTGCAATTTGCGTCGGCGTGCCTTGATTCATGTTCAAAATCACATCGGGATAAGTTTCGCGAAATTCCCGCACGATAGGAGGCAGCGCATAGCGTGCCTGGGTGTGGGTGGTCGCAACGGACAAAGACCCCTGCTTTTCGTCACTGAATTCCTGGGCGACCTGCTTGATGGCCTCCGCTTCACGCAGAATGTCTCCCGCCATGCGGATGATGGACTCGCCCACTGTCGTCACGTGGGTGAGGTGCTTGCCGCTGCGAGCGAAGATCTCCACCCCGAGCTCGTCTTCGAGGAGGCGGATCTGTTTGCTGATACCGGGCTGTGACGTAAACAGGCTCTGCGCTGTGGCAGAGACGTTCAGATCGTGGTGGGCGACTTCCCAGATGTAGCGCAGTTGTTGAAGCTTCACGCTCCCCGCCTGAATCGCTATAAAAACGGTTTTTAGTATAACCCAGTCGCTGGTTTAGGCATCCCCCGCATCGGGTTTGGCCGCTGCGTTGACGACCCCGTGGGGAACATGGCCTGCGGCGAGATGGGGGCTCGCCCGTTCGCAGTGCTGACGCTGATCATCGAAGAAGACGTCGGCGCCGAAGGCTTTTAAGAACTCGGTTTTATCCATCCCGCCGAGAAAGAGTGACTCATCCAGACGGATGTCCCAGGCGCGCAGAGTGCGAATGACCCGTTCGTGCGCGGGGGCGCTGCGCGCCGTGACCAGCGCCGTTCTGATCGGGCAGTCGTCTTCGCTGAATTCGCGTTGCAGCGTGTGCAGTGCCGCCAGAAAGGCTTTGAACGGACCACCTTCGAGTGGTCGGGCCGCAGCCGCAGTCTCATTGCGCGCAAACGCATCGAGACCGCTGGCTTGGTAGACCTGCTCGGCTTCATCGGAAAAGAGTACGGAATCGCCATCGAAAGCGAGTCTGAGATCGCGACCTGAGTTCGCACCGGGACTGGCGCTGCCACCGAGCAGTGTCGCGGCGGCGACGCCATGTTCGAGTGCATGACTCACGTCGTCCGCCTGTGTGGACAGGAACAGGCTGCAGCCGAACGCTCGAATGTAGCGATACGGGCTTTCGCCACCGCAGAACGCAGCGCGGGTGATCGGCAGGTCGTAGGCCTTGATGGAATTGAAGATGCGCAACCCGGTGTCGGCGGAGTTGCGCGACAGCAATATGACTTCTACTCGATGTTTTCCGAGTAATTCATTGATATTCAACAGCTTTTCAACGAAGTGAAACGCCTCGCCCCGCTCGAGGGCGCGGTCTTCGTGGGCGATCTGGTAGAGCCGGTAGGCCTCCAGACCCTCTTGTTCGTACACGGCATTGCTGGCGTCAAGGTCAAACAGCGCCCGCGAACTGATGGCGACGGTCAACGGCGGCGTATCAGCGGGCATCGGTGACGGTGCTCATCAGGCGTCGAGGTCCGGGATCAACTGGCTTTTCAGGCGGGTAATCATGTCTTTTAACTTGAGTTTGCGTTTCTTCAGGCGCTGGATGCGCATTGAATCATGATGTTGGCTGGAGACCATGTGATGAATGACTTCATCGAGATCACGATGTTCGATTCTCAGTTCTTCAAGCCAACGTTCAATGTCGGCGTTATCCATTCGGACACCTGCGCTGCCGTTCCATGGCATCATAAGTGGTCTGCTGTGAGGTTCAACCCGACATTCGCTCGACGATAAGGGAAATGCGGTGGCAGAGGTTCAGCGGCTTCCCGCTTACCTGAGGCGCAAGTGAAACATTGAAAACGCGAACGACGCTCACAGGGTGATCGCACTGGCAGCATTGATGGCTGGCGTGGCCTTCATCGTTCTGACAAGGCTGCTGTGGTTGAGCGCGAAACCGCGCATCGCCAACGCGCAACCGCGCTCTTCAACGACGATCATCACCGTGGCCGCTGCCACACTCGTCATCGGACTCGGCATACTGGCAGCCACCGGCAAGCTCCACTGGCTTGCCGCCGTCGGTGCAGCACTCCTGCCTTTCATCAGGCGGGCATTCGGGCTGTTGCGTTATCTGCCGTGGGCGCGCCAGGCGTTCAACGCCTACCAGGGTACGAAAAACCAGGCCGGGGCGGGCTCCGCTGCGGGCCGTGGCACGGCCCAGATGGACGTGGCTCAGGCGCGGGAAATATTGGGCCTGGGGACACATCCAACACGTGACGAAGTTATCAGTGCGCACAAAAGACTGATGCAGAAAGTGCATCCGGATCGGGGTGGTTCGACGTATCTCGCGCAACAACTCAACGAAGCAAAGGTGACGCTCCTGCGTACTCTCTGAGCCTGCGCGCTGTGTGAGCAAAAGACTCACAATCGCGTTACGAATCCTCACCGCGATAGTGTGTCGGCGGTCGCATTTCCGGCTTCCCTCTTGGCCTATTCTTCGGCAATGCCACCAATCACTGAACCGGATCGTCGTAGTTTACCGCGGTTTTCTACTGTGGATGTCGAGGTTAGTGTACGCCCCCGCGGCCAACTGACTCACATGCCGGCGCGCCTGGTCGATTTCAATCGATATGGCGTAGCGGTATTGCTTGCCGAGCCTCTGCCGAAAGATAAAAAAGTGTTCGTCCGTCTGGCCTGTGGCAACACTTGTCTCGATGACGTCGTGGGCGTTGTCCACAACAACCTGCAATACGAAGACGGTTATCGATGCGGTATTCGCTTTCGCACCCAGTCAAACGCTCAATTCGACCGGCAAGCGGTGGAACAGAAGCTCATTGAAATTGAGGGAATGATTGCGAGCAGCGGGCTCGATGAGATTATTGCAGCGACCGCCGCACGCTCAGGTTCCCATTAGACTGCGGGCTTCGTCTTCGAGTGCAACCAGCCGACGAACCCAGTTATCAAGCAGCATGAAATCGTCGTCGGTAACGTCAAAGGCCCGACTGATTTCTTTCAGCAGACACTCTTCTTCGATCTCAAAAGCGCCATCGGCGTAACTCAGCCGCAATAGATTCAACAGCGCAATCATGCGGGATTTGCGTGTATCGAAGATGCCCTCGATCCCGTCGAGTGCGAGATACTCCGATTCACTGGACACGTTGAGATCCATCTCGCGTTTGAATTCATCCAGCATCCCTTCCTCGTTTGGATCGAGCAGGCCATCGGACACTACGACGTCGTGAGCCAGCCCCATGAGAGCCTGGCGTTGTCGGGGTTTGAGGGACGCAAGCCACATAGCGGAACTAACCCAGCACGAGGCTCGAAAGCATGATGATGACACACAGCCAACCCAGGCCGATAAACCCCTTCATGACCAGGCTCTGCTCGAAAAAATCCTCAATCAAATACCACATGGCTCTTCCATATCCGTCCCATAACCCACCGTCCAGCAGCGCGTTGCAAAAAAGCCAGCTGCCCGTGTTGTGCCCCTCCTTCGGCCATCCTTTGCCTCGGGCCGCCCATTAATCAAGCACTTACGTGATCGACAAATGCTCGCGATATCCTGTCGCGCCACTGGCAGCGCGTTGTTCAACACGCTGCCAGTGGCGCAGTTTAATCCAAATTGCGCCGCTGCCCCAGACCTAGAGCAGAGGCTCCCTAAAGTTGGCGTAAGCGCCGGGGCATCTCTAAAATCCCTGGGTGTCCAACGCCTTCGTTCAGTTGTCGCCCGAGCTTGCCGCTGCCTGTGAGCAAGGCGTTGTGCTGACCCCGACCCAGCGGCTGCGGCGCAATCTGACTCGCGCATACGACGCTGCGCAACTGGCAGCAGGCCGGGGCGCGTGGCCTACGGCCAACGTGCACAACCTCGAGGGTTACTTGCGCCACCGCTATGCAAGGTTGCGGCTGTTTGAACCCAGCCTGCCACGCCTTCTCAGCCGCGAGGCAGAATTTCTGTTGTTCCGGCAGACCGCGGCAGCGGGTGGCGAGCCGCTCGTGACGCTTGCCCGGCAGGCGTGGCAGACCTGTCATGACTGGCACATTCCCATTGACGAGCAATCTCTGTCCGCCACCGAAAACGGACGCTTGTTTCTCGCCTGGGCCAGGCGTCTGCGCGATGCGCTAGGCGAGATCAACGCGATCACTCAGGCCGAGCTCGCCGCTCATCTCGTGGCGCACACACAGGTGCCTGAGCCAACGATTGTGTGCCATTCGTTTGCCAACATGCCACTGGCAATCCAGAGCTGGTTGGCGCACCTCGAAGATCTCGGCGGCGAGGTACGCCACTTCACGCCGGTAGATCATGCCACCGGTACCACGCAGCAGCTGAGCTTCGACACAACCTCCGCAGAGCTCAGTGCCGTCGCGCAATGGAGCAGGCAACTGCTGCGTGCGGCTGAGGCGCGAAACGATGAGTTGAAAATCGGCATCGTCATTCCGGATCTTGCGCAGCGCTATTCGGCCGTGGTCCGGCAGTTCACGGCCGAACTCAACCCGTTGCCCGGTCCGCACGGGTTGACCGAGGCACCGTTCGACATCGGTGGCGGTCTGGCCATCGTCGAGCAACCCATCTGGCAGATCGCGGCCGACTGGCTGAGCCTGTGTTATGGCAGGCTCGCGACCGTGAAGGCGCGCCGCGTTTTCGATTCTGGCTACCTCGAACTGCCGGCGACGGGCCAATGGCCCGTCTACCTGGCAGAACCCTGCTCGCTCGCCGATATCGTGCAGGTGAGCGATAACGAGCAACTGCGAACCCTTTTGGCAAACTTGCCGAGCGATCGCAGTCGGCGGCTGGGTGAGTGGGCCGAATGCTTCGAGCAAGTCCTCCTGGCGGCAGGATGGAGCGGCAAAGGCACAGGCAGCAATCAATTCCAGGCCTATCAGCACCTTCGCGGCCATCTGGAGGCTTGCCGGTCCGGCACTCAGCCTCAGCATGCGCTGCCAGCGCTGGAAACCATTCAGCGACTGCTCGGCACATTGACCTTCGCGGCCGAACGGCAAGCGGCGCCGATTCAGATCATGGGTTACCTCGAGACCACGGGGCTCGACTTCAGCCATCTGTGGGTGACCGGGCTCGACGATCGTTCCTGGCCTCGGCCGGTCCAGACGAATCCGCTAATCCCGCTGTCTGCGTGCTTGGCGGCAGGTGTGCCCAGAGTAACACCGGATCTGGAGCTGACCTTCGCGCGCCAGCGACTGCAACACTGGCAGGACGCGACCCAGGGGGAGGTCTTCTACAGCCACGCGGCGAACGACGGGGACTCACAGCTCGAACCCAGTCCACTGGTGGCCGGATTAGCCGCGGCAAATCTGCCGCAGCTCACGCCGGAACGACCCCATCCCTATTTCGATGCGTCCGCAGGGATGCTTGAAGCCTACCCGCAGACGTCAGGCCGCGCAGTCGAACTGGGTCATCGGCGTGGTGGCACAGGACTTCTGCGAGATCAGGCGCAATGTCCCTTTCGCGGTTGGGCGATCCATCGGCTGGGACTTGCAGAGATTCGCAAGCCCCATACGTTTCCCGACGCGCTCGACCGGGGTACGCTGATTCACGACGCGCTGCACCGGCTCTACCTCGACACCGATCAGCGTCCGCGCAATCCGGACACCATCACACCGGCGGATATCGAACCCGCCGTGGTCGGAGCTCTCAACCGGCATTACCGGCGCTACCCGGAAAAATTTCGCGCAACGGAACGTGAACGGCTGGCAAGGCTCCTTGAAACCTGGCTGCAATTGGACGTTGCACGAAACAACATGCTGGTGGTCGATCTCGAAGTGGCGCAGGAAATCGAATTAGAAGGCATACGGCTGAACCTGCGGATCGATCGCGTCGAGCAGATCGGCGACACCGGCGCACTCGTCGTGGTGGATTACAAAAGCGGTCGAGTCAGCAACCGTCTTGCCGAGCCACGCCTTACCGAGCCACAGTTGCCGATTTACGCCCTTGCCAACTCCGCCATTCGCGGTGTGCTCTACGCGCAACTCGATGAAACCCAACCGCGCCTGCTGGGTATGGCTGACGCCGATCTGGGTCTTGCACCCGCGCGCCTGGCGGCACCACTCGATGGCGACTGGCAGAAACAACTCGAGCGTTGGCGCGAGCAACTCGGCGAACTTGTCAGGGAAATTCAAAGCGGCCACGCAACAGTCACACCACTGTCGGCCCAGGTCTGCCGTAACTGTCATCTGCAGGATTTCTGTCGCTTGTCTTCTTTGCAGATGGACGCCGACTCATGACACGGGTGGCGCCCGATCAGGATGAACGAGCGATCGCGACGGACATTTCGCGGTCGGTCATCGTGCAGGCACCGGCTGGTTCCGGCAAAACGACTTTGCTGGTCGAGCGCTATTTGAAGCTTCTCGCGAACGCCAACCAGCCGGAGGAAATTCTCGCGATTACCTTCACCCGAAAAGCCGCAGCGGAGATGCGTGCGCGCGTAATACGTGCGCTGCGTGAGGCGCAAGTGCCTGCTCTGGGTGCACTGCAGCGCAACACGCAGCTGGGCTGGTCGCTTCTGGAACAGCCCAATCGGCTCAAGATTCAGACGATAGACAGCTTTGCCATGACGCTGGCCCGGCAGATGCCGCTCGCATCGGGATTCGATCCGGAACTCACCCTGACCGAAGCCGCCGGCGAACTCTACGAACAGGCCGCCGACCTGTTAGCAATGAAACTCTACACAGCTGATCCACTCGACGATGAGATCGCTGCGTTCCTGCGCCAGTGCGGCAACGACCAGGCTCGCGCCCGCAAATTGATCGCTGGCATGCTGGCACGGCGTGATCAGTGGATCGGTATGGTCAGCGCGGTGGTGGCGGCAAACCAGGAAGACCATGAAAAAGTTCGCAGCGTTCTGCAGGAAGGCGTCGCACTTCTCACCGATGAGGTCATCACGGCGTTCGAAGGCGCCCTGACCAAAGCCGAGCACGCAGAGCTGGCGGAACTTGTTCCCCACGCAGCGTCGACACTTGGCCTGGACATCGCGACGCGAGTCGAACACTACCGCCTGATCGGTGAGATTTTCACGACCAAAAATGATGAATTCAGAAAGCAGATCACGAAAAACCAGGGCTTCGAGGTCAGCCAGTCGGCGTTCAAGGAGCGAGTGAAGGCCCTCATCGAAGGCTTCCGAATTCGCGATCTGGCAGACCGCTTTGCGAATCTGCGCTATCTACCGGCTACGCAGCTGGATGAACCTACGACCTCAGCGTTGATCACGATCTGCACCAACCTGGCTCTTGCAGTGCTGGAACTCAACAAGCTCTTCACAACTAGGGGTGTCACCGACTTCACCGAACTGTTGCTCAGCGCGCAGGCAGCACTTGGCGAAGTCCAAGCACCGAGCGATCTTGCTCTGGCGTTGGACTATCGGATCAATCACCTTCTCGTTGACGAGTTCCAGGATACATCCGTCTCCCAGTTTCGGCTCTTCGAGCAGTTGCTGCAGGGCTGGTCGCCGGCGGACGGCCGTTCGTTTTTCGCGGTGGGTGATCCGATGCAATCCATCTACCGGTTTCGCGATGCCGAAGTGAGCCTGTTCAATCGCGCGTGGGAAACCGGCATCGCAGACCTGTCGCTTGAACCGGTCCGCCTGTCGAGTAATTTTCGCTCAATTCCCCAGCTCGTCGACTGGTGCAACGACGTGTTTCAGACGGTACTGGGTGCGCAGGATGATCCGGTAATGGGCAGGATCGCCCACGTTCGGGCGACTGCGACCCTGCCAGAGCCGCAGAACGGCCGCTGTGGGGTGCAGGTGGGACTGTATGCGTCCGTGCAGGACCAGGTCTCGGCCATCGCAGGGAGTATCAGCCAGCTCATGGCCGATGATCCGGCCGCCAGCATTGCCCTGCTGGTGCGCAGCCGACCGCAACTGAGTGCGTTGCTGCCGGAACTGCGCCGCAGAGGCATTCGCTGGCATGCAAACGACATCGACCCGCTGGTCGACAAGCCCATCGTCCGCGATTTGCTGGCCGTGATCCGACTGCTGAATGACCCTGCCGATCGACTCGCCTGGTTCTGTGTCCTCCGGGCACCCTGGGTTGGCCTCGATCTCATCGATATCGAACACTTCAACGATCACAGTGACATATTGGCCGCCCTGCCCGACGTGCTCGAAGCATTGAGTGGTGCTGCCAGAGAGCGAGGCGAGCGGCTGGCGGCTGCCCTGTCCCGGGCACTGCCCATGGTGAACGAATTCCCGCCGAGAACGGTCGTTGAAACATTCTGGATCACGGTTGGTGCGGTCGATGCGTATCACGATGAGACCGAAGGAGCCGCCGCCAACCTGCACGCCACCCGTCTGCTCGAACTTCTTGACACCCTGGGTCCGGAGGGATTAAACCCCCAGGTGCTCGAACAGGCAGCCGGTTTCCTGTTTGCCTCGGACATCACCGAAAGCCAGCTGCAAATTCTCACTATCCACAAAGCAAAAGGACTCGAATTCGATCATGTCATATTGCCATTTCTCGAGCGAACAACGCGAGCGGACGAGGCCGGGCTCCTGTTATGGCGCGCGTTGCCAGAAGGATTGTTGATTGGCTCCAGGGATGACAGTGGAATGCACGAGTGGCTCGCGCGAGAAGAAAAAGCGCGCGAGAAACACGAGCGAGAACGCTTGCTCTACGTTGCCTGCACGAGAGCCAAAACCGGGTTGCATCTTTTCGCGACGCCGGGAGATCGACCGGCGGCCACCTCTCTGCTGCATATGTTGTGGCCCTTCGTACGTGACGTACCGACTACCGCATCAACCAACACGCCAGTGCAGCCGGATCTCTTCGCGCAACCAAACGCGAAGGCGCTTCACAGGTTGCGGTCCGGTTATGAGTGGCAACCACCAGCCAGCTACCTGCCCGTTACCTTGTTGAGTTCGGATCACGTCCCAACCCCTGAGGATCATCTGGCGCAACACTTCGAAGTAGCACTCGGACTGATGATCCACCGCATTCTCGAACAACTGGCCGGTGAGAATTATCCCACCGATATTGATCGCTATTTGCAGAGCAACGAGCAGCGCTGGCTGCAGTTGGCCGGTGAATACCCGATTGCGCGCGACCGCGTCGAACCCCTCGCTCAGGCAGTGCAGGAGCAGATTCGGCGCGTCCTCGACGACGCGGACGGACGGTGGCTGTTAACGGCGCGGTCCGGCGCTCATGCCGAGCTGCCGATCACCGGCTCTTTCGAGGGTCAGATCATCAACATCGTGATTGATCGAACCTTTCTCGACGATGCTGGCAACCGCTGGCTGCTCGACTACAAGACCGCCCGGTCTTCGTCCACCGTGCCACCGGCGGACTTTGTCGCAGCGGAAGTCGTCAGATATCGCCCGCAGCTGGAAAAATACCGTACTCTTGCGCAGCAACTGTTCGACGAGCCGATTACGACGGCGATCTACTTCACTGCTCTGCCATGCCTGGAAGTCATTACAGAGCAATGACACCCAGTCATCGCGAAGCAATGACACGAATGCTTGATTTCCTCGACATGGTCGGTAGCATCGCCCGCTGTAATTCAAAGATTTTTTTTCACGGCTATGATTTCAGCGCAAACCCACAGCACTCGTCGATCGACCGTTGCGGTCACCCGCGACAACGCGCGTTGGTGGGCTGGTTATTGCTTTTTTATGAACTCGCACCGCCTTTAGATTTCACAAGTCGAAGGCAGTGCAAGCTGCCTTCGGAGACAACCCCGTCAGGCAGCGCCTACGGGGTTTTTTTTGGCTGACAGCTCTTCTACGGCTGAGGGCTCTCCACCAGCTGAGGGCTCCTCCCGGCAGCAACTGATTAGGAATTTGAACATGACACAACTGGAAAATCTCAATATCGAGGCGCACGAAGTGCTGGTAACACCCGAACAGCTGAAAGCCAAGCTGCCTGTTTCCGAAGAGGTGCGGGAAAACGTCCAGGCGGCGCGGGATACCGTGCACAACATCCTCGCGCGGAAAGACAAAAGACTCCTTGTGGTGGTTGGGCCTTGTTCCATTCACGATGTTGTGGCAGCGAAGGAATACGCTCTGAAACTGACAGATCTTGCGCGGGAACTGCAGGACACGCTCTTCATCGTCATGCGTGCGTACTTCGAAAAACCCAGGACCACGACCGGCTGGAAGGGACTGATAAACGACCCGTACCTCGATGACACTTTCTGTGTCGCACAAGGCCTCGAAATAGCGCGCACGCTACTTCTGGAGATTGCCAGTCTGGGCATGCCATTGAGCACGGAAGCGCTGGATCCGATCACACCGCAGTATCTCCAGGATCTGATCGCCTGGTCCGCCATCGGCGCGCGCACCACCGAGTCGCAGACTCATCGGGAAATGGCCTCCGGTCTGAGTTCTGCCATCGGCTTCAAAAACGGCACGGACGGCGGCCTGGAAGTGGCCACGAATGCCCTGCAGTCGGTCGCAAGCCCTCACAGTTTCCTCGGTATCAATCCATCGGGACAGGTTTCGGTGCTGAAAACGCGCGGTAACCCGAACGCGCATATCGTGCTTCGTGGCGGTACGCGGGGGCCCAACTACGATGACGCGAGCATACGCGCCTGCGAAAAGGAGTTGGAAAAAATCGGTCTGACACCGAACATTATGGTTGATTGCAGTCACGCCAATTCGAATAAGGACCACAACAAGCAACCGGACGTCGCTCGTGACATCGCTCGTCAGATACTCGAAGGCAATCAATCAATCATCGGTCTGATGATCGAAAGTAATCTGCATGCTGGAAATCAGCCGTTGAATCTGCAAAATCTTGCGTATGGGGTCTCGGTGACCGATGCCTGCATCGACTGGGCGACTACCGAAACAACGTTGCGCGAGCTAGCGAAAACCCTCGCACAGACGCTGGTCGAGCGCCGCTAGCGATACTAAAGAGGTTGAGCGAGCGCCGCGAGCTTCAGGACAGTTGCTAGCGGTAGTAGGCGTGTTCGGTATCGGAGTGATCGGTCGCGTCACGGATTGCGGTCAGTTCGGGAACCTGTTCGAGCAGTGAGGTCTCGACACTGTTCTTGAGCGTAATATCGACCGCCGCACAGC
>SMVA01068501.1_pt1 | contig 21135 bp, 16 predicted proteins | sample 2456451 | NCBI WGS metagenome assembly SMVA01 (sample SAMN11095933, study PRJNA526329) | marine sediment metagenome | biome: Marine sediment; feature: Surficial sediment; material: Deep marine sediment; isolation source: Hadal surficial sediment | place: Pacific Ocean | collected 2014-05 | depth... | reverse complement strand
GCAGATTGCAGGTCGAACACTGAACATTATCTCGCTCGCCGGCCTGGCATTTGCCATGGGCATGGTGTTGGATGGCGCCATCGTCGTACTCGAAAACATCGTGCGCCTGCGAGAAAAAGGTCATGATGCAGACGAAGCGGCAACGCTCGGGGCAGACCAAGTTGCTGGCGCCCTGCTTGCCTCGACGGCTACGACGGTTGTTATATTTATGCCGATCGTTTTCCTTAAAGACGTATCGGGACAATTGTTTGCAGATCTCGCGATCGTGATGGCAGTTGCTGTCACGGCTTCATTCATCATCGCACTGACGATCATCCCGAGCGCAGCAGCAAAATGGCTGAGAGGCGTGCGTCTTGACGACGCGCATAAAGACTGGTGGCAGGCAATCACTCGCAGAATAATGAAGCTGACCGATTCAGCGAAAATGCGACGCGCTTTGATCGCCGGACTTTTTGTGGGTGCCTCGCTGCTGACCTGGATGTTGCTGCCCCCGGCCAACTATCTTCCAAAGGGAAATCAAAGTTGGGTTTTTGCCATAATCATTCCACCGCCCGGGCAAAGTGTTACGGCGGCACGGGAGGAGTTTGCAGATGTGGTTGCGGACCGGATGGCGCCATATCTTGAGGAAGGATCAGAATATAAAGTCAGGTCATATTTCAACGGAATGTTTGGTACGTTCGGATTCCTCGGTGCGTTTCTTGAGGATCGCGATGACGTTGCTCCGTTCATTCAAAAACTCAATGGTGAAATTCTTGCCGGCTTCCCGGACACGATGGCGTTTGCAGATTCCTTTGGGATCTTCCAACGCCTGACCGGGGGTTCCGGCATTGAACTGAATATTCAAAGCAGGGATATGGATGCCATGCTCGCGGCCGCACGCCAGGGCCTGGTTGCTGTTGCCCGGAGTCTGCCAGGCGCGCAGGCCCGCCCTGTGCCGGGCGTCGATATTGCTGAACCCGAATTACGTTTCATCCCCAACGACCGTCGCATCTCGGAATCGGGCTGGACACGGCAACAAATGTCGACCGTCATGAGGGCGTTGGGTGATGGCGTGTTGGTGGGTGAGTACTTCGACGGTGATCGCCGTCTGGATATCGTGCTGAGAGCGCCCGAATGGCACAGTCCCGAGGAGTTGGCCGCGACCCCAGTGGCGACACCGCTTGGCGGAATTCAGTCAGTCGATCAACTGGTACGCATGGAGCGAACGGCCGGACCCAGCCAGATTCGCAGGGTCGACAGGCGCAGGGCGATCACGCTCAACGTGACACCGCCACCGGGCATGTCACTCGAAGAGACCATCAATATTCTCCGTGAAGAGGTGGAGCCGGGTTTGCGGGAGCAACTCCCCGAAGATGGTGAGATTACGTACTACGGCGCTGCGGATGATCTCAGGATCGCCCTGGCCAACATGACGCGCAGTTTCGTTCTCGCAATACTGGTGCTGTACCTGTTGATGAGCGGTCTGTTTCGTTCCTTCGTTGACAGCCTGCTCGTGATTTCGGCCATTCCACTGGCCACAATTGGCGGCGTCGCGCTACTGCGAATAATGAATTTGCCGATGGATCTGCTGACCATGATTGGGTTCATCACCTTGCTGGGTCTTGTGGTCAACAATGCGATCCTGCTGGTGCATCAGACACGATCTGCCGAGCGTGAGGGTGTTGACAGGCGAGGGGCCGTCGAGCAGGCAATTCGCCGCAGATTGCGTCCTATATTAATGAGTACGCTCACCAGCCTGTTCGGTATGATGCCGTTATTGCTCATTCCCGGACCCGGATCCGAGGTCTATCGCGGGCTCGCCGCCGTCATTGTGGGCGGCATGTCCGTGAGCGCGGTATTTACACTGGTCTATTTGCCGAGTTTGTTGCGCTTGGGTGAGGGTGCGCCGGCAACATTGGGGCGGCCGGTCGCAGATGCCGCGCCGGCAGCTGGTTAAGATTCAACTGTGAAATCATTTTCGAAAATTCTGGTAGTGATTACGGCAGCGGCGATCGGTGCATCTGCGTTCGCCCAGGGCTTCGAACGGCCGCCTGCTGTTGTCGTCGTAGACCGGGCACGCATTACCTATATGGCGCCCTCGGTCGATGTGCCCGGTACTGTCGTCAGCCTCAATGATGCACGCCTGGCATCAGAGCTCGCGGCAAAACTCAACTGGATTGCTGATGTCGGCACAGAAATATCCGAGGGCGACACGGTGGCGCGACTCGAGGTGATTACGTTTCGTTTATACGAAATGGAGGCGGAAAGCCGTGTCGTAAAAGAAAAGGCCCGCGTAACATTTCTGCAATCGGAAAAAGCGCGGCTGCAGCAACTCGCCGAAAAAAATCTGTCCACAAAAAGCCAGCTGGACCAGGTCATCTCCGACCTGGCAGTCGCGGAAAGCGATGTATGGATAGCTGAAGCACAACTTGGGCAGGCCAAGGTTGCAATGTATGTCACCCAGATTCGCGCGCCATTCGATGGCATTGTCACGGAAAAGCTGCGCAACATTGGTGAGCGCCTGAAGGTGGCAGACGAGGTCATTCGGCTGGTAGATCCGAACTCGATAGAGGTTGTGGCACGCGCACCCCTCAATACCGTCAATTTCATCAAGGTGAACGAAGTGCTCGCATTGCACAACGACTTTCGTGAAGGTGAAGGCACAGTTCGCGCGATTGTCCCGTTCGGCAATCCACAATCTCACATGTTCGAGGTTCGAGTGAACGTCGATCCCGAGGTCTGGACGATTGGGGAAAGCGTCCGACTGTCCATGCCAACAGCGGCCGCCAAGGAAGTTCTCACCGTGCCACGGGACGCACTGGTTCTGCGCCGGGAAGGTGCATTCGTTTATCGCATCGACGATGAGTTAAAAGCGGAGCAGGTCAGCGTTATCACGGGGCTGGGAGCCGGCAAGCTCATCGAAGTCATTGGCGACATCAATGCCGGAGATCGGGTTGTCACCCGGGGCGCGGAACGTCTCAGCACCGGCATGCTAGTTCAAATCAGCGATGACCGGGGCGGAACGGCCCCGGGCACCGCAGCAATTCAATAGCATCTAACAGCGGTTACCAGAATGAATTATTTCGTAGTCATCAATTTGCTCGTTTTCGCAGGAATCATGGTGTTCCTGTCACGCTTCCGGCGACCCGCGTTTTCGCTGGCCCAGCAAATATTGGCAGGCCTTGTCGGCGGCGTGATATTTGGTTTCGCGATGCAGTTTGCTTACAGCGGCAATCCGGACGCAATCTCCGGCACGCTTGAATGGACCAACGTCATCGGCTCAGGCTACGTGAACCTGTTGCGCATGATTATTATGCCGCTGGTGCTCGTGATGATGATTGCTGCTGTCGTACGTATGCGCGAGGTCGCAGCGCTTGGCAAAATCGGTGGCGCTGTGATCGGAATTCTTATCGTTACCACCATGATCGCTGCGCTGATCGGCATCGGCATAACGAGCATATTCGGACTGACTGCCGATGGGCTCACTGAAGGTGCGCGCGAGCTGGCACGGGCCGAGGTGCTGTTGGGCCGGCAGGAAACTGTCGAGAGTCTTGGCCTTGCTGACATGCTCATCCGCTTCGTACCGAGCAATATCTTTCACGACCTGACTGGGGCGCGCCCAACTTCAGTCATCGCCGTGGTGTTGTTTGGTATTCTTTTCGGAATCGCTGCGCTACTGGTGTCCAAAGAGGAACCGGAACGCGCCGACGCGATCGTCGGCTTCATCGAAAACACGCAAGCCATCATTATGAAGCTGGTGCACATGATCATGGCGCTAACGCCATACGGCATTCTGGCATTGATAACCAAAGTAGTGGCCGGATCGAATGGCGCGGATATCCTCAACCTGATTTCATTCGTCGGGGCGTCCTACATCGCGATTGCGATCATGTTCGGTGTTCACAGCCTGCTCCTGCGACTCAACGGCGTAAACCTTGCCGACTATTTCAGAAAAGTGTGGCCTGTTCTGACATTCGCATTTTCTTCGCGAAGCTCGGCTGCAACGATCCCGCTTAACGTGGAAACACAGGTAGAAGAACTCAATGTACCGATACCCGTCGCCAATTTGTCGGCAACGTTTGGCTCAACGATAGGGCAGAACGGTTGCGCCGGAATTTATCCCGCGATGCTCGCGACCATGATCGCACCGACGATGGGCATAGATCCGCTGGCACCCTTGTTTATCCTGAAGCTTGTGGCAATCGTCGCGATCAGCTCATTCGGTATTGCCGGCGTAGGCGGTGGTGCGACATTTGCGGCACTGGTCGTATTGCCGGCGATGGGTTTCCCGGTATTGCTGGCGGCATTATTGATTTCGATCGAACCCTTGATTGACATGGCGCGAACGGCGCTAAACGTCAATGGTGCGATGACAGCGGGTGTGTTGACCGGTCGCTTGTTTCGCAGCGATGTCGCAGCAGATTCCGATTTTGTGGGCGATCCCGAACCAGCTACGCCGGATTAAACGTGGTTGCGACACGCCCGGCCGCGTCTGCGATCAATGCCTTCGCCTGACGCATGGATTGCGCGGCTGACAGGCCGTCGCCGATCACAATATATTCATCAAGTCCGGCGGCAAGACATTGCTCTGCTCCGGATCCGACGGCGCCTACCAGGGCGATAGTGGGCACGCCGTGCTTGCCCGCGGCTCGCGCCACGCCCATGCAGGCCTTACCCGATATGGATTGAGCGTCGATTTGTCCTTCGCCGGTCAGGCAAAGATCGCAGCAACTGACGCGCCGATCGAACCCAACAGCGTCAAGAATGGTGTCGATGCCGGACGCGATTGTGGCCCCGCTGAACGCGACCAGCCCACCGCCAAGACCGCCAGCCGCGCCGGATCCCTCGAGCGCTTCGATATCCATTTTGAGATCGCGCCGCACCAGCGCGGCCAGGTGGGCGAGTCCTTTATCGAGCAGAACCAGTTGCTCGCCGGAGGCGCCTTTTTGCGCTCCATAGATAAATGCTGCACCGTCGGGTCCGGTCAATGGATTGCGCACGTCGCAGGCAACGATCAATTCAATGTTGTTGAGTGCCGGTAGCCGCTCTGTCGCATCGATACGGGAAATCTCAGTTAACAGGCCGCCGCAAATTGGATTGCGAATTTCGTCGCCGTTACGGTCAAAAAAACGGATGCCAAGTGCTTGCGCCATACCGCAACCGCCGTCGTTGGTCGCGCTGCCGCCGATCGCGACGATGATTTTCGGTGGAGCCGCTTTACAGGCGGCCATGATCAATTCACCAACGCCGTAACTGCTGGTCTTCGCCGGATCACGCAGTGGCTCCGGGACCAGCTGCAGCCCGGCGGCTGCCGCTGATTCGACCACCGCAAACTGACCCTCGGCGAAAGTCGCGAAGGCAGCTTCTACCGGATCGCCCAGCGGTCCGGATGCGGTTACCCGCTGCAGTTCGCCTGGCAGTGCCAATATGAGCGCTTCAAGCGTGCCTTCCCCGCCGTCTGCAATCGGGCAGCAATCTACGATCGCATCGGGGATGGCTTTGCGGATTCCCGCGGCCATCGCCTCTGCAGCCGTGGTTGCGGTCATCGATCCTTTGAAGCTGTCCGGTGCACAAATGATTCTCACGAGCTCACTGTACCCGAAGCTTCTGATACCCGGTAATCGCCCCGCATTCCGTGTCACAATATCGGCTTTTGGGGGAGAATCTTATGCCCGGTTTGTTGCCGGACGTTGATCCGCACGGTTTGCTCGAATACTCGGTCGTCTATACGGACCGCGCAATCAATCATATGTCGGGCGTATTTCAGTCAGTGATGACTGATCTTTCCGCGATATTGAAGAGGGTCTACAACGCCGACGCCGTGTCGATTGTTCCAGGTAGCGGGACCTTTGGCATGGAGGCGGTCGCGCGGCAGTTCGCCACCGGCAAGAAATGCCTGGTCATCAGGAATGGATTTTTTAGTTTCCGCTGGACGCAGATCTTTGATATGGGCGGCATACCGTCGAGCTCGACCGTCCTGAAGGCGCGCAAAACGGGTACGGGCCCACAGGATCCGTTTGCTCCTGCGCCGATCGATGAGGTGATCCAGACCATTGCCGATGAAAAGCCGGATGTCGTGTTTGCACCGCATGTGGAAACCTCATCCGGGATGTTGCTGCCCGACGACTATTTGCGGCAGGTCGCCGAGGCAGTACACGCGCATGGCGGCATGTTGGTCCTCGATTGCATTGCCTCGGGAACCATCTGGGTCGACATGAAATCCGTTGGCGTCGACGTGTTGATCAGTGCGCCGCAAAAAGGCTGGAGCGGTTCGCCTTGTGCGGCGTTTGTCATGTTGAACGAAGCCGCGCGGGAGGCTGCCCTGGCAGGAAATAGCACCAGTTTCGCCTGCGACCTGGGCAAGTGGCTGGAGATCATGCAAGCCTACGAGAACGGTGGACATGCTTACCACGCGACCATGCCGACCGACGCGCTGGCCGTTTGCCGGAAGGTCATGCGAGAAACCGAGGCCTACGGCTTCGCGAAGGTTCATTCGGAACAGCAGGAGCTTGGTGATCGCGTGCGTGCCCTGCTGGCGGAAAGAGGCATACAGAGCGTTGCCGCGCCCGGCTTCGAAGCGCCTGGCGTCGTTGTCTGTTATACCGACGACCCCGAGATCAGTACTGGCGCAAAGTTTTTGGCGCAGGGCATGCAAATTGCTGCCGGCGTACCATTACAGTGTGATGAGCCTGATGATTTTCGCACCTTTCGCCTGGGGCTGTTTGGCCTCGACAAGTTGCATAACATCGATCGCACCGTGGTCGTGCTTGACAAAGTACTGAGTGAAATTTTGTAATCAGGCAGCACTGTCGCCAATAAAAAACAATAAGTCGGGATCATTACTTGGATAACCATTCAACCATCCACGAGCTCCTGCAGGTTGGCAGTAACGACGCTATCGCGGTCTCTGGACTGAAGCGTTCTGCGCTCACCTATGCCGGGTTACGAAAACTCGTTTCGGAGACGGTTGCCGTGCTCAACGAACTCGGTATCGGCCGCAACGACAGAGTCGTGATCGTATTGAACAACGGACCCGAAATGGCAACGGCATTTGTGTCGATTGCCTGTTGCGCGACAACGGCGCCGCTGAATCCAGCCTACAAACAGGATGAATTCGATTTCTATCTTGCGGACCTTGGCGCAAAGGCACTGGTGGTCGAGCAGGGCAGCGACTCACCGGCAGTCGCGGCGGCGCGTGCAGGAAATATCCGCATTCTCGATCTCTGTATTGACCCGGCCGGGCCCGCGGGCACGTTTTCACTCAAACAAAGGGATACGGCAGCGGAGGTCGAATCGGTCAATGGCGGATTGGCAGGGCGCGATGACATCGCGCTGGTTCTACATACGTCAGGTACGACATCAAGGCCGAAAATCGTGCCGCTCAGTCATGCAAATGTTTGCGCATCGGCTGGAAATATCCAGACGACGCTGAGTCTCGAATCCAGTGATGTGTGCCTCAACGTGATGCCGCTTTTTCACATTCATGGATTGATGGCGGCCGTACTTGCGACCCTCGGCAAGGGGGCGAGCGTTTTTGCGGCACCGGGTTTCGACGCACTGAAATTTTTCTCCTTGCTCGATCGGGCGCACCCAACCTGGTATACGGCAGTTCCCACGATGCACCAGGCGCTCCTGACCCGCGCCAGGCGCAACCAGGAAGTCATCGACGGGGCGCGTCTGCGATTCATTCGGTCATCGTCTTCGTCGTTACCGCCGCAAGTCCTGGCGGAGCTTGAGAAGACCTTCGGCGTGCCTGTCGTGGAGGCGTATGCGATGACCGAGGCGTCACACCAGATGACCTGCAATCAACTGCCGCCGGGCCAGCGAAAACCAGGGACAGTTGGCTGCGCCGCCGGACCGGAGGTCGCCATCATGGATGAAACCGAGAGCAACCTTCTCGAAACCGGCGCAACGGGAGAGATCGTCATCAGGGGTGATAACGTTACCGCCGGATACGAAAACAACCCGACCGCGAACGCAGAGTGTTTTGTGAACGGCTGGTTTCGGACCGGTGACCAGGGCGTTATGGATGACGACGGCTACCTGACGATTACCGGCAGACTGAAAGAGATCATCAATCGCGGTGGCGAAAAAATTTCACCATGCGAAGTCGACGACGTGCTAATGGATCACGCCGCGGTGCAACAGTGTGTGACGTTTGCCATTCCGCACAAATCACTTGGCGAGGAGGTGGCGGCGGCCGTGGTATTGCGCGACGGTGAAGATGCCGATGAAAAGGACATTCGGGCTTTTGCTGCGGAGCGCCTTGCGACTTTTAAAGTACCGCGCAAGATAATCATCCTTGATGAAATTCCCAAGGGCGCGACGGGCAAACTGCAGCGCATCGGCCTGGCCGAAAAACTGGGAGTCGCCTGATGCGGATCTGCATATATGGCGCGGGCGCGATCGGCGCCTGGCTCGGCGTGGAACTATCGCTGGCAGGCGTTGATGTCACCCTGATCGCGCGTGGCCCGCACCTCGCTGCAATGCAGAAGAATGGCGTGAAGTTATTGATCGGTGGGGAGGAAAAGATTGCGCATCCGCGTTGCGTGGAAGATCCGCAAGATGCCGGCCCGCAGGATTACGTCATCGTTACTCTGAAAGCGCATTCATTCCCGGGCGTCGTTGCATCACTTCCGCCGCTGTTCGATGACCATACGCCGCTGGTGACCGGCGTCAATGGCATCCCGTGGTGGTATTTCTATCAACTCGAAGGGCCTTACGAGAACCATAAACTCGAAAGCGTCGATCCGGGCGGCAGGATCTGGGGTGCCGTCGGGCCGGAACGTGCGCTTGGCTGTGTCGTTTATCCGGCTGCCGAAATTGCCGAGCCGGGCGTCATTCGTCACATCGAGGGTGACCGTTTTGTCCTCGGGGAACCCGATGGCCGGCCATCCGAACGCGCGAACAAACTTTGTGAAGCGCTGAAAAATGCCGGCTTCACGTCACGGGTTCGTAACAATATTCGTGACGACATCTGGGTAAAACTCTGGGGCAATCTCTGTTTCAACCCGATCAGCGCATTGACGCATGCGACACTCGACAAAGTTGCCAGCGAAGCCGGCACCGGGGGTGTGTGCCGCAATATGATGCTCGAGGCCCAGGAGATCGGTGAGAAGCTGGGGGCAAGATTCCGGGTGAACATCGACAAACGCATTGCGGGAGGCGCAGCCGTCGGTGCGCACAAGACCTCGATGTTGCAAGATCTGGAACTTGGCAGGCCGATGGAGATCGACGCGCTGGTAACAGTCGTGCAGGAATTGGGGTGCCTGGTGGAGGTGCCAACGCCGACGATTGATGTTGTGCTGGCGCTCATTCAACAACGTGCGCGCGTGGCTGGTACATATTGATGGAGAAGAACCAAAATAATTGTAGGAGCTCGCCCCAGCGAGCGATAATTTTAGTTCGCCCGGTGGGCCGGGCTCCTACAAAAACATTTTTCGGCCGACTATGACTGACCAGAATACAAACGACACTTTCGATTCGCTCGAATTACCGTCAATGACGCCCGGCAGCCTGGTACGGAAATTCGGACCGGGCATGATGCTAATGATGACTGGCATAGGTACCAGCCACCTGGTCACGGCCCCGGTCGCAGGCGGGCGCTACGGGTATGCGCTGCTGTGGTGTCTGCCGATCGCCTACATCTTCAAGTACTACGGTTTCGAAATGGCGATTCGGTTCACGCATGCAACCGGCCGCAGCATGCTCGACGCTTATGCCACCGCATGGAAAAAGCTTCCTGTCTGGTACGTGCTGATAACCACCATCATCCAGTCCGCTGTCGGGCAGGCGGGTCGACTGATAGCCGCCGCCGCAGTCCTGTTCTACTTCTTCCGGATGTTTCTCGGGCTCGACATACCAGGCGTCGATGACGACAAGGAGCTCGCGGTCTATGGTTTTATCCTTGGCGTGACCTCCGTAGCAATTATCCTGCGCGGACGCTATGCAGTCGTCGAACTGGTGACCAAGATTGCCGCGGGCATCCTGATCGTTTGCACCTTCGCGGTTTACTTCGTGCAACCAGCGCCGGTCAGTGGATTCGTTCACTTCCTGAGACTCGACGTTCCCGAGGGCTCGTGGCTGATCATCGCGTCATTCCTCGGCCTTCTGCCGACCGGTATCGACGTGTCGTTGCAGGCGTCCGAGTGGGGCAAGGCCAAGAATGTCGGTATGGGTCTGTTGCGCAAGCCGATGGAAGAACAGGGTCTCGCTAAATCATTCGATACATTCAATGCGAAGAAATCGGATCTCAGTGTCGATCGGTCGCAGCTGCCGGAACATGCCCAGGAGTATTGCCGGCGCTGGTTCAAAATCGGCCTGCTCGATTTTCGTCTCGGCCACGTTATTTCGTTTCTGCTTGCCTCGATATTCCTGCTCCTCGCCGCAGTCTGGTTGTATCCCAGTGAAGTTCGCGGCAATGCCGTCATGGGAGAGATTGCCAGGATATTTACGGATAGCGTGGGCCCCCACCTGATGGTCATTTTCCTGGCTGGCGCGCTTGCAGCGACCTTTTCAACCGCGTTCAATTACTTCGACGGCTGGCCGCGGGTCGTCGGCGCCTGTTGCAGGAATCTGTTCCGCAGTACCGCGTCGTTACCCAGGACCAGCCGCGAAGAACCGAGTGCGGAACAACGCAAGACCTGGTATTCGGAATACAATATTTACCGGGTAAGCATGTTTTTCTCGCTCATTACTTCGGTTGCCATCATAGCCGGCGTGCCACGACCTGTGTACCTGGTTTTGCTCGCGTCCGCACTCGCTTATTTCGTCGCGCCGGTAATATTTTTTCTGAATCTCTACTATTGCCTGACGATTATTCGTAAGGATGACAAGGTCTTTTACCCGTCAACCTTCGCCATCTGGTTTGGCTGGTTAAGCTTTGTTGTTTTCACGGGAATGTCCCTGATACTCATCGCGCAACGGCTATTTGGAATTTCTCTGTTCGCCACGTAGCGATGCGCACAAAGGACGCGAATGCAGATCGACATAAAGTTTCCTTATCTTATTTTTCTCGGCGATGAACCGGAGGAGACACATGCCAAGACCGGCATGGGTATCGCGCACTGGCGTCCCGAACTGTGTACCGGACAATACCGGCTGACAGGCTCGGGCGTCGATCTCGGTATCCCGGAGATGACGCCGGCTGAAGCCAAAGCCGCGGGGGCGAAAACGATGATCTGGGGCGTGGCTGGCGTCGGTGGAACCATCCCGGAGCATTGGGTTGCTACACTTTTCGAAGCGGTGGACGCGGGTCTCGATATTTGCGCAGGCACGCATTCGTCGCTGACTGAAGTCCCGGGACTTGCGGAAGCGGCAGCCGGCAAGGCTGTTTCGCTGATCGACGTCAGGTCGCCGCCACCGGACCTGCCAGTTGGCAGCGGCGCAAAGAGGACCGGGAAGCGATTGCTTGCGATGGGTACCGATTGTGTCGTTGGCAAAAAGTATACGGCGCTCGCGATCGCAAAGGAGATGGATGATCGTGGCTGGAGCTCGGATTTCAGGGCGACCGGGCAGACGGGAATCATGATCGCCGGTGGCGGCATTCCAATCGATGCCGTGGTGTCTGATTTCGTGTCGGGCGCGGCGGAAGTATTGTCACCGGACAACGATGTCGATCACTGGGATGTCATCGAGGGGCAGGGCGGACTATTTCATCCCGGCTATGCAGCGGTAACGCTCGGTCTTTTACACGGCTCCCAGCCGGATGCATTCGTCGTTTGCCACGCCGCCGGCCGGCAGTTCGTCGAAGCGTTTCCCGAATGTCCGTTGCCCAGCATTCCAAAACTGATTGAACAAACGATCGTATGCGGCAAGGTGACCAATGGCGGCATTCGATGTGCTGGTGTAAGCATTAATACGTCAACGATAGATGCCAGTGAACGGGAGTCGCATCTGCGTGATTTGTCGGAGCTGACAGGACTGCCATGTGTTGATCCGGTTGCAACCGGCGTTGGCCCGATCGTCGACTATCTCGACGAAAATTTCTGAACCGGAGACGACGTGCCCTACGATATTAAGGTCGAGCCAAAAAACTGGTTGTTGCGAAAGCCGTTCAAAATTTCGCGTGATGTCGCTACACATGCCGAAACGCTCCTGTGCCATATTTCCGATGGCACGCACACCGGTTCCGGCGAGGCCGCCGGAGTGACCTACAAGGGTGAGACGGTTGACTCCATCAAAATGCAGATCGAGGCAGCCATACCACAGATCGCGGCTGGCATCAGCCGTGACGAGCTGCAGCAGATAATGTCGCCGGGCGGTGCACGCAACGCCGTGGACTGTGCGCTGTGGGATCTCGAAGCGAAACAGTCGGGGCGATCCGTCTGGCAAATGCTTGACTGGCAGCCACACGCCGTTACGACGGTTTATACGATCGGCATGGATACGCCTGAAAATATGCAAAAGGATGCGGCTGCGCATGCCGATTTCCCGACCCTCAAGGTAAAAGTCGGCATCGGGGACCCGATTGAGCAGATTTCCGCAATTCGACAAGGATCGCCCGATGCCGCAATCGTTATCGATGCCAACCAGGCCTGGACGGTCGAGGATCTCGACCGGTATGCGGAGGAACTCAAGGGGCTGAATGTTGAGATGGTTGAGCAACCGCTGTCCCTGGACGACGACGAGACACTCAGGGCCTATGAATCCCTGATTCCGCTGTGTGCGGATGAATCCTGCGACACCCGCGCGGACCTGGAGCGGCTTGCCGGCCTGTACGACATCATTAACATCAAGCTGGACAAGACGGGCGGACTCACGGAAGCGGTCGCCCTTGCATTGCAGGCGGAATCGATGGGATTCGACCTGATGGTCGGCAATATGTTGGGTTCTTCGCTGGCGATGGCGCCGGCATTTGTCATCGCGCAACGCTGCAAATATGTCGACATCGACGGCCCATTGCTACAGGCGGAAGATTGCGACCATGCATTGCACTACGACCGCGGAAGTGTCGAACCATTCAGTCCGGACTTGTGGGGTTAGCAACGCCGGCCCGATGAAAAACAACTGGTTTCAACGTTACCTGTTGCCGGGATTCATATTCCAGTCCGCCATTATTGCCGGCGCCTATGGTTCGGGGCGCGAGCTCGCCGAATTTTTCCTCGGCCACGGACCTGTCGGTGGACTGCTTGGCATGGCGGTGACGACGATAATATTCAGTATAGTTCTGGTCGCTACGTTCGAGTTTTCACGGTACTTCCGGCTTTACGATTACCGCAGCCTGTTCAAAGCGCTGCTTGGTCGCGGTTGGCCACTGTACGAGATTCTTTACTGGTTCCTGATGATCCTGGTCATATCGATTGTTGGAGCAGCGGCGGGAGATATAGTCCGCGACACTTTCGGTTTGCCTCCGTTCGTCGGCATCATCGGCATCATGACCTTGATTGCATTGCTCGTATTTCTTGGCACGTCGGCGGTGGAGCGTTTCTTCGCGATCTGGTCGTTTGTGCTCTACGGTACCTACATAACACTTCTCGGTTGGCACCTGGTACAGCACGGGGAGAAGATTCAAACTAACCTGTCCGCATTCGGTATCAACGATGGCTGGCTGCAGAGCGGTATTGCCTATTCCGGTTATAACCTTGCCATTATTCCGGCATTGCTCTTTTGTGTACGGCATCTTGGCTCGCGACGCGATGCGGTGACCGCCGGCATACTTGGCGGCCCGATTGCGATGCTGCCGGCCGCGCTTTTTTTCATCGCAATGATTGGACAGTATGAGGCGCTGGTTGCGGAAGGTAGCGACGGTGTCTTGCCGGTGACCATTCTCCTCAAGTCATTGCGCGGCGCAGAGTTTCTGTTTTATCTGTTTCCGATCGTACTGTTTGGCACCTTCATCGAAACAGGGACGGCGTTGATTCACGGTGTTAACGAGCGGCTCGATCAGGCGTTTGCAGAAAAAAACACGCGGATGCCGCGTTGGATGCGTCCGGCAGTCGCGCTCGCAATTCTCTTCGTCGCAGTGGTGCTTGCCGATGCGGTTGGCCTGACCAACCTGGTTGCGCAGGGTTATGGCACGATTACCTGGGGATTCCTGTTGGTGTACGTGCTGCCGTTGCTGACTTACGGCCTGTGGCTGCTTATCCGCCAATCGCCTGCACAATAACCGGGAGCCCCATGTACAAGTTATTGAAACCAGGAACAATACTTCCCGTTCTTTTCCTTCTTTGCAGTCTGCTCGCGGGATGTGATTCGCCGCCCGTACCAACGGACGCTACCCCACCCGACGTGATTTATCACAACGGCAATGTCATTACCGGCGTTAGCAGCAACTACCACGCCGAGGCTGTCGCTGTTCTTGACGGCCGAATTGTTGGTGTTGGATCAAATGCAGATGTGCTTCGGACTGCATCTGAGAAAACCGAGATTGTCGATCTCGGCGGTAATACCATGCTGCCTGGCCTGTTCGACAATCATGTGCACGCCGATGCGGGTCGTGAATTGTTAATGGAATGGAAAGGCGGCCTGATCTCGAAGGTCCCGGATTGGGTGCGAGAGGCCACGACGATTCCTGAATTGCAGGAGGCGCTGCGTCGCGAGTCCGCAGTTGTTGCGAAAAACGAATGGATTATTGGCGCATTGAGCCGCGAAGTCTGGCCGAATACAAACCTTCCGACTCGCGCCGATCTGGATGAAGGTACAACGACTAACCCAGTACTCCTGACTCGCGGTCCGCACACGACCGTGCTGAATTCGATGGCGTTGAATCTCGCCGGTATCGACCGCGGAACGACGTTCCCGGGTGGCGGGCACATTGGGCACGACGGGGACGGCGAACCAAATGGCCGGCTCTACGATTCCGCACGGCGCCTGGTCAGTGGCGTTGCGCCATCGAGTGACGGCGCGCAACTGAGCGATGATCAGGCGATAGAAAATCTTCGCAAGCTTTTGCTGCAGTTTGCGAGTTCAGGTGTCACGAACGTCAACGTCGCCGGGGTACGACCGGATAACCTGCGCCTGTTCCAGGCGCTGTACGCGCTGCATGGCGATGCGCTTCCCCGGGCTACTTTGCAAATCAGACTGTATCCCGGATACGACAGGTATGACGATCTCGATGAAAGTGTGCGCGTAGCGATTGCCGAAATGGAGGGTCTCGGTTTCGTCACCGGATTCGGCGATGAGCGTCTGCAGATTGGCGCAATCAAGATGAGCATCGATGGGGGCTTAAGCGCGCCGGCGTACTGGTCCCTGGAGTCCTACGAGAATCGCCCGGATTACACTGGCGCCATACGTATACCGGCTGAAGCTTTTTACCCGGTCGCCAGGCGTGCGCATGAACTCGGATGGCAACTCGGAATCCATACGATGGGTGATGCTGCAGTTGAAATGGTCGTCAACGAGCTCGAGAAAATCCTCGCGGAGTTGCCGCGTGATGATCACCGGCATTATCTGCACCATGTCGCAGTCAAACCGCCGCAAGAGACAATTACGAAGATGGCGCGTCTTGGTATTGGTGTTGCGAGTCAGCCTTCCTTCACCGTCGGGCTCGGTTCATTTGCCGTCGAATCGCTGGCGGGCGAGCGCGAGGCGACGATGAACCCGACGAAATCTTTGCAGGATGCGGGTGTCTGGATGAGCTGGGGTTCTGACGGTGCACCCTACGGCCCGCGCGTGACCTTATGGACCGGGATCACCCGCAAAGGCTGGGACGACAGAATATATGGCCCGAATGAAGCGGTTAGCCGGGAGGAGGCGATACGGCTGCACACCTGGGCGCCTGCCTACCAGACATTCACAGAAGATCTGACGGGAACAATTGAGGCTGGCAAGTTCGCGGACTTCACGGTTGTCGGGGAGGACATCATGACCATGGACGCCGATCGGATTCGTTATCTGCCGATACTCCGTACGATCGTTGGCGGCCGCGAAATATATTCGGCAGACTAACGATCGAATGACTTCATTCAATCAGCTCGTCCATTCCAATAATCGTCTGCAACAACACGTTTGCGCCGTTGGTAATCTGCTGTGCGCTCGTAAATTCACCAGGTGCATGGCTGATCCCAGCTTTGCTCGGTACGAAAATCATGCCAATCGGGGCAATGCCGGCGAGGCTCTGCGAATCGTGTCCTGCGCCGCTCGGCATATGCATGACACTCAGTCCCAATGCATCGGCGCTGTTCTGGATCAGATCCTTAATGCGTTCGTCGGTGATCGCAGCAGGTGATTCATAGTATTGATCAATTGCGATGGTCGTATCAGTCTGCTCGGACAGCGTCGTTGCAAAGCTCCGGATTCGATTGAACAGCGTAGCGATCTTGTCCATATCCAGGTCGCGAATCTCGAGGCTCATCGAAACTCCACCCGGAATCACGTTCGGTGCGCCCGGGAAGGCCTGAATGCGCCCGACGGTGCCGACCTGACGCCCTGGTACGTCGGTGATTATCTGCCGAACTTCGGCAATCAGCAGCGCCGCCGCATACAACGCGTCCTGCCGCTGACCCATCGGTGTGGTGCCGGCGTGATTAGCAAACCCGTCAATGGTTATGTTCCAGCGCCGGATACCGACGACTCCCTCAACTACACCGATCGAGATGTTTTCCTGGTCGAGAATGGCGCCTTGTTCGATATGAAGTTCCACGTAGCTGGAAATGTCCCCGGCATGCCTGATATTTTCTGACAGGCTCTCCGGTTTTCCGCCGAGATAACGAAGACCATCACCGATGGTCTTGTCGCCCAGGCCAAGCAGATCGAATTCCTTGTCCTGGACTGATCCATTGAACGAGCGGCTGCCTGTCTTGCCGCCTTCCTCGTTCGTCCAGACAATGATTTCGAGCGGATGATCCAGGGCGATATTTGCCTGATGCAGCGATCGGGCTACTTCAATTGCAGACATCACGCCAACGATACCGTCGTAGTGACCGCCGTTCGGCACAGTGTCAATGTGAGAGCCGGAGACAATCGGCGCAAGCCCGGCTACTTTTCCTTCACGCCGGCCGATCAGGTTGCCGCCGACATCGATTCGTGGCATCAGGCCGGATTCCAGCATCAGCGAGGAAAGATAAGACAGCGCGTCGCGATTCGCAGCGCTGAAAGCCACACGCGTTGAGCCGCCGGTGTCGCCCATGCCAAAGGTCTTCATATGCTCCATGCTTGCGTTCAGGCGAGTGCCGTCGACGCGAAGCGCTTTGCTTGCGTCATCCGCCGCTGTGCCTGGAGCGGGCCAGCCGGCGATGCCGACGACAATGGCAAATAGCCAGGATTTGAAAGTGGTGGCTCTATATCTCATGATTGCGAGGTTCCAATAGCATCAAATCATCCAAAGGCCTGTCAGGCAGGCCATGACAATGCTCAATCAACAGCTGCGAACATTCAAGCACATTTCGAAAACCATCCATTGCCTGGTAGCAATTTTCAGCGCGCTGCCGGTTTTCGCAGGCGACTCGACAGTTGATCTGCTGGCTGATGGCGACCGGGCATGCATTGGCAGCGGATGCGGCCAGCAATCAAGTGCGACAGTTGATCTTTAATTGAAAAAAACCCGCTATCATGCGGCCAGACGCAAGAACAACAATAATCGGGGGACACATTGTGAGCCTATTCAGGTCTCGACTAACGGTTGGCCAGTTTTTGGCGATACAAGTCATGCTTGTATTTGCGCTGCCAGTTTTGGGGCAGGACGATGATCCTGTAATGATCCCTGCGCCGGATCGTCAGGAGGGAGAAGGTGAAGGACCGTTCGAGCGCTTGATCATCAGGGGCGCCATTTTGATTGATGGCACTGGTGCGCCGCCGATCGGGCCGGTGGATATCGTAATAGAGAATAATCGCATCGCCGAGGTCAAGTCGGTCGGATATCCGGGGCTCGAGATTGATGAGGAAAAACGGCCCACAGATGCGACACGCGAAATCGACGCGCATGGTTCGTACGTCATGCCCGGCATTATCGACATGCACACGCACACGGGTGGCAGCACCAAGGCGCCAGAGGCGGAGTACAGTTACAAACTGTGGATGGGTAACGGCATTACGACCGTTCGCGGCGTTCCAAGTGGCAGTCTTGAATTTGCCCTGGCGGAAAAAAAGCGCAGCGCCAGGAACGAGATAGTGGCGCCCAGGATGTTTGCCTATCACACGCTGGGTTCCGGTGAGCGCTACGATGATGTGCAGATTCTTACGCCGGATGCCGCCAGGGAATGGGTGCGCTATGTCGCGCGGGAGGGCGTGGACGGACTGAAGCTCGGCTCGCACCGGCCGGCGATCATGCAAGCACTGATTGACGAGGCCAAAGAGCTGGGTCTTGGAACGACGGCGCATCTCGGGCAATTGGGCGTTGCGCAGATGAATGCACAGGATGCTGCGCGAATCGGCCTCGACACGGTTACACACTACTATGGCTTGTTCGAGGCGATGTACGAGAACAATGACGTGCAGCCGTGGCCGGTGGACATGAATTACAACAATGAACAACATCGATTCGGGCAGGTGGCGCGACAGTGGAACCTGATTGCCGGCCAGGGTTCTGAAAAGTGGAATGCACTGCTTGCTGAATTTAAAGCGCTGGATTTTACGCTTGATCCGACATTCACCATTTATTCGGCGGGTCGCGACGTCATGCGTGCGCGGAATGCTGATTGGCATGATATTTACACGCTGCCGACGCAGTGGGACTTCTATACACCGAATCGGGAAAGTCATGGGGCCTACTGGTTTGACTGGACCTCGGCTGATGAAATCGCCTGGAAAAATTTCTATCGCGTCTGGATGCAGTTCGTTAATGACTACAAGAATATGGGTGGCCGTGTCACCGTCGGCTCGGATTCAGGATTTATTTATCAACTATATGGATTCGGCACGATCCTGGAGATGGAAATGCTTCAGGAGGCGGGATTCCATCCACTCGAGGTCATTCGTTCTGCAACGATGTACGGCGCCCAGGCCTTGCACAATCCGAAAGGACAGGAAATCGAATTCGGTGTCATTCGCCCGGGCCTGCTCGCCGATCTCATCATTATCGATGAAAACCCGGTCGCCAACATAAAAGTCCTCTACGGTACGGGTGCGATGCGCCTGAATGAGGAGACCGGCAAGCCTGAGCGCGTAGGGGGCGTCAAGTACACGATCAAGGACGGTATCGTCTACGACGCAAAACAATTGCTGGCCGATGTCGCAGCAATGGTCGAGGCGCAAAAAGCGGAACGTGGAGAGCTGCAGAAGTACTGACAAGAGGATTCAGTCTCTCAAGTTAGTACATATTTTTGCAATCGATTCGACGCATGCAGCCAGTCATCTCCGTTGACAACCTATCGAAATCCTACGACGGTGGATTCGAGGCGCTGAAGAGCGTCAGCCTGGATATTCGGCAAGGGGAGATTTTCGCGTTGCTCGGCCCGAACGGGGCAGGCAAGACGACGCTGATCAATATTATCTGCGGCATCGTCAATCCGACCAGCGGTAATGTGCTGGTCGACGGACACGACATTATCCGGGAATTTCGCGCCACACGATCATTGATCGGGCTGGTACCACAGGAACTGGTCACAGAATCTTTCGAGTCAGTCTGGGCCACCATTAACTTCAGCCGCGGCCTGTTCGGTAAACCGGCCGATCCCGAGCATCTCGAACGGGTATTGAAGTCGTTGTCCCTGTGGGATAGAAAAGAAAGTAAAATCATGACCTTATCCGGAGGCATGAAACGCAGGGTGCTGATCGCCAAGGCGCTGTCGCATGAGCCGCAGATCCTGTTTCTCGACGAGCCAACTGCCGGCGTCGATGTGGAACTGCGCCAGGACATGTGGAATGTCGTACGCAGCCTGCGCGAATCCGGCGTCACCATCATCCTGACGACGCATTACATAGAAGAAGCGGAGCAGATTGCCGACCGCATCGGGATCATCAATCACGGTGAAATCATCCTGGTGCAGGAGAAGGCGCGGCTGATGCGTGAGCTTGGCAGCAAGCAACTGGTACTCGAGCTTCAGACGCAGCTACGCGAACTTCCGTCGAACCTGTCCTCGTACGATCTTGAAGTCGCAAAAGAAGGCATGGAGTTGATTTATACCTATGATTCGCAAGCGGAGCACACGGGTATCACGGCACTGCTCGGCGACTTGAGTGCTGCCTCGATCAAGTTTCATGATGTAAAGACAACCCAGAGTTCACTGGAAGATATATTCGTCGACCTGGTGAAAAAGATCCGATGAACTGGCACGCAGTAAAAGCGATTTACAGATTTGAGATGGCGCGCACTGGACGAACGCTGTTTCAAAGCATTGTTTCGCCAGTCATTTCAACGTCCCTGTATTTCGTTGTTTTCGGTGCCGCGATCGGTTCCCGAATCGCGGAAATCGACGGCGTGAGCTACGGCGCATTTATCGTGCCCGGACTCATCATGTTATCGCTGATGACGGAAAGTGTTTCGAACTCATCGTTCGGTATCTATTTTCCGAAATACGCCGGATCCATATTCGAGTTGCTGTCAGCGCCGGTCTCGTTCGTGGAAATCGTCCTTGGATACGTCGGTGCTGCGGCCACCAAATCGATCATCCTCGGCTTCATCATCCTGACGACCGCAACCCTGTTTGTGGACTTTCACATTGCACATCCGGTCTTCATGGTGATCTTCCTGGTTCTGACGGCGGTTACGTTCAGTATGTTCGGCTTCATTCTGGGCATCTGGGCGGACAACTGGGAAAAACTGGCGATTGTGCCGAGTCTTATTATTACGCCACTGACATTCCTTGGGGGCAGTTTCTATTCGATCAGCATGTTGCCGCCTGTCTGGCAAACGGTGACCCTGTTTAACCCGGTTGTTTACCTGATTAGCGGTTTTCGCTGGAGCTTTTACGAAAGCGCCGACGTCGCAGTTGGCCTGAGCCTGGCCATGACCTGTGCCTTTCTCATCGCCTGCCTGACCGCGATCTGGGCGATCTTCAAGACCGGCTACCGGGTTCGCGTCTAGATTGTTGGTGCCGGGCGATGAATATTGCGATCCAGCCGTAGGAGCTCGCCCCGGCGAGCGATGAATATTGCGATTCAGCCGTAGGAGCTCGCCCCAGCGAGCGATGAATATTGCGATCCAGCCGTAGGAGCTCGCCCCAGCGAGCGATGAATATTGCGATCCAGCCGTAGGAGCCCGCCCCAGCGAGCGATGAATATTGCGGTCCGGCCGTAGGAGCTCGCCCCGGCGAGCGATGAATATTGCGATCCAGCCGT
>SMVA01307079.1_pt1 | contig 21151 bp, 19 predicted proteins | sample 2456451 | NCBI WGS metagenome assembly SMVA01 (sample SAMN11095933, study PRJNA526329) | marine sediment metagenome | biome: Marine sediment; feature: Surficial sediment; material: Deep marine sediment; isolation source: Hadal surficial sediment | place: Pacific Ocean | collected 2014-05 | depth... | reverse complement strand
GATGCTTCCGGAAGAGCAACAAGAAGCCTGTTTGTATTTTTACGAACTGGCCTCGGCACAGTTCGGCTTTTCCTGGGACAAACTCGATTCGGTGCAGGCGTTCCACTTCAAGGGAGGGCAGGGGGCCAAGACGGGCACGGGCGGTCACCTACCGGGCTCCAAGGTGACTAGCCGGATCGCCGAGGTGCGAGGGCTTGAGGTGGGTGTGCCGGCTATCTCGCCGGCCCGGTTCCCCAATTTTGCCTCGCTAGCCGACTTCCGCCGGTTTGCCGACAAGGTCCGGGAGCGGACCGGCGGCATCCCCATCGGTTTCAAGTTGTCGGCCCAGCACATCGAACGCGATATCGACGCGGCCTTGGAGGTGGGCGTCGACTACCTGATTCTGGACGGTCGCGGCGGTGGCACCGGCGCTGCGCCGCTGGTGTTCCGCAACAACATTTCGGTCCCCACCCTCCCGGCAGTCGCCCGGGCCCGGCGGCACCTCGACGCCGGCGGCAACGGCGACGTCACTTTGATTGCCACCGGGGGACTGCGCACGGCCGCGGACTTCGCCAAAGCCATGGCGCTCGGCGCCGACGGTATCGCCATCAGCAACTCGGCCATGCAGGCCATCGGCTGTATTGCCATGCGGGCCTGCCACACCAACAACTGCCCCGTCGGTATCGCCACCCAGGACGAACGCCTGCGCGCCCGACTGGTCATCGATCCCGCAGCCGAGCGCCTGGCCCGGTTCCTTGGCGCCACGGTCCAGTTGATGCAGACGTTGGCCCGTGCCTGTGGCCACAGCCATCTCAAGGACTTCACCCTGGACGACCTGACCACCTGGAAGCGCGACCTAGCCGATCTGACGGGCGTGGCATACGGTGGGGCGTCGCCCGCATGACCGACGACCAGCGGGTCACCCTGGCCGACGCGCTGGCCCGCGCCCAGGAGTCACCCGACGCGTTTGCCACTGTCCTGTTGCACGGGGAACTCCAGGTGGGTCTGTACGCTCCGAGCGGGGTCGATCCCCAAAAACCGCACGCCCGTGACGAGTTGTACGTGGTGATGCGGGGCGCGGGGTGGTTCGTGAACGGAGACGCCCGGGAGCCGTTCGGTCCGGGCGACATCCTGCACGTCCCGGCGGGCGTGGAGCACCGATTCGAAGAATTCACCGACGACTTCGCCACCTGGGTCGTGTTCTACGGACCTGAGCGAGGAGAACGAGTATCGTGAACGCGCGGATATGGTCGGGTATGGTGGTGGGCGCGGCCGCACTGATGATGCCGGCGAGGGCCATCGAGGCTCAGGGACTCGAGATCAAGTACGCTCGGGACAGCGAGACCTACGCCGTGTTGACGCGGCAGGTGTATCGGTCGGCCCTCGAAGCCGTCAGGTCGTGGGTGGCGAACGCCCAGGCAAGTGGTCCCTGGACGGTGGTACTCGACATCGACGAAACCACGCTCGACAACTCGACTTATCAACTGGAACTCGGCACCTACAACGCCGCCTACGCTGAGGAGTCGTGGAACGCGTGGGTGGCGCGCAGGGAAGCGGGTGTAGTGCCGGGCGTCGTCGAGTTCGTCGCCGCGGTCCGGGGGATGGGCGGCCGGGTAGCGTGGATCAGCAACCGCTTCGAGGTGAGCCGCGAGGACACCCGGGTCAATCTCGACATGGTCGGCTTGTGGAGTGACGACGATCGCTTGTGTCTCAAGGGTGATCCCGAGTATTCCAAAGCCGACCGCAGGCGTGACCTGGCCAGTGGGGAAGGGGAGTGCGCCTGGGTTGGCACACCGATCACGGTAGCGGCGTTTGTCGGCGATCAAATGGGGGATTTTCCCGCCACCGGCGCACCGTTTCCTCAGGCAGGGGAGGACTCGGCCTTCGGCACCCGGTTCTTCATGATTCCCAACCCGATGTACGGCCCGTGGGCACGCAAGGTGACGCGACGCCGGTGACGGAGTGCGGTTTCTGGAACCGGTGCGGGGGCGGTACCTTTCGGCATGTCCGAGCACCAGTTTTTCTACCGGATCAGCCATGGCATGCGCATCACCGTGCGGCCGCTTTTTCTGGATGACCGGTCCAACCCTGGCGACCAGGAGTTTGTCTTTGCCTACTTCGTCCGCATTGAAAACGTCGGCGACGAACAGGCGCAATTGCTCCGACGGCGCTGGTTGATCCACGATTCGGTCGGCGAAGACATCGAAGTCGAGGGTGAGGGTGTCGTGGGAGAGCAGCCACTGCTCGAGCCGGGTGGAGTGCACGAGTATTCCAGTTTCTGTGTTCTCAGGTCTCCTCAGGGCTACATGGAAGGCCACTACCTGTTTGCCCGCCCCGACGGCTCTACCTTCGCGGCCGACATTCCACGGTTTATTCTCGATGCCGCAGGATCCGCGGGCCCACTCGGCTGACCGGGTGCGATAACATGGCGTCCCCCTTACTCCCATGAGGGTGCTCGAGCGGTTTCTAGAGTCGCTGTCTGCCTTGGGGCTGGAGCCCGCAACGGCACTGGTAGCCGTGTCCGGCGGGCCGGATTCGCTCGCTCTCCTCGATCTCCTGGTACTGACCCGCGACCAACACCACCTCTCGCTCATCGTGGCCCACGTAGACCATGGCGTGGCGGTCGAGAGTGCCGCGGTCGCCGACCGGGTCCGGGCTGCGGCTGGGAGCCACGGACTGCCATGCGAGGTGAGGTCACTGGCGCTGGGGCCGGGCGCCTCGGAAACAGAGGCTCGGGAACACCGGTACCGCGCTCTGGAGGACATGCGACGCGCCCACGACGCGCGCTATGTCATGCTGGGTCACAGCCTCGACGACCAGGTCGAGACGGTCCTCATGCGGGTGCTGCGCGGAAGCGGACCGGCCGGATTGGCGGGGATGGCACCGGTGGCGGGTCCGTTGATCCGCCCACTCCTGCCATTTCGGCGGGAAGAACTGGCGCAGTACGTGCTTGAGCGTGGCATCGAGTGGTGGGACGATCCCGCCAACCGGGAACTCCGCCATCTCCGGTCGTGGCTGCGCCACGAACTGGTGCCAAAGATCGAAACCCGCTTCCCCGACCTGGCCCGGGATATGGTGGGGCTGGCTTCCCAGGCGGCCGAGAACCGGGCGGCCTGGGACGCGTTGCTCGATGTGTTACCGGAGCTACGGTGGCGGGATGACCTCGACGGCGGCTCCGTTGCTGCTGCTGTGCTCGCTGGCTATGATTCATGTCTGGCCGGGGCCTTGGTGCAGGCCATCGCCCGGCGGCTCGGTTGTCCCCTGGGATTGACGCGGGCGGCGCGGGTGGTCGAATTCGCTGCCCGGGGACGGAGTGGCGCCATTGTGGAACTACCCCGCGGCTGGCGGGTGGAGATCGCCTTCGAGCGGCTGCGGTTCCTCCGCCCCGCGCCCGAGTGGTCTGCCGGCCCCATCACCGTGGCTGATGTGCCGAGCGGTACCTGCCGGTGGGGGTCGTGGACGGTTACTTGGACGCCCGAGGCGGCGCCGGAGCGCCAGCAGCGCGGGGGGACACGGGCTTGGTTCGTGCCCGGCACGCTCACCGTGAGGCCGGGGCGCGCCGGCGACCGGATTGTGCCACTGGGCGGGACCGGGCATCGATCGGTCGTTCGCTGTCTGCAGGAGGCCAAGGTGCCTCGCTCGCGGCGGGGCCGTTGGCCGGTGGTGGAAGCTGAGGGTCGTGTGGTATGGGTTCCGGGGGTGTGTCGTTCTAACGACCTCCTCCCGGCGCAAGGAACGGAGGCGGTTCGTGTCGATGTTGGATATAGCTGACATCACCCGCCGGACAGGCGGCCGGACCGTCAAGTCGATCGTCTTCGACGAGGAGACCATCGCCCGGCGGGTGGCCGAGTTGGGTCGGGAGATCACCGATGCGTATCCCGACGGTGAGCTTCTGGTGCTGGGCCTGCTCAAGGGGAGCTTCATTTTCCTGAGCGACCTGGTCCGGCAGATCCACCGGCCGCTGCAGGTCGATTTTCTGGTTGCCACGTCGTATGGCAACGACACCGTGTCCAGCGGACGAGTACGGCTGCTGTACGATCCGGAAACGGAATTGGCAGGGAAACACATCGTCCTGGTGGAGGATATCATCGACACGGGAACGACCATGAAACGTTTGACCGAAGTGTTGCGAGCTCGTCATCCGGGGAGCCTCGCGATCTGTACCCTGTTGGACAAGAACATTGCTCCCGAACCGCCGGAAGCCGTGCGGTTCGTGGGGTTCCCGGCCCCGCCGGCCTTTCTGGTGGGATACGGACTCGACCACGCGGAGGATTTTCGCCATCTTCCGTTCATAGCGGATTTGGAATAGCACAATGGCAGACTTGACACCCAACCGTGGCTCCGGCCTTCCCAAGTGGGGAAATTACTCCAAGAACATGGCCCTGTGGCTCTTGGTGATCCTGGCGGGCGTGGCCCTATTCCAGATGATGAACAGCCAGCGGAATCCCACCCAGGTATTCTCCTACTCCGAGTTTCGGAAGCAGTTGGATGGCGGCAACGTATCCAACGTCATCGTCTACGAGGGCAAGCGCCTCGAGGGTGAGTTCCGGACTCCGGTGGTGCAGAACGACCGGCCCGCCAAGGGATTCACCGTGCTGCTGCCGGTCGCCAACAGCGAGGTGTTCTTCAAGGAACTGGAAGACGCCAACATTCCCATTACCGCCAAGGAACCCAAGGGCGGCATCACTACGTTACTGATCGCCGCGCTTCCGTGGATCGTCATCCTGGGGTTGTGGTTCTTCCTCCTGCGGCAGATGCAGGCCGGGGGCAGCCGGGCGTTCTCCTTCGGTAAGTCCAAGGCCAAGTTGCTGTCCGGTGACACGCCCAAAGTCTCCTTTGGCGACGTGGCCGGGGCGGACGAAGCCAAGGTGGAACTGCAGGAGATCATCGAGTTCCTCAAGGATCCCCAGAAGTTCACCCGCCTCGGCGGACGCCTCCCCAAGGGCGCACTCCTCATCGGCCCGCCGGGCACGGGCAAGACCCTGCTGGTCAAGGCAGTCGCCGGGGAGGCGGGATGCCCGTTCTTCTCGATGTCGGGTTCTGATTTCGTAGAGATGTTCGTCGGCGTCGGTGCCAGCCGGGTGCGCGACCTCTTCGAGCAGGGTAAGGAGCACGCCCCGTGCATCATCTTCATCGACGAGATCGATGCGGTCGGCCGGCACCGCGGTGCCGGCCTCGGCGGCGGCCATGACGAGCGGGAACAGACCCTCAACCAGTTGCTGGTGGAAATGGACGGGTTCGAGTCGAACGAAGGGGTCATCCTCATCGCCGCCACCAACCGTCCCGACGTCCTCGACCCGGCGTTGCTGCGTCCCGGACGCTTCGACCGCCAGATCGTGGTCGACCCGCCCGACATCCGTGGCCGCGAGGGCATCCTCAGGGTCCACACGCGGAAGGTCCCCTTGGCGGCCGACGTCCGCCTGAATGTGCTCGCCAAGGGCACCCCGGGGCTCATGGGAGCCGATTTGGCCAATCTGGTCAACGAAGCAGCCCTCCTCGCAGCGCGGCGCGACAAGGACCAGGTCGACATGGGCGATTTCGAGGATGCCAAGGACAAGGTCATGCTCGGGGTGGAGCGGCGAAGCCTGGTGCTCAGCGAAACCGACCGCACCACGACGGCATACCACGAAGCCGGCCACGCCTTGGTATCGCTCAAGGTGGCCGACAGCGACCCGGTACACAAAGTCACCATCATACCACGCGGGCAAGCCCTGGGTATGATGGCCTCGGTCCCCGAGGAAGACCGCCATGGCTACTCCAAGCGGTGGCTCCTCAGCCGCCTGGCAATCACCTTTGGCGGACGGGTGGCGGAGGAGCTGATCTTCGGTAAAGACATGATTACCACCGGGGCCGGCGACGACATCCAGAAGGCCACCGACCTGGCGCGCCGCATGGTCACCGAATTCGGCATGAGCGATAAGATCGGCATCATGGCAGTGGGCGACCGGGAGAAGGAAATCTTCTTGGGGCGGGAATTCGCCCAAAAGCGGGAGGTGTCGGAACGCACCGCCGAGACGGTCGACGACGAGGTCAAACGGATGTTGGACGAGGCGTTCGAAGAGGCCACCACCATCCTGACCGACAACCGAAATCTCCTCGAGACCATCGCCCAGGCGCTGTTGGAACGGGAAACGCTCGACGGCGAGGATCTCGACCTGTTGATAACCGGCAAGGAATTGTCGCCGTTGCCGCCGCCACCCGAGGCCAAGTCATCCGGCAAGACGTCCGAACACCGTAAATCGGAGACGCCGGCAACCAGCCCCCCACCCATCCTGGGTGCCCCGGGAGCCGAGCCAGCGGGGGCGTGAAGGTCACTCCACTGGCGGCCACAACACCTGGCAGGTTGCGAGACACGCTGCTGGATCACGGGTGGAACCTCGCTCAAGCCACCGCAGCGGCAGAGGGAGCCGAATCGGGAGCGGTACACGCCACCGGACTAGACCAGGCAACCCTCGAGCGCCTGGTCCTGTATGCCGGAGGGAAGCTGGGGCTCGATGTCCTGACCGGCGCCGACTGGGCCGTGATCGGCGGGAGCCGCGCCCGGCTGTCCGCGCTCGCTCGACCCTGGGGCGGCCCGCCGGAATTGGCAGGCATCGCCCATGCCGTGGGACTCGCCCTCCAGGGCATCGCCCCGTCCAGTTGGACGATCGGCCGGCAATCGCTCTCCCTCGACCGGCCGCTCCTCGTCGGAATTCTGAACGTCACGCCCGATTCCTTCTCCGATGGTGGCCGACACCACGACCTCCCTGCCGCGGCCGACCACGCCCAGAACCTGGTCGATACCGGGGCCGACGTGGTGGACATCGGCGGAGAATCGACCCGGCCGGGCCGCCCCCAACCCGTCACCGCTGCCGACGAGTTGGCACGGGTGCTGCCTGTCGTGGAGGCGCTTCGCCACCGGCTACCTGACGTTCCTCTCTCGGTCGACACGGTCAAGGCCGAAGTGGCCGAGCAATGTCTCACCGCCGGCGCGTCGATCATCAACGACGTTTCGGGAGGACGGCTCGATCCCGACCTCCTGTCGGTGGTTGCCGCGGCCGGAGCCGGGCTGGTGCTGATGCACTCGCGTGGCACGGTGGCCGACATGGCGACCTACGACCACGCCGAGTACCACGATCTTCTCAACGAGATCATCGCCGAACTGGGGGAGGGAATCGAGCGCGCCGTCTTGGCCGGTGTTACCGAGGACCGGATCGTGGTCGACCCCGGTCTGGGGTTCGCCAAGCGCGTTAGCCAGAGTTGGTGGCTGCTCGATCAGTTGGAGGCCCTCACCAGTCTGGGTCGACCCATCATGGTCGGTCCCTCGCGCAAGCGCTTCCTCGGTGCGGCCACGGGTCGTTCGGTGGAACAGCTCGACGTGGCGACCGCAACCGCCTGCGCGCTGGCCTACGAGCGTGGGGCCAAGATATTCCGGGTCCACGATCCCGGCCCCGCGCGCGACGCGCTGGCAGTGGCTCACGCCGCGCGCGAGCCGCGTTCAGTGGCCGAGTGACGGCCCGGCGCCATCGGTGCCCGCCGGCGATGCTCGTCCGTCTCCCGAGGGGAAACCCGAAGCTCCGACATTTCGTTCGAGAGGATAATGGATAACACCCAATGGAAGCCGCCCTACCTGGCGGCGATGGGCGTCTTTGCCCTGGTGCTGACCGGTTACGTCCTGACCTTGGCACCCACGGTCACCTTCTGGGACGCGGGCGAACTGATCGCCGCGGTGCACACGTTGGGCATCCCCCATCCACCGGGGACGCCTCTGTTCGTGCTCCTCGGTCATGTGTGGTCCATGATGATTCCCCTGGGGGAGGTCGCCTGGCGTCTCAATCTGATGAGCGCCACGTTCAGTGCGGCGGGTGCCGCCTTCTTTTTTCTGGTAGTGCACTACACTCTGGTTCGCGTCACCGCCGATCTCGCTGAGCCACAACGGCATCGGCTGGCCCTCGGCGGGGCCGCGGCGGCGGCCGTCATTGGCGCGTTCACCTTCACCAATTGGCAGAACTCCGTCGAAACCGAAGCCTACAGTGTGGCCACCTTCACCATCGCGGCCATTTGCTGGGCCAGCTTCCTGTGGCGTCACGAGCGAGCCAGGGGAGGAGGGCGGGAGGCCCGGTGGCTGATGTTGATCGTCTATCTCGCCGGTATCTCGATGGGCAATCACCTGTTGGCGTTGTTGTCGGGGCCGGCGGTGGTCGCCTTCATGAGCGCTACGCTGCTGAAGTCGCCTGCGGCCGATCCGGACGCGCGGCGGCACGAGTGGGCCCACGTCGGGGTGGTCGCCGGCGTGTGGGCGCTCCTGATCGGCACGGGCCTCGGCAATACCACGCTCACCATGGTCGGTGGGGTGTGCTTCCTGGTGGCGGCCGGGTATGCCATGACGGCGAGGGCGTTGCCCTTCGCCATCCTGACTCTGGTGGTGGCCTCCGTCGGCATGACGACGTACCTGTTCCTGTGGATCCGTGCCGGCCAAAACCCGATCATCAACGAGGCGGACCCATCGACGTTCAGCGCGCTGCTGGACGTCATTCGCCGGGCCCAGTACCCACCCCGCACGCCGTTCGACGACCCGACCGTCATGAGCGGGCCCGGGAATCCGGGCCGCAACCTCAGCATCATGTGGCTGCAGGTAGTGAACTACATCCAGTACTTCAGTTGGCAGTTCGGCCGGGCCATCGATGGTGAGCTGTTCCGCGTCCCGCTTAGGGTCGCGCCCATGCTGTTGTTCTTCACCTTGGGTGCCAAAGGGATGGTGGCGCAGTGGCGGGCCGACCGGCCGTCCTGGTGGTTGCTGACGGTGTTGTGGCTGACCACCGGCATCGCCCTCATGGGCTACATGAACTTCCGGCCGGGGCACTCCATCGGGTTCGATCTGTATCCCTTGTCGGCCGACCACGAAGTCCGCGAGCGGGACTACTTCTTCGTGGTGAGTTTCGTGGTCTGGGGCCTGTGGGCCGGTATCGGCCTGACGACGTTTGCCCGGGAGGCGCTCACCAGGCTCACCAGGCCGGTGGCCCGGGTCGCCGTCGCCGGACTGGCGGTGTTGGCGGTATTGCCGGTGGTCGGCAACGCGGCCGCCGCCACGCGCCGCCACGGGCCCGAAGCGATGTTGGCTGCCGATGTGGCCTTCAATCTCCTCAATTCGGTGCCGCCGTACGGTATCCTGTTCACCTACGGTGACAACGACACCTTCCCGCTGTGGTGGGCCCAGGAAGTAGCCGGCATCCGCCGGGACGTCACCGTGGTGTGCATCGCCCTGGCCCAGACGTCCTGGTACGCCCGCCAGCTGCGGGACAATCCCATCCGTCCGTTCGACGAGGCGGCCGCCCCGCCCATATGGCAGGGCCTGAATCCCCAACGGCCCACCTGGCCGACGCATACCCTCACCGACCAGGAGATTCAGACCGCCGCCATCCCGCGATTGCTCGACCAGCCCGTTGGCCTCAGGCTGGGGCCCATCATGCACACGCTGCCGGCCGGAACTCCGCTCTATCTGGCCGACGTCGTCCTGCTGCGAATCCTGCAGCAGAACCTCGGCCGGCGACCGGTTGCCTGGTCGATAACGGCTGGGAGCCAGCACTACAATCTCGACCGGTATCTCTTGCAACAGGGTTTGGTCCAAGCCGTCCAAACGGCAGTGCCCGATACCACCCAGAGCGGGATCATGCCGGCCAGCATCACCGGATCGACACTCGACGTCCCCACCACCGAGCGTCTGGCGTGGGATACCTACCGCTACGCCGGACTGCTGGACGGCAACGCCGCCAGGTTAGACGACACCAACCGGAATTTCTCCGCCAGTCTGAGTCTTCCCTTTACCCAACTGGCCTATGCCTTCGAGGGCATGGGAGACTACGACCGGACGGTGGCCAATCTGGAGCGCGCCGCCACGCTGTCACCCAATCCCGCGGTGACGGCAGCCTTGAGGCAGCTACAGTTCGAGGGCCCACCCGCCGGCGATTCCCCGGCGCCGCGCTTGCCGTAGGGCAGTGCTTCTATTGCCACGGCTCCCTATATAACTTCACTCGCTATGGGCTTCCCTGGTCTGCCCGGGCGCCTCGCCCAGGTCCGTGAGACGATCGCAGCTTGCCAAGATCGGACCGGGTGGACGCACCCCGTGTCGATCGTGGCAGTGACCAAGACCCATGGCCCGGACGCGGTTCGCGCCGCAGTGGCCGCCGGGCTGACCATGGTTGGAGAGAACCGGGTGCAGGAAGCGCTCGGCAAGCAGGAATCTCTGCTTGACTGTCCCATCGAGTGGCACCTGATCGGGTCCCTGCAACGAAAGAAGGCTCGTCAGGTGGTGGGCCGGTTCAGGCTGATCCACTCGGTCGACCGGATCGAGTTGGCGCGCGAGCTCCACAAGCGGGCCGCCCCGGGCACGCGCCAAGCGGTCCTGGTTCAGGTGAACTGTTCTGACGAGGAGCAGAAGGGCGGTGTGCTCCCCGCGGATTTGGCAGCGCTGCTCGAGGCCATGGCCCCGTTGGACCGGCTCGACGTGCGCGGACTCATGACCATGGCCGCGCTCACACCGGACGAACGCGTCCAGCGCCGAGCCTTCGCCCGCCTGCGCGGGCTGCGCGATGAATCGACGGCGGCTGGATTCGACGTGCCGGAGCTGTCCATGGGGATGTCGGGAGACTACCCGATCGCCGTCGAAGAAGGGGCAACGATGCTGCGCCTGGGAACCGTACTTCTAGGGGAACGTCACCAATGACTGAAGACGCCTTTCATCTCACACCTCACGATGTCCGGGGACAGGAATTCCGACGAGCGGTCCGGGGGTTCGACCGGCGGGAGGTCGAGGACTTCAAGGACCGGCTGGCGGACGAAATCGAGCGGCTCATGCGCCAGCGCGCGCAGATGGAAGAGCGGCTGGGCAATTTCCAGGAGCAGTTGCGGGCGTTCCGTGACCGGGAACGCGCCATGAACGAAGCCCTACTCGCGGCCCAGCAACTGCGGGTCGACGTCGAGGAGCAGGCCACCCGCGAGGCCGAGGCTATCGTGCGCGAGGCCAAGGCCGAAGCGGTCCGGATGGTAGAGGAAGCCACCCGCATGGAGCAGCTCATCCACGGTCGCCTGGCAGAGGCCCAACGGCAGTTTGCCAGCTACGTCACCAATCTCCGAGGCCTGCTGGAACGGCAAATGGGTGAGGTCGAAGGCCTCGAAGCCCATGTCTCAGCCACGCCGCTCCCCCAGGTGGAGGTGCCGCTCAAGCGGCAGGCATGACCTACCCCAACCTCGCCGATAGTATCGACGGGGCCGTCGCGGCGGTTCGCCGGCACACGGCTCTGGTGCCGGAAATCGGCATCATCCTCGGGACCGGCCTGGGCGGCTTGGCGGAGGTCATCGAGGTCGAGAGTGCCGTACCGTACGACACCATCCCCGGCTTCCCGATCTCGACCGTCGAATCGCACGCCGGGCGCCTGCTCCTCGGTAGGCTGGCCGGACGTCCTGTCGTGGCCATGCAGGGACGGTTCCACCGCTACGAGGGGTACCGACTCGACCAGGTCACCTTCCCCGTGCGGGTCATGCGCGCGCTCGGCGCCGGGGTCCTGCTGGTATCCAACGCCTGTGGCGGGATGAACCCATTGTGGCAGCCCGGCGACCTCATGCTGATCGAGGATCACATCAATCTCCTGGGTGACAACCCCCTCATCGGCATCAATGACGAGGCGCTCGGCCCGCGCTTTCCCGACATGTCCGAACCCTATGACGCCGGGTTGCGTGCCATCGCTCGCCAGGCCGCGGTGGACCTCCAGGTGACTCTCCGTGAAGGGGTGTACGTGGGCATCCCGGGACCCAACCTCGAGACGCGGGCCGAGTATCGGATGCTCCGCACTATCGGGGGAGACGTCGTCGGCATGTCGACCGTGCCCGAGGTGATCGTGGCCATCCACGCCGGCATGCGTGTCATGGGTGTGTCAATCATCACCGACCAGTGCCTCCCGGACGCGCTCGAGGCAGCGAGCATCGAACGGATCATCGCCGTGGCCAAGAAAGCCGAACCGTCGCTGACTCGGTTGGTGACGCGCGTGGTGGAGCGTCTGTCATGACCGCGGAGCTACGGGCATGACCTTTCCGTCATGGCCAGACGGGTCGGCTCACGCGCTCGAGGAGGAACTTCTCCAGACGTGGCAGCGCGAACGGCTGTTCGAACAGACCCGGGAAGCGACCCGGGGAGCCGAGCCGTTCGTGTTCTACGAGGGTCCGCCGACGGCCAATGGCCGTCCCGGGATCCATCACGTCTTCTCGCGGACCATCAAGGACCTGATCTGCCGATTCCAGACCATGCAGGGCCGCGACGTCACCCGCATCGCCGGTTGGGACACGCACGGGCTCCCGGTCGAGATCGAGGTCGAGAAGCGGCTCGATCTCCGTGGCAAGCGCGACATCGAGCGGTACGGGGTGGCCGAGTTCAACGCCCTGTGTCGGGAGAGCGTCTTCAAGTACCAGTCGGAATGGGAACACCTCTCCGACCGGATCGGCTATTGGCTCGACTACCAACACCCCTACGTGACGTGCACCAACGAGTACGTGGAGAGCGTGTGGTGGGTTCTTGCCCGGCTTCATCAGCGCAACCTGTTGTATCGCGGACACAAGGTGCTGCCGTACTGTCCCCGGTGCGGGACCGTCCTGTCGAGTCACGAACTGGCGTTGGGGTACGAGGACGTCACCACCAACTCCATCTACGTAACATTCCCGCTGGCCGATGACCCGTCGCGCCAACTGCTGGTATGGACCACCACTCCCTGGACGCTGCTGGCGAACGTGGCCGTTGCCGTCAACCCCGACCTGGAATACGGCGAGTACCAAGTCGACGGGACCCGGTACATCCTCGCCACCGCCCGGGCCGACCTTCCGGTGTCGAGTGCCAAGGACGCCGGTACCTTTGCCGACCTCGGACCGGTGCGGACCTTTCCCGGCCGGGAATTGATCGGCTTGGGGTACCGCCGGCCGCTGGACGTGGTGCCGCTGCCGGAGGATCAACGTTCTCGGGAAGTGATCGCGGCGGAGTTCGTGTCGGCGGAGAACGGATCGGGCCTGGTCCACATCGCCCCGGCTTTCGGCGCCGACGACCACGCGATGGGGCGGGAGCACGACCTGGCGCTGGTACGGCCGGTCGCCGCCGACGGCACTGTCACCGGCACCGACTGGCCGGCCATCGAGGGGCAGTTGGTCACCGACAAGAGCACCAACGACGCCATCATCCAGCGGCTCAAGGAGGACGGCCGGTGGCATCTCACCGAACCCCACCGCCATTCCTATCCCCATTGTTGGCGCTGTCGTAATCCGCTCATCTACTACGCCCGCGATTCTTGGTTCGTCCGCACCTCGGCGGTGAAGGACCGCATGTTGGATCTCAACCAGACGGTCGGCTGGCACCCGCCCGAGGTCGGCAGTGGCCGGTTCGGGGAGTGGCTGGAGAACAACGTCGATTGGGCGCTGTCGCGCGACCGGTACTGGGGGACGCCGCTTCCTGTCTGGGTGTGCCAGGACGATCCGGATCATGTGACCGTCATCGGCAGCTACCAGGACTTGGCGGAACGGTGGGGCCGTCCGCTCCCCGAGGCTTTCGATCCGCACAAGCCGTTCATCGACGAATACCAATGGGATTGCCAGTGCGGCGGCACCATGCGGCGCACACCGGAAGTCATCGACGCCTGGTTCGATTCCGGGTCGATGCCCTTCGCCCAATGGCACTACCCGTTCGAGCACGCCGAGGAATTCGAGCAGCACTTCCCGGCGGATTTTATTTGTGAAGGCGTCGATCAAACCCGGGGATGGTTCTACTCGCTTCTGGCCATCGCCACCACCGCGTTCGACAGCCCCGCTTACCGCAACGTCATCGTCAACGAAATGGTGCTCGACGCCGCCGGGCAGAAGATGTCCAAGAGCCGCGGGAACGTGGTGGATCCGTGGGAGGTGATCGAGCGCTTCGGCAGCGACACCGTGCGGATCTACCTCCTGGCCTCGAGCCAGGTTTGGTTCCCCAAACGCTTCGACGAGCGAGCGGTACTCGAGGTCGCGGGAGGGTTTTTCGACACGCTCAAGAACAGCTATCGGTTCTTCGCGCTCTACGCCGGCGAGTGGACTCCCGGCGGGGAGATCGGCGATCCGCTCCTGGTCGACCGCTGGCTCGACAGCCGGCTCAACGCCACCATTGCCCATGTCACCGAAGCGTGGGCGGGGTACGACGTGACCGCTGGTGTCAGGGCGATCATGGAATTCGTGGTCGACGATCTCTCCAATTGGTACGTGCGCATCAACCGGAATCGCTTCTGGGCCCCGGATGCGGAGGCGGACCCGGTGGCGCTCGACACGCTGTACCGCGCCTTGGTGGCGGTGAGCCGCATGCTCGCTCCGGCAGCCCCGTTCGTCGCCGACTGGCTCCACCGGGCGTTGGTTGGGACATCGGTCCACTTGGCCCGATTCCCGGTACCCGACACCGAGCGGGATCAAGCGCTCGAGCTGGCGATGGACGCCGCCCGGCGGTTGGTGTCGCTGGCCCGGGCCGGCCGGGAAGACGCCAACTTGAAGGTGCGGCAACCGGTGGCGCGGCTCCAGGTCGCCGTACCGCGGGAGGTGCCGCGCGAGACGTTCCGGACGTTGTTCCCGCTGATCCAGCGCGAGATCAACGTCAAGGTCGTAGAACTGGTCGCTTCCGATACCGACCTCGTCCGCCTGCAGGCCAAGCCGAACTTCCGGTCACTGGGCAAGCGCTTCGGCAAGCGGACGCCGGCGGTGGCCCAGGCCGCCGCCCGCCTGGTCCCGGAACAACTCCGTGCGCTGGAAGAAGGGGGCTCCGTCATCCTGGAGGTTGATGGTGAGCCAATCGAGTATCTTTCCGAGGACGTGACCGTCGAGCGGGTGGTGACGAGCGACTGGGTGGTGCAGTCGGATGGGCCCTACGTGGCGGCGCTCGACCCGGAATTGACGGATGACCTCCGACGGGAAGGGATGGCCCGCGAGGTGGTGCACCGGGTGCAGCGGCTTCGCAAGGAGGCCGGGTATGATTACACTACCCGAATCGCTATCGCCCTCGACGGGGCCGAGGAAGTGCTGGCGGCGGTCGCTGGCCACTCGGAGTTCGTGGCCGGGGAGACCCTGGCGCGCCGGCTCGACATCGGAGAACGTGCGCCGGCGCCGGACGTGGAAGCAGACGTGGCCATCTACGGGGCCACGATCACCATAGGCATTGGACGATTCGAGTGAATGGTCCGGGCAGCCGGATTATCGAGAAATGGAATCACCATGAACAAGAAGCAGCGCACCCATCTTGAAAACCGGCTCATCGAGGAGCGGGATCGCGTCATGAAGGAACTGGGTCATTATGACGAGTCATTCTCCACGACCCTGCAGGCCTCCAACGGTGACCTGTCATCCTACTCGTTCCACATGGCCGACCAGGGTACCGACGCCATGGAGCGGGAAAAGCAGTTTCTCATGGCGTCGAAGGAAGGGCGCTACCTGTGGCACGTAAACCAGGCGTTGCGCCGCTTGTATGCCAACCCCGAGACCTTCGGCCGGTGCCAGACCTGCGAGAAGCGAATCAACCTCGAGCGGCTCGACGCGCTGCCCCATGCGCGGTTGTGCATCACCTGTAAGGAACAGGAAGAGGATGAGCAGCGGCGCTGATCGCCGGTGGTACTGGGCGGCCGTCCTCAGCGTGCTCATCGGCGACCTCGTCACCAAGCTGGCAGCCGAATCCTACTTGCTGCGGAGCGCCGGTCTGCGCGTCGTCGGCGACTGGGTGCAACTGCGGCTGGTGTACAATCCCGGAGCCGCCTTCGGATTGCACGTGGGCCCGTATTCGCGCTGGGTGTTTTTTGTCATCGCCGCCGTGGCCGTGGTAGTGTTGTTCCGGATGTCACGCTCGGCCCCGGTCGGCGACTGGTTTCGCCAGTTGGCCCTCGGGTTGGTGACCGGCGGTGCCGCCGGCAATTTGATCGATCGGATACGTAGCCCGCGGGGCGTGGTGGACTTTCTGGACGTGGGCATCGGGACCATGCGCTGGCCCACGTTCAATGTCGCCGACATCGCCGTCAGCCTGGGGGCGATCGCCCTCGCCATTTCCCTCTGGCGTGAGGACGCCGAGCAGACCCGGTCCCAATCGCCTTCCGTCACATAACCGAACCCGAGTGGCCGTGACCGAATCGGTGGAATTCACCGTCCTGGCGGACACCGAGCGGTTGGATCGTTTTCTGGCCGATCAACTGAGTCTCTCTCGCACCGTCGCCGCCCGGTTGATCGCCGACAAGGCGGTCACGGTCGGCGGTCGGCCCGCAAGGGCGTCGCGCACGCTGCAGCGCGGCGAGGTCGTCACCGTGTCCTACCCCGCCGACGAGCCACCCCGAACCCTCAAGCCGGCCGCCATCCCGCTCACCATCGTGTTCGAGGACGACCACCTCGCCGTCATCGACAAACCAGCCGGCCTGGTGGTCCACCCGGCGCCGGGCCACTGGGATGACACGCTGGTGAATGCCTTGGTGGGCAGGGGCACCACGCTCTCAGGAGGTGCCGAAGGCCGCCCGGGAATCGTCCACCGGCTGGACAAGGACACCTCGGGCCTGATGCTCGTGGCCAAAACCGACATCGCCCACCGGCGGTTGAGCAGCGCGCTGGCTGCCCGGAAGATCCGCCGCACCTACGCCGCCCTCACCTGGGGCCACTTGTCCGAAGATCCGACCGTCGTCGACGCCCCGATCGCCCGGCACCAGCGCGACCGCAAGCGGATGGTGGTAGCTACGGCGGGTCGGCCCGCGCGAACGCGGGTCGAGGTCGTGGCCCGTTTTCCCGTGACCGAACTCCTACGGGTCGAGCTGGAGACCGGTCGCACCCATCAGATCAGGGTGCACATGGCACACATCGGCCACCCGGTTGTGGGGGATCGGGTCTACGGGGCCGGTGGCAGCAAGCGGATTTCCGGTACCGGGCGCATCCGGGCGACGGCCATCGAACGCGCGGCCCCGCGGCAGGCTCTCCATTCAGCGCGGTTGGAGTTCGCCCACCCCGTGACCGGGGATGCAGTCGATTGCACTGCCGAATGGCCGATCGATTTGTGGCCAGCCCTCGATGCCTCAACGGCGCCTCCCGACCGAGTTGCCCCGCAGGACCCCCTTCGGTATCTTCGTTTCTTTAATAGAGATGACTAACGTTGCGGTCGAACGGGTTCTGGTTTTCGAGGTCGGCGACCTGGTGTGCGCCGTCCCCGCGGGGGTGACCAGGGAGGTGATCTCGCCCGTGGCCATCACCCGGCTTCCGGGTGTTTCCGACGTGGTCGACGGCTTGATCAACATCCGGGGCACCCTTCTGACCGTCATTGACGGTCACAGGCTCTTGGGCCGGCCGGCGAACCCAGACCACGAAGGGGCCATCGTCGTGCTCGAGGTGTTCGATCGAGTTTGTGGGCTCCGGGTCGGGCGGCTGGTAGATCTCGTTGCCGTCCCTGCCGACGCGGTCGACGGCCGCGACACCCTCCCCGGCGTGGACCCCGGCATCGTCAAAGCCGTGGGACGGCATCAGGACAGTCCATTCGTGCTGCTCGACCTCGAGGAGTTGCTGCGACCAGTCATGGGGACCTGACCACAGAACCATCGGATCCTGTTTCGCCTGAACCATTCGGAGGACGTTCGTGAGTCATACCGTACTAGTGTGCGATGACGCCATCTTCATGCGGACCATGATCAGTGACATTCTCACCTCGGCCGGGTTCGAAGTCATCGGCGAGGCCGAAACCGGGGTCCAGGCGGTCGAGAAGTACCAGCAACTCAAGCCGGACCTCGTCACCATGGACATCGTCATGCCCGACATGGGAGGCATCGACGCCGTGCGGGAGATTTGCCAAGGAGACCCGGAGGCCAAGGTGCTGATGTGTAGTGCCATGGGCCAACAGGCGCTCGTCGTCGAGGCGATCCAGGCCGGCGCCAAGGACTTCGTCGTCAAACCCTTCCAGCCTTCGCGGGTGCTCGAAGCCGTTCAGCGCGTGCTGGGCTAGCACATGGACCACGGCCGGTACGCCGCCCTGTTCCTCAGCGAGAGCCGGGAACACATCGGCGCTTGCAACCAGCACCTGGGCCTGCTCGAACGCGATCCGGGATCCCAGGAAGCGGTCCACGCGCTGTTTCGCGCCATGCATACCATCAAAGGCATGGCTGCCATGATGGGCTACGCCCACGTCACCGAACTGGCGCATCGCTCCGAGAACCTGCTGGACCTCGTCCGCGCCGGCACGGTCACCGCCGATGTCGCCCTCATCCGCCTCCTGACCGAGGCGGTGGACGAACTGGATCGCGGCATCGAGGAGGCCGCCACCGGACACGACCAGGCGCTCGACTTCAGCTATGTCCTCGAACGCCTCGACACGCTGGTAGGCCCGGAATCGACAGGCGCGTCACCCCAGGCACCCGGTCCGGCCTCGGCTCCGGAGCCAGCGCCCCGGAGGCCGCGCGGGGACCGGAGCCGGCCGGTCCGGGTCACCGTCCGGCCCGGAGTCATGATGCCGGGAGCCCGGGCGGCGCTGGCCCTTAATCAGGCCTCTGGCCTGGGCGAGGTCACCGACGTCACCCCCGGTGCCCAGGAGTTCCAGCAGGAGGGTTTCGACGGGGCGTTTTCCTTCTGGATCGAGACCGACCGGGCCGACGAGGTCCTGGAAGAGGCCATCAGATCCGTGGGCGACATCGATTCCGTCACCATCGGGGATGCCGCTCGATCGCAGGGCCCCGCGGCGGGTGGCGACGCCGTGCAGCGCGCCCACAACACGATTCGGGTGGACCTGCGCCGGCTCGACGCCCTGATGAGCCATGTGGGTGAGTTGGTCGTGGCCCGGAATCGACTGGTCGAACTCGCCGCCGGATACGCGGGTACCGAGTTGGAAGAGGTGAGCGGCCGGATCAACCGACTGGTGAACGAGGTGCAGGCCGAGGTCATCGCCACGCGGATGACACCGGTCTGGCAAGTGTTCGACCGGTTCCCCCGGGCGGTGCGCGACCTGGCTCGCGAACTCGGCAAGCAAGTGTCGTTGACCATCGAGGGTGGCGACATCGAGGTCGATCGGTCGTTGCTGGACGAGATCGGCGATCCGATCCTCCACCTCCTTCGGAACGCGGTCGATCATGGTATCGAGCCGGGCGCCGACCGTTTGCAGGCGGGCAAACCCGAGGAGGGTCGGTTGGTCATCCGCTGCAGCCGCGAGCGTGACAGCATCGTGGTCATCGTCGAGGACGATGGCCGGGGGATCGATCGCGATGTGGTCCTCGCCAAGGCCCGGGAGACTGGTGTGGTGGACGATGAGGTCGAGGAGCTGACTGACGCCCTTCTGCTGCAGGTTCTCGGCCGATCGGGCTTCAGCACGGCAACGAAAGTGACGAGCGTCTCGGGCCGAGGGGTCGGGATCGACGTCGTCCTGACCAAGATTCGAGCGCTCGGGGGCTCGGCCGAGATTCAGTCCCAGGTCGGCCGGGGAACCACGTTCATTCTTCGATTGCCGCTGACGCTCGTTATCTTTCGGGCATTGCTGGCCCGGGTTTGCGACGAGCGCTACGTCGTGCCCATGGCTTTCGTCGCCGAAACGGTCGAGTACAACAAGGCTACGCGCGCAGAGGTGCACGGCCGGGATTCGTTGGTGTTACGGGACGAAGTGCTGGCCACGACCGACTTGCGGGACATCGTGGGCCTCGACGGCGCGGACCGATCGATGCGGCGGCCGTGTGTCATCCTGGAGGTGGGCAACCGGCGCTCGGCATTGCTCGTCGATGCCCTGATAGGACAGCAGGAAGTTGTCGTGGAGCAATTCGACCCGCCATCAGGGATGCCCCGCTGGGTTAGTGGGGCTACCATTCTGGCGGACGGGACGCCGGCGCTCATCCTCGACGCGGCGGCTTTGGTCTAGTGGAGGCACCATGGACGACCTGAGGGACCTCGAAGCGCTGCACTTCGATGCGCTCAGGGAGGTAGCCAACATCGGCGCCGGGCATGCGGCGACGGCGCTGTCGCAGATGATCGATCGAACCATCATGATCAGCGTGCCCGAGGTCAGCGTCACCCCACTCGAAGATGTGCCTGGAGTCGTCGGAGATCCCGAGGAGGTCTCCGCCGCCATCCTCATGCAGATGATGGGCGATTTGACCGGACGCACCTTGCTGATGTTCCCGGCCGCCGCCGGCAGGACTCTTTGTGATCTCCTGCTGCGCCGGCCGGTTGGTACCACCGAGGCGTATGGGGAAATGGAAGAATCCGCTCTCAAGGAAGTCGGCAACATCCTGAGCAGCGCGTACCTCAACGCCCTGAGTGATTTCATGGGAATGATGCTGATGCCGTCCGTCCCCACCATGGTCGTCGACTACGCCGCCGCCGTTCTCACCAGCACATACCTCACCTTCGGAAGCGAGCGGGACGTCGTCCTCTGCGTCGAGACCCAGTTCTATTTCAAGGAGGAAAAAGAGAAGGTCCCGGCGCACTTCCTGCTCTTGCCGGATATGGCGTCTCTCCGCGCGATCTTCGACGCCATCCGCCTCGGGTGACCGGGATGGGCGCCGCGGCCATATCGGAACGCGACGTGGCGGTCCTCCGCTCTTTTGCCCAGCGGATCGACCCGTCCGATGCCGGCGCCCACAATAATCTCGGCGTCCTCTACCACCAAAAAGGACTCATCGCCGAGGCCATCGAGGAGTTCACCAGGGCTCTCGAACTCGACCCCAAAATGCAGGTGGCGCAAGACAACCTTGAAACAGCCTACAGCGCGTCGGGATACTACGACACGCGCGTGGCCGAACTGCAAGGCCGCTTGCGGCACCAGCCCGACGATCGGGACGCCCGCTGGCAGCTGGGCCGCGCTTACGCCTCGCTGGGCCATCACGCGGAAGCCGTCGCCGAATTCGAGGCGCTGGTGTCCCGCCACCCGAAAGATGCGCCGGCCATCATCCAGTTGGGCCTCGCCCAAAAAGCTGGAGGCCACATGGACGAGGCCTCCGAGTGGTTCGAGCAGGCCCGCCAGCTCGAACCCGACAGCTCCGTGGCCCGCTTCTACTGCGGAGAGGCCCTCTACAACCGTGGGCTGAACGACCAGGCGCTGGTCGAACTGCAGGCCGCCATCAAGCTCAACCCCGACTACGCCGACGCCCACTATCTGGTTGCCTTCGTCTACGGCGACATGGGACAGCACGATGAGGCCAAGGCGGCCACCAAG
>SMVA01280120.1_pt1 | contig 21159 bp, 20 predicted proteins | sample 2456451 | NCBI WGS metagenome assembly SMVA01 (sample SAMN11095933, study PRJNA526329) | marine sediment metagenome | biome: Marine sediment; feature: Surficial sediment; material: Deep marine sediment; isolation source: Hadal surficial sediment | place: Pacific Ocean | collected 2014-05 | depth... | reverse complement strand
GCACATAAGGCGAGTTCCCAGCTACCAAAGATATTATAAAGGTCCTTAAAATATTGGGCCGCGGCCCAGGTCGATTTAAAGATGCTTTTTCTCTCATCCACATATCTATCAATTCTAAGCCCATAGCGTTTTCCGGTTCCCTTAATAAATTGCCAAGGCCCCACAGCATTGGCCACACTTTTGGCCTTCAGATAATAACCGCTTTCAATCAGTCCCACATAGTAGAGCTCTTTGGGGAGTCCATTAACCTGAAAAATATTTTCTATAATATTTTTAAACCTGGCCCCATTCCTTAGAAAACGTAGAAACCCTTTTTTCCTTTTAGTTGAAAAATATTTTTTCCAATATTTGTAGTGGCCTTGGTAATACCTAAGCCCGAGCAAATTACCCCGTTTATTTACAACCTTTTTGATTTTAGGCGATACTGTGACCTTTTTAGCTGTTTTATGAGCATTAACAGAAGAGCATCCAATTAAAAGAAAAAAGACGACTAAAAGGTTTATTCTCATGGACTCTATCCCTCGTTTTATTGATCCACCTTAGTAGTTTATGGGGTATTAGGTTTAATTCAAGGCGGAAAGATTCCCTTAATCATCAATTCATTTGGGCATGTGATAAAATTTTTAATATGATTTTTAAAGTCAGCCACCTCTTTAATATAATCTTTGTTCTCCCGCTTATTTACCTTCTAGCGAGGGGATTTCAATACATTTATCTAGATCTTAAAAAGAAAAGTCCTAAAGTTGACTTTGATGATTTAGTTAAACAAAAAGAACAGTTATTACTTCTCACGTTGGGGAAAACGCCACTAGACAACTCCTGTAAGACATTTTCCACCTATCAGGAAAAACAAGGTCCCGGTCAAGAAAAGATTTTAGATATTTTTAAATGTTTGCAGTGGGGGGAAGGCCCTTTCCAAAGAGAAGTACTAGATTTTTTAAAAAAAAGTTTTGGTGTCAGTTGCGATTTCTTAATAGCTACAAGCTCCATTAAATTTTTAATTAAAAATGAGCTGCTTTTAAATTTTAAAACCTTACCAGATTATCAAAAAATATTGGAGCTAACTTCACTTGTCGGCCTTTATAAGGTTTTACTAGTTCAAAACAGTGAGCAGAGTGTACTTAAAAGGGCATTGATTTTTCAAATAAGTGGAGGTGAGAAACAAAACCTCTCAGCTAAAGAAATAGATGAAGCACTCATTAAACTTATTAAAAATGACCAGGATATTTTAGAAGAGCTTTTTCTATACACCAAGGTAATTGATAGATTAAAGGAAGTTCCACCTCTTAAATCAAATTCTGATTTGAAAGGAGCGCTAAAAATTATGGGTTTACCAGAAAACTCTAGCAAAGATGACATAAAAAAACGCTATCGAAACTTGGCCTTGGCCCAACACCCAGACACTTTTGCAGAGTTAAATATTCAGGGAGATCTATTAAAGCAGGCCGGTGAAAATTTTAATAGAATTAATATCGCTTACAAACTTTTAATGGCAAAAGCTAGCTAATATTTTGGATCACCATTTCGGGTGTTATATCTACCATACATTTTTGATAAATCTCCTGAGAGCATTTCCCTCTACCATCTTTAGTGCAAGGTCGGCAGGGAAGATCCACTTCCAAGGTTTTTATATGATCCCCCGTGGGAAATCCAAAGGCCGTAGGCCCTATGAGTGAGAGTCCAGGAACGCCGATAAGATCGGCCACATGAATGATTCCCGTATCTGCGGAAATAACCAGGTTTGATGCCTTCACCACCCCCATACTTTCTATTAGGGATAATTTAGCGGCCATGTTTAAAACCCTGCCAGGATCCAAATCCTCTAGCTCCTGACAAAAAAGATCATTTGGACCTCCGAGAATCACAAATTTTTTTTCAGGTAGAGAGAGAATTAGTTTTTTAAAGTGCTCAAGCGGCCATCTTTTCATTTTCCAAGCGGCCGAGGGGACTAAGGTTATAAAAGATCTAAAATCGACTAGATCATTTGGTAGTTTTAAATCAACGGTTAGAACCTTCCCTCTCACACCCCATTTTTTCAGGGGATTTAAATATGATTTCATCCCTCTGTAGGGATTCGGAAAATAATTTATTCCAAGATAAAAAAGAGCAAATCTTTTTAACCGGTCTTTGGGCCGTTTTAAAAGTTTTGCCCCTGAAAACAATCGTAGGTACAGGCCTAATATTTTTGATCTTAGGTTCGCGTGAGCATCATAAATGAAATCAAAATTTTGCGCCCTTAAAACACTTGCTAGTTCAATTAGATCAGTTAGCTGTTGTGCCCCTCCCAGCTCCCAGACTTTTTCAATTCCCTGGTGAGTTGACACAACTTCTTTAAAATTACTTTTGGTAACCCAATGAATATGGGAATCTGGAAATTTTTGCTTAAGAGCATTTACGGTGACCAGTGATTGAATAATATCACCAAAGCTGGAAAATCTAATTATAAGGATTTTCGGAGACATTTATAGAGAATAGCTTTCAATTTTGGCCAAGAATTCATCCATCTCATTTTTGGCCTCATTACACATATTTTTCCATTCTGCGTGGGATAGAGTTGAGTCTTGGTTTAAAAGTAGTTTTCCAAACTTTTTATTTTTTTCAGAAAATTCCTTTAAAAGATTTACGGACAAGGCCTCATCAGAAAGGTTTTCAAGTATTTCTAGAATTCGTTCCGTATCTTTTGTTTCAACCACTTTTACTTTCCTTTAAGATTAGCGCTGATTTTGTTCCCTTTTTCCACGTTAATCATATCATTTAAAATCTTAATCGATTCCTGCAAATTAAGATCCGTCCTAATTCTTTTAACCCATTCCTTTTTTCTTTCACCAAATTCCCGTTTCCAATTAGCTTCATCACCTGGTCTGATTTTTATCGCCTGCTTCAAGGAAGCTTCATAATGAGAAATCTTGATGTTTTTATTTTCCTTTTCAATTTTAAAGGATTTGATTATTTTCCTGCTCTCTTCATCTTCTTTTTTATATTGCGCGAGATTTAAAGAAAAAACCGTGTCATCTATCTTCTTTTCTAAATACTTTATGCTGTCAATCAGCTTTTTATATTGTGGGTTACTTTTTACTCTTGCATCGCTTCTTTTTTGTAAGATTTTTACTGGATAATCCACCTTTGCCCAAGGCGTGTACTGCTTTGCGCCAATTCGATCCCAAGGCAGAGAGTTTTCCAAATCCTGCTCCCTATTTTTGGTATAGCTATAAGGATCCGGCAAAATGATATCCGGGGTGACCCCTTTATATTGAGTGGAGACTCCCGTAACCCGGTAAAATTTCTGAATGGTAACTTTCAAGGCCCCCATATCTTTACCAAAGATACTAAGGAGTGGGCCTTGATTTAGATTAAGTACTGCCTGAACGGTACCTTTACCGTGGGAGTGCTCTCCCCCAACAATTAAGGCCCTTTTGTAATCCTGTAAGGCACCGGCCAAAATCTCTGAGGCGGAGGCGCTAAAACGGTTCATCATCACGATGAGAGGGCCCTTATACATTACTGAAGGATCTCTATCTTCCAGAACATCTACACCCCCTTTATGATCTCTAACTTGAACAATGGGACCGGTTTTAATAAAAAGTCCGGACATAAGCCTAGCATCCTCTAGGGCGCCACCACCATTATTTCTAAGGTCGAGAATGATGCCATCGACCTTTTGTCTTTTAAGACGAGTTAGTTCCGTTTGAACATCATAGGTACAATTTCTCTTGTTCCCATTGAAGTCCCGGTAAAATTTGGGCACTAAAATGTAGCCAATTTTTAAATGTAGATCCTTATCCTCTAGAACTGAGGATTTTACAAAAGAGGCCGCAATATGAACCACATCACGGGTTATCTCGATAGTCTTTCTTGAGCCATCGGCCTTTTTAACAAATAGTTTTACCTTGGTCCCTTTTTTACCTCTAATATAACGAACGGCCTCTCCGACTCTCACCCCCACAAGGTCTTTTTTCACATTATCTTCCTGGGCCACCATCATGATAAGATCATCAACCTCAAGGTCTTTTTGTCTCCACGCCGCCCCGCCTGGAACGATTTCAATTACTTTAATATAGTCGCCATCTTCTGAAAGAACGGCCCCAATACCCTCTAGGCTCCCGGAAATATCAATATCAAAATCCTCTTTTTTCCGAGGTGGAAGATAATTGGTGTGAGGGTCATACACTAAGGAAAAGGCATTTAAGAACTCTTCCAGGTAAAAGTTATTTTCCCGTTCAATTTGTCTTTTAAAAAACTTTTTATATTTTTCAGAAACGCCTTTACTGGCCTTGGCCCAGGTTTCCTTATCAGTTAATTTTTTTTCCTTTTTCTTTTTCTTCTTCTTTTTCTTAGTTTTATTTTTATCTTTACTCTCTTCCTTACTTTCCTCAATCATAGACATATATCTAATTAAGACGTCGTGTTTAAAAAGTTTTCGCCAAAAATCTTTCAATTTTTTTTCGGAAGTAAAAAAGGATCGTTTTTCCGTGTCTAATTCAATCGATTCGTTTTTGGTGAAGTCAAACTTCCTTTTAAAAGCTTTTTCCCGGTAACTCTCGATATTTTTAATTCTTTTTATCAAAATATTTTTGGCCGCTTTTAAAAACTCATGTTTGCCAGAGATTAATTGATCATCTAAATCTTTTTCATATTTCTTTAATTTCTTTATGTCATTTTTTAAAAGGAAGGATTTGGAATAGTCTATCTTTTTTATAAATTCCTGAAATGCCTTTTTAGAAACATCGTCATCTATTTTAAGTCCCCGGTAGTGATAATTCTCCAGGGCATTTTTAATAATATTACCCATCAATTGGGCCTTTTTCTGGTCGGAAAAAGCAAAACCCTGAATTGAAAAAAGCATTGAAATAATAACGGCAAATTTAGTCATCAACATCTCCAAAAGATCAGGACTTTTATAATAATAAGTACCCAAAGGAAAAGGATAAAGGATAAATCAGTCTTTGGCCTCAAGAGGATTAATTTCCCCCCTAAGATTGACCTCATAGACCATTGCTTTATCTAAGCAATTAATCAAGCTTTCTCGGTGCGGGAACTGTTCATTAAACTTGTCCCAGTACTTTTTATCCGGTCGAATAATCGGGTTTTTAGGAGCAAAAAGACTGCATGCATCATCATGTGGAATAATGGAAGTTTCATAAGTGCCTATTTCTTTTGAAAGCTCTATAATCTCGGCCTTGTTAAAACCAACCAACGGCCTAAAAATGGGTCTACTTGAAATCTGATCTAAGAGAGCAATATTACCAATGGTCTGGCTAGATACTTGACCAATAACGTCACCTGTCAAAATCCCCTGGGCCTTTACTCTCTCGGCGAGTAAATTTGAACAATCAATCATATACTTTCGAAAAATGACGGTACGATATTCCTCATAAACTTCTTTGGTAATACTTTTTTGAAACTCTCCAAAAGGTATCACGTAAAGCTTACAGCCTCTTTGATACTTAGAAATAATGCTGGTCAGAGCTTTAATCTTTTCCAGAACCTCTTCCCCCACAAAAGGATAAGAATAGAAAAAGACAAAGGTTTGCTTGCACCCTCTTTTAGACATAAGGTAACTGGCAACAGGTGAATCCAGACCACCTGAAAGCATCGTCACTAGATGTCCTGTTTGCCCGAGGGGTTGTCCACCAATACCTTTTAATTTTTTAGTAGACACATAAATGGAGTCAGGCAGAATTTTAACTTCCAACCACAAATCAGGTTTATGAACATCTACTTTTAATTGTGGAAAATTTTCAAGCAAGTGATGCCCAAGATAGCGATTGACCTCCATTGAGGTTGTGGGAAAAGTTTTATCTGTTCTGGTGGTATGAACTTTAAAAGTAAAATTTTGATGAGGCATGGCCTTAAAGGCCTTAATAGATTCTTCCAAGGCCTTATCAATATCTTTTTCAACTTGGAAGGCCAAGTTTATAGAATGAATACCGGGTATAATCCTAACCGCTTCTAGAGTCTCTTCATTAAATGCTGTATCTGATTTAACCACGAGTCTTTGAAAAACATTGGCAAATTCCATTTTTCCAGAGTGATAGGATTTTAAAACATCTTTTACGTGTCCTTTAAGTGTTTTAAAATAGAGATATCTATTTTTACCTTTTAACCATAGTTCATCTACATTTATTAATAAAATTTTATACATAATTATTTTTTCTTTAAAAAGTTTAGGTCATTTAAGATTTCAAGAATTGTCTCAATAAAAAAGTCTATCTCTGAGAATTTTACTAATTCGCTAAAGGAGACCCTGATCACATTTTTATGGTATTTTTCTTCTATACCTAGTGCTTCAAAGGTGGGGTTAAAACCTTTTACCTTTGACGAACAGGCAGAGGAGCTGGCCACAAAAATATCGGCCATTTCTAAATGCCTTACTAAAACATCACTTGGAATCCCCGGAATAACCATGGTTAAGATGTAGGGCCCACCGCTTAGAAAGGGAAAAATAATGCCCGGAATATTATCCTCTAATGCCAATTTAACTTTGTCGTAAAGGGATTTCACAAAATCTAGATGCTTCGTTTGATCAAGTGAGATCTCTTTATAGGCCTCGTAGAAAGAAAACATTAAAGGCCCTGCCAAAGTTCCAGACCTCAGTCCAAATTCCTGTCCTCCACCATCGAGCAACGGATTAATTTCTTTATCTTTTAAAATATAAAGGCCTGATATCCCCTTCGGCCCCCCTATTTTGTGGGCAGAAACAGTGATTGAATCTACTTCGCCCCCACTTAAATCAAGAGGATATTTGCCAAAACCTTGAACGGCATCCACGTGAATGAACACAGTTGGCGCCTTTTCTTTTATTTTCTTGGCCAATGCCACAATATCAATATAGTTACCGCTTAAATTATTTACATGAGTTAGAACAATTAATTTAACCTGGCCATTGAGGGAATCTATTAATTTTTTTTCGTCGACACTACCATCATCATATCTAGTAATACTGACAATTTCTACACCCTGTTTTTCCAAAGTCTTGGCCGGTGCCAGCACACTAGGATGGTCTCCAAAAGAAATTAAAACTTTATCACCTGGAGCATAATCTAGTCCCTTAATGATCATGTTATTTGATTCAGTGGCCGAGGAAGTAAAGATAAAGTGATAGTTAAAAGCATTTAGGGATTTTATAAACCCCATCCGAATTTGTTCGATTTCTTTCTTAACTTTTGTTCCAAGTTTATGGGCCGAGGAGGGGTTGGCGAAGTCACTTGTGAATTTTTCTTTTAGAACTTCAAGCGCCTTGAGTCTAACTGGGGCCGTGGCCGCATAATCTAAATAAAGCATGGGTTTCACCTTTGTTGTAGATGTTTTTCCCAATTTAGCGCTGACTCCACCATAAATTTAAGGGAGTCATATTTTGGACCCCAACTAAGTAAATTTTTGATCTTTTCTGGATTGGACATTAAAAATGGGGGGTCGCCAGCTCTCCTTGCAGCTGGAGTGGACTTAAAATCCACACCAGAAACTTCTTTCATAGTGGCGACCACTTCTTTTACTGAATGGCCCACTCCGTAGCCACAATTTAGTACATGTGATTTATTTTCTTTAACAAGATACGCTAAAGCATCTAAATGGGCCTGGGCCAGATCTGTTACATGGATATAATCTCTTATGCAGGTTCCATCACTGGTGTCATAGTCAGTACCAAAAATCTGCAGTTCATCTATTTCCCCTAAAGCTGTCAAGGCCGCTCTTTTAATTAAGTGGGTACAAATAGGAGATGATTGGCCAATTTTACCATCAGGGTCTGCGCCGGCCACATTAAAATATCTTAAGGTGATATAGTTAAAATCATTCCAGGCGTTAGACAGATCCTCTAACATCCATTCAACCATAAGTTTTGAGCGGCCATAGGGGTTTATGGGATTAACCGGGTCATCTTCTTTTACTTCTCGGGAAAGTCCTTCCCCGTAAACTGCAGCGGTAGAGGAGAAAATGAAATTTAAAATATTGTGTTCTCTACATTTTTGCAGCAAAAACAGAGCATTTGCGGTGTTATTTTCATAATATTCAAGAGGCTTTTCTACTGATTCGGGAACCACGATACTTCCCGCAAAGTGCATCACCGCTTCTATATTATAATCAGTAAAAATCTTATCTAGTAAATTTCCATCGGCAAGTTCACCGACAATGAGTTCACCATAGGTGATGGCCTCTTTATTTCCAGTAGAGAGATTATCAAGAATTAAAATATTGTAATCGTTTTCACCTAAAAGCTTTACTACATGAGAGCCAATATATCCGGCGCCACCGACTACTAAGATATTTTTTTCCATTAATTACCTGATCCCTTAATTCTTCGAAGAACGTATTGTAAAATTCCTCCGTTTTTAAAGTATTCCATCTCTCCAGCTGTATCAACTCTTGAAGTAAGCTCTACAGAATCAGTAGTGCCATCTTCTCTTTCGATAAACATGGTCATTTTAAAACCGGCAGTTAAAGATCCGGTCATTTCAAGGGATATAATTTCCCTCCCGGTTAAGTTTAGAGTTTTTCTAGTTACCCCTGGCGGAAATTCAAGTGGCATAACTCCCATACCAATTAAGTTAGACCTGTGAATCCGCTCAAAACTCTCGCAAACCACTGCTTTTACACCTTGGAGAAGTGTTCCTTTTGCTGCCCAGTCTCTCGAAGACCCAGTCCCATATTCTTTTCCGGCAATAACCACAAGTGGTGTATCCTCCTCAAGATATTTCATAGCGGCATCGTAGATGCTCATTTGCTCACCGGATGGAATATGTAGGGTGTAACCACCCTCAACGCCAGGAACAAGTTCATTTCTAATTCTAATATTGGCAAAGGTTCCCCTTACCATTACTTCATGATTCCCTCTTCTAGATCCAAAAGAGTTGAAGTCATAAGGTTTGATTCCATGTTCAGTGAGATAAACTCCCGCGGGGCCATCTTTGGGGATATAACCAGCGGGTGAAATATGATCGGTGGTAACTGAATCGCCTAGAAGCGCTAAAATTCTGGCCTTTTTAACTTCAAAAACATCTTTAATCCCTTCATTAATATTATCAAAAAAGGTAGGTCTTCTTATATAGGTACTTTCCTTGTCCCACTCATAGAGCTCACTTGATGTGGCCTCCACTGCTCCCCAGTGTTTATCTCCGTCAAATACGTTGGCATACCTAGACTTAAACATCTCTGCATTTAAATCATTGTGCAAGGTTTGATTAATTTCTTCACTTGATGGCCAAATATCCTTTAAAAAAACATCATTTCCTTCTTTATCTTTTCCAAGTGATTCATTAACAAGATCATGTCTCATGGTACCAACTAATGAATAGGCAACAACTAGTGGAGGAGACATTAAGTAGTTGGCCCGAATATCAGGACTGATCCTTCCTTCAAAGTTTCTATTTCCAGAAAGAACAGAGGCCGCAACAAGGTTATTATCATTTATGGCCTTGGAAAGTTCAGGTGCTAAAGGGCCTGAGTTTCCAATACAAGTAGTACAACCATAACCGACAAGGTTATATCCAAGAGCATCTAAGTGTTCTTGCAGTCCGGCCTTCTTAAGATAATCAGTAACTACTTTTGATCCCGGGGCCAAAGAGGTTTTTACCCAAGGCTTAACTGTTAGACCTTTTTCATGGGCATTTTTGGCCAAGATCCCGGCCGCGAGCATTACTGATGGATTTGAGGTGTTAGTACAAGAAGTAATTGCCGCCACCATGATACTACCATGGTTAATGGTGAAATCTTTTCCATCAACCGCCACAGGTTTGTCTTCGCTTACCGCAAATTGCCCCTTTAAATCTTTTTCAAAAGAAGGGAGCGCTTCACTTAGAAGAATTCGATCCTGTGGTCTCTTAGGCCCTGAAATACTTGGTAGCACCGTGGAAAGATCTAATTCAACAATTGACGTAAATACGGGGTCATCATCATTTTTATCGGCCCAAAGACCTTGTTCTTTGGCGTAGGCCTCAACAAGATTAATAGTTTTTTCATCTCTACTGGTTAGTTTTAAATAATCCATGGTCTTTTCATCGATGGGAAAGAAACCACAAGTGGCCCCATACTCGGGGGCCATATTGGCGAGAGTTGCTCGATCTGCAAGGGAAAGATCACTCATCCCGGGGCCAAAAAATTCTACAAATTTTCCAACCACACCATGTTTCCTTAAAAGCTCAACCACATAAAGAACTAGATCGGTGGCGGTTGACCCTTCAGGAAGTTTTCCTTTTAATTTAAATCCCACTACATCGGGAATAAGCATGGTAACTGGCTGACCAAGCATTGCTGCTTCGGCCTCAATTCCTCCGACCCCCCAACCTAGGACGGCAAGTCCATTGATCATGGTAGTGTGGCTATCGGTACCTACACAGGTATCTGGAAAAGCTAAAGTTTCTCCATTTTCATTTTTAGTCCAAATCACATCGGCCAGGTATTCAAGGTTTACCTGGTGGATAATTCCCGTTCCCGGAGGAACAACTCTAAAATTTTTAAAGGCCTTCTGGCCCCATTTTAAGAATTGATATCTTTCTTTATTTCTATCGTATTCAATACTAACATTTTTTTCAAAGGCCTCTTTGGTTCCAAAATGTTCTACAGATATCGAGTGATCGATAACTAGGTCCACTTGAGAGAGAGGATTAATATCTTGGGCCATTCCACCCAGCGCAACCATTCCTTCACGGCAAGCGGCAAGATCGACAACTCCGGGAACTCCGGTAAAATCCTGCATGACCACTCTAGCAGGGTAATAGTTTATTTCTCTATCTGAAGTTTTATTTTTAACCCAATCATTTATGGCCTTAGCGTCTTCAAAGGTTACATTTACCCCATCATGATTTCTCAGTTGATTTTCTAGCAGAACTTTTAAACTTTTCGGAAGCCTGTCTATGTCGCTTAGGCCTTTTTCTTTGGCCGCCTTAAGACTGAAGTATGAATAAGATTGGTCGCCTACCTGTAAGGTCTTTTTAAATTCACCCATAAATATCCCTCGAGTATTGTGTCGTTTTAAGAATGGCCTAGTATAGAGGATTAGGAGCAAATAATAAAGCACTTAACGCTCCACGAAACTATACTTTTGCTTATTTGTGCTATACATAATTCCCATATGTTAGAAACCGATAATATCTTTAAACAAAAACGAACCATCGAACCATTTAGCTTCAATGACGAAGTAGCAGACGTATTTGACAATATGGTCGAAAGATCAGTTCCTTTTTATAATGAGATCCACAAAATCATCCTGGACGTTCTAGGAAAATCCTTTATGCCTGGAGATAAAATCTTTGATCTAGGATGCTCTACCGGCACAACCATTAAAATTCTGCATGATTTTATAAAAGAGAAATTTCCCGAAAAATACTTTGAGATAATTGGGGTGGATAACTCTCCCTCCATGCTTAAAAATTGCCAAAAAAAGCTAAACGAGATCTCAAACTTCGCTTTAAAATGTGAGGACTTGGAAAAAATTGAACTCACCCCAAATGGGCTCGTTATCATGAACTACACCTTGCAGTTTATTAATCCCATCAAAAGGCCTGAGCTTTTAAATAAGATCTATAATTCTCTTAGACCTGGCGGGGTATTTATCTTAAGTGAGAAGATTAAAGCGGAAGATAATTTTATTGATAACCTGCTAATTGACCTTTATTACGACTTTAAAAGAAGAAATGGTTATTCAGAGCTTGAGATCGCCCAAAAGCGCGAGGCCCTCGAAAATGTTCTAGTGCCCATCACTCCAAATAATCAAATTGAACTTTTAAAAATGGCCGGATTCTCCAGAGTGGAGGTCCTCTTTAAGTGGTACAACTTCGCCTGTTACCTGGGGGTCAAGTGACCCAATACCTAGAAGGGCATGGAAATATCGACCTTACTTCCATTAACAAGATTATTTCAGAAAGGGCAACCTGGATTAAGCGCAAGGGTTCAAAAAACTATTTAGATGTTTTAAATAAGCTCCCCAAGACTAAAACCCCTGAAGATATTAAAAATCTGGCGAAAAAGTTAATCCCTTGGAGAAAAGGGCCAATTGAAATATCTGATTTTGAAATCGATGCGGAGTGGAGATCAGATCTAAAATGGGAAAGAATTAAAAATTTCCTCGCCCCTTTAAAGGATAAACGAATTCTCGATATCGGCTGTAATAATGGCTACTTTATGTTTGAGATGGCAAAACAAAAACCAGAATTGGTATTAGGAATCGATCCAGTTTTGCACTATCAAACTCAATTTAACTTTTTACAAAACTTCTTCAAAGCACCCAATGTCTATTTTGAAATGCTTGGTATTCAACATTTAAATTACTTCAATGAATTTTTCGACACCATCTTTTCCATGGGCATTATCTATCATCATAGACACCCCATCCAGCAGCTTTTAGATATTAAAAATGCCCTAAGACCTGGGGGACAGGTAATTTTAGAGACTATTGGAATTCCTGGTAAAGACCCTGTGGCGCTATTTCCCATGGAACGTTACGCCAAGATGAGAAACATTTGGTTTGTCCCGACCTTAAATTGCTTAATCGCTTGGGCACACAAAACTAAATTTTGTGATATAGAAGTGATCTCAGACACTCTGCTCACACCAGAGGAACAAAGGTCCACTGAGTGGTCAACGAATCAATCCTTACAGGATTTCCTAGATCCGAGAGACCCCACGAAAACTATTGAAGGACATCCAGCACCTAGAAGATTTTGTCTCTCCATGAAAAAGAAGGAATAGTTATGGATTATACAGTACTAGAGAATACAGAAACTCATAGTTACGACTCTTTAAAGGAAGAATTCTCTCTGGCAGTTCTTTTGGGTTTTTCCAATGATAGAAAATGGCTTCCTTCAAAATTTTTCTATGATGATGAAGGGTCTAGGCTCTTCGCTAAGATCACTGATGTGGAAGAATACTATCCCACTAAATGTGAACAAGAGATTTTTGAAACCAATGGTAGCAAGATTGTAAGTCTTATTGGGGATGCTAAAACTAACATCATTGAACTAGGCGCTGGAGATGGTAGAAAAACCAAGATTCTTTTAAGTGAAATGTTCAAACAAAAAAAGGATTTTGAATATCAACCCATCGATATTTCCACTGATGCCATTGTTGGACTATCAAGCGCTCTGGAAAAAGAATTTCCAAATTTAAAACATCATGGTGTCGTGGCCCAATATATTCCAGGACTCAATTGGCTCACTCAGAAAAATGAGGGAAGAAATTTTATTCTTTTTCTTGGCTCTAATATTGGAAACTTTCATACTCCGGATGCCATCGTTTTTCTTAGAACTCTTTGGAACTCCATGAATGATGGGGATCTGCTAATGATAGGGTTTGACCTTAAAAAAGAAATTGATGTGCTTTTACATGCCTATAATGACTCTCAAGGTGTCACTAGTGCCTTTAATTTAAATATTTTAACTAGAATCAATAACCAGCTAGGTGGTCATTTTGAGATATCTAACTTCCGTCATTTCGGAACCTATAACCCGCACCTTGGCTCAATGGAATCCTATCTAATCTCTATGACTGATCAGACGGTGAGAATTGATGCGCTTGAAAAAGATTTTCACTTTGCACCCTTTGAACCAATTCATTTGGAATTTTCCTATAAATATTTAAATCGTGAAATAAAAAGTTTAGCGGATGAGACTGGTTTTGAAATAGTCTCATCCTTTAAAGATTCTAAAAATTATTTTGTTGATTCTATTTGGCGAGCGAAGAAAAACTAAAGTTTTCTAGCTGCTTTAATAAAAATTGGCTCTTCGGGAACATTTTGGTGTCCGGAAATAGTTTTAGTACGCACACCTTTAATTTTATTAATGATAGGCATGCCCTCTACCACTCTACCAAATACGGCATATCCATAACCTGATGGTGATTCATTCTTATGGTTTAAAAATGAATTATCTTTTAAATTAATAAAAAATTGGGAAGTGGCACTATCCACAACATTGGTACGGGCCATGGCAACAGTTCCAACTTCGTTGGTAAGACCGTTGTTTGCCTCATTTTTAATGGCATCCTGGGTCTTTTTCTGAGACATATCTTTGTTAAACCCACCACCTTGGATCATGAAATTATCAATCACCCGGTGAAAAATGGTCCCGTTGTAGTAACCTGAATCCACGTAGCTTAAAAAGTTTTTAACCGTAACCGGTGCCTTTTTCTGATCTAGCTCCAGAATTATTTTTCCATAGTTGGTCTCTAGTTCTACTTTTACTTTATCAGTCATTTTGCCTTTCTCCGCTGCGCTTAAGTTCATTAGTAAAAAGGGAACTAATAGAATGATTTTAAATAATTTGGCCATCTTTTTTTCTCCTGTTAAAATATTGTAAATTCCTTCTCTAAGAATATCTCGTACTTATGCTTATCCAGGGGATCCATTTCAGCTAAATAAAGCTTTAAATGATCAATGGAATCGTTACCCCAGAAGAGCTCGTCACCTATCATAAAAGTAGGTACGCCAAAGATATTTTTTCCCAGTGCCCGACTTAAATTAAATTTAAGGGCAATCCTGATTTCTTTGGTTCCCACATTGTCTAAAAGTTTATTCCCATCAATTCCCTCTTGTAAAAGGATTTGGGCCAAAAATTTTTCGTCTCCAATATCGCGTCCCTTGCCCCAGCCATTCATAAAGATGGTGTCAATAACCTTAAATTGGTCATCTCCGGAATTTTCCATTAGCGCCATTCTTAGGGCGTATAAAGAGTTAAAAGGCAACTGGTGCGGTGGGTAGAAGGGGATATTTTTAAGTTCTGCATACCTTAAGCAGTGCTTAAAAAGATAATTTCTTTTTGGTTCGATCTCTGCCGGCCCTTTGGTTTCATAACTTCTTATGAGCGAGGCCATGGGTACTGGATAAAAAGAAAAATTATACTTATCTATATTTTGCCTCACCCAATTCCAGGCCAGATATGAATAGGGAGATAGGAAATCAAAATAAAATTCAATGTCCTTCATAATGCGTAGCTCCGATATTTGCTTATTTCTTTCCTTTAATTATTATGGGGAGCAGGAGAAGACAATGGAAACAGGCCCTAAAATCCTCATCGGGATCGGAATTTCACTAATAATAGTGGGTTTTTCCTGACAATGGGTTCCTCTGGGTAAACTTCCTGGCGATATCATCTGAAAAAAGGGAGATAGCACCTTCTACTTTCCCATCACCACCTGCCTTCTTTTGAGTGCTTTACTAAGTGTTGTTTTCACCTTTATAAAAAAGTAATGCTTAAATTTTTAGATATCTTTTTTACCGTCTTTCATGTCCTTTTGATTTTTTTTAATCTCTTTGGTTGGTGTTTTAAAAAAACCAGAAAGTTAAACTTCATCACTGTAAACCTCACCGTCTTTTCCTGGTTCGTTCTTGGTATCTGGTATGGCCTTGGTTATTGCCCCCTTACAGATTGGCACTATCAGGTAAAATACGCCTTAGGAGCGAGTAGTTTACCTAGCTCTTATATAAAATATCTCTTTGATACCTTGACGGGGTTTAACTCGAATGTAGATATGATCAATACAGCAGCTTTTCTTGGACTTCTCTGGTGTATTCTTGGAAGTTACATAACTAATTTTTTAGACTGGAAAAAAAAGGCCTAAAGGAATAAATCCCGTAGGCCCTCTAATTTAATTTGCTAAAATGTCGTAGGCCTTAATGGTTTTTCTTCCATTGGCCGTACATTTCTTTTGAGCTTGCTCTACAAGCCAGTAAACGTAGTTGTTAAGGGCGTCTAAGGCCTCTGCTGATACATTGTAATCAGAACCTTTTAACGCTTCTTTGGTTTTTGATGCTACTAAAAGCATGTCTTTTTCTCTTGCTGTTTCCATAATTTTCCTCCAATTTAATGAAATTTTATTTTTAAATCGCTATAAAAGTCAATTAAGAAGGGAATAAAATATCATACTGCGACGAGTTAACATCGGGTGTTTTGCGCCTTAGAGGCAGGTTTTCTCTTTAATTCCTGGTATTTGTAGAAATACCAAAATCCTGAAAAGATTGCTAATAAACACGAAGCAACAAAAGCTTTTCTAAGCATTTTTCACTCTTTTAGGCTTTTCCATAGTGATCCATCGGCGGTTATGGCCCAATATTTCCCATTTCCCTGAACAGAAATGAGCACCAAATTGACCCCAGAGACGTTTACCCAGTCTAATCCATCCCAAAGATAAGCACCGCCATTTTTTCCAATTGCCGCCACCGTTCCATCAGCAGATGTGGATATATAAACCATCTCACCTGGCCTTCGATCCCATTTTTTACCGTTAAAAAACCAAACACTACCGGAAGATTTTAGCCCCCAGATGTTATTTTTGGAACCCACACTTACTATTTCTAATTGTCCCGGAAAATTACGCCATTTTCCTTTTCTCTTAATAATTAGGGAACCGGCCTTAAGATTAAATCTTTTTGCGTCCAGATCCCGATAGATGGCCACCATGGTTCCATCAAATCCGCAGGATATAAATTTTGCCTTCCCTTTTTGCCCTCGCCATTTCTGGAAGCGATCCAATTTAAAAATTGAACCATTTGGGCCAATGGCACATACATGATCTTTGCTTCCCACTGAGATCTGGGAGGCCAATCCCGTAACTCCCATCATTCTTTCTTCCTTAAATTTATAAATATTTTTATTGGCAGAAATAGCAAAGAGAGTACCATCCTTCCCCGCATCAAGGCCTAGCATAGGTCCTCCTACATATTTCCACCGAGGATAGATGATGGGAGATTCAAAGGGGATGTTAAAGTGATCGTCCTGTCTTAAAAGGTCTGCTAAAATCTCTTGGACATTTTTCAGATCTTTTTCAAGTGTAAATAAGATGGGGTCGCCGAGGATTTCGTCACGGGAGCTCTTCTCCCTTTCGCCTAGACGATTAATGGGTAGCGCCTGGGCGCTAAGTATCCAAAATATAGTTATAATTACGAGTCGCACTCTAATATTTTCGGAAGATATTTTTATTCACTTAAATACAATAATTTTAATTTAGCTTCTAAGTGTGTAGAAAATAAGAACTGCTGCGATTAGGGCCATGGACAAAATGATGTAGAGATGTTTTTTTCCTATAATTTTATCCAAGGTAGTCACTTTTTTTTGGGCTACCCTATCCATTTTCGCTCTTTGGATATGCTCTTTTCGCTTTTTATCTTTTTTAAGTTTTCTAACGTCACCTTTTCTCATAAACCCCTCGCTTCTAAAGACGTCCAATCATATTTCGAATAAAGTGGAAAAGTCCCGTTAGTTTTTTAAACTTATAGACCTCGTAAACTTTCAATCTCATCCTGATTTCTAGCTCTTCACGGCCCTTTTCCTCTAAGGGTTTATAACTTCTTTTCTTTAAATTTGCCACCCAAACATTATTTTTTTGCACTGTGAGTTTAGCATTTTTTACTGCTTCTCGGCCGGCCAAAGTTCTAGTTTGACTGCCTAACTCTTCATAGCCCTGCCAGGGCCTTAAAACCTTATCCTTAAGGGTACGGAATTGCCCTTTGTTCCCTTTCTTGGATTTTTTAATATCTTTTAAACTTATGGCCATAATTTAATAAGTTGCGTTTTGATTTTCGTATGCTTTGTTCCAATCAGGCCTCTCAGCGCTGATTGCGCTCCTAATTCTCCCATTAACTTCCTGTAATAAACGCTGCATTTCTTTAGCATTTGATTTAGTTGGAACGTGTTCTATCATTGAGCGATATAAGGCCGTGGCCTCTTCTCCAGATACGCTCTCCCTTATCCCCAAGGAGGTACATCCAGTTATATGTTCTTCATACCAACTCTTAATTTCTAGGCTCAGTTTACGATTTGAGCTGTATCTGGTGGGAATAAAGATAGTTTCAAAGTCCATGCGCATATCATTTTTAAATTCTGCAAGAAAGTGGCGAAATACTTTGAAGTTTCTAAAATTATTTATTTTGCATTCAAGGGGGGAAACCAAAACATCACAGGCCACTAACGCATTGGTGGTTAACTTGTTCCAGTTTGGAGAGCAATCCATGATGATGAGATCAAAATTCTTTTTAAGTTTATCAATAACTTTTTCTTTGATCCAAAACTCTCTTCTATTAATCGTGGAAAGGGAGTCATTCATGGCCACAAGCTCAGGTGTTTCGGGAATTAAATAGAGGCTTGGCAGGTCTGTTCCAACGATGATCTCTTCTAATCTGGCCTGACCGTTAAATAAATCTGAAAGGCCCTTAGTACTGTTTAATTTGTCTAAAAGCCTGGAGAGGTCCTCATCACCTTCAAATTCACTTTCAAACCCTAAGGTGGTGGTGATATCCCCTTGAATGTCCAACCCCACTACACAGGTATTAATATTATGAAGAGCTGCAGTCCGGGCAATATTTAAGGCCAGCGTGCTTTTTAAAACGCCCCCTTTTGTAGTAAATACCGCAAGAGAGACTGGCCTATCAAAAGATTTGAAAAAGCCTAATTTCTCACCGATGAGAGGTAGCTCATCAGTAGGCCATCCTCTTTTAAATAAGGCCCCGTACCTGAATCTATGGGAGGGAGGAATTGCCCCAGATTCTTCTAATTTTTTTATTTCTTCGGTTAGCTCTGCACTACCGAACATTTCCGCAATTTTTCTTATGGGAAAAAAATTTTTCTTCACAAAATCTCCCTTTATTTGGCACCAAATTTAAGTTTAGAAACATTTAAAACTAGTGTCAAAAAGAGGGATTGTTGATTAAATCAGGCCAGGAATAATGGCCTTTCTTTTGGCGGGATAATTTTCAAATTTTTCGTGGTACCACTTATGGCCTGCAATCGCCCTAGGAACTAGATTACAAAAGGTAAAAACTAAAAAGGAAGCGCCTGCCATGGACCAAGTGGCAATGGCCCAACCGGCCCATACCAAAATTTCTCCTAAATAGTTGGGAGAGGAGACATATTTAAACATTCCCCCGTAAGGGATCTTATATCCCGTTTCACCAGGCCCTCGAAGATTTAGTAATATATTGTCAGATTGTATGTTGATCAGCCAACCAGTAAAAAAGACCACTACTCCAAGAATAAATCGGGGATCGCTAAACCAGCTAACAGAATAGCTGCCATATTCAGATATCCACCGAGCATTAATATAGGAATTTAGCGAGGTGAAAATAAAAGCTAATACGATTACAGTTAAGGGAGTCTTCTTTTTCGATTTCTTTAATCTAAAGGGATAGATATAGGTTCTATTAAAGTAGTGAAGTTGCCACATGAAAAATAAAACCAGGGGAACCGGGTTCATCCAGTTGCTACCCATAAGATAGACCCCAGCAAAAAGGACTACTGATGGAGTCTCATAGATTACCCATCCCCATTTGCTAGGGAATGTAGGTCCCCAACCTTTACGCGCAAACTTCCCGTAGGGGGCGGTTAGAATAAATAAAAAGAAAAAAATCAAAATGGCCCAAGAAAAAATAAATATCATTAGCCAGTAGTGAAGGGTTTGTTCTGTCATCATTTTCCTAAGCTTTATCTAAACGCATTAAATATCAAACACCAATTTAATTGTCTAATTATTCACATCAATAAACAGAATTTAATCGAACAATATCACCCTGACTGAGCTCTCCTTTTGTATTTTCATGGTAAATATCACCACTTGTAGTAGTCATGGTGAACTCTCCTGGATATAGCGCAAAAAAACTAGGGCCATAGAGCATGATAGAATTGAAATCAAAGTTGGACCCTTTTATATGCATAAGTGACATGGGTATTTTTTTAAATTGGGGGTGAAACTTCTCATCGATGTTATCCCAGATGACTATTAAGTAATCATCACGGTCCTCTCGGCATTGCTCATGAAAAAACCCTAGAATATGCATCAGTTCGTGCAAAATTTCTTTTTTACCACACCCTTTTTCCAAAACAACTTGGCGTTTTTTTTCTTTATACCCTAAACTGGCGTAACAGTTATGCTCCCCTTTTTTAAATTCTACGTACCCCTTTTCCCCTTGGCGGAGAACAAACCTCACATCAGTATTTTCATTAAAAAACTCGATCGCATCATTAATGGCCTTAACATTTGTAAGGCCACTTTCAATTTCATAAGGTACCTTGCCACCAGGCCAAAGCTTTGGCCTTCCCACAATTAAGGGTTTTTTATCCATTCCGTTTTTATAAAAGTCCTCCTTTTCTGCAACTAAGATGTCCCCCTGATAAACTACATATTCACCATCAATAAAAACCGAGGTGACCAACATATTTCCACTTCTATCCATTTCAATGTAAGTCTCATCTTTTTTTTCTTTCTTATCTTTTGAGGGAATTTCTATTTTTTTTTCCCTTCCTTTCCTAGCGACCTTTTTCCTAGTCCTTGGTTGCTTTTTAGCATGAACTATCTCTTTCCCCTCAGTAGTGGTTATTTGTTTAGATGCAATTATTTTCTTTTCAGATGGGAGTTCTTCCCTATAAAAAGAGTAAAAGGTGTAAAGTAAAAATCCGATAAATATTGCAATAATAATTTTTTTCATGGCCCCATAATTTTAAGTCAAGGAAGTTTAACTTGATAGAAAAAGATCGACTAAAAAAAATTCTCGGCCTTTCCCTCCCCATAATTGGTGGAATGGTTTCGCAAAATATTTTAAATATTGTAGATACCGTAATGGTTGGAACTCTAGGGAACGCTGCGTTGGGCGCCGTAGGCCTAGGTGGTTTTGCCCTTTTTATGTGCCAGTCGCTACTTCTTGGAATTTCAACAGGGGTGCTCGCTACCTCATCCCGGAGAAAAGGAGAAGGAAAAGATTCGGAAACCGCTTTTCCTTTAAACGGCGGAATATTTCTCTCCATTATTGGTGGAGGATTGCTAACTCTTTTTTTCTACTCAGTAACTCCAAGTTTATATCCTTATCTAAATTCCGACCCAGAAGTGGTTGCTCTGGGGACTAATTATCTACAAATAAGAATCTTGGGGATTATCTTTGTAGGAATAAATTTTTCCTTCCGAGGATTTTGGAATGCCATCAACAAACCTGGTATGTACATGGCAACCTTAGTAATCATGCATGGTTTAAATATCTTTTTTAACTATGTTTTGATCTTTGGAAAACTTGGTTTCCCAAAGCTTGGGGTAGACGGTGCCGCTATAGGTTCCACCATTGCTACGGGTTTTGGAGCTTTGATTTATTTTATTTTGGGATTTGTCTTTGCGAGAGAAAATGGTTTTTTAAAGCACCTTCCCTCAAAAGAGGGACTAAAAAGTTTAATTAAGATTTCTCTACCCAATGGTATC
>SMVA01090620.1_pt1 | contig 21196 bp, 17 predicted proteins | sample 2456451 | NCBI WGS metagenome assembly SMVA01 (sample SAMN11095933, study PRJNA526329) | marine sediment metagenome | biome: Marine sediment; feature: Surficial sediment; material: Deep marine sediment; isolation source: Hadal surficial sediment | place: Pacific Ocean | collected 2014-05 | depth... | reverse complement strand
CGCGGCTTCGCCGATACGGGATGTAACAGCTTCACTTCTCCCGTGACCGTAACGTTCCTGCTCATGTCGGACGTCGCTTCGGTGCTCATTCTTACGCTCGGCCAGATGGTTGCCGACTGATGTCCCGACCAGAGTCAGATCATACCCGACCACGGTCGCGTGATACCCGACCACAGTCGGGTGATGCCCGATCCCAATCGGGTGACACCCGGCCCAGAGGGGGCTTCTCGATCATCGAGCTGGTCATGGCTCTCATCGTGCTCGCGTTCGGAGTTGTGGGGCTTGCCACGACCACTCTCTTCATCACCCGTCAGCTCACACTGGCGGAGGTCACCACGGCACGGGCCAACGCCGTCCGGAGCGTGATGGAGCGTATCCATGCGACCCCGTACGCCTTGATTGGCCCGGGGAGTGACAGCGTCGGGCCGATGGCAGTCTCCTGGACGGTGACCGAAGTCAGGCCGCAGGTCATGACCATGAGCATCGTGATTTTGGGTCCGGGTCTCGCGTCGGTATCCGGGGGCCAATCGACCCCCATGCTGTCGAGCGGAGTCGCGGACACACTTATCTACCAGGTGCTGAACCCATGAGGGTGGGTGACAGGGGCGGGTTCACGCTCGTGGAGCTCCTGATCGTCGCCGTGCTCGGTGTCATCGTGGTCGGTGCCACCTACCAGATGATCCTCACGAGTCAAAGAGCCTATACGACCCAAACGGCCCAACTACAGGGTCAGCAGACCGTGCGCGCGGGGATTGACATCCTGTTTGCCGAGCTCAGGGAGTTGAGTGGCGTTGAAGGCGACATCCTGGAGATGAATCCGGATCGGATCGAGATCCGGGCCATGCGGGCTTTCGGCCTCGTGTGCGACGTCAACCCGACTGGCAGCCCCATACGCGTGAAGAAGATGGGTCGCTATTTCCAGAGTGGTGACTCCATCGTCGTGTTCGCCGACAACGATGTGGACGTCGCGAGCGACGACACGATCCTGTCCGGGGTCGTGGCCAGCGTCACCCAAGGCGAGACGTGCACGGGAACGGATATCGCACAGTCGCTAGCGGTCCCCGACTTGGTCACTGCCCTGGTGAACGACACGGTGCGTCTCGGCGCCCCGGTCCGTGGGTTCACGATCTACACGTACGGATTGTACACGGTGAACGGGGACTACTATCTGGCCCGAAAGTCCGGCGGAGCCACTGAGCCCCTGGTGGGGCCACTCTCCGCGAACGGAGTCTCGTTCACCTATATGGACTCTGGCGGGATCGTTACTACGGACCCCAGGGCGGTCTCTCAGATCGAGGTGACACTTCGGGCGATATCGAAGGTCATAAACGAGAGGGGTCCCGTGGGGGACTCCCTTACAACTACGATTTATCTGCGGAACTAACGAATGATGCGGATCGGTCCGATCGAGGTAGGTTGAGATGGAACAGAGAAAGCAGTGCGGATTTGCCCTTCCCGTAACGGTGTTTGCCCTCGTGGTCGTGGGCGTGATCACGACCGGCGGGTTTTTCATGGCGCACCAGGAGGGGCGCATCGGCGTGGCGAGTGAGCACGCCGGCCTGGCCTTCTATTTGACCGAGCGGGGCTTGGTGGAGGCCATGGCTAAATGGAACTCCGCCCTCTACGGGGCGCTCCCCCACTGGGGTGACACGACTGTTACCAAGTACTACTCGGGCCTCGGTAACGTCACAACCCGCGTCACCAGAATGACCGATCACCTGTTCTTCTTGGATGTGGAGGCCACGGTCACCAGAGGTGGTGCCATGCTGTCGGGGGCGTCCCGGCGCGTGGGTGTGACCGTGCGCCTTGTGACGGCCGATATGGAGCCAAGAGCGGCGCTGACCACGCGGGGACAGACAAACCTGAGTGGAACGGCGGAGGTGCACGGTGAGGACGAAATGCCTGCGGGTTGGGGAGGCTACTGCAGCGGAAGCTTGGTAGACAAGCCGGGCATCCTTACGGACGATAGCAGCCAGGTCAGTACCCAGGGTGCTGCCAACATCACCGGAAATCCCATGGTGGAGGAGGACCCCACCATCGATGACCTGACCTTCACGCAGTTCGGCGGCCTGACCTGGAATGACCTCACCGACATGGCCGATATCCGCCTGAGCGGAGGGGCCCTCACCACCTTGGAACCCGACAGCACTGCCAGCGGTGCCTGCCGTACGGGCCAGGCGTTCCCCACCAACTGGGGTAATCCCGAGAACCCGGGAGCGGCCTGTTTCGGATGGTACCCCATCGTCCACGTTACCGGCGACGCCAACATCCAGTCCGGAGGAGTGGGTCAGGGGGTCTTGCTCGTGGACGGAGACCTCGACCTGCGGGGCAACTTCGCTTTCTACGGCATCATCATCGTGCAGGGACGTATGCGGACCCAGGGGCAAGGAAACCGGGTGTACGGTGGGGTCCTGGCCGGAAACGCGGACTTCGATACTCAGGCGATAACAGGCGGATCCGTGGTCACGACTTCAACGTGCGCCGTGAGCCGGGCTGTTAGCGAAAGCGCGAGCCTCACCCGGGCTCGGCCCCTGTTCGCCCGGAGCTGGGTCGATCTTTCGGCGATCTCTGAAAGTTAGGTTACCACCAGGCGGTGGATCGATAACTCCATCAAATGTTTACCAAGAATCCGGCTTAATCCCGCCCGAAAAATTGCTTGACAATGCTCGGATTCTGGTGAATCGTAAAATAGAGTTTCGGTAAAAAGATGTTCCCGTACGCCGACAGATGAGGGCCGAATGGGTCTCTTCGGCGGCGGATCGACGGCCGCTTTCAGCGTCGTCCGCCGAGGGAGCGAGAGTCGTATGACGGAGAGTCTATGACACCCTGGTCGCGAAGTATCTATCTGCTCGTTCTGGTAGGGGCAGTCTTGGCCGACGCCGCGGTACTCTACTTCCCGGTCGACCCGTCTCAACGTGTGGCTGTCGGCCTGCTCCTCGTCCCCGTCATGCTCTGGACCGGCATACGGCTGGAGGCCATGGCGATGGTCACGACTCGGGACCGTTTCGCGTCTCGCGGTCGGGTCTTCCGCGAGCTGCGATCCCAGGTCGTGTTGCTCCTCGAGCAGGTTCGACGGCTCAACTGGATCGCCGTGGACGCGGAGCGTGGCTTCCGGGACCAAGACAGCGCCATGCGTGAAATGGACGCAATCGAGGACCAGATCAGAGAAATCATCACTGATGTGCGCCAGGCAGCGGGCAGGGCAAACGCGGAGCCCGAGACGACCCTGATCAGAGAACCGGAGACTGTCGGGTAGCTCAATTCGCTCATGGCCAACATACTGATAGTCGATGACGAAGAGATGGATCGGTTTCTCGGGAGCAGGATTGTCGAGGATGCCGGGCACACAGCTTTTTTTGCGGGCGATGGCGAGGTCGCGCTGCAGATATACAAGGACAACGACATCGCCCTGGTGATCACGGATCTTCGGATGCCCAAGGTGGATGGGCTAAGCCTCATTCGAGACCTACTCGAGCACGATCCCGAAGTCGCCATAATCGCGGTCTCCGGCGATGCCGACCAACTCGAGAAAGCGGAGAGTTATGGAGTGCACGCGGGTTTGATCAAGCCCGTCGAGCCCGAGAAGCTCATCGGGAAGGTCCAGGAGGTGCTGGAGAACTTGTCAGCGGGCGGGGGAGACATGTGGGGAAGCGGGTGGTAGCGTGAGCGCTCGGTACCTGCTCATCTCCGACCCGCCGCACGGCGACGTGGACGCCGCCGAGGCGGCACCCCACTTCGGCCTCGCCGCGGCCGAGGTGCGGATGAAGGCCAACTACGGCCTGCCCGAGATCTGGTTCGCGGGCGAGGACGAAGCCAAGCTCCTGGACACATCAGCAGCGCTCGAAGCGACCGGGTTCAGTTCCGTTCTCGTGGCCGGAAGTGACCTCGTCGAGATTCCTGGGCAAAGTCCAGCAGTGTCGTTCGCCTTCACAGACGAGGGGCTGTCGGTCGAGCGTGACGATTCGGGATGGACGATGGCCTACGATAGTCCCGCCCTCGGCGTGTTCTGCCGGACGCGAGGCGGCGCTTTGGATGTAAAGTCGCCCACCAGGTCGGCCACCTCACATCTGTTGAAGTTGGGACGCATGGGATCCGGCCGACCGAGCCTGGCTGCCGGGCCGGTCGAGTTGGGAGCCTTGTTTTTTCTCGACCTCTATGCGCGCTCCGACAACGGGCTGCTCCGAATTTCGATCGTCCGAGAGGTCACCAGTTTCTCGCACCTACCGGCCAACCCGTCGGCCGTGCTGTCACCCATGCAAAATCTTGTGGCCGAGTGTGAGAATCGATTCGAGAACGTGTACGTCGATCGCCGTCTGGAGGACATGACACTTCGAGGATCCGCGAGGGTGGTGACGGGCGAGGCTGCCCCCCAACCTACCCGGACGGGCTTCTCCTATGCTACCGAAGCCCTAGCCGAGCTGCTCGGCTCCTTGTCTCCAGATCTCAGGGACATCTCCCAGCCCGACCTCTCCTCGCGACTCGCGTATCTGACAAATCGATCGCGGATCTCCTGAGGGAATAGTTCGATCCCATCCAACGGGGGCCCGAAAAACAGAGAAGCGCCGGGGGAGCGGCCGTTAAACTCTAGTTCCACGGCCGTCGGGCGCTCCACACCTGGATCGTCGGCAGGGTGGGGAGGAAAATCGAATTCACCAGGCGGGGGTCCATCCCCGCCCCGCGAGAAAAGGGTGGCAGAAAAGCGAGCCCGAAGCGCTTCTCGTTCAGCATGTGTAGCTCGATACCGAAGTCGCGGTACTCACGCAGGGCGGGATCGACGTCGCCCGCGCTCATCAGGATGAAGCTTTCCCCGAAGGACAACACGTGCTGCGCCACCGTGCGACGCATCCATTCCTGTCTGACGTCCGGTTTCGGCAAACCGGTAACGGGGTCCTGGAAGGTCGGTGTCCCCTCCCAGGTCTCCAGGAATTCGAAGGCCTTCGGATTGTCGGTCTCGAGCACGGTCTTGTATGGGATGATCGACTCGAAGCCGGCCGCCCGTAGGGTACTGTAGTAGACCTCCCACTCGCCTCCGGGCGCCAGACGCAGGTTTCCGTCATCGCCCGGCTCGCTGAAGAAGCTTCCCCCGGGCGCGTCCATCACCACGAAGCCACCTTCTACGAGGCGCTCTCTCACGAAGTGGTAGAACTCCCGGCTGTAGAGTTTGGACAGGTTGTAGTCCATCACGTAGGGAAAGTCCATGTAGATGGCGTCGAACTTCTCGCTGGCCTTTCGGATGTACTGATAGGCGTCACCGAATAGGGTTTCAATGCGGGGGTCCTCTAGCGCGCCCCGGTTCATGGACGTGAGGATCGGGTGGACCCTGGCAAGCTCCACAAGGGTGGCATCCAGATCGACGTGGGTGATGCTGCGCACGGCTTCGTACTTCACCAGCTCCCGGATCAGCAGACCGTCCCCCGCTCCCATGACGAGGATCCGCTCGGGGACGTTGCCCCTCAGAATGATGGGGACGTGTGCGAACCACTCGTGGTACGCCTCCTCGTGACTCGACGAAACCTGGAAATCACCGTTCAGGAAGAGAAAGCGGTTCTTCAACGCTGATGGATACTTTTCGTACTTGGTCGAATACGCCTCGAGCAGCATGTCCGTGGGATATCCGGCCGGATCGTGGACGAGATCGATCTTCTGGTACGGTGAGTACGCCCGGAAGACGTCGGGCCGATCCCTGAGCGGTCCCAGCGGCGACGACTGGCTCGCCGCCTCCAGGTGGAAGTAGTACCGCTTGAGGAAGTACTGCTGGATCGTGCTCCCTTGGGACATCCCCAGCAGTAGCAGGGCTCCGAGGGCGCCGGTGCCTGCCGCCTTGGCGGGCATCCGGCCCCCGCTCGATACGAAGCGGTGGAGAACGTAGGCTGCGACCATGAGGTTCACGGCGGCCGTGGCGAAACCGATGGCAGGCAGGCTCAGAAGCGGCAACAGGGCGATGGGGAACAGCACACCGGCGACCAGTGCGCCGATGTAGTCCCAACCCAGGACCCGGTGGGTGACCTTGTCCTCGCCGGCGACGGTGTTTCCGATCTGGATGAGGACCGGTAGTTCGACTCCGCTGAGGGCACCGACCAGCACCGTCATCACGAGCGACATGCCGAAGAAGCCGAATACGGCGATGCCGGTCGACGCGGGCTCCAGGTACAGATGGAGGGAGTGGGCCAACTGAATCATCGGCACCGCCGCAGCCCCGACCCCGCACAGGAGCAGCTCGACGGTAAGCAGCGTGTCCCATCCGTCGTTTGGGGAGCGCGGCTTGAACATGATCGCCCCGAGACCCATGGCGCCCAGATAGACCCCTATGGTGACGCTGTACCAGACCACGGTGTTACCCGCCAGGAGGGACAGCGTCTGGGCGATGAGCAGCTCGTAGAGGAGGCTGCAGGCCGAGAGGATCAGCGTGATCGCCAGCACCTCCCGTACGGCCCCGGGCTGATGGGTCACGCGTGAGCTTCCCTGGTTCAATGCCACGGCTTGCGGACCTGCCAGACGCCTGTCACGGGGAGCCTGGGGAGCAGGATCGAGTTCACCGAGCCGGTCGCGATGGCCGCCGCGCGCGAGAAGGGCGCCGGAAAGGCGAGGCCGAAGCGTTTTTCGTTCAACATGAACAGCTCGACGCCCAGGTCCCGGTACTCGCGTGCCTCCGGATCCCGGTCGTCCTTCCACATGAGGATGAAGCTCTCGTCGAAGTACGTCACGTGTTGTGCCACGATCTGGCTGATCCAGGCCCGCCTGATCTCCTCTCGCGGCTCACCACTGTCAGGATCCGGAAAGCTCGGCGTCCCCTCCCACGACTCCAGGAACTCGAAGGCCCTCGGGTTGTCTGCGTCCAGCACGGTGGTGAACGGCACCATGGACTCGAAGCCTGCGGCCCGGATGGTGTTGTAATAGATCTGCCATTCGCCGTCGGGGATCAACCGCAGCTTCCCGTCCTGGTCCAGCCGGGTGAAGTAATTCTGGCCCGGCGCATCGAGAACCGCGAAGCCACCCTCGTTGAGGTGCTCGCGCACGAAGTGGAAGAACTCGCGGCTGAGGAGCTTGGCGACGTTGTAGTCCTTCACGTAGGGGAAGTCCAGGTAGATGGCGTCAAACGTCTCGGTGGACTTCCGGATGTATTGATAGGCGTCACCGTACTCGGTCCGGACGCGCGGATCCTCGAGTGCGCCGCGATTCATGGCGGTGAGTATGGGGTGATTCTTGGCCAGCTCCACGAGGGTGCGATCCAGATCGACGTGGGTGATACTGCGCAGGCTGTCGTGCTTCAGCAGCTCCCTGATCAGAAGCCCGTCTCCGGCGCCCATGACCAGCACGCGCTCCGGTACCTCACCCCTCAGGATGATCGGTATGTGGGTGAACCACTCGTGATACAGCTCCTCATGGCTCGAGGAGAGCTGGAAATCCCCGTTCAGGAACAGGAAGCGATTCTTCTGCGAGGCCGGGTACTTCTCGTACTTCGTCGAAAACGAGGAAAGCAGGAGATCCGTGTTGTATCCGGAGGGGTCGTAGACGAGGTCGATCTTCTGGTAGGGTGAGTGGGCGCGGAAGACGTCGGGCAGGTCGCTGAGAGGGCCGAAGAGCGTGGCCTGCCTCGCGGCCTGAGGGTGGAAGTAGTACCGCTTGAGGAAGTACTGCTGAATCGCGCTCCCCTTCGACGTACCCGCCACCAGCGCCACCCCGAGCACTGCTACGGCGGCGGTCTTCAGTCCCAAGCGGCGGGGATGGGGAACGAAGCGGTGGAGGACGTACACGGCCACCAGGAGGTTGGCCATGGCGGTCACAAAGCCGATCACCGGAAGAGTCAGGTGGGGAAGGAGAACCAGGGGAAACAGCACACCGGCCACGAGGGCGCCGAAGTAGTCCCAGCCGAGTACACGGTTCGTGACCTTCGTTCCGCCGGACAGTTCGTTGCCGGCCTGGATCAGTAGCGGCAGCTCGACGCCGCTGAGCACACCGATCAGGAGGATCATGATCAGCGAAACGCCGAAGAACCCGAACGCACTCGCGCCTTCCGGCGTGGACGAGAAGAAGAGGTAGATGGAGTGTGCGAGCTGGATCATCACCACGGCCACGGCCCCGACCAAGCTGAGCAGCACCTCGACGGCGAACAGGTCGTCCCACCCGCTTCGCCCGGGTCGCATGTGGGAGATGGCCGTGCCGAGGCCCATGGCGCCCAGATAGAGTCCCACCGTGAGGCTGTACCAGACGACCGTGTTACCCGCGAAGATCGAGAGGGTCTGTGCAATGAGCAGCTCGTAGATGAGGCTGCAGGCGGCGAGGATGAGCGTGATCGCCAACAGCTCTCGAACCTGTGCGGGGCTACCGGTCACGAGCCCCGCCCGATGTCGGGCTCGTCCAGCCTGCCGCGCAGGTGCACCTTCACGTCGACCTGCGCGGCGCGAAAGCCCCGCGTCAACACGTCGATGGCGACCTCGGCGTCCATCTCCTCACCGCAGGTGAAGATATCCACGCCGACGAAGCGATCTTCCGGCCATGTATGGACACTGACGTGTGATTCGGCGATGAGCAGGACTCCACTCACGCCCACGGGCTCGAACTGGTGAAAGAGCTCCCCGACCACGGTTGCCTCGGCCTCCCGGGCCGCCTCGAGGAAGATCGCTCTGGTGACCTCCACCCGCTCGATGGTCCCGGGATCGCACCGCTTGAAATCGACCAGGTAGTGCTTGCCGAAATGGGGCTTCATCGTCACCGCTGTTCTCACAATCCCAGGTAGATGTTCAGGAAGACTTCATTGACGTCATCGGCGGAGCGCAGGAGCAGCGCCAGCACCGCGAAGAGCACGACCTGAACGCCGAGGAGAGTACCCGTGCTCCGTCGTTGCTCCTCGTGGACCTTTCGCCACTGGGTGAGGAGGCAGATGCCGACGAAGGCATTGAGGAGCGCGACCATGAACGCCGTGGGGATGAGTCCCACGACCGGATAGAAGAGGAATGCGAACACCACGGTGCCGACGAAGGCTCCGAGGTAGTCGACTCCGAGCACGGATCGCTCCGAGTCCTCGACCTCGAGGTTGCGCAACTCGATCAGCAGGGGAATCTCGAGGCCCGTGAGGATGCCGATCAGGATGATGAGGAGGTGTGCGAAGAGGAAGAACACGATCTCGGGGGGTCCGAGCGAGTCCATGATCAGCAGCAAGATCACAGAGAATCCACCGGTGATCGTGAGGAGAATCTCCACCTTGAGGAGCGTCGTCACCACGTGCTTGACCATGCGCCCCTCGGCCATCAGCGATCCGATCCCCATGGAGAACATGTAGAGCCCGATGGTGACGCTATAGCGGAGCACGGTGTTCCCGAGGAACGCCGAGAGGGACTGCCCGAGCAACAGCTCGTAGACGATGCTGCAAAACGCCAACAGAAGCGTGAAAACGTAGATCATCGGAGCTCCAACAAGGGGGGCACCGCGCGAGCGTGGTCGGGGTCGTGCCACCGCGACCCTTCAACGTATAAGGTGATGCCTCATATGGTGGTTCTTCAACAGTCTTCTGCCATCAGTCCCGCAACACTCGAAAGAGGCTCGTGTATTCGTCGGTCCAAAGGCGTCCGTATCCGCCCCGTCCGAGGGGTACGCGGCGGTAGCGCTCAAAGGCGGGTGTCGCGAAGAACGCCTCGTTCCTGGTCAACAGCATCCAGTCGGAGCCCCAGTTCTCTTGGGGACCTCCGCCCGTGCCGATCCTCAACGCATGGAACCCGAAGTAGTCCGCCAGGCCACGCACCACAGGGCCGAAGTCGAGATGCCAGGTGTCGATCAGCAGTGCGATCACGCCGTCGGGAGCGAGGTGTCGCACGTAGGTCTCGAACGCCTCGCGGGTCAGCAGGTGCAGCGGGATGGCGTCGCCGCTGAACGCATCGAGGATCAAGAGGTCGAACGCCTGAGGGGCGTCCCGCTCCATCGACAACCGCGCGTCTCCCATGACTACGTCGATTTCGGCGGGTGAGTCACTCAGGTATGTAAACCGTGTTTCGGCGAGCCGTCGCACATCCGGATTGATCTCGTAGATGCGCACATAGTCGCCCGGCCTGGTATACGTCGCCAAGGTTCCGACCCCCATTCCTACCATGCCGATGCGCCGGCTTTCTCCCGCCAAGGACTCTAGCGCGAGCGCCGCTCCCGTGTCGCCGGCGTAGTAGCCGGTCCCCCACCGGCGCCGGTCCGGCGCCAGAAACTGCACCCCGTGTCGAATCCGGCCGTGCCACAGCGAGAGGCGCTCCGCTGGAGTGCCGGCAGACTCACGATACAACGAGATGACTCCGTAGAAGCTCCGCGACCTCTCTACGGTGAGCCGGGCAGAGGTCCCCGCCTGGCGGGTCAGAGACGACCCAAGGGCCAGCACGGCCAGGATGAGGGGTATCCAAACCCACACGGGCTGCCCTCGGTATAGCGGGGACTCCTCGTTCTCGAAGAGGGCAAACAGAGTCAATCCGGCGACACCCATCAAGGCCAGGTGTAGCTCCAGGTAGTCGTTGAAGATCAGCGGCGCGATCAGGGCGACGAAGATCCCGCCCAGGGCCCCTCCGAGGGCTACGGTCAGGTAATAACCGGTCAGATGCTGGGGGTGCGGCTTCCGCCGGCTCAGCTCCCCATGGCAGATCATACATCCGACGAATAGCACGACCGAGTACGCGATCAATTGCTGACCGACGGGAGCCACCTGCGCCTGAAACATGAACCACACGGCGAGGATCGTGGCAGGGACGAGCGCTGCCGCGAACCAGCCGCGTACGTACCAGCGGTCGTGGTCGAAGGCGATGACGAACGTCAGCAGATAGAGGCCGAGGGGTAGGACCCAGAGGAACGGGAGCACCGCCACGTCCCTGGTAATCTGATTGGTGATGGCGAGGAAGAGCACTGACGCGCACGCGGCCAGCGCTACCCACAGCACGCGGGCTCCCATCGTGGGAGGTGGCACGGTCGGCTCGAGGGCCGCGGCGCTGGCCCCCCGGCCGTCCTCTGGCCGCAACCACACCGTCCACACGGCGCTGGCCCCACAGACCACCACGAAGAACCCGAAGGCCGCCGACCAGGTGAGGGTCTGGGCGCTGCGGGTCAGGGCCGGCTCGACCACGAACGGATAGGTAAGCAGCGCGAGTAACGCGGCCAAGTTCGAGAGCGCGTACAACCGGTAGGGGGACCGCCCCGGCCGGGTCTGGCTGAACCACGCCTGCATGAGCGGCGTCGTCGACGCGAGCATGAAATAGGGCAGCCCGATGCTCGAAGTGAGGAGCAGCAGGATCCTCCAGGTAGGGAACTCGACGCCGATGGGTTTCCATGCCTCTATGGGGGTGATCGGTAGCTGGGTGAGTGCCAAGGCCAAGAGCGTGAGATGAACGCCCACCTGAGCCCGCGGCTTGAGCTTCCGGATGCTCAGGTGCGCGTACGCATAGCCGGCCAGCAGGAAGACCTGGAAGAAGAGCATGGCGGTGGTCCAGACCGCCGGCCCGCCCCCGAACCAGGGGAGGATGTACTTGGCGATGAGCGGCTGCACCTGAAGGAGCAGGAACGCCCCGACGAAGATGGTCAACGCGTACGGGAACACCCCGCGCCTCAGGTCGGTGTGGAGGTAGGTACGGCGCCTCGAGCGGTCACAGCGCGAACACCCGGGGGTGGTGGGGAGGCATGTTCACGTTCCTTCTGGAGTAGTGAGAGGCGGAGCGCGGACGACTCGTCCGGTGACTCTACTGTTTAGCCATCTTCCAGACACCGAGGGCGTTGAAGGTGACCACGTATCCAACGTGTTCGCCGGCGACTGTTATGGTGCCCGTCCCCGTGAGCCCGCACTCCCTGCAGACGCCGCGCGAGGAGAACGAGATACTGTCACCCGGGAATCCCATCGTCAGCGTTACGATCCTGAAGTCCGTGTCCTCTCCCAGCTCCAGGCTCTGAATGGTGTCCGTGGCGGTCCGGATCCACATCTTGTGCTCCGTAGTGTCCAGGACCAGGCTCACGGGGGCTCGCCGTTGAATCGCGTATGACCGGGTGAGCAAAACGTAGGTACCGATCAAACGGGCGGCTCGCTCAGGACCGGCGCGGTCCATGTAGTCCCGGTACTGCGCCCCGGCGACCGAGGTCATGACCGCTACGATCAGCATGACCATCAGCATCTCCAGCAGCGTGAAGCCGGCGTTCCTGTGCCTTTGCATGGTCAGCCTCCTACGCTCTCGTCGAGTCTGCTGTCGGCCAGACCTCTGGCCAACGCCGCCTCCCACGGGAAGCCGGAGGCGGTGTAGGAATCTGCCAGAGAGGTCAGAAAGCGGGTCTTGATCTCGGGCGTCGCTCCGGGGAACCGCAGGTATTTGGCGATGCTATTGGAGAACTGAGCCAGGAGCTGGTCGTTTGCCACGTCCGTCCTGGCATGGACGTGAAGAGGTGCTCCGAACAGGATCAGTCCGTTGTCGTCGGTGCTGACCGGCGCCCCCTGGCCCAGCTCGGCCACCTCCTCGGGTCCCAGACGTGCCTGGGCCAGCACGTCGGAGAGTCGCGTGAAGCCCAGCCGGGCGAGATCCTGCTGGACCGCGGGGACCATCCAGTCGGCGCCCATGCGGGCGACGTCCAGGTCGATTGGCTCGTCCGACCCGACGAGGATCAGGTCCCTCTTCCTCAGCGGGTTAAAGACGTAGACGTTGGAAAACACCAGGTGAAACGTGCTGATTATCGAGCGGAGCAGCTCGGGATCGAGGTTGTACATTTGGATCCACTGGGCGAAAATCCCTCCGGGTGCGAGGCGATCGGCCCCGATCTGGAAGAACTCCCGGGTGAACAGGTTCGCAGGACCGGCCATCCAGGGGTTGGAGGGCTCCGAGATGATCACGTCGTAGCGTTCGTCGGTGGCCAGGAGGTAGCTCCGGGCGTCGGCGAACTTGAGGGTCGTCCTCGGATCGTCCAAAGGTCGTCCGTTGACGAAATCGAAGAGATGCATGGCGGGCACGGAGGCCGGCTCGATCTCGACGATGTCCAGCCTGTCGAGGGGATGGGTGAGGGCGGAGCCCGCGGTCGTCCCGCTGGCCAGACCGATCACCAGGGCGCGCTTCGGGTCTCGGTGGAGGAGTAGCGGCCCATGGGCGAGCATGATCTGCGTGTGCATGTCGCCCACCGAAGAGGCGTCGGCCTTACCGTCCGTCAGGTACACGACATTGGCTGTCTCGACGCCGCCCAGCAGACGCGTCCGCCCCGGCTGCCACATGACGGAGACCGTGGAAACGGCCCCCTCCTCGTAGTAGAGGATCTCCCAGTCGTCGCGCAGGAAGTCCTGAAAATCCTCGCGATCGAACCCGGGCCCCAGGTTACCCACGTACTCGAAGACACCACTCGTCATGGCCAGCGGATCCCACTTCGGAGCGAGCGCGACTGCGGCCAAGCCTACGGCCGCCACCGCCGTCCCACGCACCAGCGTGGGGAGGACGCGCCCGACGCGCGTGAAGGCCCCGAAGGTTGCCCCCACTGCGATGTAGATGAACGCCGCCAAGTAGATGGTTCCACTGATTCCGAGCGCTGGGATGAGCAAGAACCCCGCCGCCGCCGCCCCAAGAACCCCACCCGCGGCGTTGCCCGCGTAAAGGCGACCCACGGAGGATCCCACACGGTCGCGTGAGAGCCTCGCCGCCGCCAACCCCGCCGGAAAGAGACCGCCCATGACGAGGGTGGGCGGGAACAAGGCCGCCGCGCTCACGGCCGCCTCGACTGCGAACAGGGCTCGGCCGCCGATCTCGCCCCCCCACTCGTAGAAGAGGATCCCGAACAAGTACGGAAGCTCGCCCGCCAGCGACAGTGTTGCGACGGTGAGCAGGCCCGAGGCCACGGACAGGATCCAGAAGGTGCGGACCCCGTCCCAGCGCCACTTGTCGATGGCCCAGGAGAACAACAGGCTTCCCAGCGAGAGTCCGATGAGGAACGTGGCCAGCATGATGCTGAAGGCGTAGACGGACGGACCCACCACGAGCGACAGGATGCGTGTCCACCCCACCTCCAATGCCATGGCCGCGAAGCCCGTGAGTGCCAGGGCGAAGACCGTCGTGGCCTCCCACTCCGACATCGGCGGTGGGGCGGAGGTTTCCTCGACACCGTGCTCCACCTCGGGGCTCGGTCCCAGAGTCGCTCCCGCGCCCTCGAACCGCCAAGAGAGATAGAACGCGATCGTCCCCACCAGCCCGTTGAGGAACGCCGCGATGAAGATGGCGTTACGGTAACCGAGGCTCGGAAGGAGGAAGAATCCCGTCGCGACCACGCCCACGACCGCACCCAGCGTGTTGATCCCGTACAGCGTGCCGATGCCGCCCACCAGCGCATCGCTGCGGCGGCCCCAGTGCTGAGCGATCACCGGCAGCGTGCCCCCCATGAGAATCGTCGGAGGAAGCAGGACGGCTACGCACAGGATGAAACGGACGGCGGCGAAGGCCAGCGGGCTCGACTCCAACGAGATCCAGGCTAGGCGATGAAGCGGGGTCAGGCCCGCGAACAAAAACGGCACCACGAGGGCGTAGAGCCCGACGCCGATTTCGAGCCAGCCGTACGTGCGAAGCGGCCGCGCCCACCGCTGGACGTACCGGCCGAAGAAATAGCCGCCCAAGGCGAGGCCGGCCATGAATGCCGCCAGCACCGTCGCCGCGGCCTGGCCGCCGCCTCCGAAGATCAGCTCCAACGAGCGCAGCCATGCGACCTGGTATGCCAGGCTGGCCGCTCCCGAAAGGAAAAAGCAGACGTACAACGCCAGCATGCCCGACATCAGTTGCCGCTGATCTCTCGCCAGAGCCCGTCCCGGGGCTCCATTATCATCAACCTGCGCCACGCCTGCGCGATCGAGCAGGGACGGTACTTCAGGTCATTGTGATCGCCGCTCAGCTCGGAACGGCAGAGGCCGTCCGTCACGTCCTGCTCGGTACACCCCAGCCCTGCAACGGTGGCGCCCTTCACGTGGATGTGTGAGCCATCGAGGGTGATGATCTTCCCTCCCACCAGCAGGAGCCCCGTCCATTCGAGCTTGTCGTCCGTCACGATCACGTCGCCGTCGACGATGAGAATCCCGTATCCCTTGACGCGGACATCGGTGTTCAGGTCACCCGTGAACCGGACGATGGGCCATTCGGGCGCAGACTTGAACGCTTTGTCTTTGTCCTTCGTGAAGTAGTCCTCCAGGTCGTCGGAGTCGTTCATCAAGATGACGCCGCTTACCCCGTTGTAAAAGGAGCTGCTCGTCAGTTCGCCCCAATCGATGCCTATGTCGTCCTTGATGGCCTGGGCGGAGGTGAAGGTGCTGTCCACGTCGTCAGGAGCCTTCATGCCCTTGCTGTGCCATTTGTACCCACCTGCAGGCAGATCCCACTGCCCCTCGGGGATCGTGATGTTCGGAATGGCCACCTCGGTCCCGCACGCACCACTCTTCCCCTTCTTCGCCTTACCGTCGAAGTGATAGTGATCGCCGTCGTCTCCCCCGAAGTCGATGCCACCCAATGCGGCGAACACCGAGTTGATCTCGAAGGGGGGCGCCATCTCACCGTACATGGCCAGGAGGCGCGTGGTGGTCAGAGCGGGGTTCCGTGGATCGGTCGCCGTGGCGCGCGAGAACAGCTCGTAGATCGGCGTCTCCCCATCGTTCATGGCGAATTGGGCCGTCACGACGGCCTCGGCATCGAGGAAGGCGTACAGCTCGGGTGGCGGCGTGATCGCCTCGAGGTCCTCGAGCAGATCCTCCTCTTCAGCCTCGTCATCGTCCTGACACTCCGTCTGCTCCGGGACCGTCGGGTAGGTGAGCGTATCGAGACACGGATCCGCGTAGAACTCGAAGGTCATTTCGACCGAGTCACCCGCGATGCGGGCCGCGAAATAGAGCGCGAATCCCGACTCGGCGGCGTTGAGCGCCCGTGTGGCCTGGGCGTACCCTTGCGCGGCTCCTATTTCCACCCTTGCCAGCCAGAATCCCGCGGTGGCGATGACCGTGATCAGCAGAAGGATGAGGACGGAGGAGACGAGGGCCCCTCCCGTCTCGCTGGAGACGTGGGCGCCTCCCCTGAGGTGCTCGTGACCGGTGGACATCATTCTCACTCCTTATCCTCTACTCGTTGCCGTTGCCGTTGCCGTAGCCGAAGGCGTTGCCGAGGCCGGGCCTGATGCTATCCTGAAAATTCCTGAAGGGCACAGTCACCGTGGCGTCGTATTCCAGTGATCGGACGGCCCCCGAGATGTTGACTTCTTTGTAGCCCAGAGCCTTGATCCGCACTCCCACAACATTGCGGAGCGGGCCAACTCCTACGTTGCTCGTGACATTCCCGTTGGCCAGCACGTACTCGAAGCCCGCGTCCTCGCTGAAGAGCCCTGCGAGCTCCTGCGAGGCGCCGGCCACGTTCCGGAAGAGGGCCGTGGTGCCGGGGTCGAATGTCGAGGGCCCGAACCGGTACGTGACGTCGGTATAGACGATGAACTGCGAGGCGCTTACGGGAGGGGACCCGGTCGTGGCCGCGAAGGCGTCGAAACGGACGTAGCTGTCGTTGATCGTGTCCGCAGCTGCCTTGACGGTGCCGTCCTTGTTGTACTGGGTCTCGCTCTGGAACTTGGCTCCGGCGCCCTCCTTGCATAGGAGGGGGGTCTCTGCATACAGGGTGTCGCCCCACAGGGGGTCGGCTTCTTCGAAGAACGTCCACTCCCCGTCCGGCTCCTTGATCCCGTAACCGGTCGGTACCTGATCCGCAAAGAGCGCGTCTTCGGCGATTTGCAGGAACATCTCCGCCGCGTCGCTCTCGTCGGCGGGGAGGCCACAGATCAGACCCCACCGGATGGGGTAGTGGACCTTGATCGAGTCGGGCCGTGCGATCATCACTCCGAGGGACGGTATCGACCGGAGCTCGCCGGCCACTAGGTCGACGGACGCGCGGACGCTCCTCTGGATCGCCATGCGGTCGCCCTGTATGTCGTAGAGGTTCCTCTGAGACATCAGGAGGCCTACCGTGCTGGCCATGATGACCCCGAACAGCGTTAACGCGATCAGGAGCTCGACGAGAGTGAATCCGGGCTGCTTCCCGTCAGGAGGAGCCTCATCGGTCTGCGCCCTCGTCGGCTCGTGCGTGGGACGCGTCATGGCGCCTCTCCATTGTAGATGAACGTCTCGAACCGCTCGGCGTACTTCTGGTCCATTCCGCCGCCGGCGTACACGACGATCTGATAGAGGATGTCGGCGTCTCCGTAGCTCATCTGAGCGCTGACGTCGGTGACCGTCGAGGCCACGGTGTAGCTCTGACCGCCCAGGGTGATCGTATCCACCGATGTTCCCAGCGCGATCGAGTCGAAGGGCAAGACCCTATAGAAGTCCAGAATCTGTTGCGCCGCGAGCGTCGAGTTCGTGACGTTGAATCCGCTACGCACCAGCCTGACGGACGAGGCCGCCAATCCCGCGACCGCGAGAACGCCGACGCTCAACACGACGAGGGCCACGAGAACCTCCACCAAGCTGAAGCCCTCTCTGGCGAGTGTGGTTCGAGGACGCTTTTCGGACATTACCTACCTTCCTGGGTATGGCTGAGCCGTCCATCGGGACAGCGATTTGGCAACTAGACGTGCAAGGCTCATGCCTAGTCGTACGGGCCCTGGAAATCGTTTCTGGGAAACGGAAAACGAATGTCGACATTGAAGAAGCGGGCCGTTCGCGATACGAATAATGTCCCGCAAACGGAAAAAAGTACTCAATTCCATTCCCCGGCTCTTCGGGTCTCGATAGGTCCACCGCGCTATTTGTTTACACAAGCAAGATACTACGGAGAAAGCGCGTCACGCCACACTCTTGAACGCAAGCCCCCAGAGCGGGCGGGATGAGTGGCCGCGGGCCACGGGCAGGATCCAGAAGGTGCGGATCCCGTTAGTTGCCGCTGATCTCTCGCCAGAGCCCGTCCCTGGGCTCCATTATCATCAACCTGCGCCACGCCTGCGCGACCGAGCAGGGACGGTACTTCATGTCATTGTGATCACCGCTCAGCTCGGAACGGCAGAGGCCGTCCGTCACCGTCACGTCGCCGTCGACGATGAGAATCCCGTATCCCTTGACGCGCACATCGGTGTTCAGGTCACCCGTGTACCGGAACTGGTCAGACGGGCCTCACCCATCACTCTGGCCATTTCCGCCCATCAATTCCAACTTTAGCCGTAGGTCCCAGTAATAGGTGCTCGCGGCCCGAGAGCCGGCCCGGGTGATCTCAGGCCACGACCCGAGCGTTTTCATCCGACCCCCCTTGGAGATTCATGCCCCAATTCCGACGTCCACTTCGGCCCACCCTCCCCGGAGAAGGCTGTTGAAGGAGTCTAGCGGGCCCACGATCATGAAGGCCAGACCTTACACGTTGAAGGGTTGCGGTGGCACGGCATCGGCAACGCGGCCCACGGTATTCCTTCAACAGCCTTCAAGGAGGTAAGCCGGTTTGAGTTCGGGACCTGAAGCATCCCAGGCGCCGGAGCTCGCCTTCGCCCGGACCCTCGGCCTCTTCGACGCGACCATGATCGGTGTCGGAGCCATGATCGGCGCCGGCATCTTCGTGCTCACCGGCATCGCGGCGGGCGTATCCGGCCCCGCCTCGATCCTGGCGTTTGCCCTGAACGGGGCCGTGACGCTCCTGACGGCTTTCGCCTACGCGGAGCTGGCCACCGCCATCCCTGAAGCCGGAGGCGGTTATGCATACGTACGGCGGGCGTTTCCGGGGGCGGTGGGTTTTACGGCGGGATGGATGCTTTGGTTCGCGTACACCGTGGCGTGTAGCCTCTACGCGCTGGGTTTTGCCGGATATTTCTGGGAGTTCTTCCTGAAGTATCTGCCCAGCGTGAGCGAAGGAGCGTTCGGACTCTTTGGTGAAGGCGGTGCGATCCTGCTGGTCACACTTCTGATCGGTGTGGCGTTCATCCGTTTGAATGCCCGCGGGGCCGAAGTGACCGGCAAGGCCGAGAACGTACTCACGGTCACCAAGCTGTTCGTTCTTGGAATCTTCATCGTCTACGGCCTGCGCCGGGTGGTCGAGATGCCCGATCAAGCTGTGCAGAGCTTCACGCCGTTCTTCCCCGAGGGGATGGGTGGCGTGTTCGTAGCGATGGGGCTCACCTTCATCGCATTCGAGGGATACGACCTGATTGCGACGGTGGCCGAGGAGATCAAGGAGCCCGAGAAGAACATTCCCAAGGCGACGTTCCTTTGCCTGGCGATCACCATGGTGATGTACATGCTGATCCTCTTCGTATCGCTCGCCGCTGTGACCACGCCGGATGGCCAGCCGTCTTGGCAATTCCTCGGAGATCATGGCGAGACCGCCATCGTGCGCGCCGCCGAGGGCTTCATGCCCGCGTTCGGTGTGGCGATCATCGTTTTCGGGGGACTCCTCTCCACGATGTCGGCGTTGAACGCGACGGTCATGGCGTCCTCTCGGGTCGCCTTCTCCATGGGACGCGACCGCCTCCTGCCCTTCGCCTTGGCGACGATCCATCCGGAGCGGCGCACGCCACACATCGCCATCATGGTCACGGGGGTGATCCTTTTGGCGATGGCGCTCACGCTTCCCATCGAGGCTCTGGGGTCTGCGGCAAGCCTGATCTTCCTTCTCACCTTCGCAATGGTGAACCTCTCGGTCATCACCTTGCGGCGAAAGGAGCCCGATCTCAAGCGCGCCTATAAGGTGCCTCTGTACCCGCTGCTTCCGGTGCTCGGCATCGTCTTGAACCTCTTCCTGGCCGTGTACCAATACACATTCATGCCTATCGCCTGGTACGTGACCGGTGGGTGGGTTCTCCTGGGGCTGATCCTGTATTACGCGTACTTCGAGAAACAGGCGGCGGGAATCCGGCCGCAGATCCTCGAGCCGAGCCGAGCGCCCGAGGCGGTCAAGCGTGACGCCGTGGTCGTGCCGCTGCACAACCCCGACCACGTGCAAGCTCTTCTGAACTACGCGAAGCCGATTGCCGAAGCACGGGGTCTCCGGACGGTCGCCATGTCGGTCGTAAAGGTGCCCCACCAGCTCCCCATTCACGAGGGGCTGCGTTTTGCGCACCATCGGGAGGCGCTGCTCAAGAGAGGGCGCGAGTACGCCGTTTCGCAGGGCGTGAATCTCGACACCGAGCTCGTGGTCGCGCATCAGGCGCACGACGGCATCCTGGAGGGGGCCCGCCGGAGCGGAGCCGACCTCCTGGTGATGGGCTGGAAGGGGTACACGGACACACGCGACAGAATCTTCGGGGAGGTCGCCGACCGTGTCATCCGAAATGCTCCGTGCGACCTGGCCCTGCTCAAGGTAGCGAGCTCCGAGGTGCCCAAGCGCTGTCTCCTTCCGACCGCGGGTGGGGCGCACGCGTCCTTGGGCGCCGAGATGCTCAACGTGCTTGCGCCGGCGTTCGGCATGACGGTCACGGCGTGTATGGTCGTGGCGCCCGGGGCGTCGGAGACGGAGCGTGCGGAGGCCCACCGTTGGATCGACAAGACGCTGGACCGCATCGGCCCGGACGTGCAAGTGGACCGTTTGTTGATCGAGAGCGAGTCCATCGCCGGGGGCATCGCACGGGCCAGCAAGGATTTCGATCTCGTGGTGCTCGGTGCGGGGCGGGAGCCGGTCTTTCGGCAGGTTCTCTTCGGCGAAATTCCGGAAAAGGTCGCGCGCTATTCCCCGGCCTCCGTACTGGTCGTGAAGCAGTACGAGGGTCATGTTCGCTCCATGTTCAAGCGTGTGTTCGGATAGCCGAAGGACTCGACTCCAAGTGGGCACTCCTGGCACGGACGTCCTAACGCTCCGCTCGGAGCTCCCGCGCAAGCTGGTGCACGTCGGTATGGGGGCATTCGCGCTCCTGCTGCGTTGGCTGACGCCGTGGCAAGCCATGCTCATGGCGGTGGCAGCTCTGGTCCTGAATTCGTTCTTTCTCCATTCCATCACGCGAGGGACCTTATTACGGCCCGATGAGCGGGCCTCTCGCTTCTCACGGGGGGTCGTACTCTATCCAGCAATCCTGCTGCTGACCTTCATCATTTTTAGGTCCCGCCTGGAGCTGGCGGCTGGCGTCTGGGCGCTGCTCGCCGTAGGGGACGGGATGGCCACACTGTCCGGTCTCGTGCTCCGGGGCCCCCGACTGCCCTGGAATCGCAAAAAGACCTGGTCGGGGCTGGGGGCGTTCGTCCTGTTCGGGACCCTGGCGTCCGCCTGGGTCATCCGCTGGGTCCAGCGGGCGG
>SMVA01393517.1_pt1 | contig 21200 bp, 14 predicted proteins | sample 2456451 | NCBI WGS metagenome assembly SMVA01 (sample SAMN11095933, study PRJNA526329) | marine sediment metagenome | biome: Marine sediment; feature: Surficial sediment; material: Deep marine sediment; isolation source: Hadal surficial sediment | place: Pacific Ocean | collected 2014-05 | depth... | reverse complement strand
GTGGCCGACTGGGTTGCCGGTCTGCCCATGGCTAACACGGCCGATACCGCCACCCAGCTTCGTCAAGCAACTTTCGAGCTCGCGCGGCTCGACACCGACTTTACCGTTCGAATGGAACTTCTCGAGAACGTGCGCCCCACCATTCACTACATCTGTGCGCGCCTCGACAAATCCGCTGTCGGTTCCGGAAATCAGGGCGACGCCATCGCAAGACTCGCCCAGCGACTCACGACCAATCTCTGCTCCGGCTACAAAGTGGTCATCGTTCAAGCGCTGAAAGAGCTTGGTGAGAATCCGGCTCTAGGTAAAAACATCATTCCACTCGCAACACATCGGGCGTTGTCGGATCTGTCTCGAACGTTGTTGCGTACCCTGCAGTTTTACGTGTCTCCCGCGGACCGATTGTGGATGGACCTGAACCAGTTGTATCTCCTTGCAGAACGGCTGGAGGTACACGACATCAAGCAGGAAGATACCGAAAACCATTCCGAAACCAACACCACGATCGCTGACAGTTACCTGCGCTCGCTGCTGCTGGCCTGCTGCAAACCCAACCAATTGCGCCAGCGGCATCTGGCTCTGGTGTTCAACGCGCTCGAGGTGTGGACGCCCCAGGTGGCATTGGAAAAGAATTTCGAAGAAGCGTTATTCCTCATCGATCTGGAGTCGGATCAAGGACCTCAATACTCCAAACTGTTGCGCAATCCCGACGAACCGAGAAGCATCCAGTCCGAAGTGCTGGTTTATGAGCTCGAAGCTTACTTGAAAGAAATCGACGGTAGCATAGAGATACCCGACTACGTGCCCGACGATATTCTGAACCATCTCGTGGGCGCCTGGGGAGTGATGAAACCACGCGCGTTCAATCGGGCACCCGCCTCGGGATCCGTGAAAATCTGTCTGGGCCTTCGCAGCGCCCATTACTTTCTCTCCGGTAGGGTTGAGTTTACCGATCAACTTGCAGCCACAGACGCCATTTTACAGCGTGAGGTCAACCCGTTCCTGGTAGACGACACAACCCCGCTCGATGTGACGCAGCTTGCCAAAAAGGACGTCTGGGACGATGCTTTCGACTTGCGCGTGCGTATCCCGACGAACCCCAATATCGACGATCCGAATCGCATTCTGCTGGAATACCAACAACCTGACTCGGAAGTAAAACCCCGAGAAAGACCCGAACAGGCAGCGAAACAGAGTTTCTGCTTCTATGACACCATCGCCGTAGATACGAGCCCCGGGGGTTATCGAATTCGCTGGAATGAACCGCTCCCTGGGAACGTGCAAACCGGCGAGTTACTTGCACTTCGAGACGAGTCTGATCCACGCTGGTGTATTGCGGTAGTACGCTGGATTCGCCAGAACAACCAGGGCGCCGCGATGGGCATTGAGCTGCTTTCCCCGCGCGCTATCCCGATCGCCCTCAGGGTAATCAAAAAACGCGGTGGGCCTACCGACTATGTCCGGGCTCTGCTGCTCCCGGAGCTCACGCCCATCAATCAACCCGCAACGTTGATTACGCCCCGGGTACCCTTCCAGGAAAACAACAAGATCCATGTACAACGCCAGGGAATTCAGACGACCGCACAGCTCACTGCCAGCGTGTTGACCACCGAAAGTTTTAACCAGTTCACATTTCGAATGCTGGATGGTTACTTGGAAAACGCCCGAATCGACCTCAACATAAGCGATCTGTCGGAATTGATCGGTGAGCAGGAACCCGGCGAATCCAAATAGGGATACGTTGGCTTGAATAGGGATATGTCGGCACAGCAACCCCAACACGCGCCCGTGCGCTTATTGATTGCGGAATCTTCGGAGAACGCGGCTCATCAATTCGATTCGCTGCTGCGCGACGCGGGTATCGCCACGCGAATGGAGCTTACGGATCTCTCGATGGCACAGGCAGCACTCCCGGATGCGGACATCATGCTCTGCAACGGTGCCTTACCTTATCTGGAAAAACTCCTGCCCCGGTTCAAGGCCGCGGCACCTCACGTACCCATCATTATCATCAACAACGACGAAAGCCCTCTTTCGCCAGCAGAAGCCATGGCGCTGGGAGCCGCCGACGTCGTGGATGTCACCGAGACGGAACAATTGGTTCTGGTGGTCAAGCGCGAACTCGATAATGTCTGCCAGGCAGATCGTCTCAAAGAAACCCGACGTGCGCTCAACGAGGCAGAACAACGCTGCCAGCTCCTGCTGCAAAGTTCGAAAGCTGCCATTGCCTATGTTCACGAAGGCATGCATATCCACGCAAACGCCGGTTACCTCAAACTTTTTGGCTTCGAAGACGCCGACGATCTGCTCGGAATACCGCTCATCGACCTGCTGGATACCGAAAGCGGAGAAGCGCTCAAGGCCGAACTGAAACAATTCCGCAGGAACGACGACCAGGAAAATGCGGACACCTCCGAAGCGGTTCTGGAATTCACGGGTAAAAGTAGCAACGGCGATACCATTCACGGCAACATGACACTGGCAAGCGCCGAATATGAAGGCGAACACTGCCTGCAGGTCACCGTACGGGTCGCTAAGGCGCCTGAACCCACCACAGGTGAGCCTTCAGATGACACCGGTGACGCGACCCGGAGCAACGGTCACGCAACGCCGCTCCCCGCTTTCCTCAACGACAGCACCGCACTGTTTGCGAGCACCGAAGAAGGCTTTCGCTGTACGTTCGTCGGAGTAATCGACAAGTTCGACAAGCTTCAGCTCGAACATGGTCTCCTCGGTGGTGAACAGATCGCTCGCGAAGTCGAGAGCGCACTGCGCTCCTCGGCCGGTGATGTGCCTTTCGCGAAGCTCGCGAGCCACCAGTTCGCGATCAGCATTCTTGCCACCGACCGTGTGGACGCCGTGGCAAAACTCGATACCCACCGGCAAGTGGTGCAAGACCTGCTGTTGGAAGTGAATTCAAAAACGGTGCGCCCTACCGTGCGCTTCGGTGGTGCCATTTACGAAGAAAGAAACGACACAGGCGCCGAGATGTGCTTGAACTCCGCCTTCGCGACCGCCTTTTCAGCGGCATGCCTCGACGGCAATCTCGTTGAACTACCAAGAACGGCAAACGAAGACGGTCCGAACGAAGAAGCCACACGAATATTGAGTCTCATCAACGAAGCGATAGAAAATCAGAAGTTCGTGCTACTGTTTCAACCCACCATCAGCCTGCGCGGTGATTCCGACGAACATTACGAAGTGTTCTTGCGCATGCTCGACCGCAGTGGCAACCAGATGGCGCCCGGAGAGTTTCTGCGCACCGCAATTGACTACGGGGTGGCAGGAAAGATCGATCGCTGGGTTATCCTCCAGTCGATCAAGATGCTTTCGGTTCACCGCTCAAAAGGCAACAACACCCGACTTACCATCAACCTGACGAGCAACAGCGTTGCGGATCCTGAATTCCTACAATGGCTCGGCGTCGCGATCAAGGCCGCTCGTCTGCCAAGCGACGCTGTGGTCTTCCAGATCACCGAGTTGGATGCAACCAACTACATGCGCCAGACCCAGGAGTTCGTGGAAGGCTTGAAAGCCTTGCATTGCCGAGCTTCGCTTTCACGGTTCGGATTGTGCGACAAGCCGTTCGAGATCCTGCGCCACCTACCGGTTGACTTCGTGAAGCTTGATCGAATACATATCGAGCGCTTGAAGGAGAATCCCGAACTGAAAGACGAGATCACCAGCATGATCCGTGAGCTTCAATCCGCCGGTAAGCTCACTATCGTTCCGATGGTGGAAAGCGCCAACGTGCTGTCGGCGCTCTGGCAAGCCGGAGCAAACTATATTCAGGGGCACTATCTCCAAGAGCCCTCAGCCGATATGGACTACGACTTCAGCACGGACGACTGAGCGACGAACCGTCGGTCGATTTACCCCCTTTAGAACTCATGATGCAGGGTCAGCCAGCGCTTGTTCTATGTCTCGATCGGAGAACCCCATCAGGTAAAGCACGCTGTCGAGACCGAAATTCGAGATGGCGTGCCGTGCGGTTTCCTTGACCACCGGCTGCGCGTGATAGGCAACGCCAAGACCGGCCGCGTTCAGCATTGGCAGGTCATTGGCACCGTCCCCAATGGCAATGGTTTGTTGCTTCGAGATTCCCTCCGCAAGCGCAATTTCGTCGAGCAACTCCGCTTTGCGCTGTGCGTCGATGATCTCACCATGGACCTTACCGGTCAGAACGCCGTCTCTGATTTCGAGTTCGTTGGCATAAACGTAGTCGATGCCGAGCTCGTCCTTCAGTAGCTCCCCTACATATTTGAACCCGCCCGAGATGATGGCTGTTTTGTAACCGAAGTGCTTCAGCGTTCGAATGAGTCGGCGAGCACCATCGTTGAGCGATACCGCGCTCGCAACCTCCGCGAGCACACTCAAAGACAAGCCATTGAGCAACTCGGCCCGTTGTCTAAAACTTTCGGTGAAGTCCAACTCACCGTTCATAGCCCGCCTGGTGATCGCAGCCACTTCGGCTCCGACTCCGTGTCGCTTTGCCACCTCATCGATCACTTCGGCGTTGATGAGTGTCGAGTCCATGTCAAATACCACAAGGCGTCGGTTGCGGCGATACACCGTATCGCGCTGAACGCTGAAATCGAACTTCAGCTTGGCGGCCGCGGCCATGAGTTCTTCCTTGAGGCTGTCACCATCAGTCAGGTTGCCCCGCAGGCTCATTTCGATGCTGGTCCGCACAGTCTTCTCGGTCACGCTCGCCAGTGGCAGCCGTCCTGAAAGCCGCCGAATGGTATCGATGTTGAGGCCATGGCGCTGGATGATTTCAGTCACCGCCGCCAATTGACTCGCGGCTACATGACCGGCCAGAAGCGTGACTATGTAGCGTGGCTTGCCCTGGCTGTCGACCCAGTCTTGGTATTGCGCTCGGGTAATGTCGGTGAAGCGCACGTTCACACCCATTTCCCGCATTCTGGATTTTAGCTCGGCAAGGACGGTTTCGCGCTGCGTACGTTTGTCGATCTGCACCAACATCCCGAGATTCAGCTCGTCATGAATGACGGCCTGTCCGATATCGAGTACATATACTTGAAATTGCGCTAATGTGGAGGTCAGCATGGCCATCAAGCCGGGCTTGTCTTCACCCGACACATTCACCAAAACTATCTCGCTGGCCAAGAAATCATCCTTCGGAGTACTGCTAACTTGAAGCTAACGGCTTACTCCAGACTCGTCAAACCGAGTCCGGTGCTGTGGGCGGCGGCGGCGGCAACTGCGATCACCGCTCTCACCCTGGTACTGATCTGGGGGCTGACCGACGAGCGTGAAGCACGCCTGGAGCAATTCGGGTCGAGTGTCGCCAAGAGCCTCGCATACCTATCCGTTGAGCCACTCATGAAACAGGACCGTATTCACCTCGGCGTGCTCACCAACCGGGTAGCCGAAATATCCGCCGTGGTCGGAGTCGGAATATATACCGTCGACGACAAAGTGCTGGCACTAAGCGGAACCCCGGCGGCTGGAATAGGCCACACCGAAATGGTGACTTCCGGTGACGTGATCGTCGGTTACGTCAGGCTGAGTGTAGATCGTCTCGCGTTCGAGCTGGGTGACACACCCTCTCGCTCCCTACGGTATTTCCTATCGGTGTTGGTTGTATTGTTATCCCCATTTGTCGTTCTCGTGGTTAGCAACTTGAACGCAAGTCGCAAGCTCGCGCGCGGCTCCACTATCTCTGAACCATCTGAAGACGACCAGGCGGATTCCGTACCGCGTTACCTGCTAGCCATCAATCTCTACAACCAACTCGGCATGACCCTGCAAGAACGCGAGCTAGAGCTCGCCTATGGCTTGACGATGGCCGAACAGGTGGCAAACCTTTATCACGGTCACGCAGCCTACCTTCCCGGCACGGGCATTTTGGTGGGATTCGAACACAACGATGACACCGACCGCGCCTTCCAGGTGATGTGTGCGGCTTTTGTACTGGTTCACTTACTGGACGAAGACGCTGGCCGCGGCACCTACCGACTGGCGGTGCATGAATTCCTTCTGCCCCGCCACAAAAACCTCGAGGTCACCGCCCCGGAGGTGCTCGACACGGTTCTGCTATCCGCTCTCGCCAAGCATAGAACCGTCGCCGTTAGTGATCGGTTTTTCATTCGCATACCGCGCAACGAGCGGTTGATATCACGGCGCCTCGACAATCCTTTACTGGAAGAACTCACCACCACCGAAGCGTGTTATCTGATTACCGGATTGACTCGCGCATACGCTGATCTCATCGACCTGCAGGTAGCAAGGCTGACCGCTCAACGGGACTCCACCGCAAGCGAATCCACTCTCTGAAACCCTCGTGGTAACTTACGGCCCCGACGAGCACGTTCACCAAGGTAGTTGTCGAGATCTTTCGATTTCATCCGCAGATGCCGAAGACCTGCGAGCACCAGGAGATCGTCGTGCTGGCCGATAACCTCGACCGCAACCAGAAACTCCTCGCCCGCTTTAAACGCCTTACTTGGAACGTTCAGAAGCTTGTTGCCCTTGCCTCGTGAAAGCTCCGGGACATCTTCGAGTGGGAATATCAGCATGCGGCCGGTGTTAGTAACAGTAACAACCCGTTGTCCCACCTCCAGACTTACCACAACCGGCGGCAACGCTGTTCCGCCCTTCGGAACGCTCAAGCACGCTTTTCCCGCTTTGTTCTTGGTAGACATCTCATCGAGCGACCCGATGAAGCCATATCCCGCGTTCGAGGCAAGTAGCACGCGGGTGCTTGAAGATCCCATCGCCAAACCGACAAACCGCGCGCCAGCGGCGGTTTTGAACCGGCCGGTAAGCGGCTCCCCCTGTCCACGCGCTGACGGCAAGGTGTGTGGGGCTACGGAATAACTGCGGCCAAAAGAATCGAGAAAGACCAGAATGTCGTTGGTTCGGCCGCGAGTTGCGTGCCCGTACTTGTCGCCCCCACGATAGCTGAGCTCCTGCGGGTCTGCATCGTGGCCCCTGGCCGCACGTACCCAGCCTTTTTCGGACAACACCACCGTGATGGGTTCGTTACCTATCAGATCCTCTTCTCTGAAGGCAACTGCTGGGTCACCGTCGGAAAACTGCGAGCGGCGCGGATCGCCATACTCCTTTGCGTCGGCGAGAAGTTCTTTTTTTACCAGCGTTTTCAGACGAGCTTTTGACCTGAGCGTTTTCTCCAGATCGGTTTTTTCTTCCTCGAGTTCGGTTTTGTCGGCGTTCAGTTTTATCTCTTCGAGTTTAGCCAACTGGCGCAGTCGCAAATCCAGAATGGCATTGGCCTGAATATCAGACAGCTTGAATTTTCTCCGAAGCGCATCCTTGGGACTTTCTTCCTCGCGAATGATGCGAATCACCTCATCGAGATTGAGATACGCAACCAGCAGTCCATCCAGGATGTGCAACCGTTCGTTGATCTTTTCAAGGCGGTACTGCAACCGACGGCGAACGGTTTCAGACCGATAGATGAGCCATTCTTTGATCAGCACCGCGAGATTCTTCACCTGCGGACGCAGGTTGAGGCCGATGATGTTCAAATTGACTCGATGACTTTTTTCCAGATCGGTACTGGCGAACAGGTGATTCATTAGCCGGTCCACATCGACCCGGTTGGAACGAAGAACCAGTACGAGGCGAGTTGGATTCTCGTGATCCGACTCGTCTCTGAGGTCTGCCAACATTGGCAACCTCTTCGCATGCATCTGCTGGGCAATCTGTTCGAGAATTTTCGCCGGGGATGCCTGGTGCGGCAGTTCGCTGACGATTATTTCGCCATTTTCCTTCCGGTAGATGGCCCGGGTCCTGATGCTCCCGCGCCCAGTCTCGTATATCTCTCTGATGTCGGCCGCGGGGGTGATGATATCGGCCCTGGATGGAAAATCCGGGCCCTTGATGTGGATCATCAGATCGGCCACCTTCGCCTGTGGATTATCAAGCATATGAATACAGGCGCTGACTACTTCATTGAGGTTGTGCGGCGGGATGTCAGTGGCCATGCCGACGGCGATCCCCGTGCTGCCGTTGAGCAATACAAACGGCACGCGCGCAGGTAACAACTCCGGTTCCTGCAGCGTCCCATCGAAGTTGGGGGTAAAGTCCACAGTGCCAAGGCGTGCTTCGCCTAAAAGCAGTTGCGCATACTTCGAAAGCCGCGCTTCGGTGTAACGCATCGCCGCAAACGACTTGGGATCATCGGGCGCGCCCCAGTTTCCCTGGCCCTCAATCAACGGATAGCGAAACGAAAACGGCTGCGCCATCAGCACCATGGCTTCGTAACAGGCGCTGTCACCGTGTGGATGAAACTTACCCAGTACATCGCCAACGGTGCGTGCCGACTTCATGTATTTAGCCTGGGCGTTCAGACCCAGTTCGCTCATGGCATAGATGATGCGCCGCTGAACGGGTTTGAGACCGTCGGCGATGTGCGGCAGGGCTCGATCGTTGATGACGTACATGGCGTAATTCAGGTACGCGCGTTCGGTATACGCCCTCAGTGGAAGCGTTTCGATCTCGGGGGATTCGGTAATTGCCATGAGTCTCTTGTAATGCGATTGGTGAGTAAAGGGGTCAGAGTAGGGGGTCAGGTTAACTTTATCGAGAGGAGTTAACTTGGATGTGACAATAATCCACGGCGCAGACCGGTTAGCGCGCGCGTTTTGACAGGCAAACTACGCACTTGCACATACGGTAGCGTATGCTCCCATCGCTGCGTACGCGCGAAATCTGTGCGAGCACTACGTGGTTACGCATTTTACCTGTTACAACACGTCTGCGCGCGCGTTATTGTCACATCAGGGTTAATCAGGTACCAAGATCTTCCACCCGCCAAAGCTAACCTGACCCCCTACTCTGACCCCACCCATAGATGAGCATGTGGACTTCCCTTACTCCAGTGAGGCCAGATCCCCCTTGGACTCGAGCCACGCTCTTCTATCCTGGGAGCGTTTTTTCGCCAGCAACAGGTCCATCATCTCATCGGTTTTCTTCGAGGAATCCAGAGTCAATTGCACCAGCCTGCGCGTATCCGGATCCATGGTGGTCTCGCGTAGCTGCATGGGATTCATCTCGCCTAAACCCTTGAACCGTTGCACGACGACGGTACCGCGAATTTTTTCAGCGGCAATCCGATCCAGCACACCTTCCTTCTCTGATTCATCGAGCGCATAAAACACCTCCTTGGCAACGTCGATGCGATACAACGGCGGCATGGCAATGTATACGTTGCCAGCCTCGATGAGCGGCCGGAAGTGTTTGAGAAACAATGCACACAGAAGCGTCGCGATATGCGCCCCATCGGAGTCGGCATCCGCAAGGATGCAGATCTTCGCATAACGCAGACCGCTCAGATCATCGGATGCGGGATCGACACCGATGGCAACGGAAATGTCGTGCACCTCCTGTGAGCCGAGAACCTGACTCGCGTCCACCTCCCAGGTGTTGAGAATTTTTCCTCTCAGCGGCATCACCGCCTGGAAATCCCGACTACGGGCCTGTTTTGCCGAGCCACCCGCCGAGTCACCCTCCACCAGGAACAACTCCGCCCGATCGGCATCGGTGCCAGAACAGTCGGCGAGCTTACCCGGCAGCGCTGGCCCCGACGTTATCTTCTTGCGAGCGACTTTTTTGCTCGCCTGTACGCGCCGTTGTGCATTTGAGATCGCAAGCTCGGCAAGACGCTCACCGTCATGGGGGTGTTCGTTCAGCCACAGGCTGAACGCATCCTTGGATACCCCACCGATGAAGACCGCCGACTGACGCGAAGACAATCGTTCTTTGGTCTGACCGGAAAACTGTGGATCCGCAAGCTTCGCGGAAAGCACATAGGCACATTGATCCCAGAGATCGTCACCGGTCAGTTTGATGCCACGAGGCAAGAGATCACGAAACTCACAGAACTCCTTCAGGGCCTCCACCATGCCGCTGCGCAGCCCGTTCACATGGGTGCCCCCTTGCGTCGTTGGAATGAGATTGACGTAAGATTCGGTCACCGTCTCTCCACCATCGACGATCCACTTCACGGCCCAGTCCACCGCTTCATGATTCCCTTCAGCGCTGTGCATGAACGGTTCTTCCGGAATGGTTTCGGCACCCGCGAGAACCGTCGCGAGATAACTCTTCAGACCACCCTCGTAATACCAGTTCGCGTTCTCGTCCCTGTTTCCTTCCACCGAGAGGCTCACCTTCAAGCCGGGGCAAAGCACCGCTTTGGCGCGCAACAGATGTTTGAGCCGGGGTAGCGCGATCGCTTTCGAATCGAAGTAGCTTGCCTCGGGCAAAAACCTGATTCGGGTACCGGTATTACGCTTCCCAACAGTACCAGTCGCTTTGAGCTTTGCGGTGGGTTTACCCTTCCGGTAGCTCTGGCTGAAAATTTTACCCTCCCGCTTCACCTCTACTTCGAGCGTGAGCGACAGCGCGTTGACTACCGATACTCCCACTCCGTGCAGGCCACCGGAAAAGTTGTAGTGCTCATTGTCGAACTTTGCTCCGGAGTGCAGGCGGGTCAGTATCAGCTCGACACCGGAGATCTTGTATTTGGGATGGATGTCGATGGGCATACCGCGGCCATCATCGATCACCTCGACAGAGCCGTCCTTGAAAACCGTCACCTCGATTTCAGTGGCAAAACCGGCGAGGGCTTCGTCTACGCTGTTGTCCACCACCTCCTGCACAAGGTGGTTCGGTCGCGTAGTGTCGGTGTACATGCCTGGTCTTCGCCGCACGGGCTCGAGACCGGAAAGCACCTGTAGGGATTCGGCTGAATACTTCTTTTCTGCCATGGGGCTCGTCGACTTACTTACGCTCTCTGGGTCAAATCTATGTGAAGAGGATAGTCCTCTACTCGACGTACGTCGGTGGCAATAGTGCCATCGTCCGCCAGGTACAGCCAACGATAGCCTGGCATGGTGGTATCGATAGTGAACCGCTCAGTGTGCGGGGCAAACTGAAAACAGCTGGATGGCGTACCCATCAGGGCGATGTGTTTGACTGAGGAGTCGACAATTTGATGGGCGTGACCGAACACCATGCCTTTCACGCACGTGTGCTCAGACAACCACCCCAGCAGTTCATCTCCTCCGGGTATGCGGTGTTTATCGATCCACGGGCACTCGAGCCCTATGGGTGGGTGATGGCAGGCGATCAAGAGATGCCTGCCTTGCGCCGTCACACAAGCTTCCTGTAACCGTTCTTCATCCGCCGGGCGCAAACAGGCGGCGACATCATCGTCCACATGGGTATCGATACCGATTACCTGCCAATTCCCGAGATCCAACCGTGCAGGATCGCAGAGGATAGAACGCATCGGTGCCCAGAGGTCGTGATTGCCCGGAATACATAACATTGGACCGCTGAAGTACTCGCGCACGAGTGCGGCAAATCTCGAGTAGGTATCCAGGCTCGGATCGTGAGCGATGTCTCCGGTCACCAAAAGAGCGTCCGGGGTAACTTCGTCCAGCGCCTGGGATAGAACGGCTCTCAAGCTATCTTCGGTATCCACGCCGAGCAGGCGTTTACCCGTTTCCGATCGAAGATGACAATCGGTAATCTGCAGCACCGTGGTAACACGATTGCCACTCGATGAGACGCCTGAGGAGTTGTTCACCGAACTCTACTTTTGCCCTCGTTCCGACTTGACCCAGAAGAATCCATTCAGGGGTAAACCGCGTCTGCCTTGAACTTCGACACTTATCGCCAGCCAACCAGAACCGGTTCGTTGACTGCAACGCCGTGTTCCAGACACATCGCCAGGAATTCACCCAAGAAACGATTGACCTGAACCTTCTCATCGGGCTGGCGCATGGTTGGATTCGGATAGTCGTATACGGCCCGGAAATGCCTTGCGTGCTGATACTCTACGACCTCGGCACTGCGAGCATCGTGGTACATGCGCACAGTCAGGCTCGGCTTTCTACTCCAGGGCGCGCAAGGTAACCGGGTGATGCGAATGTGGGTTGTATAAGGACTACGCTCCAACACCTCAATACGCACTTCGGAGGGGTGCTGTCCGACAATGACGCTAAAAACGCTCACATCCTCTTCGCGCAGCAACGGGAACAACTTCATCAATCGTAAATAGTTGGCGTCACACTCTGCCATGTGCGCCGGGAGATCGAAGCTGTAACGTTTTTTAGCCAATGTCAGTCGTCGAAATGTTGCTCACGAAGGCCAAATATACCAGGCTTTCCGGGCCCGTCACTGTTGCGTTTCAAAAAAAACGCATTAGCGGTGTTGATGGTAAGGTAGGTCGGGGACTGCGATGTCTGTAGTCCCTGACAGGTACCCTGGGTGATTAGTTGAACTCGAGACGCCTCGAGCCTCGCGGCAGGCGAGACAAACCATTTCATCGCTTGCGACGACTTTCGCTTGAAGCCTTTGATAAACTAGCGCGCTTTACCTCCGTAAAGACCTTAACCGTGGGATTCGCAAGTAAATTGAAAAACGTCAGACTGTTCATCGCCGTTGTTGCACTCATCATCACTCAAACATCCTGGGCGACCAATCTCTCCGATGCCTATGCCGACGCCAAGGGACACGACCCGGTAGTCGCCGGCGCTGAGGCAGGATTGAGAGCCACCCGGGAGATCATTCCGCAATCCCGCTCCGCGCTGCTGCCCAGCCTGTTTGCAAGCGGCAACACTGCCTGGAACGAGCGCAATCAACTTTCCTGCACAATTCCCGGTTGCCGGGACGATCAGGCCAACAACACCCACGGCTGGCAGGCACAGCTACGACAACCGATATTCGACCTGGAGGCCTGGTTCAACTACCGCAGCGCCAAATCCAGAGTAAAAGGTGCTGAATGGAACTTTGCGGCGACCGAACAGAATCTCATCGTGCGCATTGTCGTCGCTTATCTGAACGTGCTGCGCGCCGAGGATCTCCTGGAATCCACGGAACATGCTGAAGAAGCGGTGAAAACCCAGCTGGAACAAGTACAACAACGCTTCGATGTGGGACTCGTTGCCATTACGGACGTGCTCGAGGCACGTGCCACTTACGACAGTTCTATCGTTTTGCGTATACAGGCCGTCGGTGATCACGACATCTTCTTCGAGACTCTGCGAACGTTGACCGGTCGACCTTACAACAGCATCGATCGAATTTCCGAATCGCTGCCCATCGTCAACCCTTCACCGAGTAACGACGAGGAGTGGGTGAACACGGCTCTCGCCACGAACTTGACCATCCGTGCAGCGTTCGCACAGCTCGAATCCGCTCAACGAACTTTACGGGCGCGACGTTCCGGTCACTTGCCAACAATTGATGCGACGCTGAGCCGTAGCCATTCCGTGTCTGGTGGATCATCCTTCGGCGGTATCTCGTTTCCCCCCAACAAAACCGATTCCGATGTGTACGGGCTTTCCCTCACACTACCCATCTACCAGGGCGGTTTGACTTCATCGCGCTCCAAAGAAGCTCGAGCACTCGCCGAGCAATCCCGCCAACAGCTCACTGACCGACAACTCACGGTGAGCCGGGATACGCGCAACCTGTTCCGCGCGGTCACCACCGACGTGGTCAGGGTACGGGCACGGCTGAAGGCGATTGCCTCGAGCGAGTCGGCCAGGGACGCGACGGAAACGGGTTACGAGGTCGGTACACGCAACATAGTGGACGTGCTGCAGGCTCAGCAGCGCCTGTATGCCTCGCAATTCGATTATGCAGATTCACGCTACAACTACGTCATCGATCTGATGTTGTTGAAACAAACCGCGGGAACGCTGGTGGATGAAGATCTGGCTGACCTCAACCGCTATACGGATCCCGACAACCCGGTTACCCGGCTAAACAGGCTACGTGCACGCGTGGATTTCGACGCGCAGTAATTCGAGCAGGCGGCGGGTGGTACCGGTGTTGTCGGCAACAACCTGGAACGCAAGCTCGCCTCGCCGATTTCGCTCGTCTGAATCTGTAAACAATTCAGTGACGTTCGCGGCCAACTCCTGCGCATCGTGAACCAGCTGCAGAGATCCGCTGTCACCGAAGGCTGCAGCCACCTCTCGAAAGTTGAAGATCTCGGGTCCCATGAGCAGAGGCTTACCGCAAATTGCCGCCTCGATCGGGTTGTGGCCACCCGCCGGAACCAGGCTGCCACCGATGAACGCCACCTCGGAGAGGCCATACAGGTACACCAACTGGCCCATGGTGTCACCAACGATCACATCCATAGACAGGTTTGAGTGTTCGGCATCTAGCGCACTCATTTGTCGTGTGCTGAAGCCTGCTTGCCCTGCTAAGCGCACGATTGCCTGAGCTCGCGATGGATGTCGTGGCACCAATAACAGGCAGGCATCCGGATGTCGTTCGCGAATCACCCGGTGTGCGGCCAACACCACTTCCTCCTCACCCGGGTGGGTGCTACCAGCGATCCACACGCGACGATCCCCGAGCCTCAAGGAAGCCTGCAAATGCTGCACTCTTTCGTCATGGTCCGCAGGCAATTCGACATCGAACTTGACGCTGCCAAGCACGCTTACCTTGCCCGGGTCTGCGCCAAGACTGATAAACCGCTCCGCATGGTCCCGGTACTGACACGCGACAAAACGCAACTGCGACATCATGCGACGTGTGATCGAGCTCACTCGACTGTAACCCTGCGCCGAACGTTCGGACAATCGCGCGTTCATCAACAGCACCGGAACGTCGCGTTTCGATGCCTCATCGATCATATTTGGCCAGAGTTCGGTTTCCATCAACACGAGGAGTCTGGGTTGAACCGCATCATAAAAGCGTTTGACTCCCCAACGAAAATCATAGGGCGCATAACAGTGCGACACGCAGTCATTGAGCTTCTGGCGGACCTGTTCTGACCCGGTCGGTGTCATCGTCGTGACGAGAAACGGTGTTTCCGTGAACTCTTCTGTCAGTTGTCGAATGAGACTGGCAGCGGCTATGGTCTCGCCTGCAGAAACCGTATGGAACCATATCGGTCCGTTCGGAACATCTTGTGGAACGTGCCCAAAGCGTTCGCGAATACGTTTCCCGTATTCCGGCTCCTTGCGCGCTCGCCAACGCAGCCGCACGAGTACCCATGGCACAGAACACACCAACAGAACTTGATAGAACAACTTCAACATGGACGACTATTAGCCCGGTTGGGGAAGGATTATGCAATCGTTTTCCCCGCGCAGTCACCTCACCGGCCAGTCGAGCCCAGGGCCTCTGCCTGCGACTTCTCCCTCTCACCTCCTGTTGCGGCCAGCAGGACAAAACTCTAGGCTTGCCCCTCGATGAGCCGTTCACCGCTAATTGTCATGGACGTAACCATTGTCGGCGGCGGTATCGCAGGGCTGTGGCTGACAAACCTGCTCTCGGCTCGCGGCTACAGCGTCACGCTTTTCGAACGCGGCGGTGTTGGCGGCGGGCAGACTCTAGCGAGTCAGGGAATGATTCATGGCGGTTTGAAGTACGCCCTCGGCGGCGGCCTCACCAGAAGCTCCGAAGTCATCGCCAAAATGCCGGAACGCTGGCGCGCGTGTCTGGCGGGAAAAGGCGAGATCGATCTCAGCTCACTAACACCTCTGTCAGAACGCTACTACATGTTTGCAGAAGCCTCGACCTTCGGCCAACTCACTGCGTACTTCGCGAGCAAGTCGTTGCGAGGACGCATCAACAAGCTCACGCAAGCCGATTATCCACCGGTATTTTCCGGGTTCAAAGGGTTCGTCTACGAGTTGAATGACTTTGTCCTGGACACCCGCACCTTGCTGCGCAAACTACTCGAACCCATCAGAGCTCGTGTGTTACACCATCGGTTCGATCCCGAGACCTGCGAGCTTGGAGATCGGGCAACTGGTACTCCGGTCGTGTTCCACATCGGCAACACCCGCATCGAATCCGACCGGTTGATTCTCTGTGCAGGTGCTGCAACACAATCACTGCTCGATGAGCTGAAAATTCCAAGCCCGACGATGCAGCTTCGCCCACTGCACCAGGTGATCGTACGGCACGCATATCCTCATCCGCTTTACGCCCATTGCCTCACCGGTATCCGTCGGGCAGAGCCCCGGCTGACAATTACCAGCCACCGCGACGGCAACGGTTGGTTATGGTATCTCGGTGGCCAGTTGGCGACCCAGGGCGTCGATAAAACCTCCGCAGAGCTATCGCAACATGCGCGAGGTGAATTGGCGGAATGTGTGCCCTGGGTCGACTGGAGCGAAGCCCGTTTTCGTACCTTGAGGATAGATCGCGCAGAACCAAAACAAGCAAGCGGACAACGACCAGATGAAGCGTTTGCAAAAGCGTCTGGTAACTGTATCGTCTGCTGGCCAACCAAGATGAGCCTGGTACCGGATCTAGGCGACCGCGTTATAGAGTTGCTCGATGCGCCACGCCATACTGCCCGGTCCAGTTTGTCGCTATCGGGCGCAGACATCGCGCGTTTCCCCTGGGAGATGTGAGGTGGAATACCGACCTCTCGGTGACACGGGCATGAAGGTCTCCTTGCTCGGACTCGGCACCGTGAAATTTGGTCGCAACCAGGGCGTCAACTATCCCGAGGCGTTTACGATTCCCGACCCTGCCAGCGCAGCGGCTTTGCTCGACGTTGCGCGCGAAATCGGTATCAACCTTCTCGATACCGCCCCCGCCTATGGCACGAGTGAAGAACGCCTCGGCAACCTGCTCAAAAATTCTCGGACAGACTGGTTACTGAGTACAAAAGTTGGTGAAGAATTTGTCGATGGCTCCTCGAGCTTCGACTTTACTCCCGAACAAACCGAGTTCAGCGTGCGCCGATCGTTGACGCGCTTGCAAACGGACTATCTGGATATCGTGTTGATCCATTCCGATGGCAACGACCTCGAAATTCTCGATCGTCTGGGTACGCTTCAGACTCTTCAAGCCCTGAAACAAGCCGGGCTCATTCGCGCGGTTGGTATCTCCCACAAAACTATTGCCGGAGCGCAGCGCGCGATCGAAATGGGGGCAGACGTATTGATGGCCACACTCAATATCGAAACCACGGCCGAAGCCGAAATCATCAAAGCCGCCGGTCGAGCCAAGTGCGGAGTGTTGATCAAAAAGGTTCTCGCAAGCGGTCACGGATCGCTTGCGAGTCTACGGTATGTCGGCCGGCAAGACGGAGTGTGCAGCATGGTTGTTGGCACGATCAACCCCGATCATCTGCGAGAGAACGCCCGGATGATCGAAACGTTGAGCTAAGAGTCATCGCCGGAGAAAAAATTCCTAGATTTAAAGCTGCTACGCCTTTTGAATAGATTCGACTATCGCGCTCGTTGAGCAATCTTCAACCAGACCGAGAACCCGCACCTCACCTCCATAGGCGGCTACCAACTCGGCACCAACAACTTCATTCGGACCATAATCACCGCCCTTTACAAGCAGGTCAGGTTGCAATGTTTCTATCAGAGACTCAGGTGTTTCTTCCGGAAAGCTCACAACCCAATCCACCGCTGACAGCGCTGACACAACCCTTAAGCGGCGCTCGATAGGATTGACCGGCCTACCCTCGCCTTTTAAACGAGTGACCGAAGCATCATCGTTGACGGCAACGATAAGACGGTCTCCAAGCGATCGGGCTTCTTCGAGATAAGCAACGTGTCCCGCATGCAGGATGTCGAAGCAACCGTTCGTGAACACGATTTTCTGCCCACTATCGCGGGCCTGTTGCACCGCGTCGATGAGTTGTGCGCGTGTCAGCATGCCACGGTCGCCGCGGTTGGTGTCGGCCAACGCCATCGCAAGCTCAGGGCCGGTAACCGCAGCCGTACCGAATTTGCCTACCACGATGCCACTGGCAATGTTCGCGACCTGGGCACTGGCGATCGGGTCCCAGCCAAGACTTACCATGACCGCAAGCGTTGCGGCCGAGGTATCACCCGCGCCGGTTACATCAAAGACATCCACTGGCCGTCCGGGTATGTGCTGACGGCTGCCATCAGCCAACACAACCGACATGCCTCGGCCACCACGAGTAACCACCACCGCCTCAAAATCGTGCGCCTTACACACCGCGTTTGCTTTCTGGACGAGATCGCCATCGTCATCCCATTGACCTACCGCAGCCACGAATTCTCCGGCGTTTGGTTTTAACAAGTTAGCACCAGCGTATTTAGAAAACGGTTTATTCTTAGGGTCCACCACAACGGGAACACCGGCACGATTGGCCGCAGCAATAAATCGTTGGGGATCTTCGAGTGCTCCTTTGTCATAATCTTGAAGCACCATGGAGGTCGCACTATCGAGATGCTTCTCTACCCGTGCAGCGATGTCATCCTGCGCACCAACCGGCAGCTCGCTTTCGAAGTCGGTTCGGATCAACTGTTGCTTCTGGCTGATTACACGCAGCTTCACGATGGTGGACCAATCAGCGATCGTAACAAGGTCACAAATAACACCGGCTGCACTCAAGGTAGCTCGCAGCGTGTCCGCCGCTTCGTCTTCACCGACGAGACCAATGAGTGTGCAATGTGCACCGAGGCTCACGATATTGAGCGCAACGTTGGCGGCTCCACCCGGACGGTCTTCGGTCTGGTTGATATTCACAACCGGCACGGGTGCTTCCTGGGATATGCGACGCGCATCGCCAAACCAATAGCGGTCCAACATGATATCGCCCACGACAAGCACGTGAACCGATTGCAGAGAGGGGAGTTCCATGGCGCCCGGATACTAACACAGGCCCACCCTGCTACAATCTGTGCTCAAGAACCCTGGTAGATCCTTCTCCTACTCTATGTCGAAGCGCAAACCTCGACCCCATATCTATTCGCCCCGCGTATGGGGAACCTGGTTGGTCGTTGGCTTCGCCTGGCTTCTGGCCCACTTACCCATGAAGGTCATGGTGACTCTGAGCAAGGGCTTCGGGGGGGCCTTTTACCACCTGGCCCATCATCGCCGTCACGTTGCCGAAACGAACCTGAAGGCGTGTTTTCCAGAACTTTCTGCTCCGGCGCGCAGACAGATGGTGAAAAACGTTTTCATCCACGTCGCCGTCGGGGCCGTGGAGGTCATGGTTCCCTGGTTGAACCCCAACCGGAACGTTCACGACCGCTGTACAATCACCGGCGTTGAACATCTCAAGGCCGCACAGGCCATGGGTCGTGGCGTCATTCTGGTTGGCGGACACTTCGCCGTCATGGACATCATCTCTCACGCGCTTGCAGACGCCGTGGACATCGACGTGATGTATCGCGAAAACAAAAATCCCGTATGGGAGTGGCTGCAGGTCATGGGGCGTTCGCGTTTCTTCGATGGCGTCATCGAACGCGAGGACACCCGTCAGACATTGCGGCGGTTGAAGGCAGGCCGCACCATCTGGTACGCGGCAGATCAGGACTATGGGCGTAAACACTCGGTGTTCGCGCCGTTCTTCGGAGTGGACACCGCCTCTATTACCGCGACCTCACGATTTGCCCGATTCAACAAAAGCCCGGTGTTGTTCATGAGTCACTTCAGGGATCTCGACAACCTCACCTGGTCGATCGACATCAGCCCGATCATCGAAGGGTTTCCGACAGACGACGACGTGGCCGATGTGACCCGCATGAACGAAATTCTCGAAGCGGTCATCCGCCAACATCCCGAGCAGTATTTGTGGATTCACCGACGATTCAAAACGCGACCGGAAGGCGAGCCACCTTTTTACTGAGCAAAAAAATCAACCTGACCAACCTGATCCTTTCTGCGGCCGGATCAACGCATCCATTCGTCGTGCCGTGGCCGCAATGGAGTACTCCCGCTTGACGCGTTCGATACCTTGTTTTTTTCGTGCCTCCAGCAACCCCGACCGTTCTGCAGCAAAAACTTCTCTCAGTGCTGCCCCCACAGACTCGGCTGTCGCCTCTTCGAAATAGCTGCCGATCTCAGCCAACACGCTGCGGGGGCCGGGTGCAGGTCCAGCCACCACCGGCACACCTGCTGCCATGGCTTCGAGTGCAACCATGGCAAACGCCTCTTCATCGCCGGACGGAATGAGCAGTGCATCCAGGGCTCGGTAGTAACGCGCTGCGTTGGCAACAAATCCTGCAAAACGTATCGGTAGTCCCTCACTGTCCGACTCGAGGGCTTCAAGTAGATCGCCATCGCCGATAAACACGAGTTGCGCTTCCGGCATGTCTTGTAAGGCTTCACGGAAACCCGCCACGGCGAGCCGCGGCTGCTTCTTAGGATGTAAACGCCCCACCACACCGAAGGTAAAACCCTCCCCGGAGATACCCAGCCGTTCGATGGCATCAGCCCGAGCGACTCGCGTTCTGGTGCCTCCTGCCCAGTCGAACCCATTGGGGAATAACAACGGTTCCTTTACAACACGGCCAAGCTCTGCGCATACCGGCTCAGACACCCCGGCAAATTTTACTTCCCGGGACAGAAGCTTGAGTGCCAGTCGCCGTTGCGCGCGTTTGAAGAAACCAAATTCATGCGCCACCGCAAGCGTCTGGCTACTCTTCAAGCTGGTCGCGCACAACATTCGAAGTGCCCGATAACGATGACATAACGTCAGCAGTGGAATTTCCTGGCCGATTACGCCAAGTACGGCATTTTCGAGTGTTGCTGCGAGAGCCCGAGTGCGCCTCAGGTCGGTGGCGTTCAAGTAATGCCCGTCAGCCCACGCTGTCGCTGTCGGAGGGCTCAGGAAGATAGTCAGAACATGGAAGCCTAAGCTCTCACCGGCTGCCCGGTACACTCGGCATATGTCGAGAAACGGTGGATGGTCGTTGGGACAAATCTGGACAATGGTGCCACCTGCCGGTTCAGTCATCTTCACCCTTGGTTACCAGGTAGTCCTCCAGCACAAGGTAGCGCAAGTCGGATCCGAAAAACATGTTCAGTGCGTCCCGAGGCGAGCAGACCATCGGCTCACCGCGACGGTTCAGCGAGGTGTTCAATACGACTCCGTTGCCCGTGAGTGTTTCCATGTGCTCCAGCAGCGCGTAGTACCGCGGATGCTGAGATTCCTCGACGACGTGCACCCGAGCCGTACCATCTGCATGTACGACCTCAGGAATTCTCGACTTCCAGGCCTCGGCCACATCGAACGTTATGGTCATGAAGGGTGCCGGGTGATCCGTCTGTATGATCTCCGCGGCCACCCGATCCAATACGCTCGGGCAGAAAGGACGCCAGCGTTCGCGAAACTTTATCTGCTCGTTGATGCGGTTGGCGATACCTATCGTACCCGGACAGCCGAGTATGCTGCGGCCGCCGAGCGCTCTCGGACCGAACTCCATTCGTCCTTGAAACCAGGCCACCGGGTG
>SMVA01209772.1_pt1 | contig 21202 bp, 27 predicted proteins | sample 2456451 | NCBI WGS metagenome assembly SMVA01 (sample SAMN11095933, study PRJNA526329) | marine sediment metagenome | biome: Marine sediment; feature: Surficial sediment; material: Deep marine sediment; isolation source: Hadal surficial sediment | place: Pacific Ocean | collected 2014-05 | depth... | reverse complement strand
CGCGTTCCGTGCCGAGCTGCTGTTCAACGTCGATCACGTGTTCGACATACGCGTCTGCGCCCTTGGTGCCCGGCGTACCCTCGGCCAGGGAGCCCCGCAACATGTCCATGTCGATCGGCGTCTCCGTGACCGACTTGGGATGAATATCGATCCAGGCAAGCATGCCATCGTCTTGTACCTCGACCGGCGGGGCCACGGAGATTTCGTCGTCGGTGATCGTCACGTGTCCATATACGGTTGCCTTGAGTTTGTCGTTTTCGATATGTGCGTGTGTCCCGATAGCGGGCTCGGTAGTCGGTCCAGCGGGGGCGGCGACAGGTTCACCGAGAATGGATTGACCGTCGACCGCCTCGACCCCGGCCGCGAGGGTTGCGATGGTCTCCCCCGGCGCGACGATTTGTTGATCGCGCACGGTCGGCGTGAGGCGGCCCGGTTCGCAGGGTCGTGGCTCGACCCACTGCGCGACGATGACGTCGGCAACGGTGTTATGCTCCGCTACTTGCTGCACCGCGTCACTGATGGCGTCCTCGAGTATGCCGCAACACACACCTGACTCACTCAGGCCCGCCATGACTGAATCTACGGTATAGGCCTCCGTAACGTCCTCATTCGGCGCCAGGCTCAGTAATGCCTGATCGTCATTGATATCCAGCTTTAGCAAACCCGTTATCCCAAAACCTGCCGGTATCAGGTTATCGGGCGAAACGCTGCCAATCTTTAATGCCTTCAAAGTAGCGCCGTTCGGGGATCGGGGTCGGAGAATGCGGGCTCATGCGTTCGCGGGGCCGGAATTGAACGCATCGGCTGCCGTCCGGCCTCGTTACGGCGCTTTGATCAGCGTCTGCAGCGCGAGCAGATCGGCAATATTCAGCTCGCCGTCGCCGCCTCCGGCAGGGTAGAGGTCGGCGTGCCAGGCCGGCGCCAGTCCCAGCGTGATCTCGTCCGTCAGCGCCTGCTGCATCAGCAGCAAGTCTCCGACGTCGACCCGGCCGTCGAGGTTAATGACGTTATCACCCGACCGCGTAAGGTAATTCCAGGCGTTCCAGTGTCCCGCTGGCTGCCTCGTCGGCAAACCACTGGCCCTCCGACTCGTCGATCGCAATCACGGCGCTCAGTTCGAAGGCTCCATCGTTTGGTGCGACGGCGACGACTTTGCCGGTCGCTTTTCCGGGCCCGTGGATCACGGTGCCGGGGTCGAGGCCGGGGACTGCCGTCGTGAAACGGTACAGGCGCCGCTTGATGCGTCCGAGGTTCTGCGTGCGTGCCACGATTTCCTGCCCGACATAGCAGCCTTTCGTAAAGCTGATGCCGCCGAGCAGGTCGAGGTTCAGCATCTGGGGGGTAAATGCCTCGGACGTGGGCGCACGTATGCCCGGCAGACCGGCCGCGATGTCGGCGAGTTGCCAGTCGGTGGTGCTGGCGGCACCGAAGCCGGCATCGGTGCAGACGGCGCGGACCTGTTCGGCCGGGCCGCACAGCCATGCGCGAGTCGGATCGCCGACGAGTCTGGCGGCGACGAGTGCCCCGGCGCTGGCCGCCGCGCCGGCTTCGGCGGCGACTTCGACTTGCCCGAGAGACAGCGGGGCGTCGACATCGAGCCCGAGGATGCCGGTAACCGCTACATTCATCACGGCGATCTCGACCCGGGACCGGAGCACGAACATTCCCAGGCGACGGGCTACGCCGTCGATGATGTCGGCCGGCAACGGCCACCACAGTGCTTCCGGACCGGGTAACAGCTGGCCGATCGCCAGCAGGCGGCCCTTGGCCGTGGTCCAGCCTGTCAGCGCACTGTGTCGGGGATCAACGCGGCCGACGTCCTGGGTGAGCTGGCCCTGCAGGAATTCGACGCGGTCCTCGCCGCCGATACGAAGGACCTGATGCTGGTCAAGTTCGACCGTGCGCATTCCGGCGGAGGTGGGGGATTGGGACATCGTGTCACGGGACTCTAACTACTGAAATATGTGGGTCATTCTGGCACACTACCGCACATGTCAGAACCCATACCAGAACTCGGGCACAGCCTGAACGAGACTGCGGACCCTGGTGATTCCGTTGCCGCGGACGCCGGTCGGCGGGCGAACCGACGCGGCGCATCGGAGAGCGGGGCGGCCGAGACTGCCGTGCAGGCCGTGCAGGCCGTGCGCGAGATCGGCGGCCCCAACGGCCTCGAACCGACGCGTTACGGGGACTGGGAGCACAAGGGGCGGTGCATCGACTTTTAGCCCGTCGCGCGCGTCACAGGCATCGAACCCCTACCCATCGCCCGCGCTGCTGATTCCGAAGTCTGATCGATTCGGGGCTGGTGGGCGGAACGAATGAGCGGGTTTGAGCAACTGAGGTAAACCAATGGCCCGATATGAGCGACCGCTTTCGCCGCATCTCGATGTGTATCGGTGGGAGATCAGTAACACCCTGTCGATCCTGCACCGGGCGACCGGCGTCATGCTGTCGTTCGGCGCCATCGCGCTGGTTGGCTGGCTCATGTCTGTCGTCGCCGGGCCCCAGGCGTACGCTGCTCTGAACAGTTTTTTCGCAGGACCGGTCGGCGGGCTGATGCTCTTCGGTTGGACGTTCTGTTTTTTCTACCACCTGTGCAACGGCATTCGCCATCTAGCCTGGGACACCGGGCGGGGATTCGAGAAGGAACGGGCGCGCATGACGGGCTGGTTAGTCGTTGTCGTTGCGATTGTCATGACGCTGGGCGTCTGGATCGCGGTATTCGCCGCGTAGAGGTTTAGTGTCATGAGTCTGCAAGCTCCATTGGCGAAGGTTTTGGGCCACGGGTCCGCACGACAGGGAACCGGTCACTGGTGGGGTCAGCGCCTGACGGCGATCGCCCTGGTGCCGCTGACCGTGTGGTTCGTCGTCGCAGTCATGGGCATGCCGCATGGCAATTGGCACGAGGTGTCCGCGTGGGTTGCCGAGCCGTTGAATGCGATCCTGATGATCCTCCTGGTCCTGACGACCGTGTATCACTCGAACCTCGGCCTGCAGGTCGTCGTCGAAGACTATGTGCACGGCGCGACCGGGATCGCGACTCTGATTGCCGTCAAGTTCGCGCATGTCGTACTCGCGGTTGCCGGCCTCTATGCCGTGATCGTCATCTCGGTGGGAGCGGGCCGATGAGCGGTGAATACACGTTTATCGACCACACGTACGACGTCGTGGTGGTCGGTGCCGGCGGCGCCGGTCTGCGTTCCACCCTCGGGCTGGCACAGGCCGGGCTGTCGACGGCCTGTCTGACCAAGGTCTTCCCGACGCGCAGCCATACGGTGGCGGCGCAGGGGGGTATCAGCGCCGCGCTCGGCAACATGGGTGAGGACGACTGGCGCTGGCATATGTACGACACGGTCAAGGGCTCCGATTGGCTCGGCGATCAGGACGCGATCGAATACATGTGCAAGGAAGCGGCGGATGCGGTCATCGAGCTCGAGCACTACGGTGTGCCGTTTTCGCGTACCGAAGACGGCAGGATTTACCAGCGGCCGTTCGGCGGCATGACGACACGTTTCGGCGAGGGCACGGCGCAGCGCACGTGCGCGGCCGCGGACCGCACGGGGCACGCGATGCTCCATGCCCTCTATCAACAGTCACTGAAGCATGATGCGACGTTCCATATCGAGTTCTTCGCGATCGACCTGATCATGGAAGACGGCGAGTGTCGCGGCGTGGTGGCGATCGACATGGCCGAAGGCACATTACATCGCTTCCGTGCCCGCCGCGTGATTCTCGCGACCGGCGGCTACGGTCGGGCGTTCTTCTCGTGCACGTCGGCGCATACCTGCACGGGAGACGGCAACGCCATGGTTCAGCGTGCGGGACTGCCTCTGCAAGACATGGAGTTCGTGCAGTTTCACCCCACCGGCATCTATGGCGCCGGCTGCCTGATCACCGAGGGCGCGCGTGGGGAAGGCGGTTACCTGACGAATTCGGCCGGCGAACGTTTCATGGAGCGTTACGCGCCGAACGCCAAGGATCTCGCGTCCCGTGATGTCGTCAGTCGATCGATAACGATCGAGATTCGCGACGGCCGGGGCGTCGGCGATCAGGCCGATCACGTGCACCTGCATCTCGAACATCTTGGCCCGGAAATTATCGATGAGCGCCTGCCGGGAATCGCCGAGTCGGCGCGGATTTTCGCCAGCGTCGATGTCACGAAGGAGCCGATCCCGGTATTGCCGACCGTTCACTACAACATGGGCGGAATTCCCGCGAATCGTCACGGGGAGGTGCTGACGCTGAGCGTCGACGGGCAAGAGACCGTTGTGCCGGGCCTGATGGCCGTCGGCGAGGCGGCCTGCGTATCGGTACACGGCGCGAATCGTCTGGGCTCGAACTCGCTGCTCGACCTGGTCGTGTTCGGGCGCGCAGCGGCTCATCATTGTGCGGCGGAACTTGTAGATCGCGGCCGGCAGAAGCCGCTGCGAGACGATGCCGGCCGCCTCGCCATAGAGCGTCTCGATAAGTTGCGCCATGCGAATGGCAGCCGCCCGACGGCCGAGATTCGGGTCGAGATGCAGCGGAGCATGCAGAACCACGCGGCGGTGTTTCGCACCGGCGAGGTGCTCGAGGAAGGTATCGAGAAACTCGCACAGACCTTTGCATCGTTCGACGACGTCAAGGTCTCGGACCGCGGGCTGATCTGGAACACCGATCTGATCGAGACGCTCGAACTCGAGAATCTGCTGTCGCAGGCCACGGTGACGATTGCGTCTGCGGCGAACCGGACCGAGAGTCGGGGCGCTCAGGCCCGCGAGGATTACCCGGATCGGGACGATGAGAACTGGATGAAACACACGCTGGCGTGGTGCGACGCGCAAGGTAACGTCCGGTTCGGCTATCGCCCCGTGCATCTGCAGACACTGACCGACGAGGTTGAGACCGTGCCCCCGAAGGTGCGCGTGTACTAAAGCGACTGACGAATACCCATTTAATGGATTAAGGATTACAAGGCGACACCATGGCTCAATTCAGGCTCCCGGCCAATTCGCGGCTGCAGAAGGGCAAGTCCTTCGAGGCTCCCGCTGGCGCAAAGCATGTCAGACGGTTCGAGGTCTATCGCTACGACCCCGACACCGGTGAGAACCCGCGAGTCGATCATTACGACGTGGTGCTTGACCAGTGTGGCCCGATGGTCCTGGACGGGTTGATCAAGATCAAGAATGAGGTCGACCCGACGCTGACGTTCCGACGTTCCTGCCGTGAGGGTATCTGCGGTTCGTGCGCCATGAACATCGACGGAGTGAATACGCTCGCGTGCACGCTGGCGATCGATGACATCAAAGGGCCTGTCAAGGTCTATCCGCTGCCGCACCTGGAGGTCATCAAAGATCTCGTGCCCGACATGACCCACTTCTACGCGCAGTACGCATCGATCAAGCCATGGCTGCAGACGCGCACCCCGGCGCCGCCGGACGGCGAACGCCTGCAGTCCAAGGAAGAGCAGGAACTGATCGATTCGCCGTCGGCGTGCATTCTTTGCGCCTGCTGTTCGACGAGTTGCCCGAGCTATTGGTGGAATAGCGATCGCTATCTCGGCCCCGCGGCATTGCTCGCAGCGTATCGATGGTTGGTCGATACCCGCGACGAGGCGACCGGCGAGCGGCTCGACGATCTCGAAGACCCGTTCCGGCTATATCGTTGTCATACGATCATGAACTGCACGAACTCGTGCCCGAAGGATCTGAACCCGGCCAGGGCCATAGCCGAAACCAAGAAGATGCTGGCCGTCAGGCGGCTGTAGCCGTAGCGGACCCGATTCGCGGCATGGATTCCGTCAAACGCGCACGACTCGGATGGCGTTGCCGCCGCGGTATCCGCGAGCTCGACCTATTGCTGATGCGCTACATGGACCGCGATTTCAATCGCGTCGATGCGGCGGAGCAGGCGGCGTTCGAAACCCTGCTTACTTTTCAGGATCCGGAGATTCTCGACTTGCTAACGGGCCGCCTGACGGTGCAGGATGCTCGGCTGCAGGATGTGGTCGAACGGCTTTTATCGAACGATTGAACTGGCGCTGGCGGATCGCGCAGGTTCTGTCGTGCCCCTGTTGGGTGGCCGGATCGCGACCGTCGTGGCGCATGCGTCGGGGCGCTGGTCGCTGCAGCTTACGTCGGCTGCCGCCTCGGGTGATGCGCGGGGCGATGAATGGCTCGAAGTGCGCCTGACGCATGGCTGGATCGCCGCCGGCGGGCGCCTGGTTGGGCTCCGGTGGGTCGCCCGGGACGGGCGGCCGTTTGCCTGTTGCCTGTGGTGCCGTCATCGCGGCACGGTGGGTTGGCGACACCTGCTCGTCCGGTTGCGGGTGCCGATGGCGGCCGGTTTATCGTAAAATCGGGTGGCTGCTGCGTTGCATCGGTCGCGAACCGGCCGAATTCGCCGGGAGCCTGGAAGGAGCCGAAAACTGTGACGGGTGTTTGCATAATCGAGCGCCGGTGCGAACTTATCGCGACCGCATGGGTCTATGCGAGGGACAGTGGCCCGCTGCGCGCCCGGATGGAGATCGGTCCGAGATGAGCGCCAAGGCTGACGATCAACGGCTCGTCGAACGGGTTCAGCAGGGCGACAAGCGGGCTTTTGATCTGCTCGTGCTGAAGTATCAGCACAAAATTGTAAAATTGATTATGCGTTACGTTCGTAATCCGGCGGATGCCCTTGATGTCTCGCAGGAGGCGTTCATCAAGGCCTATCGCGCTCTGCCGAATTTCCGGGGTGATAGTGCTTTTTATACCTGGTTGTACCGGATCGCGATCAATACCGCGAAGAATCATCTCGTCGTAATGAAGCGGCGGCCGCTGGACTTCGATGTCGACCTGCAGGATCCGGAGGCCTATGAGGTGAATGCCCGGCTGCAGGATATGGATACGCCGGACGCGATCGCGCAGCGCGAGGAGTTGCGGGAAACGGTCGAGGATGCGATCAACGCCCTGCCGGACGAATTACGGCTCGCAATCGTATTGCGCGAGATCGAGGGGTTGAGTTACGAGGAGATTGCGCGCGCGATGGAGTGTCCGGTCGGGACAGTTCGTTCGCGCATCTTCAGAGCCCGCGAGGCGATTGACGGTCGCATCAGGACGTTGTTGCAGGGTGCCGACGGTGATTGACGCGCAGCCGGGAAACGGACGAAACGAGGCATGGAGACGATGAGCCAGACTATAAATGAACAGTTGTCCGCGTTGCTCGACGGCGAGTTGCCGGTCGCCCAGGAAGAGTTGCTTCTGCGACGGTTGGAGCGCGACCCGGAATTGCGCGATCGGCTCGGCCGATATGGTCTAGTCGGCGACCTGCTCGCGGATTCCACTGTCCAGCCTGGCGCGCTGCAGCTTGCCGACCGGGTACGACGGGCACTCGACGGCGAGGCGGTCCAATCGACGCGCGATCGAATCGGTGCCGGCAGCCGCGCGGTCGGGTCGGGCTTCGTCGGCGCCGGACTGGCCGCGGCGGTCGCGCTGGTCGTCGCGCTGAACCTTACGCCTGCCGAGGAGGGTGCACAGTCGCCGCAATTCGCGGTGGGCGCCCACATCGTGGCCGACCTCGAGGCCGACCTCGAGGGCGAGGATGGGGCCGAAGATGGGGAAATGCACGGGCATAGCGTGAGCGTGGAACCGGCTCGCCTGATGCGTTATCTCGTATCCCACGCGGAGTATTCGAACCCGGCAACGCGCCAGTTCGTCGATTCCCATATGCTCATGCCGTCGTTTCGGGTCGCGGCCTGGCGCCCGGTCGGGGTGGGTGAATGACTGACCACACTCGGCGGACCGTCATCCGCGGCGCGCCCTCGCGGTTGGCGTGGGCGACCGTGCTCTGGTTGGCGGCGTTGACCGGCGTCGCGGGCGCGGCGGACAGTCCACAATCATGGCTCGAACGCATGGCCGACGCGGGGGGGAAATACAGTTTCCGTGGCACGCTTGTGCACATGTGCGGCGATAAAGTCGATGTGGTGCATATCGTTCGCCGTGTCGAAGACGGTCAGGTGACGGAGCGAATCACCGCGCTCGATGCCGCCGGTCGCGAGATCATCCGGAACCCGGAGGAGGTCATGTGCATTCTCCCGGACCAGAAGACCGTCATGGTCGACCGGCGCAACGCCGGCATCACGCGGGCGGCGGATCAGATCACCCACATGCCGAGTTTCGCGTCGGTCAATCCGGCGATTTACCGGCTCAAGATCCTCCCGTCCGAGCGTATCGCCGGACGGGATACGCAGGTCATTGCGGTCAGACCGACGGACCGATACCGCTACGGTTATCGATTGTGGCTCGACGCTACGCGTGCGTTGCCATTGAAGTACGAGTTAATGAGCGCGAGCGGGCGCACGCTGGAGCAGACCCTGTTTACCGAGATCACGTTCGATGAAGAGGTCCGGAAATCTGATGTCGAACCGACGGTCGCCGTGGATAATTTTGTCTGGCGGCGTGCCGAACCGACGCCACCGCAACCGGCCGGCTCGATCGAATCCGGCGCTTGGGAATCCGGCGCTCTGCCGGTCGGATTCGAACTGATGATGGCGCGTTCCCAACTCGCGGAGGACAGCAAGTCAACGATGGAGCACCTGGTGTATTCCGATGGCCTCGCATCGGTCTCCGTGTTCATCGAAGGCGGCGTCACCGATGCCGATCTGCAGATCGGTACGTCACAGGTCGGTGCGACGGTTGCCTATACCACGATTATGGACGGGTACCTGGTGACGGCGATCGGCAGCGTTCCGCTCGGGACTGCCAGGATGATTGCCCTGTCCGTGCGACCGGTCGGTGCGAGACCCTGATCCGGCCGTGCTCTCTGCGACCGGCACCGTCATATCAGCCCAGGGCGCGTTTGCGCGGATTGCGGTCGATGGCCAGCCCACCTGTCAAGCCTGTGCGCAGCAGGCGGGTTGCGGACTCGGCCCGTTGCTGACGATGTTCGGGGCCAACCGCGCCCGCGTCCTCGATGTACCCAATTCCCGTCCGGAGCCCTTGCAGGCCGGCGACCGTGTGCGCGTCTCCCTGCGTGGGCGGCGCCTGGCGGCATTCGCCGCCCTCGCGTACGGAATGCCGCTGGCTGGGTTGCTCGGTGGGGCGGTTCTGGCCACCGTCTGGATGCCGGGCGCCGGCGACGGTGCGGCTGTCATCGGCGCGCTTGCGGGCGCGGGCGCCGCTGGGTTGCTGATCAGTCTGGACGTCGTGCGCCGTTCGACAGTGGCCGCACTGCCCGCCGTGGTTCAACGCATCGAATGAACGCCGGGGACGGGAGCCTGCCCGCTATCGAGGTCTACAGCCGGCGAGGCTGCCACTTGTGTGAACACCTGCTGGGTCAGCTGGAGCCGCTCGTTCGGGGGCGGGCGACAATCTCGGTATTTGATGTCGATGACCGTCCGGAGTGGCGGGCGAATTATGGTGAACGGGTGCCGGTCGTCTGCTGTGACGGCGAGGAGATTTGTCAGTACAATCTGGATCGCCGCGCCGTACTGGACAAGATCGCCCCACGCGACGCCTGACCCGCCGCGGGCCCAGCTGTCCGGTTCGGCCGGTCCGGGTTTCCACCCCGATCGATTTATAATTCCAATGCTACGAGGCTATGGACTGCCCCCGCTGATGCGCAAAATTCGCAATTTTTCAATTATCGCCCACATCGATCACGGTAAATCCACGTTGTCGGACCGGTTGATCGAGTTGTGCGGGGGGCTCGAGAAGCGGGAAATGGCCGACCAGGTGCTCGACTCGATGGATATCGAGCGCGAAAGGGGCATCACGATCAAGGCGCAGAGTGTGTCACTGAATTACCAGGCCCGTGACGGCGAGACCTATATGTTGAATTTCATCGACACGCCCGGGCACGTCGACTTTTCATACGAGGTGTCACGCTCGCTCGCCGCCTGCGAGGGTGCGCTGCTGATCGTAGACGCGGCACAGAGCGTCGAGGCGCAGAGCATCGCGAATTGTTACACGGCGATCGAGCAGGAGCTCGAGATCTTGCCGGTCATCAACAAGATCGACTTGCCATCCGCCGATCCTGCGCGCGTCAGGCGAGACATCGAGGAGATCATCGGCATCGAAGCGGACGACGCCGTTCTCGTCAGCGCGAAGACCGGAGAGGGTATACCCGACTTGCTCGAGGCAATCGTGGCGCGTATTCCGCCGCCTGCCGGTGCACCGGACGCGCCGCTGCAGGCTCTGATCATCGATTCATGGTTCGATAATTACGTTGGCGTCGTATCGCTGGTACGGGTCGTTAACGGGGAACTGCCAGTCCGGAAAAAGATCACGATCATGTCGACCGGGACGTCGTACCCGGCGAATGACGTCGGCGTTTTTACACCGAAGATGACGAGTCGCGACGCCCTGAAGGCGGGCGAAGTCGGCTACCTGGTGGCGGGTATCAAGGATATCGACGGCGCGCCGGTCGGCGACACGATTACGCTGGAGGCGCAGCCCGCCGCCGAGCCACTCGAGGGTTTTCGTCCGGTCAAGCCGCGTGTCTTCGCGGGCCTGTTTCCCGTCCAGTCCGAGCAGTTCGAAGCGTTTCGTGACGCGCTGAAGAAACTGCGCCTGAATGACGCAGCGTTACAATTTGAACCCGAGTCATCCCCGGCTCTCGGCTTCGGTTTCCGGTGCGGCTTCCTCGGTATGCTGCACATGGAGATCGTCCAGGAACGCATCGAGCGCGAGTATGGAATCGATATCATCACGACCGCACCAACGGTTGCGTTCGAGGTGCTGTTGCGCAATGGCGAGTTGCTGGAAGTAGACAACCCCGCATTGCTGCCGTCATCCGGCGACATCGACGAGATTCGCGAGCCGTATATCACGGCCAGCCTGCTCATGCCGCAGGAATATCTCGGTGCGGTAATCCAGTTGTGCGTGTCCAAACGCGGTACCCAGAAGAAGATCGAGTACCACGGCAACCAGGTGTCACTCGTATACGAGTTGCCGATGGCCGAGGTCGTGCTCGATTTCTTCGATCGGCTGAAATCGGTCAGTCGCGGACATGCGTCATTCGATTACGAGCTTTCGAGCTTTCTGGTCGGCGACCTGGTCAAGCTGGATATACTGATCAACAAGGAGCATGTCGACGCATTGTCCCTGATCGTCCACCGTGAGTCGGCCCGCCGGCGCGGTCGTGAGCTGGTCGAGAAGCTCAAGGAGTTGATTCCGCGGCAGATGTTCTCGATTCCCGTCCAGGCTGCGATCGGTGGGGATGTCGTGGCTCGTGCGGATATCAAAGCGTTCCGCAAGGATGTGACAGCGAAGCTGTACGGCGGCGACATCTCGCGCAAACGCAAGTTGCTCGAGAAACAGAAGGCCGGTAAAAAGCGTATGAAATCGTTTGGCAACGTCGAGATTCCGCAGGAGGCCTTCCTTGCGGTTCTGAAGGTCGGGCGTGATTAAGGTGTTTGGTTAGGGCGGGCGTGACCATGCGGTTCGAAGCCGTCGGTGCAGCGCTGAGCGGAGCAATACATGAGTTTTGATTTTTCACTGATACTCGTCATCGTGACGTCCGTGAGCGGGATTATCTGGGCCGTCGACGCCTGGGTCTTCCAGCGGAATCGGCCGCCGCCGACCGCGGAGCAGAAGTCGACCGAGCCGGTAATCGTCGAGTACGCGCGTTCGTTCTTTCCCGTGTTACTGATCGTGCTGATCGTGCGCTCATTTTTGTTCGAGCCCTTTCGCATCCCGTCCAGTTCGATGGTGCCGACGTTGCACGTGGGGGACTTCATTTTCGTCAACAAGTATACCTACGGGTTGCGTTTGCCGGTCACGAATACGAAGATCGTCGAAATCGGTATGCCGGAACGTGGCGATGTCATCGTGTTCAAGCTGCCGGCCGATCCGAGTACCAACTACATCAAGCGGCTGGTCGGATTGCCGGGTGATACCGTCACGTATCGGAATCGTCGACTGTATATCAACGGCAAGCCGATTGAGGCCGAGGCGCTGGGCAGGTACCGGGGTGACGGGCAGCGTGACGCGTTGCTGTACAATGAGAATCTCGGCGGGGTTGAGCACGAGATTCTGCTGATGCCGGGTCGAGGCAGCCTTGAGGGGACATTCCGGGTGCCGGACGATCATTATTTCATGATGGGCGACAACCGGGATAACAGCAAAGACAGCCGTTACCGTGGAGTCGGCCTCATTCCGGAAAGCAACGTGGTCGGCAAGGCCGTACGTATCTGGATGAATTGGAGCTTTCCGGGGTGGCCGCAGTGGAGCCGCGTCGGACTGCCGATTAAATAGCGTCGCGTGGCTTGCCCACAGGGCCCGGTTGCGGCATCGTGGCGTGGGGTTTTGTTGTGGGTTTTATCATAGTTAGCGGTCGGTCAAGAGGTATCGGGTTGGTGAGCAATAGGGGAGTACCGGTTATGAGGCACGGGCAGCGCGGCGTTACGTTTATCAGTTTCATTGTCATCGCGGCTTTTGTCGCTTCATACGCATTTGCTGTTCTGAAGATTACGCCGTTTTATCTGGAGCAGATGAAGATCATGCGCATACTCAACGATGTTGAAATCAACCTGAGCGGCAACAACACAACCGTGACCCAGATCCGTTCGACGATCAACAAGCGTCTGGATATCGAGATGGTCCGGGACATGAATGCACTTGATTTCAATATCAAAAAGTCGCAGAAAGGCTACACCGTCGGCGCACAATACGAACGGCGAGCGGAATATTTTGGCAACCTGTCGTTGGTTGTGACTTTCGACAAGTCCGTTGAGATCAAGCGGTGACGACATCAATAATTGGTGTGACAAGGCGCTTGGCTACCGGTTTTCCGACGCGGAGTTGCTGAACCGGGCACTGACCCACCGCAGCGCGTCGGTAGCGAATAACGAACGCCTCGAATTCCTCGGCGACGCCGTACTCGGCCTGGTCATTGCCGGCGTTATATACGAGAGAAAGGCCGATGCGCCCGAAGGTGTCCTGAGTCGATTTCGCTCGGAACTCGTCTGCGGCGAGACGCTGGCCGAGATCGGGCACGAGATCGATATCGGTCCGCAGCTGGTTATGGGCAGCGGCGAGTATCGTACCGGCGGCCACCACCGCAAGTCCGTGCTGGCCAATGCCGTCGAGGCGGTTATCGGTGCGGTGTTTCTGGATCGTGGTTTCGTCGCGGCGAGGGAGGTCATCCTGAAGTTCTATGCCAGCCGTCTTGCCAACCTGCCCGCAGAGGACGAGCTCAAGGATCCGAAGACCCGCCTTCAGGAATATCTGCAGGCGCGCCAGCTGGCGCCGCCGGACTACGAATTGTCTGATGTCTCGGGCGCTGCCCACGCCCAGACGTTCGTCGCGAGTTGCCGCATCAGCCCGCTGAAATTGGTGACCAGCGGCACCGGTACCAGTCGGCGCCGCGCCGAGCAGGCCGCCGCCGCCGCTGCGCTGGAGGAGCTCGGTCATGGCTGACGCGCCCGATCGCACGGCGTTCCGCGCCGGGTTTGTCGCCGTCGTCGGGCGGCCGAACACCGGGAAGTCGACACTCGTCAACGCGCTGGTCAAGGAAAAGATCAGCATCGTTACGTCGAAACCGCAGACGACTCGCCACAGCATCCTCGGCATTCTGCACCTGCCGGATGCGCAGGTTATATTCGTCGATACGCCCGGGATTCACCGTGGCGGGCGCAAGCTGATCAATCGCACGATGAATCGCACGGCCGTGGCCTCGCTGGCAGGTGCAGACGTCGCGTTGTTCGTCGTCGATTCCCAGGGCTGGTCGCGCGGCGATGACCCGGTGCTCGCCAGGCTGAAAGACGCCGGCATTCCGACGCTGCTGGTCCTGAACAAGCTCGACCTGCTAGAGAGGCGCCAGGACCTGCTGCCGGTGCTGCAGGACTACCAGGCACGCGGTGCGTTCGACGAGATAATCCCGATCTCGGCCCGGCGCGGTACGAACCTCGACCGATTGCTGAAATTGGTCAAGGCGCGTCTCCCCGACAGTGAGCCGCTGTTTCCGAGCGATACGACGACGGATCGCAGCATGGAGTTTCGGATCAGTGAAGTGTTTCGTGAGAAGCTACTCGCCACGCTCCGTGAAGAAGTGCCCTACGGTCTGGCGGTCGAGGTTCTGGCGCTCGAGCAGCGCGATGATATGTGGTTCGTCGACGCGTTGATCTGGGTCGAGAAGGACTCGCATCAGGGCATCGTCGTCGGGCGCGGCGGCCGTCAGCTCAAAAAAATCAGCACCGATGCCCGCCTCGATCTCGAAGCCATCTTCGAGCGGCGTTTCTATGTCAAGGCGCACGTCAAGGTCAAGGAAAACTGGAGCGACAACGCCCGCGCGTTGCGTCAGCTTGGCTATGAGATGCCGCAATGAGCGTTGTGGAGCGTGTGGAACTGGAGGCGAGCTTTCTGCTGCATGCCCGTCCGTATCGGGAGTCGAGTCAGATCTGCGAGGTAATGAGTCAGCGCTACGGCCGGGTTGGTGTGGTCGCCAAGGGCGCTCGCCGTCCCCGCTCCCCGTGGCGCAGTCTGCTCCGACCCTTTCAGCCGCTACGGATGTCGTGGTCCGGGCGTGGCTCCCTGTACACGCTCCGGTCGGCCGAGCCGTCGGCGCTGCCGCTGCCGATGACCGGGCTGCCGTTGATGTCGGCCTATTACCTGAATGAGTTGTTGATGATCCTGATACAGCGGGGCGATCCCTATCCAGAGCTGTTCGCGCATTACGGTGCCGCGATCGGCGCTTTGTCGGAGGGCGGTGAGCCGGAACGAGTCCTGCGTCGGTTCGAGGTCGCGCTGCTCAGTGAGATCGGTTACGGCCTCGTTGTCGACCTGGATGTCGTCGATCAGCAGCCCCTGGCCGCTGACCAGTATTACGAATATGTCATCGACCGGGGGGCGGTGCCGGTGGCTACCGGGTACGAGGGTGACCTCGTGTTTTCCGGCGCCACTCTGCACGCCATCGCCGGCGGTGAGCTTACCGATGACACGCAACTGCGAAATGCCAAGCGGTTGCTGCGCCCGCTCCTGAACTGGGCCCTCGGCGGAAAGCAGCTCAAGACCCGAGCAGTACTCGCGTCAATGCAGCGCTAACGGGGATACCTCGGTAAGACGCAGTCCCGAGCAAGAAATGGCATGCGTCGGGGTGCTGCTCCCACGGGGAAGTGCCCTTGGGGTACACTCGCTGGCAGTGACGGACAAAGAATAACATGGGCGGTAACACTCACTCCGACATCTATCTTGGCGTCAACGTCGATCATGTGGCAACCCTTCGCCAGGCACGCGGGACGGACTATCCGGATCCGGTCGAGGCCGCATTGCTGGCCGAGCGTTCGGGCGCCGACTCGATCACGGTGCATCTGCGTGAGGATCGTCGGCACATCCAGGATCATGACGTCGAGCGGCTCGCCGAACGGATGCAGACCCACATGAACCTGGAGATGGCGGTCACGGATGAGATGCTCGCGATCGCTGCTCGTATTCGGCCCAGCGATTGCTGCCTCGTGCCGGAACGGCGCGAGGAACTGACGACCGAGGGAGGTCTCGATGTCGCCGCCCAGCAGGATCGTATCACCGACGCGTGCACGCGGCTGGCCGAGGCGGGCATTCGTGCAGCGTTGTTCATCGACCCGGAACCCGCGCAACTCGACGCCGCAGCGTCAGCGGGCGCGCCGGTCGTCGAGTTGCACACGGGTTGTTTTGCCGATGCAAAGAGTCCGGAGGACGCCGCCGTCGAACTGCGGCGGGTGCACGAGTCGGCCGTCTACGGCGCCGGGCTCGGCCTGACGATTCATGCGGGGCATGGTCTGAACCGCGGGAACGTGCAGCCCGTTGCAGCCATCTCGCAGATTGTCGAGTTGAACATCGGTCACGCGCTCATCGCCCGCTCCGTTTTCGACGGGCTCGCGCACGCGGTGGCCGACATCAAGCGGCTGATGGTGGAGGCCAGGCAAGCGTGATTTTCGGCGTAGGTATCGACGTTTTACAGGCAGATCGCGTGACTAAAATCTACGCGCGATACGGTGACCGTTTCGCGCGCCATATCCTGATGCCGGAGGAGCTCGAATGGTTTCCCCGGCAGAAACGTCCCGAGCGTTATCTCGCGATGCGATTCGCCGCGAAGGAGGCGATCGTCAAGGCCATGGGTACGGGGTTTGCCAACGGCATGTGGGTGCGTGATGCCGGCATGCGGCCAAATCACCTCGGGCGACCCGACATTATCTTCTCGCCGCGCGGGCGCGCGAAGTGCGACGAGCTGGGGATCGGCGACGGGCACCTGACGTTGACGGATGAGGCCGGCCTGATCGTCGCCGTCGCAATCCTCATGAGAAAATCAGCCGTATGAGTTACATGATCTTCGATATCGAGACCATACCCGACGTCGAACTCGGTCGGCGGTTGTTGCCGCTCGGTGACCTGTCGGACGAGGATGCGGGCAAGGCGATGACGTTCCGGCATCTGCAGGAAACCGGTTCCGAGTTCCTGCCGCTGTATCAGCATCGGGTCGTCGCGATCTCCGTCGTCCTGCGTGCGGGCGACAACCTGAAGGTCTGGAGCCTCGGCGAGATCGATAGCGACGAGGCCGACCTCGTGCGGCGTTTCTTCGACGGACTGGATCAATTCGGCCCGGAGTTGGTCTCGTGGAACGGCAGCGGGTTCGACCTGCCGGTCCTGCATTATCGTGCGATGCTTCACGGCATCGCGGCGCCCAGGTACTGGGAAACCGGTGACGAGGACCGGAGCTTTCGCTACAACAATTATCTGAGTCGCTTTCACTGGCGGCACATCGACGTCATGGACGTGTTGTCAGGCTTTAATCCGCGCGCCCGAGCGGGCCTCGACAAGATCGCGGTCATGCTCGGATTTCCCGGCAAGATGGGTCTGGCGGGCGACGAGGTCTGGGACAACTATCGCGATGGTCAGCTCGAGAAGATTCGCAATTACTGCGAGACCGATGTGCTGAATACGTATCTTATTTTCCTGCGCTTCCAGCACATGCGCGGCATTCTCGACGACGTGCAACTTGCGGCCGAATTCGACCGCGTGCGGGAACTGCTGGGCGCGGCGTCCGAGCCGCATCTCACAGCGTTTCTCGACGCCTGGACGCGCGGCCCTGTACCCGCTGGGTAGCCTGCATGGCTCGTAAGTTACCGGACCCGGAGACGGCCGAGATCGTCGACACGACCGTTGACGGTCGCGGTATCGCCCGCCCGCCCGGCAAGACCGTATTCATCAATGGTGCCCTGACAGGCGAGACCGTCCGTTTTCAGCGGCGCAAGAAACGTCGCAGCTACGACGAGGCGGACCTGCTCGAGATCCTGAAACCGGCGCCTGAACGGGTAGAGCCCAAATGCGCCGCTTTCGGCATCTGTGGGGGTTGTTCACTGCAGCACCTGGCGTCTGCACGCCAGCTCGAGATGAAGCAGGGCGTTTTACTGGACAATCTGCAGCGGATCGGCCACGTCGAACCGGCCGCCGTCCTCGAGCCGATCGGCGGGTCTGCGTGGGGCTATCGCCGCAAGGCGCGACTGGCCGTGAAATACGTGACGAAGAAGGAACGCGTGCTCGTGGGCTTCCGCGAGCGGAACAAGCCCTATGTGGCGGATATGGCGCGCTGCGAGACGCTGCATCCGGCGCTCGGCGACCGGCTCCTGGATCTTGCGGCGCTGATCGAATCGCTGTCGATTCGCGGTCGGGTGCCGCAGATCGAGGCGGCGGTCGGTGACAACGGCGTCGCGATGGTATTCCGGGTTCTCGATCCGCCGAGCCCGAGTGACCTTGCGGCACTGGCGCGCTTCGGCGCTACGCATGGGGTCGGTATCTACCTGCAAAGCAAAGGACCTGACACCATCGAACCCTTGCCCGGGGCGCCCGCGCCCGTACCGTTGCATTACCGGATCCCGGGCTTCGATATCTCTATCGCGTTTACCGCGACCGACTTCCTGCAGGTGCACAGCGAGGTCAATGGCAAGATGATCCAGAATGCGCTCCAGTTGCTTGCGCCGGATCGATCGAGCCGGGTGCTCGACCTTTACTGCGGGCTCGGTAATTTCTCTCTCCCGATCGCGACACGTGCGGGCGAGGTGGTCGGCGTCGAGCTGGCCGCCGACATGGTGGCGCGCGCGGGTCGGAATGCCGCGCACAATCAAATTGCGAACGCGTCGTTCCGCCAGGCCGATCTTTCCGCGCCTGCGCCCGCCGATGCCGCCGAATGGCGGGGTTTCGATCTCGTCATGCTCGATCCGCCGCGAACCGGTGCCATGGAGATGATGGAGGTGCTCGGACAGATCGGTGCACAGCGTATCGTCTACGTGTCATGCCATCCGGGCACGCTGGCGCGCGATGCCGGGCATCTCGTCCACGCGCTCGGCTACGAACTCGCCGCGGCCGGGGTCATGGATATGTTTCCGCAGACCAGTCATGTTGAGTCGATGGCGCTGTTTCGTCGAGCCTGACGGGTAAGGAATCGCAGCCGAGGGAGGGGCTTCCAGTCGCGATTCCCTGCGGGCAGTTGACGCGGATATGCCGGTTGTCCTAAAACCGTAGCTACCGTTCGCAACGCACGAGGAGAATGATGACACTCGGGCCCTTGATGATCGACGTTGAAGGTTTGACGCTGACCCGCGCAGAGGGGATGCGCTTGCGGGACCCGCGGATCGGTGGGGTCATCCTGTTCGCCCGCAACCATGAGAGTGTCGGGCAGGTCCGTGAGCTCGTCGCAGCCATCCATGCCGTACGCGCGCCAAAGCTGTTGGTCGCGGTTGACCAGGAGGGTGGCCGGGTCCAGCGTTTCCGGGACGGTTTCAGCAAGTTGCCACCGGCCCGCTGGCTGGGACGGCAGCACGACGTCGATCCGGACCGCGCGCGTGATCTGGCGCGTACCTGCGGCTGGCTCATGGCGGCCGAATTGCTCGATGTCGGCATCGACTTGAGTTTCGCGCCGGTCGTCGACCTGGACCTCGGCTTCAGCGAGGTCATCGGCGATCGCGCCTATCACAAGGATCCGGAGGTCGTTGCGGGCCTCGCCTCGGCCTACATGCAGGGAATGCGCAAGGCCGGCATGCTGGCGGTGGCAAAACATTTTCCCGGCCACGGCGCCGTGGTTGCCGATTCTCATCACGAACTGCCGCACGATCCGCGCGAACGGTCGGGTATGGACGGCGACTTGCTGCCGTACCGGCAGCTGATCGCGAACGGTCTGAGCGGTGTCATGCTGGCGCACGTGAAATACGCGGCCATCGACCGGCGTATTGCGAGCCTGTCGCCGTACTGGGTACAGACGGAACTGCGTCGTAACCTCGGCTTCTCCGGCGCGATTTTTTCGGACGATCTGAGCATGTCTGCCGCCGATGTCGCAGGCGACATAGCAGAGCGGGTGCGCCAGACTCTCGGTGCGGGCGCCGACATGGCGCTGATCTGCAACGCTCCGGACGCCGTCACGCAGGCGCTGGAGGCGCTGGGTGAGCTCGGGAACCCGGCGAGCCAGGCAAGGTTGGTCGCGCTTCGTCCGCATTCGATCGAATGGGCCGCCGGGCAACTGCGTGAGACAGACGAGTGGCAGTCGGTCGTGGCCCGACTCGAGGCCGCCGACGCGCCGCCGTCGCTGGTGCTGGACGGCTGACCCGGGTGAGCGATATCAGCGGGTTTCCCGATGCCGTCGTCGTCGCCACCCAGGCGGAAGTGCGCCAGGCGTACGAGCGTATTGCCGCCGAGCTGCAGCCCATCGTGTTTTCGGCGGACTGCGTCCTGCTCGGTATCATGATGGGCGGCATGGTGCCGACGGTTCGGATAGCGGGCCTGCTGACCGGCGATTTTGCGATGGACTACTGTCAGGTCAGTCGCTACCGTGGCGGCCTGCGCGGTGGGGAGCCTGAGTGGGGGCAGACGCCGCGCAGCGATCTTACCGGGCGCACGGTCTTGCTCGTCGACGATATCTTTGACGAGGGTATTACCCTCGAATGCGTCGTCGGCGCGTGCCGGGATCTCGGTGCGGCGCGCGTCATCAGCAGCGTACTCGTCCGCAAACTCCATGACCGGGCGGCGGGGCGCAGCCTGCCGGACCTGGTCGGTCTGACGGTCGATGATCGTTATGTCTTTGGTTGTGGAATGGACTACCAGCATCGCTGGCGGCACCTGCCGGCTATCTATGCCCTGCGGGAGGATGCATGAAGAGGATTGCGCTGATCGGCGGTACGGGAGCGCTCGATGTCGCCGAGCAGGCCAGCGCTCCTGGTGACGTGCCGGCGACGCCTTACGGGAAAGCGTCCAGCCCGTTGTTACGTTGGCAGAGTGGCGATATCGAGTTCTGTTTCATGGCCCGGCACGGGCTCGACGGCGCGATCCCGCCACACCGAGTGAACTACCGGGCGAACCTGTGGGCGCTTCGCGAACAGGCCCCGGACGGTATTATCGGCATCAATGCGGTCGGCGGAATTTCGGCGCAGGCTGGTCCGGCCCGGCTCGTCTTTCCGGACCAGATCATCGACTACACGTGGGGCCGCGAACCTACGTTCAACGACGGCGACCTGTGGCCGCTCCGGCATGTGGAGTTTACGGAGCCATTCGCGTCCCGCCTGCGCGCGCTGTTGATCGAGCGGGCGGCAGCCGAAGGGCTTGACTACGTAGCTTCCGGTACCTATGGCGTCACGCAAGGGCCGCGACTCGAGACCCGGGCGGAGATCGACCGCATGGAGCGCGACGGATGCGATATCGTCGGCATGACCGGAATGCCGGAAGCTGCGCTGGCGGGCGAACTGGAACTCGAGTACGCGATCATTGCGGTCGTCGTGAACTGGGCGGCCGGTCGGGCGCCGGCCGGGCGAGGCATCCACGACGAAATCGGTCAGTTCCTCGCCGCGGGCATGGGGCAGGTCGGCCGGCTACTGGCTGCGCTGTAGCCGCCGACGCTGCGCCGGCCCGAACTCGCGGGTCAACATATTCCAAACCAGCGGTGAGTGACTCGCATCACAGACGGCCCAGCCCGGGCTGCTTATTATCCAAGGGGCTGTCGAACCGAGGCGGTGTTGCGCCCCGGTTCAATCGTTCGCCGGCGGGGCGAACGCGGCTCGCCATCAGATATAAAGAGCATTAATTTAACATTATAAGTTAATGATTAATATTGATAAAAATGTAATAATTCAAGCCCTCAATTGTGGCTCGCAGGCGCTGGTTATCGTCAACGCCCGGAACCAGGATCTGCCGGTCGTGTATGTCAACACGGCGTTTGAAGCGCTGACCGGCATCGGGGCGAGTGAGATCGTCGGTGCCGGTATCAACGAGTGGGTCATGGACGG
>SMVA01167047.1_pt1 | contig 21213 bp, 20 predicted proteins | sample 2456451 | NCBI WGS metagenome assembly SMVA01 (sample SAMN11095933, study PRJNA526329) | marine sediment metagenome | biome: Marine sediment; feature: Surficial sediment; material: Deep marine sediment; isolation source: Hadal surficial sediment | place: Pacific Ocean | collected 2014-05 | depth... | reverse complement strand
GTTTGCCTGACGGAAAGTATCACGCGAAGCAAGGCTCGCCACTAAGGAAGGAATCTCTCCCTTTTTTACAGCGACAAGATCGATTTCAGCCTTAAATGGCTGCCCTAGATAAGAATTGAGCGTAAGCTTTCCCAAGCCTGCCGTATGTACGGCACAAGGTGACGCCAATGCAATCAGAAACAAACACACTTTCATCATAGTTCTGCGCACTATAGTACCCTCAAGTTCTTGAGAAGAATAAATAGATTAACATCATGTAGTTATCGATTCAAGTCAAACTTGACCTATTCTGTAATGGACCAATTCAATTATTTCTCAATTGAAATTCTATTTACGGCATAAATGTAATTTTTACTGAGGAATATGCTGATAAATCTCTAAATGAGAATCTATCTTGGCTCTAAGCTTCTACCAGAATCCTTAGCATTCTGCGTAGCGGTTCTGCGGCCCCCCAAAGCAACTGATCTCCTACGGTGAATGCAGATAAATAATCTTCACCCATTGCAAGCTTGCGCAGTCGCCCCACTGGTATGGTTAACGTCCCCGTTACAGCAGCTGGAGTCAGTTCCTTTAGTGTACATTCTCGCTCATTAGGAACAATATGAGCCCAGTCGTTGGAATCAGTAAGAATATCCTCAATTTCGTCTAGAGGAACCTTCTTCTTCAATTTGATGGTCAGTGCCTGACTGTGGCAACGCATGGAACCGACGCGGACACAAATCCCATCCACCGGAACCTGTTGATTACTGCTCCCCATGATTTTGTTGGTTTCGGCTTGGGCCTTCCACTCTTCACGACTTTGACCATTACCAAGATCCTTGTCTATCCAGGGAATCAAGCTTCCCGCAAGCGGCACACCAAAGTTCGTAGTAGGGAAATCTTCATCTCGCAAGGCTCCTGCCACTTCTCGGTCAATGTCCAATATTCCCGAGGCCGGATTATCCAATAGTTTCTCTACTACACGGTGAGCCTCGCCCATCTGCATTAATAATTCGCGCATGTTCTGGGCGCCCGCACCAGAGGCTGCTTGATAGGTCATAGCACTCATCCATTCCACTAGATTATTTTTAAGCAACCCACCGATTGCCATTAGCATCAAGCTCACGGTACAATTACCACCAATGTAATTTTTTCCGCCATCGTGTATTGCCTGTTTGATAATCGGTAGATTTACAGGATCAAGTATAATAACGGCATCCTGCTCCATGCGCAGTGTAGAAGCTGCGTCAATCCAATAACCCTTCCACCCTACTTGACGTAATTTTTCATAAACCGTAGTGGTATAAACTCCACCTTGACAGGTAATGATAATGTCCATTGCCTTAAGTTCATCGATACTGTACGCGTCTTTGAGCGGTAAAGTTTCCTTACCAATATCCGGTCCTTTACCTCCTATTTGAGAAGTAGTAAAAAATTCTGGCTCTACCAGTGCGAAATCTTTTTCCTCGCACATACGTTGCATTAGTACCGAACCAACCATACCGCGCCAGCCAACAAAACCTACCCGATTCATTCGAATTCCTCTCTTTTCAAGAACTAGACAAGATTAAAAAATGTGTGTAACACATAAATAAAACCTTCACTGTCTCATCTATAAATTCATCAATACCGCATCGCCCATTTCTGTTGTACCAACTTTTCTCATTCCTGATTGGAAGATATCACTGGTACGATAACCTTGAGACAGTACTTTCTTTACTGATCTCTCAATTCGCACTGCCGCCACCTCTTGATTGAAAGTGTAACGCAACATCATTGCTGTAGACAAGATTGTTGCCAACGGATTAGCAACGTCTTTACCTGCTAAATCTGGAGCTGAACCATGTATTGGTTCATACAAACCCTTATTTTTATCGTCTAGAGATGCTGATGGTAGCATGCCGATGGAACCAGTGAGCATTGAAGCCTCATCCGACAAAATATCACCAAACATATTACCTGTTACCATCACATCAAACTGTTTGGGATTACGTATCAGTTGCATTGCAGCATTGTCTACTAACATGTGTGAAAGTTCCACATCAGGATATTCCTTAGCAATCTTAGTTACTACATCACGCCACAGTTGCGTACATTCGAGTACATTCATTTTATCCACTGAGCAAAGTTTCTGATCACGTTTATGCGCCACCTGAAAAGCAACATGCGCAATTCTACGTATCTCAGACTCGCTATAAATCATGGTGTTAAATCCGACACGTTGGTCGTCATGCCACTTAATACCACGCGGCTCACCAAAATAAATACCACCCGTCAGCTCGCGTATGATCAGAATGTCGAGACCCGAGATCACTTCGGGTTTCAGCGTCGAAGCATTTACTAGTTCTGAGTAAAGTACCACTGGACGCAAGTTAGCAAATAGATTCAATTCTTTGCGAATAGCCAGTAAGCCCTGCTCTGGACGTTGCTCACGTGTGAGTTTGTCATACTGCGAACCGCCTACGGCACCTAGCAGCACAGCATCGGCTTCTGTGACAAGTTTGCGAGTTGCCTCCGGAAATGGCTTACCAGTTGCGTCAACCGCACATCCACCCAATAAAGCCGGCTCTATCTCAAATTTCATTCCATCGCTCGTTAGTGCTTCTAGTACTCGCACCGCTTGAGCAACAATTTCAGGACCAATACCGTCACCAGCTAAAACTGCAATTTTCATAAAACCTTTTTTAAACTTGTGACCCAAACCGATACAATACCCGCTATGTAAATAACCATGGTTGTTCTAGACGTTGTTTATCCTCAAATGCCTTGATCTTCTCCGCATGCTGTAACGTTAAACCAATCTCATCTAGGCCATTCAACAGATTGTATTTGCAAAATGGATCAATTTCAAAAACGCAGGATTTACCGCTAGGTGCAGTCACCGTCTGATCCTTCAAGTTTACTGTCAAGTAATAGCCTTCGGTTACATTTACCTCGCGAAACATCCGATCCACTGTGCTTTCGCTAAGCACAATAGGCAGCAAGCCAATCTTAAAGGAATTGTTAAAAAAGATGTCAGCGAAGCTGGGAGCAATTATCACCTGAAAACCATAGTCCTGAAGTGCCCAAGCAGCATGTTCCCGACTTGAACCACAACCAAAATTTGCACGTGCTAGCAAGATTTGCGCACCTCGATAACGTGCTTGATTAAGGACAAAATCTGGGTTGGGTTTGCGTTTAGCAGCATCCATCCCTAGCTCACCATGATCCAGATAACGCCACTCATCAAACAAATTCTGACCAAAACCAGAGCGATTAATTGATTTTAAAAACTGCTTGGGAATAATAGCATCTGTATCGACATTGGCACGGTCCAAGGGTGCAGCCAAACCTTTGCAGTTGCGAAACTTTTTCACTAACTAGTTTACTACTTTCATTTATGTGACTCGCTACCTTTATGAAAATATTTAACAATTCACTAGATTGAATTGGATGTTGGGAATAAGAAGGTGGCCATAAGCAAGATAATTGTAAACAACACTTTCCATATCATTCCACTCTCAGAATAATAAAGAATCTTCTTTGCGGTCTAATATATTTTCCGTACATCTACAAAGTGCCCAGCTACTGCTGCTGCTGCGGCCATCGCTGGACTTACCAAGTGGGTACGTCCTCCTGGCCCCTGTCGTCCCTCAAAATTACGATTAGACGTTGAAGCACAACGTTCCCCCCGCGAAAGGCGGTCATCATTCATCGCGATACACATTGAACAGCCTGGTTCGCGCCATTCAAATCCTGCATTACGGAATATCTTGTCGAGTCCTTCCTCCTCCGCTTGAAGCTTCACCAGGCCAGAGCCTGGAACGACCATTGCAAGTTTAATATTCGTAGCAATATATCTGTCTTTTACTATTTCTGCTGCCGCTCGCAAGTCTTCAATACGAGAATTAGTACAGGAACCAATAAAAATCTTATCTAGGTAAATCTCGCTGATCAACGTATTGGGTGCAAGCCCCATATATTTTAGAGCGCGCTCCATATCATTACGCCGCACTGAATCAGTAATCTGCAATGGATCGGGAACTCTGCCATCCACCGTTGTAACCATTTCAGGAGAAGTCCCCCAAGTCACTTGCGGTTTAATTCGTGCTGCATCTAGCTTCACTACTTGATTAAATTTTGCCCCATCATCACTTCTCAGGGTGTGCCAATAAGCGATCGCTTTCTCCCATGAATCCCCTTTTGGTGCAAAAGGTCGTCCACTGATATATTCAATAGTAATATCGTCCACCGCGATCATGCCAGCGCGCGCACCTGCTTCGATAGTCATATTGCAAAGTGTCATCCGACCTTCCATGGAAAGTGCGCGGATGGCGCTGCCAGAAAATTCAATGACATAGCCGGCACCACCTGCTGTGCCAATTTTTCCGATGATAGCTAGTGCAATATCCTTTGCAGTAACGCCATGGCCGAGCGTACCATCGACCAAAATCTGCATCTCCTTTGCTTTTTTTATCGATAAACATTGAGTCGCAAGTACATGCTCTACTTCAGATGTACCGATTCCAAAAGCAAGACAGGCAAATGCACCATGTGTACTGGTATGTGAGTCACCACATACTACTGTCATGCCTGGTAGTGTCGCACCTTGTTCTGGGCCAATCACATGAACGATTCCCTGACGTAAATCATTCATCTTGAATTCGGTGATACCTAGTTCCTCACAATTCCGATCAAGGGTTTCAACTTGTAACCGCGATATCGGGTCACTGATTCCATTCGTACGTCCAGTAGTCGGCACATTGTGGTCAGCTACTGCAAGAACTGAATCTAGGCGCCAAGGTCTGCGCCCAGCAATCCTTAGCCCTTCAAATGCTTGCGGGCTAGTAACTTCATGCACCAGATGGCGGTCAATATAAAGCAATGTAGTATCGCCGGGCCATTCTTGTACCACGTGACTTTTCCAAAGTTTGTCGTATAAAGTTTGCATCGTAAAAGAATCCTAATGAATGTGAAATTATCCCATAATGCAACCGTAAGAAATAGGTAACATACCCTTTTCTTTTCTCATTCACTACTTAATACTCACTTTCCGAACTATTAATCCCAAACCCAGCAATGCAGCTACTGCACTCATACTAAATGTAAAACCAGGACCTAACCACTCCCAGGCATAACCGCTGAATACACCGCCTAATGTACCTCCAATACCGAATGTGATACTTGTATAAAGCGCCTGCCCTTTTGCTTGATGACGACCACGAAAAAAATGATGTACCACCATCATTGCAGCAACATGGTGAGCACCATACGTTGCTGCATGAAGAATTTGCGCCAGCAACACGACTATTGGCCATTCTACTCCCCAACCTATCATTAGAAACCGTGCTACTGCACAACTAAAACTGAAAGCAAGGATCTGCTTTAGACTAAATCGGTACATTACTCTAGGCATTAAGAAAAAGACGCCAATTTCGCATATCACACCAACCGCCCAAAGCCAGCCGATGATGCCCTTACTGTATCCATGTTCTACTAAATAGATCGAATAAAACGTGTAGTAGGGACCATGAGCAAAAGCCATTAACAAACAGGCAGAGAAAAAAGCTAGGACGCCTGGCTGTTTAAATATCTGTTGCACAGAAAGACTGTCGGTAGAATGAGATGCTATTTCGGCCTCTGGAATCCGCCAGGAAAAAATTACGATGCCTAGTTTAAATCCTAACACTACCCACAATAGCAACACGATCTCCGTAGCATCTAATACATAACCGATGCCTATCACTGCAAGAATAAACCCTAACGAACCCCATGAACGAATACTCCCATATCTGGCCGTGTTTTCACCCAGGTGAGAAAGAGTTGTTGCCTCGATCAATGGAAGCGATGCGCTCCAGAAAAAACTCATCAGCGACATGACGGCAAACATCCAGAAAAATGATTCGCCGAAAAAAACCCCACAATAGGTTATCAATCCTGTAATCGAAGCAAGTTGCACGATCAGCATTCGCTTGCCGGTGTGATCAGCCAACCAGCCCCACGCTGTTGGAGCAAAGATTCGCGTTACATGCAACAAGGACATCAGTACGCCAATCTGAAGAGCATTGAAGGAAAGAGACTTAAGATAAAGGCTCCAATAAGGAGCAAAGGCACCAATGAAAGCGAAGTGAAAGAAATAAAAGCCAGAAAGACGCCAGTAGGGGAGTGATTGCATCGGATCATTTTTTTGTGATCAACTAATGTTGGTCAACTCTCTTCATCTACCAAAACAAACTCCAATGGCGACTAGGCACGTTTCTTGAACTCGTTAGCACGAGTATCGATCTCAATCATGTCGCCAATTTCAACGAAAGCAGCAACCTGGATCTGAAAAAAAGTTCCTTTCAGACGAGCCGGTTTCATTATTTTTCCAGAAGTATCCCCGCGTACAACTGGCTCAGTATATTCAACTTCACGAACAACAGTGGTTGGAAGTTCAACCGAAATTGCCTTGCCATTGTAAAATGTCAATTTGCAAATGTCTTCCATACCGTCGATCAAGTAATTCATCACTTCGGACATGCTATCTGCTTCGACTTCAAATTGGTTATATTCACTATCCATGAATACATATAGTGGGTTAGCATAATAGGAATAAGAACAGTCTTTGAAGTCGAGTATAACCATATCGAATTTTTCATCTGCTTTGTACACTGACTCTGTGACTGTATTAGAGAGAAGATTCTTCAGCTTCATTCTTACCACAGATGCGTTCCGACCAGATTTGGTAAATTCAGTCCTCTGTACAACCATTGGCGCATTGTAGATCATCGCGACGTTACCCACGCGGAGCTCCATTGCAGTTTTCATGTTTCATCCTGATAATTAAAATCTAAGCAAATTCGCCTGGTAGCAAACCACAATAATAATTTTTTATTTTATACGTCACAAATTATATCTGATCTCTTCTACTAAACTGCACCAGATTGGATGCCAAGTCCCCTATAGCGCACAGCTGCCTAACCCATTTCTCGCCATACTGGGTCAAGACAGTAAGCTGTGAGACAAATGCAGGCCAGGTATTTTTGATCTGGCCGCTGCCATTCCAAAAATTCCATAAAGAACATACGGCAGTTGACATGTCTGGTGACATACTTGCAGTATAAAGATTAAGAAAAGCATCTAGTTTAATTCGATGCGTTCTTTCTGCCTGCGGATAAATATTCCAGACAAAAGGTCGTGCCGCCCATTGAGCACGAACAAATGAATCCTCACCACGTACAAAGTTGACGTCGCATGTCCAGAGTAACTGGTCATAATCGTTCTGCTCCAAGAATGGAATAAAACATACTTTCAATTGCCCGGACCGCAGTATCTCGCCAACTTTAGGTAGACCAACACCAAAAAATACCCTAACAGCATTAACAACTGAACCTTGCGGTACCAACACACATACTGGAACGTCCGATACGACCCATGCCGAGAGTAATTCGTGTATTGGGGCGCCATCGTAGCAGAACAACGAAATGCGCAATTCTCCCATTCTGTGCGGTTGCATACCTTGCCGCTGCCAAAACGCTACCTGTGCCGCGTTATTGAATGTACTTCTGGCAGATAATAAATGTTTCTCCAACAACAACCCACCAGTACCTGGCAGAAAACCCGGAAAGAAAAAATATTTTATCAAAGGTAAACGCGGATGAAACGATGGCAAACAGTGGCTGCCTATTACCCAATTCTCGGCGCTAAGATACTCTAGATTCAGCCAAATTGGTGGCCGCGGTAAGGCCGCCATTGCAATGATGTAGATATTAGGCAATTCACAGGCAAACGCCTCAATCACTACGTCGGCAGGTTTGATCTTGGCGAATGGCTGCCTCCAATAACATATCTCAACACCCTGTAACCACTGCTGCTCTAAATCTGAAGCAATGTCCGGCGCGATACGGGCAAAACTGGCAAGATCATCCACCCATAGCCTTACCTCCAACCCATACTCGTGCACTAACTGACGTGCGAGTCGCCAGCAGAAACCAGCATCACCAAAATTATCGACAATGGCACAGAAAATATCCCAACGTTGCTTCATTGAACACGACAATAACACTCCCATATGACCCCTGAAAGACTACTCTGTAAAAGAATCTTCCAAATTAGTTGGATAAACCTTTATTTACTCTCAACGAGAGCCCGTTTAGACTATTGCAGCGCTTACCTGTCATCCATTGATCTATTTGACATACCTCGTAGAAACAAATAACTCTGTAAGCGATCATACTCACAACACATATCAAGCAGACTTGGGATTAGTTGTCGAGGATAATTACAAACAAGAAATGGTGGCTTTCATTTTAGTTTATTAGCCTAGACAAATTGATAAGATTTCAAACTCAAGCTTCATCAGGATCTGGGTTCTCTGTAGGCTCAGGTTTCACCCTACTACTAAATAACGCGGATTTTTTTTGGGAAATCTTACCGGAAACTTTTGGCGTCAGGCACACCACATCAGCATTTTGTGCACGGTGGCGCAGAGCATGGTCCATCAACACCAGCGCCAACATTGCCTCAGCAATTGGAGTAGCACGAATCCCCACACAGGGATCGTGTCTGCCGTGAGTTTCCACAATTACTGGCTTGCCAGATTTGTCTATCGAGCGCCGCTCTAAGCGGATACTTGAAGTGGGTTTGATAGCAATATTCACAACAATATCCTGGCCAGTCGAAATACCTCCCAGTATGCCCCCTGCATTGTTGCTCAGGAAACCTTCGGGGGTTATTTCGTCAGAGTGCTGGGTTCCCTTTTGTGCAACACTGGCAAAACCTGCGCCGATTTCTACACCTTTTACTGCATTGATGCTCATCATGGCATAAGCGATTTCAGCATCCAGTCGGTCATATACCGGCTCACCCCAACCTACTGGAACGTTTTCTGCCACCACGATGATTTTTGCACCAACTGAATCACCCGATTTACGCAATTTTTCCATGAATTTTTCAAGGCGAGGCACAATATCGACATCAGCAGCAAAAAACGGATTATGGTTTACCACATCCCACTGTTTGAATGGGACTTTTACCGGTCCTAATTGTGCCATGTAGCCACGTATCACGACTCCATATTTTTCGTGTAACCATTTTTTGGCAACGGACGCCGCAGCTACACGTACTGCCGTCTCTCGAGCGGAGGAACGCCCACCACCACGATAATCGCGTATTCCATATTTTTGCCAATAGGTATAGTCTGCATGCCCAGGGCGGAAGGCCTCCTTTATCTTACTGTAATCTTTGCTGCGCTGATCTTCGTTGCGAATTAGTAAAGCCATGGGAGTACCGGTGGTTTTACCCTCGAAAACGCCAGAAAGAATTTCTACGGTATCAGATTCTTTTCGCTGAGATACATGGCGAGAGGTGCCGGGTTTGCGCCGGTCCAGCTCCTGCTGAATGTCGCTAGAGGATAATTCCATCCCCGGCGGACAACCATCTACCACGCAACCAATAGCGGGCCCATGAGATTCACCAAATGAAGTGACACAAAAAAGCTTGCCAATGGTATTGCCAGACATTTTATTTCTCTTATTAAATCAATATGTCAATTTTAACACGCACAATTACTAGTATAGTTACTGGGTTCGCAATATTCCCTGCAACATCTGTATCCCCCATGCCACACCAAAACCCGTAACGTCGCTACCAATTGCCCCCAGTCCACCTGTATTTCTACTAGCAGAAAGATCCATGTGTAGCCAAGGCGTATCGCTGACAAACCTCCTGAGAAAAAGTGCTGCGAGAATATGATCAGCTTCGTTCTCTAATGAGCATTGCTTGACGTCGGCAATCTTGCTTTCCAAGTCCGCCTCGTAATCAGAGTCCATAGGAAACGCCATAATTCTCTCGCCACATAGTTTTCCTGCGACCAGGGCTTTTTGTACCAAGTCATTACGGTTACTAAAAATACCACTATAACGGGACCCCAACGCAACACACATGCTACCGGTGAGTGTTGCAAAATCTATCATCACATCGGGTCTTTGTTTTGCCGCCATGGTCAATGTATCCGCTAGCACCATACGTCCCTCAGCATCTGTATTAATGATCTCGATTGTGTTGCCATTCAATGCGGTAACTACATCATTCTGCTTATAAGCACGAGGACTGATATGATTTTGTGCAACAGCAAGCCAGCAATCAATATTTACAGCCAGGTTAGCACGAGTTACTGCTAACAAAATACCCAAAGCTACTGCTGAACCATTCATATCTTCATGCATGCCGTGCATGTAGCGCGTTGGTTTTAAATTGTGGCCTCCAGTATCAAAGCATATACCTTTCCCCACCAGCGCTACAGTTTTGTCCGAACCCTTGACCAATCTTTGTAAATGAATAATGCTAGCGTCTTCCGGATCGCTGCCTTGAGCCACGGCAACAAACGCACCTGCACCCATTTTACGCAGCATTTTGAGATTAAAATCCTGATACTTCCAACCTACATCCTTTGCAAGCTTTTTGACGCGCTTGCGATAAGAATAGGGGGTTAATTCGTTGGATGGTAGCACTGTAAGTTCACGCGCAAGTAAATTACCTTCTGCCTTAGCACGCAGCAACGCAAAGTCATCAGCATCTTTGTGTCCGTACAAAATAATTTTGGCAAGTGCTTTTCTGACCGGTTCTTTCTTATCAGTCTTCCGCGATGGCAATATCGAACCATTTACCCATGTCGCATATACTGCTAACTCCGCAAATACTCGCTTTTCCTTAATGTCTCCGTAAACCGCAAGATGAATTTCCTCCGGATTCTCTTCCAACAACAATTGCACAGCTTTGCGAATATAAGTTTGTTGCTCGAATATAGACTTACCCAAATCTACCATGACCCATGCACACAATGCCCCGCTTTTGAGAGTGGCACTAACTGGCGCTTCACTAATTTCTTGGGGTTTCATTTTGCGCCGCAATAACAAGGTTTCCAAAGCGTTTTTACCAAAAAAGATATGTTTCTTTTGAAACTTTTCCAGCGACTTATCCAATTTTGGCAACACTACTAAAAATTGCTTTGTCACATTGGACTTACTCAAAGGTGAAATATTTTGTGTTAGTTTTGCAAGCATTAGTAACTATCCTATAAATATTAACTGTTATTATATACGCCATGCCCCCATTAACTGTTGAAGCTTTTTACCTTAGGTTTTCTTGACCCCACAATAATTTGCTCTACCATGCGCCAATACCTCGAACTAATGCAGCACGTGCTCACACACGGCCACAAGAAGTCAGACCGTACCGGTACTGGTACGCTTTCCGTATTTGGTTACCAAATGCGCTTCAACTTGGCAAATGGCTTTCCGCTTATTACCACCAAAAAATGTCATTTGAAATCTATTATTTACGAATTACTCTGGTTTCTACAAGGCGATACAAATATAAGATATCTCAATGACAACGATGTCTCCATCTGGAATGAATGGGCGGATAAAAGTGGAGATCTCGGCCCAATTTATGGCCACCAGTGGCGTTCCTGGCCAAGCATAGATGGACAATACATCGACCAAATCACACAGGTGATCAAGCAAATTAAAGAAACCCCTGACTCGAGACGCATGATTGTTTCTGCATGGAACGTGGGTGAATTGAGTAAGATGAAACTACCACCATGCCATGCCTTTTTTCAATTCTATGTCGCTGATGGCAAACTCTCGTGTCAGCTTTATCAACGTAGTGCAGATGTTTTTCTTGGTGTTCCGTTCAATATTGCCTCTTATGCACTGCTCACATTAATGGTGGCGCAAAGTTGCAATTTAGAACCTGGTGATTTTGTTCACACTTTCGGCGATGCCCACCTATATCTAAATCATCTCGATCAGACACAAGAACAACTATCTCGTCAGCCTAGAAAATTACCTTTGATGAAACTAAACACAGCAATTAATAATATTTTTGATTTCAAATTTACAGATTTTGCACTAGAGGATTACGACCCTCACCCGATGATTAAGGCACCGATCGCGGTATGAAACCGAAGATCGCTCTAATTGCGGTAGTAGCGCCAGGTAACATCATTGGATATGAGAATGAAATGCCTTGGCACTTGCCTCGTGATCTACTCTACTTTCGGCGCAAGACTTCAGGGCACCCGGTAATAATGGGACGCAAAACTTTTGAATCGCTAAAATGTAAAGCGCTCTCCAATCGAAAAAATATAGTGGTAACAAGGAATCTGGAATATACGGCACCCGGTTGTGAAGTAGTTCATTCATTCAAAGAGGCCTTTGATATATCTGGAAATACAAATCGAATTTTCGTTATCGGCGGGGGACAACTATATACAACTGCCATTTCATTAGCTGATGAAATATATTTAACTAAGATCGAAAATAAAAACAAGAGTCGAACTGGTGAATTGTTCGAGTTATTCAGAGGTGACACATTTTTCCCAGAAATAAACAAATTAGAATGGGAGATTGTTCACCAAGGACGTCCGTATATTGCTACCAGAAGAATACAATGCCCGGATCAAAAAAAACACATTGTATTTTACTTCCGACACATTAAATATATACGAATATCTAAAAAGGAGAATACCGAAAAAAGGCCAACATAACTAAACAAAAAAATTATAGAACAACTACATCTGGCAACGGAAAACCGTTAAAGTTACTGGCATATGCAGTAGTGTATGCACCAGCATTGGGAATGTAGATGAAATCCCCTTCCTGAATATCTGCTGGCAACATTTCATCGCGCATTAGAATGTCTACTGAATCACAGGTTGGACCCGCAATGGACCAAGGTATACAGTGTCCTTTGCGGTCAGTATGAATTTCGTATCGCAACCCCTCGGTGACTTCGATCACACCACCAAACATACCTGCATCCCAATACATCCAGCGCTTTCCATTGCGGGTAGCAGTACCTACAACGCGGCAGACAAAATAGGCTGAATCTGATACTAGGTAACGCCCCGGCTCGGCCATTATACGAATATCCTCCGGTAAATCTGCAATAGCTACATTCACAATCTCTCCTATTACTTCAATCGAGGGAATTGGCTTGACATGACGCACTGGATATCCACCACCTATGTTGAGCAGGCGCGGATTCAACCCAGCACGACGCATATTGATGAAAACTTTCTTGGCTCGTTCAATGCCCACTTGCCAGTTCTGGGGATTACGACACTGTGAACCAACATGGAAAGTCACACCAGCGAGATCAAGTCTATGTTTAGCTGCTTCTACAATAATTTCTTTTATCTCAGAAATATGTGTCCCAAATTTACCTGCCAGTGGCCAGTCGCTACCAATGTTGGGGGTATCAATGCGCAAATACATTTTTGCGTCTGGCTTGACACTCACAATTTTACGTAACTCTTCAATACTGTCCAATACATACCACTCGACACCTTTAGACGCAGCATATTCAAGGTAAACCCGTGATTTTATCGGATTGCTGTAATAGATTTCTTTGGGAGGTACGCCCAAACTAGTTAGAAGATCCAATTCAGCAATAGAAGCAATTTCAAATCCTACGCTTTCCTCAATCAATGTTTTCAGCACACGCGGATCTGGATTAGCTTTAACCGCGTAGTGTAGTTGCACACGTGGCATTGCAGCTTTGAAACGGTGTGCTTTATCACGGACAATATTACTATCCACTAGCAGAAAAGGTCTGCTATAGCTTTTGCTCAGGGCTGTTCGTACATGATCAAAATCTAGACTGACTTCGGGATGGGTATTGAATACTACATTGGCCTCTACTTTTTTTCGTAGAGCGGTAGCGCGCATTTGCATAAGAATCTCCCTTCGAGAGGCACTACGTTACAGGAATGTGAATGCCGACTAGATCAGCCGAAGCAGAATAGTTTGTTTTGTTTTTCATGATGACCCCTTGTCCTTTAATTCAATATCGCAAAAAATTAGGCGGATTATAGACTGCATTTCAGTGAGATCAAGCGTTTTTTTTAGATGAAACAAGAAATGAGACAAGTCATCTCGAAAACTCGGAAAGAGTCATTCTAAATCATATAATTGCGAAAAAGGTAGATCTGAAAATATTGAGATTTAATTCCGGCATATTTTTATAACAGGTTGTAGTTACCTGTAACAATGTTGAACACATTGCACTCAGTATGTTTCATCATACAACTGAAAAGGACATGCCTCATGCCATACATTAAATCTTAGATTTCTGGCAAAGTCACGCCTTGCTGACCCTGATGCTTGCCACCACGATCCTTATATGATATCTCGCATACCTCATTGGATTCGAAGAAAATTACCTGTGCAACTCCCTCATTTGCATAAATCTTGGCAGGAAGCGGCGTGGTGTTGGAAAATTCTAAAGTCGCATAGCCTTCCCATTCCGGTTCAAATGGGGTAACGTTTACGCTAATGCCACAACGAGCATAAGTAGATTTGCCTAGACAAATCGTAAGGACGTTGCGTGGAATGCGAAAATACTCGACGGTCCGCGCTAATGCAAAAGAATTGGGCGGAATGATGCATATATCGTTTTTCACATCAACAAAGGAATTGGAATCAAAATTCTTTGGATCGACAATAGTGGAATTTATATTTGTGAACAACTTGAATTCGTCCGAACAACGTGTGTCGTAGCCGTAGCTTGAGGTGCCGCAAGAAACAATCTTGGGCCATTTGCATGTTTGATTTGATTTAGCTCGAATGGCTCAATCATGCCGTGCGCTGTCGCCATATATCGGATTCATCTATCTGATTTTATTGTCATTTTATAGCTAAATAAATGATGAAATATAAATACACGCAGAATAACTTACTTCCACGACTCTCATACTTCTCATATGTTCCATCAAGTATTCTGAATCACGATTTTCGGGAACATCGAGGAATGGTCTTTCGACAATTCAGCTATTTTCACTGCGATACGACGCGCAATACTACGATAAATCTCTGCCACGCGCCCGTCTGGATCCGCCACTACAGTTGGAAAACCAGAATCAGTCTGCTCGCGAATTTTGATATCAAGTGGTAGTGCGCCTAGAAATTCAACATTATAGTCCTTGCACATTTTCTCGCCTCCACCCTCTCCAAAAATGTGCTCACTAAAATCACACTTTGAACAGATATGAATACTCATATTTTCAACGACGCCCACAATGGGGATACCCACTTTCTCAAACATCTTCAGTCCTTTACGTGCATCTAGCAAAGCGATGTCCTGTGGAGTGGTAACTATAACAGCCCCTGTAACCGGTACTTTTTGTGCAAGTGTCAATTGTATGTCACCGGTACCAGGAGGCATGTCCACTATTAGGTAGTCTATATCACGCCATCGAGTATCACTTAGTAACTGTTGTAGCGCCTGCGTCACCATTGGACCGCGCCATACCATGGGTGTTTCTACATCGATCAAGAAGCCAATGGACATGGCCTGGATACCGTGCGCCTCCATCGGCTCCATATGTTTGCCATCTAGAGATTCGGGACGACCTCTAATGCCCAACATCTGGGGCTGCGAAGGGCCATAAATATCAGCATCTAAAATTCCGACGGAAGCACCTTCTGCAGCCAATGCAAGTGCTAGATTGACTGCTGTGGCAGATTTACCCACACCGCCTTTGCCAGAGGCCACAGCGATAATATTCTTCACACCAGGTATGAGTTGCACCCCACGTTGCACGCTGCGAGAAACAATCTTGCTTGTTATATTGACATCCACATCACCAATATTTGAAATAGTATTAAGTTTTTCAACCACTTGAGTACGAATGCTCTCAATTAAGCTTTTTGCCGGGTAACCTAGCACAATGTCAAGTGATACGTTATCGGCGTCTATCCTAATATCACCTACTTCTTTGCTGGCCACATAATCCTTGCCGGTGTTTGGATCAATGATCTCCTTGAGAACGGACTGTACCTGTAGTTCTGAAATAGCCATTTTTCATTTTCCTCTAATTCTGCGCGCAAATATACGATGATACGATTGAAGTTTTAAATTTTAACAAATATCGGACCAAGGCATGCAGTTTGTTACAATTTATATTTATTAGATCTCCACAAGCAGTTAATGAACAAACGAAAAATTTTAGTTACTTCTGCACTGCCCTACGCTAACGGCAGTATCCACCTCGGTCATTTGGTGGAATATATCCAAACCGACATCTGGGTGCGCTTCCAGAAAATGTGTTTCCCTAAAGAAGATGGGCATGAAATTTATTTCGTGTGCGCTGATGATACTCACGGAACCCCCATTATGCTCAGCGCAGAGAAGGAAGGTATTACTCCGGAGGTTCTGATTGAACGCGTGCACAACGAACATCTTAGGGATTTCACAGGTTTCCATATAGAATTTGATAATTATTACACCACGCACTCACCGGAAACTCGCCAATACTCGGAAGATATTTTTACAAGGTTAAAAGCTGTTGATATTAACCTGATAACCACCCGCTCTATTGAACAGTTCTATGATCCAGTCAAGAACATATTCTTGCCGGATCGCTTCATCAAGGGTGAGTGCCCCAAATGTGGCGCAAAAGATCAGTATGGTGATAACTGTGAAACATGTGGAGCAGCTTATGCCCCTACAGACTTGAAAAAACCTTATTCCGCTGTATCCAGCGCGGCTCTAGTAACGAAAACTTCTGAGCATTTCTTTTTCAAGCTATCTGATAACCGTTGCGTAAAATTTCTACAGCGTTGGACGCGCGAAAAGAATCACCTGCAACCTGAAGCTGCCAACAAAATGCGAGAGTGGTTAGGAGAAGCGGAGGAAAACAAGCTTTTCGACTGGGACATTTCACGCGATGCGCCATACTTTGGATTTGAAATACCTGATGCGCCAGGTAAATATTTCTATGTATGGCTAGATGCACCGATCGGCTACATGGGTAGTTTCAAGAATTTGTGTAATCGACGCGGTATTAACTTCGACGAATTTTGGAAAAAGGGCTCTAAGACCGAACTCTATCACTTTATCGGCAAAGACATCCTCTATTTTCATGCATTGTTCTGGCCAGCAATGCTAGAGTATGCTGGCTATCGTACACCCACCAGAATTTTTGCCCATGGCTTTCTAACCATAAATGGTGAGAAAATGAGCAAGTCACGTGGCACATTCATTACTGCGGAAAATTATTTGAAGCAAGGGCTGAATCCCGAGTGGCTGCGTTATTACTACGCAGCGAAATTGAATGGAACGATGGAAGATATTGATTTCAATTTAGATGATTTTACAGCTCGGATAAATAGCGATTTAGTGGGAAAATATGTCAACATCGCCAGTCGCACAGCTGGCTTTTTAGTCAACTATTTTGACTGTCAGATGGCTGATTTATCTTGTGAAGATGCAGCTAATATATTATCGCAAAAATCAGAAGAACCTAAGATTCCATTGACAGAGGAACTTTTGGGAAATGCGAGCCTTATTCGAACACATTTGGAGAATCGCCGTTACAACCTGGCTATTTCAGAAATAATGACGCTTACTGGCAAAGTGAACGAATATTGGGATCGGCAAAAGCCGTGGGACAAAGCTAAGCAAATAGATGATGCAACGCAAAAACATGCTTTGCATATGGTCTCCAGTGAGACAATTGAATGCTTTAGAATCCTTACTATTTTTCTTAAACCAATTTTACCAAAGTTGGCCCAGATGGCTGAATTTTTTCTGAATGTTGAACCTTTGCGATGGAATGATTTATGGAATACTTTGCCGCAAGGACATCAAATCAATGCTTATGAACATCTGATGACCCGTATTGACCGGAAAAAAATTGATGCCCTGATTTCAGCTAGTAAATAAATCCGCGAACACCAGTGGCCTCTTCTCTCACCACCAAATCGTATCTCCTCCGAAATCTTCTGCGCCAAGTATCCCGGTCGTTTTATTTTACCCTTGCCATATTACCAGCATCTGTACGTACTCAAGTGGGACTTGCATATCTTTTTGCACGCGCAGCTGACACTATTACCGATACAGACTTGATTGCACAGTCGAAACGCCTCACTTATCTGAAGGACTTCCAGAAACTTTTTACTCTGGACACCATAGACTGGAAAATAGTTCAGTCTATTCAAGCCGCATTAATCTCCTATCAAGTGCTTCCAGGGGAACGAATTCTTCTTGAGCGATTAGAAGATTGTTTCCGGCTCTATCTCGAATGTGATGCTGCGGATCAGGTTCGTATCCGTCGTCTGATGACAACCCTCACTAAGGGAATGGAAATGGATCTGGAAGTATTTCAAAGCGGCACTGCTGAGCATCCACAACCACTGCAGACTCCCGAAGAACTTGATCGTTACATCTATTATGTTGCTGGATGTGTAGGAGAATACTGGACGAACCTTATGTGTGCTCACCAACCTACGTTTACACACTGGAATGTAAAACAGATGAGCAATGTCAGTATACACTTTGGCAAGGGACTACAACTGACTAATATCGTAAAAGATGTAGCTAAGGATTTGAGGCGTGGACGATGTTACATTCCAGCTTCATTATTGAAAACCGCTGGACTAACTACGGATTCTCTCCGTCAACCCGAGTCCTGGGCCGCATTTCAGCCCATACTGAATCAACTTATTCGGCAAGCCATGGAACATCTAGATCAAGGCTGGAACTATACGATGGCCATCCCACCTTCTGAAATAAGATTGCGTCTTGCTTGCATGTGGCCAATCCTGTTTGGTGGGGAAACGCTAAAGTTGGTGAAAAACTCACCGAATGTGCTAAACCCAGATTGCCAAGTAAAAATTACACGGGGTTGCGTGTATCGGATAATTGGGTTAACGACCATCACAGGTGGATCAAGTTTTGTGGCAACTGCTTATTGGAAGAGACTCCACAAACAGTGAATTAAAACATAACCCATTTGCCCAGATATGATAAAACCCTGTTATTCGGCTATTTTTTTGTTAAATCTATTTGATACCATAATAACTGAACATCTACGAAATTCTTAAATATATGGAGAGCTCTAAGCGCCAATTGATAAGCTCGGCCTACACGTTTGAACAGAAGATTGGTTATTCGCGTACTGTGATAGAAGGCAATTAGATTTTTGTCTCTGGCACAATCGGATTTGATTACAGTAAGATAACAATTTTTGAAGATCTAGTAGAGCAAATTGAATAATTCTTTAAAAATATTTTGGAGATCCTTAGTACAGTGGGAACAAGTATGCAAAGCGTTATTCGGGTTACCTACGTACTTCCTAGCGCCACATATTTTCCCGATTGCCGGTTAACTCTGCGTAAGTATTTCGGCAATGTTAAGCCTGCAGCAATGATGATATCTGCTGGCCTATCTGATCCTTGGATGCGGATTGAAATCAAAGTAATAGCTCGCCATAAAACCGGAACTTGATGTGAAGCAAGTAAGCCGCCTTGCCGATCACTCTACAAGTTGACAACAACGTTTACGATGTTTTGCACTAAATCCTTTAGAGTATTTTGGTGCCTCCCACCCCTAAAATTTGACGGACGTCGAATCTCGCGTTTATGATTGCTCTCGAACACGCGTAATTTACTAAGGAGAACTTTAATGGAACCGCTCATCCGAAAGATCATTCTTGCCACAGATTTTTCAGAAGCCTCTCGAGACGCTAGTTATCATGCGTTATTGTTAGCCCAAACCTACAATGCAGAACTCAAAGCTCTACACGTGTTTGAACTAAGACCGCTTGGTATTCCATACTACAAACCGAAAAAAGCTGATCAAACGGTAGAAGACATTGAAAAAACCCGGCAGCGAGGAAAAGACATGCTCAAAGAACTGGCAGATTCCTTCGATGTGGAAGCTGATACTATTTTCGCCGAAGGCCACCCTGGCCCAGAAATAACCCGTATTGCTGCCGAACTCAATACCGATTTGCTTATCCTTGGAACACACGGCTATACTGGATGGAATCGATTTACCATCGGAAGCGTTGCAGAGTTCGTCGTTAGACATGCCCCTTGCGCCGTCCTTACTATCAAACCAACCGACCGCGATAAAAAATAGGCAGAAACACCAACTACGTGCCAAAAAATCGGACTAAATAAAGAGAAATAACAAAGCTGTAAGCAAGCACACCTACAACGAAGTTAATATTCAGTGCATAATGCTATTATCCTAAGGTCTAATCGCAGTTTTTGTAATTGCGGGATTTACAATCTTTTGCCATCTTTTGTGCTTTGGAAATTTGAGAGGAGGTCATCTCTTCAGTTGCCTCAGCCCGACCCTGTTGTGCTAAACCAATCCCTTTAGACGACGCTAGATCTAGCCACATATGTGCACGAATAAGGTTTCTTGAAACACCAAATCAACGGATATACATCATGCCAAGATTAGCTTGCGCACCGGCGCTCCCCATCTCTGCTGCTAAGCGATACCATTTCACAGCCTCACGATAGTCTTGGGGTATGCCTTGTTGGCCACTTCCATATATCAAACTAGGGTATATTGCGCATCCTTGTGCCCTTGCACAGCAGCCAAACGGTACCATTTCTCGGCTTCTTGATAATCTGAAAGCACTCCCTCACCATAAGTATACATTGATCCAAGAGCATATCTTGCATCTGCATCTCCATTTGCTGCAACGAGTCGAAACAATTCTACGGCCTCTTGATAGTTACCTGCACGATGGGCCCGCCGCGCATCTGATAACGTGTCAGCTAATGCAAATCCAGTTAATGCAGACAAAAATAGGGAACCTATTAACATCTGTTCTAGAAACCGGACCATTAGTTCTATCTCTCTCACTCTAAAGTTTAAATGCAAAGTACATATCGGTAGGTAGGAGATCAATTATGAATACGATTTTCTGAAGAATACCCCAATCTTAATACAATGAAAGTTCACATTCTTGATTTATACCTTTCCCACATCGGCCTCCCGCCCAAGCCAAACTGTTTATAAATATATAATTTATTATATTAATTAATATATTGTATAATCTTATGAATGCAATTTCTCTATATCTTACTTTCATAAATATCTTAAACAAGCTAGTTTAGTGAGTAAGAAAACAGCAGGAACTTTGCGATAAAATAAAGCTCTAAAACATTGTAAGGCTGTATTTTATGGCTAATGAAATAGGAGGGAATCAAAATGGCAACAACATACGGAACAACTGGGACGGCAGCCGCGACCTCGGGTACCTGGGACCAGTCAGTGTGGTATGACACGAAGTTCTATAAATTTGGCTTGGCGCTCATGTTTTCGGTGGCAATATTCTGGATTTGGTTTCAGCGCACTTATGCTTACTCACACGGAATGGACTCGATGGAACCGGAATTTGAAAGAATCTGGATGGGTCTATGGCGCGTGCACATGGTTGTGATGCCGACATTTGCACTGATT